>Ga0326728_10012772_pt1 | contig 18508 bp, 17 predicted proteins | sample MB3enrmetagenome_FD_207602 | JGI IMG/M metagenome (GOLD analysis project Ga0326728, IMG submission 207602) | Lab enriched peat soil microbial communities from McLean, Ithaca, NY, United States - MB31MN | ecosystem: Environmental > Terrestrial > Soil > Wetlands > Peat | place: USA: New York... | reverse complement strand
ACATATGATTCTGCTGCTGATCGTCTCCGCGCATGCTCTCTCGTACCATACAAAACTGTGGATTAGGAGTAGTTTTTCAGCAGCCTGTTAGAGCAACACTTCCGCAAGAACCCGTCGGTCTTCAAAAAGTTCAACCCGGACCCAAAGTCGGCTTCGCTGTTGGCCGTTCCAAAGAACGCTCCGGAGGTTTTCTTGCACTGAGGATTGATTCACCCGCGCTTCCGAACCGGTAAAAGCCGAGTAACGGCAGCGCGCAAAAAAGAAAAGGAGAAAACACAATGACCTATTTTTCCGATTTCTTCGCCGCTGGCCTCGAACAAGTCAGGCGATCCTGGGGCTGGTTTCTCGTGTTCGGCATTCTGCTGATGATGCTTGGCGTCATGTGCGTCGGCAAAGCGCAGACCGCAACCAGTTTTTCGATTTTGGTGCTGGGCTGGGTGCTTGCCATCAGCGGAGTAATGTGGCTCGTCAGTTCGTTCTTTGCCTTCAGCTGGCACGGATTTTTCCTGTACCTGCTGAACGCGCTCATCCGCGGATCTGTCGGATACCTCCTGATTCGTCACCCGGACGCGGGGGCGGAAGGGGTGACCATGCTGCTCGCCATACTCTTCATCGTGGGCGGGCTGTACCGCGCAATCGGGTCGAGCATTATTCAGTTTCCCAGATGGGGATGGATGATGTTTTCGGGACTGGTTTCTCTGGCTCTCGGCATTTATCTTTTGATTATTTGGCCTGCAGCCAGCACCTTCTTTTTTGGCCTGGCGATCGGCATCGATCTTATCTTTGATGGCGCTGCCCTTATAGGTTTCGCGGCCGCGATTCATAGCTTGCCCAAGGCCGAGGGCAGAGATGTCCGTAGAGCTGCCTGACGATAGGAGAGTCTGAGCGGGAGCCATTCCGAGACAAGCCAATATCACGCGATGCAAGACGCGCGAAAGGCGTGAACCATGAATGCTCCCGGCATCTCCTGATATAACGACTGCCGCTGAAAAGGCTCTGGATGCCTCTGGCTCGCATATGAGAATTCTGTCGCTTTTTATAGTGGCCAAGTCGGTATGGAAATGGATGCATCGCTTGGGAGGACCAGGGCTAATTTTCCTGGGCATTGCTGACAACACGCCTTTCATCTCAGTCCCGGCGGGAGGCGTGGAGATATTCGTCATCCTGCTTGCGGCACACCGCCATGAATTCTGGGCCTATTATGCCCTAATGGCGACAGTAGGGGAGGTACTTGGCGGCTATCTGACCTACCGGCTGGCCGAAAAAGGCGGCCAACAGACCTTGGAAAAGAAAGTGGGGAAACCGCGCGCAGAAAAACTCTACAAGCACTTCGAGAAACGCGGTTTCATCACGGTGTTCACCGGCTCGATCCTGCCGCCGCCGTTCCCTTTCACTCCCGTCCTGATGGCCGCCGGGATTATGCAGTATCCGCGCCAGAAATTCTTTTCGGCGCTGAGCGCAGGGCGTGCCGTGCGTTACTTTGCCGTGGCCTATTTGGGCCGCATCTATGGCCGCCAAGTGATTGGCTTCTTTTCGCGGTATTACCATCCCATGCTGTATCTCTTGATCGCATTGGCAGTAATGGCCGGCATCGGCGCCCTGGTCTACTTCGGATGGTACCGGCCCAGGGTACAACGCAAAGAACGCGAGCGCGGCGAGGCAGTTGAACAATTCCCCGTCCCCGGCCGGCACCGGAGATAGAGACGGCGTCTCCACGCGGGACCAGCGGGAGCGAGTGCACCAGTCTTTGCGGGTCACGATCCCGGAGCGATCTAAGAGTTTATCCGATATAGTGGGAGGTGGAACCATGGTAATCACCGAAATGACCGAGAAAGAGTGCGGCGCATTCCTGGCAGGCGCTTCGCTCGGAAGAATCGGCTGCGCGCTCGATAACCAGCCGTATGTCGTGCCGATGTACTTTGCGTACGAGCCCGGCTATATTTACGTACTTTCGACCTTCGGGCGAAAGACCGAATGGATGCGGGCGAATCCCAAAGTTTGCGTCGAAGTTGAGGAAATCGTGAACGAGTCGCAGTGGACGAGCGTGATTGCCACTGGCCGCTACCAGGAATTGCCCGAGCCCCAATTTACCGACGAGCGGAAACATGCGGAGAAGCTGCTAGGGAAGCGTCACCGGTGGTGGCTAAACGCATTAGGGGAGCGTCAGCTAAGACTGGGCGACGACTTGATCGCTCCGCTTTTCTTCCGCATCTGCGTTGATTCGATGACCGGCCTTCGCGCCGTCGGCGAGTCCGCCGAATCCGGCAAAGCGCCGCCGGGATAGACACCTCCGGCGGCGAGCCCCGGGCAGTCCCACAGAGGAAACAGTCTTCCCGGCATTTTTGTCGTGCAACGTCAGGAAGGCGTTTAGCAGGACGCGTAGATCGTAGCTTCCCTTGTAGACGGCTGGGGGCGTCCGGTTCAGTCTGAGCAATGAGTACACTGCCGTTTGCGCGGAACGGATCGAATATTCCACGGTGAATACCACGTCTTCCGGGAGTTCACAGAATTGTCCGATGAAGGCGAGATTCTTCGCGCCTTCCGGAATAACCTGAGGGCGATCGCTCTCGTCCCGACGCAGAAACTGGCTGGTAATGAAGGGCATCATGCACGGAATGCAAGCGCACGTTTCCAGGATCTTATTGGAGTATGTCTCGATCCGCAGATGGCCCATGATCTCCGTCATAACCTCCCGCCCTGTGCATGCCGACATCGGTTTCTTCACGAAGTCGCCCGCATTATCGACGAATAAGCCATAGCCCCAGAAAACATCAACGTCCGCGGGTTGTCCGATGAAATGAGGCTGGTGAGCTAATACGATCGATGCTAACCAACTGGACTCCGGGAAGGTTATGAGGCCGCCCTCTCCCGGAACGTTGCCCGTGAGATCCCTGGAAGCCTCGGTCATGGACCCCAGTGTGACGATGACTTTGTCTTTCTCGCCCACGTTTATCTCACGATTGTAGTGCTCACGGGCTTGTCGATGGGCGCCGAACTGGACTTGAACAGCGCCAACACCCTGCAGAGATACGGAGCGCTTTCCCAGATCGGAGAGTTGGTGTCGGAGGGAATGATTCGCGAACTGGGACCGATTATTACCGGTCTCATGGTCGCTGGCCGAAGTGCTTCCGGCATGGCAGCTGAACTCGGTTCTATGCTCGTGACGGAGCAAATCGATGCCATGCGCGCGTTGGGCGTCAACCCGACGAAGAAATTGGTGACCCCTCGCGTCGCCGCCACCGTGTTTATGATTTTCTTTCTCACCATCATCTCCGATTTGTTTGGACTGTTCGGAGGCGCCGTTATTTCTACTTCGCTGTTCCGCATGGATTGGCATGAATACTGGAGCGCGGCCATGCAGATTCTCGACTTCGGAGATGTCTTCATGGGTCTGGTGAAGCCTCTGCTGTTTGGTTTCATTATTTCGACGGTTGGTTGCTATTACGGCCTCACCGTGCGCGGAGGGACGCAAGGTGTAGGCCGGGCGACCACACAGGCGGTAGTGGCTTCTTCGGTGCTGATATTAATAACGGATCTATTGGTGACCAAACTACTGATGAACATCTTCCCCTAACCCTTTAGGCCCCGATAGGCCTCGATCCCGCCATTGATGACCCATGGTTGCTCAAGGGGTCGAATTTCAAATGAATTTGGGACAAAAGGCTCCTGCGCCGTCAGGGCAAGAACGAGCCCGCCTTCGCTAGAGACAGAATGATAGGATGGGTGGGCCAGAGTTGATTATGTAGGCCAACTCGATCGGCACGCACCGCGCTTGCAACACTGAACTTCAGGAGGTCAACGAATGAGCTCTTTGCCGATACCGGACCACTCATTCAACTCCAAGGAGTCATCAAGCACAAGAGCGGAACTCCAACGCGAAAGCGACCGGCTGAAGTTGCTGCTCGACATGACGAACACCCTGGTGTCGAATTTGGAGCTTCGCGATTTGCTGCGCGCAGTCGCGGCGAGCATTCGGCAAGTCATGCACTTCGATGTCGTCGCGGTGTGGCTGCCGGATGCGGAGCAGGTCCAATTGCGCCAACTTGCTATGGACTTCCCGGAAGGCAAGGGATTCTTGAGAGAGGACTTGCTGCAGCCGGTCGAAGGGTCCGCGATAGGCAGGGCATTCAGAACTGGCAAGCCTGTCGCATTGGATGTCATTAATGAGCAGAGCGCTTCTGTGGCGACTCCCCTGACTCGTGCCGAGGGCCTGAAGTCTGTCTACGCTCTGCCTCTGATCAACCGAAACCGGACGCTCGGCGTGCTGACGCTCGCTCGCTTGGATGAGAACGCATTCAGCCCGGAGGTCGTTGATTTTCTGTTGCGAGCTGCGGGGCAAGTGGCCATCGCCATCGAAAACACCTTGGCCTTTCAAGAAATCGCTGAACTGAGGGACAAACTGGCGGAGGAAAAGTTCTACCTTCAAGATGAGATCCGAACCGAACACAATTTCGAAGAAATCATAGGGGAAAGTACCATGCTGAAGCACGTGCTTCAGCAAGTGGAAACCGTGGCTGGCACCGACTCGACGGTCATGATTCTCGGGGAAACCGGAACTGGAAAGGAATTGATTGCCCGTGCGATTCATCATCTCAGTGATCGCCGTGATCGCAGCCTGGTGAAATTAAACTGTGCCGCGATTCCCACGGGATTGCTGGAAAGCGAACTCTTCGGTCACGAAAAAGGAGCGTTTACTGGCGCCATCGCACAGAAGATTGGACGAGTCGAACTCGCAAACAAGGGAACCCTCTTCCTGGATGAAGTTGGCGATATTCCACTGGAACTGCAACCCAAACTGCTGCGCGTTCTCCAAGAGCAGGAATTTGAACGGCTGGGCGGCACGCGTACTATCCGGGTGGACGCGCGGCTGGTGGTCGCAACCAATCGCGACCTGGATCAGATGGTCGCGCAACGGCAGTTTCGCCAGGACTTGTTTTACCGGCTCAATATCTTTCCCATTCAGGTGCCTCCGTTACGCGAACGGGCTACAGATATTCCTTTGCTGGTCAATTTCTTCGTGAAGAAGCACGCGAAGAAAATGGGCAAGCGAATTGAAAAAGTTCCAATCGAGACCATGCATGCCCTTTCCCATTGGCACTGGCCGGGGAACGTCCGCGAACTGGAGAACGTCATTGAGCGTGCACTGATTCTCTCCCAGGGACCGGTTCTGAACGTGTCGTTTGCCGAACTGAAGAGGGGCGGGCCAATTCCCCCAAGCACTAAAGTCCAAACCCTGGAAGCCTCAGAAAGGGAGATCATCCTCCGCGCTCTCCGCGAAGCAAATGGCGTGATTGCCAGCGCCGCGGGGAAACTCGGGATGAAACGCACAACCTTAAATTCAAAAATGCGTAAGCTACATATCTCCCGGAGCGATCTATTCTCGGCCTGAGTCGTCGTTCTGACCTCATATCGCCGTAAGAGTACCGGATGTCTCAATAGTGCCTTTGTCCTGCTATGGCTCATCTCATTAGTGCCCATTGCATTAGCCAAAGCTCTTGTTCGTTACAAATGTCTGGCCACTGTATAGCTGAAAGATGGAGCCGGGAAAATGCGGTGCGGAGGTGTTGACGAGGAGTCCATGCGCAAAGACTTCTATGGGGAAATCACGGCTCATCTCAGGAGTTTGTGTACGCTCCTACTCCTGTTTCTGCTAGCGGGAAGCGCAGGGGCAGATCTGCGCGGCGTGGGGCCAAGAGTTATTTCGGTTACCGCCCACAACGGGTTTGAAATTGTTCGGCTCACCGGCGGACTGACCGTGCAAGACGAACTCCGCGCGCTCGCCGGTCGCGCGACGCTCTCAGATCTGCGCTGGCCTGACTATTCGGACTACCTTCTCCAGGTGCAGAGGTTCTATGAGCCAACCGGCTACGCTCCTGCCTGGATTGAGAACACGAAACCCACGCCTCAGGCACAAGCCATGCTATTGAGTGGTTCGGCTGGCTTCGGGAACTCTTCGATCTCTAGTTGGTTCACATGGCCAAGTCGCTTTTGGTCGGTCGGGCCGAGCCTTGCGGAAACAATTTTCGATGCGGGATTGCGCCGGGCTACGGTCCAGCAGTTCCGGGCGAATTATGACCAGACCGTAGCAAATTACCGGTAGACTGTGCTGACCTCCTTCCGACAGGTGGAGGACAATCTTGCATCTCTGAGAATTCTGTCCCAGGCTATCGACCAGCAAGATGCGGCGGTCGGAGCCGCGGCGCGGAACTTGCGGGAATCTACAGTGCGCTACAAAGCGGGAGTCGATCCTTACCTGAATGTAATCGTCGCTCAAACGACTTTATTGAACGGCCAACAAACAGCGGTGAACTTTCGGATGCAAGAAATGGTGGCCAGCGTTCAGCTAATCAAGGCGCTTGGCGGCGGTTGGGATGCTGCACGGATTCCATCTCCTAAAGAGATTCGCGCCCAAACGGCATCGAGCTCAAGTTCAACGCACTGAGGAAGTAACGTCCTAAAGGAGATGGTCACGAGGCATTTTGATTGTCCAGAGGGTGCGCGATGCTGAATATCAAGAAAATTCTCTTACCGGTTGATATCCCGATTGCTTCACTGGGCGTGATTCATCAGGCTGCGACATTAGCACACCATTTCCATTCTGAGATCGTAATGTTGCACGTTGTGACGCCAGAGAGCGATGCCGTCGGCGTGGACAATAGCAGCGGCTCGGCTGGCTGGGACATGCTCGCGGAAATCACTGGAGAAGCCCAGAAACAGCAGGATCAGACTCTCGGGCCGGAGCTTGAGGGTCTTACTATTCGGCGCATGGTGGTTAAAGGCGATCCGGCTCGGGCAATTGTCCACATGGCTGAGGAGGAAGACGCCGACTTGATCATGATGCCGTCGTATGGCGCCACGTTCAACCAGTTTCTTCTGGGCTCTGTGACAGCGAAAGTGCTACACGGGACCGAGTGTCCGGTTTGGACCGGCGCCCACGTGGAAGAATCGGAGCATCCGTCGACAGCCTACAATCCGCTGTCCCTGTATGACGGCGTAGCCACGCGCACGGCGCATCCAATACAGGCCATCGGACACGAAGTGAAACAGCGGCAGCCAGTGCAGGAGTTTGCCATCCGCAGTGTCCTTTGTGCGGTCGATTTGGGTCCCCATAGTAACGAAGTTGTATCGTGGGCCGCCGCAATGGCCGCCGAATTTGGCGCCCGTCTTACGCTCGCCCATATCACTACGTCGGTAGAGCTTTGGGGACCTGGCGGCCGCTACGTCGATCAAAAGTGGAAAGAGGAGCTCGTAGGTGACGCTTCCCAGCGTATCGCAAAACTCCAGCAAGACATGGGCACCAAGGCAGACGTATTAATCGGCAGTGGCGATGTGCCTAATGTGCTGAGTCAAGCTGCGAAGCAGAAGAAGGCGGATTTGCTGGTCACCGAGTGCTACCCGTATTCCGGCAATCTGCGGATCCACGGTTACGCAGTCATTTGCGCGGTGCCGATTCCGGTTCTGAGCGTGTGAGGCCTTGATTAGTCAGATGGCCGGGGAAAAGAACGAATCAGGGTTATGCAGCGAGCCAGCCTCGCGAGAATAGCCTGGGAGGAGCTGGTTATGATCAAGAAAGTCGAAGCAGGATATCAAGTCCTATCGGAGAAGGGAAAGAATCTCGGCGGCCCATATAAGACGCTCGAAGAGGCGAGAAAACGCCTGCGCGCGGTCGAATTCTTCAAGCACCATAAGGTCGCGAAATGAGCTGACGGTTCGCTTCCGCTGGACTAACCGTTTCCATCCCTCACGGTTAAGACGGAGCAGCCCGCGCCGCACACTACTTCATAGGCAGTGGCCCATGGCATGTGGGACTTGGTATCGATATGGCTTGAACGATGCAAACCCAAAATGATCGCATCGGCTTTGAGGCTGCTGGCCGCTTGCAAGATTTTTTCGCTCGGCGATCCGAACTCGACTAAGAAGTCAGGTTTGACTGCCAGCTTGGCGTTCTGCGACGTCAATTCCTCAAGCCGCTGTAAACTGGCCATCCGAGCATTCTCTCGCGCTTGCATGACATCACCGGCACTGGGCCGATTCACACCCTCCGGCATGGGGACCGCGGGAAGAACTTGGAGCATGACGAGTTTTGTCCCGAAGTGATTGGCGGACGAGATAGCATAAGGGAGGGCCCGTAACGAAGATCCACTGAAGTCCGTAGCGAACAGAAAGGGCCGAACGGCTCTACTGCCGTCGACTGGGGAATCCTGCAAGGAACCCGGACCAACGGTTAGAACCAAGCACTCGGAGTGGCGAAAGATGTGCTCCGCCACAGACCCGAGGAGTAATTTCCCGATACCTCGTCGAGCGTGGGTGCCAAGGACCACCAACTCCACTTGTTCTTGCCTGACTACTTTTTCCAACTGTTCCCATACATTACCTTGGCAAACGATGATCTCATGGCGCACACCGGCCAGCGCCCCACTTTGAACAAGGTGGTCCTCCAATTGACGGGCATCCCTGCAAACTGCGTCGGTGGCGGCATTCACTGCGTCTGGACCCACGAGAGTAAATGCCAGCGAGGAGACCACGTGCACCAGATAGAGTTTCGCCCCATAGTGGCGAGCGATGGCGAGAGCATGGCGGAGAGCCTTCTCCGATGCTTCCGAGAAATCGGTTGCGATCAGGACCGACTTCAGGTGAATGTCTCCAGTCGCTGCGACGAGTGACATGCCAACCTCCTCCGGTGCCGCGCCCCGGTTGCTCTCGCATTCCGAGCCCGTGATTGGGCGAACAGCCCTCAAGCTAACGCTCGAATAGTAATGCAGTTTTGATTCCATAGCGACATATGCGCCATCCGAAACGTAACCATTAAATAACATGGATGTAGGTGGCGCCGGACAAAAAGACCTGGGCTGCCGGTGCCCTGGGACGCCGTGCTTTTCTGTATATTCTTCACTGCTTCGGCGCAGGCTCACCGTTCATGAAGTATCGTCCCAACTGACGCAGGCAGTTGTGAATGCGGGCCAACTCGGTATTTGTCAGTCTGTTGGCTTATTCGAAGAAGTGGCGTTACGCTTGGCGCTCACACGCCGAGGCGGCTCCGGCGCGCCAGTTCTCCGAGCGTGGAGTTGGTGTGTGGCCGATAGCCTTTCAGGGGCAAGATTCGCTCGTGGATCGCATCGAGCAACCAGCCGGGTTGCGGGAAGAACATGGCTTCCAGTTCTGCGGCGGGCGTGATCCAGTTGCGAGAGCCGATTACGACCGGGGGCGCATCCAGATCGTCAAAGCAAAGCTCGGTGAGGTTGGTGGCCACCGTGTGCAGCACAGATCCGCGCTCGACTGCGTCACTGGCGAGGAGGACCTTGCCGGTCTTACGGACCGAAGCCACAAGCAATTCGTAATTGAGAGGATTGACGGCGCGCAGGTCAACGATCTCCGCCGAGACGCCAAACTCTTTTTCCAACCGGTCGGCGGCAGCAACGGCCGTGTAAAGGGCTGGGCCCAGCGTAATGATGGTTACATCCTTGCCCTTGCGCTTGATGGATGGCTCCGACAAGTCAATCTCATAGTGGCCTTCGGGAACACCCTGCTCGACGAACATCTCGCCGATGTCGTAGGTCTTCTGGCTTTCGAAGAAAACCACGGGGTCGGTTCCAGCCAGGGCGGAGGCCATCATGCCCTTGGCGTCGTAGGGCGTTACCGGATAAACCACTTTCAGGCCGGGTATGTGATGGGCCAGAGCGGTCCAATCCTGCGAGTGCTGGGCGCCATACTTCGCCCCGACGGAGATGCGAAGGACCACCGGCATCATCAGTTGCCCTGCCGACATGGCCTGCCATTTCGATAGCTGATTGAAAATCTCGTCACCGGCGCGTCCCATGAAATCGGCATACATGAGCTCGGCCACAACCCTGCCACCGGACATGGCATAGCCCACGGCAGCACCGACGATGGCCGCCTCAGAAATCGGGGAATTGAACAAGCGATGGTAGGGAAGCGCTTCCGTGAAGCCGCGATAGACCGCAAAGGCTCCGCCCCAGTCGCGGTTCTCTTCGCCAAACGCAATCATCGTGGGATCGATTGAAAACCGGTGCAGCATGGCCTCGAAAATGGCATCGCGCAGGTTGTATGCCTTCATCTTCGGAACGGGCTTGCCGTCGTGGGTGGGAGTCCGGATCTTGCCGCGGAGCTGCTGCACCCTGGGATTCGACGCGATGTCTTGCAGGAACTCCGGTTTCCGATCGTCGAACTTCTCGACGCGTTTGTTGGAAAACATGACGCGGTCGACAAGATCGGAATCGATGGCAACGCGCGGGCTGCGTTCGAGATCGACGGCAAGGCGGAACATGTCGAAGACAATGGTTTCGATGCTGGCGCGGGCGCTGTCCAGTTCACCTTCTGTCAGGATGTGGCTCTCGATCAGCCGCTTCCGGAAAGCGGCAATCGAATCGGCTCTCTGCCAGTGTTCGATTTCCTCCTTCGAACGATAGCTGGAGGCATCGGAAGGCGAGTGGCCGCTGATGCGATACGTGATCGTATCGAGCAGAACGGGGCCCCGGCCTTCGGTTAAGATCTGCTTCTTGCGGCGAAAAGCATCGATCACGGGCAGGGGATCGTACCCATTGACCCGCTCGGCATGCATCTGTTCGGAATTGACGCCCGCGCCGATGCGTGCAATGAACTGTACCCCCATCGTTTCCCCGCAGGGCTGTCCACCCATACCGTAGAAATTGTTCATGCAGTTAAAAATGATCGGCAATCCTCCGCCCAGCGATGGGTCCCACAGTTTGCGGTACTGATCCATCGCAGAGAAAGTGATGCCTTCCCAGACTGGACCGCAGGAAAACGATGCGTCTCCGATATTGCAGACAACAATGCCCGGCTTGCGGTTCACTCGCTTGTAGAGCGCGCCGCCGGGGGCGATCGAACCCGAGCCGCCCACGATCGCATTGTTGGGATAGATCCCAAAAGGAGTGAAGAACGCATGCATCGAGCCGCCCAGCCCGCGGTTGAATCCAGTCTCGCGCGCGAAAATCTCGCTGTAGGCTCCGTAGACAAAAGCGCGGAGGGCCACCTCCCGGACCGAGCCCTGATACTCCCGCTCGACGGGGCGCAGCATGACTCCATCGCGATACGACTCTAAAATGTTCGACAACTGCGGCTCGGTGAATTTGCGGATGCTGGAAAAACCCTTGGCGAGAATTTCGCCATGGCTTCGGTGCGAACCGAAAATGAAATCTTCCGGCGACAGAGAAAAAGCCATTCCCACCGCGGCCGCTTCCTGTCCGATCGACAAATGCGCAGGTCCGGCGTGATTGTAGGCAACGCCCTTGTAGGCGCCCTTAGTTTTGATTTCGTTCAGGATGGTTTCGAACTCCCGGATCGCGCACATGTCCTGCCAAATATGCAGAAAATCCTCGGTGGAGTAGTTGACCAGTTCTTCCTCCAGCGTCCGGTCGTAGGCATTGATGGGGATGTCGGGAATATGGATCTTCGACTTCGCAAAAACCTCTTTCGGTTCAATAACAATCGATTTGGGCATTCCTTAGGAACTCCTAATGAACTTTGGCCGTGGCTTCTTTCGACGATGCGGAAACTGTGGGATGGACGGCGATCAAATCGCGCATAGCTGCTCCACGTTTTCGATCTTGTCGCGAACCACTTTCAGGAACCGCGCTCCTGGTGCGCCATCGATGATCTGGTGATCGAGCGTAAGAGATAGGCCGATGGAATCGATGAATTCCACTCTGCCTTCCCGGCGGACTGCTTTCAGTTGAATGGCATTGACTCCGAGAATGGCCACCTGGGGCGGATTGAGCAGTGGGGTGAAGGATTCAACGCCAAGTCCGCCGAGGTTGCTGACCGTAAAAGTTCCGCCAGTGAGATCGTCAGCCGAGATCTTGCCTTGCACCGCCTGGGCCGAGAGTTCCTTGATCCGAAAGGCAAGCGCCGCGACGGTCAGTGCTTCCGCGTTGTGCACGACTGGAACGAGCAATCCACGCGGCGTGTCGCAAGCAAATCCAATGTGAACGCCGCGCCCCGGGTGAATTCTCCCGTCGACGAACAACACATTGAGATCGGGCGCCTCCAACAGCGCTTGCACGGTGCAGAAAGTCACCAGGTCGTTGATGTTGATATCCGGTCCCGCAGACGAAGCCTTGATGCGGGCGCGCAACAGGAGCAAGCCGCGAGCGTCGGCGGAAGAGTGGAGCGTGTATTGCGCGGTGCCAGCGAGCGACTCGCGCATGCGACGCGCAATCTTCTCGCGAACGCCGGAGATCCGGGTTTCTGGCGCATCCACGTCGGAGGCCAGGTCGGAGGCAAGGATCATCCCACCGATTCCCGAACCCTCAAACGGAGCTTCGGCCCCGCTTTGCACTTGCCGGCTTGCCGCGCCCGAGACTTTTGGAGACGTGTGATAGAGCGCGCGCAGGTCGGCTTCCAGAACGCGTCCACCAGGCCCGGACCCGCTGACCGCCTGCGGGTGAAAGTTGTGTTCTTCGGCAAACCGCCGCGCCCTGGGACTCAATGGCGCTGCAGAGTGGGGCAGGGAAGTGCAAGTTGGGGCAACTGTCTGGCACCCGGGGTTGGCGTTTTGTGTGCTTGGCGCCGGTGGGCCTGCAGCGTCTGCTGCCGGAGTTGAGCCTTTCGATTGCGGTCGAAATGCTTCCGCGCTCTCGCCGGGATTGCCGATCACAAAGAGCGCTGTGAAAACCGGCACGAGCGCGCCCTGTTCGAAGAATGTCGCAAGCACAGTGCCGTCAACCGGCGCTGCCACTTCAAAACTTGTTTTGTCCGTCTCAATCTCGACCACCGTCTCGCCGGCAGAGACAGTTTGGCCCTCTTGCTTGAGCCACCTGGCAATCAGGCATTCCTCCACCGTGTTGCCCAGTTTCGGCATTTCAACCGCGACTGCCATCAGTCCTTGCTCCTTATGCGTCGAGCCCTCGTTATTAGTCGCCGTGCGCGCCGTGAGAGGGGCGGCGGCAGACTTTTCTTGCGTCAAGTCTATCGCTTTTGTGATCGATTATCAACTATTATAGTTCATATACGATCGATAATGTACGACCAATTCGCGCTCGAAAGGGACAAGCGCTTCACAATTGTGTGAATTTGGCGTCTAATGGCGTTCATCGGACTTTGGTGGAACGCGTAAGATTCTGAGAAAAGAAACAGGACGATGACAATCCGGAAGCACGGATGTTCACTTTTGTCCGATAGGAGCAAACTCACCCGCCATGCTTGCTGAAGAACGAAGGTTTCGCATCCGTGAAATTCTATCCATGCGGAGGACGGTCACCGCTTCTGAGCTGTGCGAAAAACTCGAGGTGACGGCAGTGACCATCCGCCGGGACTTGGCGGCGCTGGAAGCACAGGGAGTGCTGGTCCGCTCCCACGGTGGCGCAATCTCGCGGATGTCGAGTACGAACTTTCAGCCCGCCTACGAGACGCTGCTGCGCAGTCACAGCGAAGAGAAGGAAGCCATCGCGCGTCAGGCCGAGCGCCTGATCTTGGATGGCGACACAGTTTTCTTGGAAGGGAGCACGACGGTTTTCGAATTGGCCCGCCAACTGACCCAGCGCAACCGGCTTACGGTCGTGACCAACTCTCCAACCATCGTGTGCGAGCTGCAGCGCAGCTCCGGCGTTAGCGTATTGTGCACCGGCGGCGACCTGCAGAAGGACACCTTCTACCTGGCAGGAGAATGGGCCCACCATGCCTTGTCCGAAATACGTTTGGATAAGGCCGTGATGGGAGTCAGCGCGATCGATCCCACCTACGGCATCTCGACTTCAAGACAAGCGGAGGCGCAGATAAAGAAGATGATCGCCAAAGCGGCCAAAACCCGCATCGGCCTGGTGGACAACAGCAAGTTCGGCAAGCAGGCCTTCGCCTATGTGGGTCCGGTAACCGACTTCGATGTGCTGGTCACGGATTCTGGAACGGACGCCAAGTACATCAAAGATCTGCGTGATGCGAAAATTGAAGTGCTGGTGGCTGAGGTAAAGTGAGCCGGCCCGCAGGGTTCTTTCCACCAGAACAAGCGGCGGGAAGCAGTTGGTGATCGCGCGTCGGCGCTCGTTTCTCAGGTGGAGCACCGTAGAAAAATAGGACATTATAGTTTTCAATACGAATATAAACGAACAAATGTGGTTGACAATTGTGAGCGTCAACTATACATTTGCGTCGATTCTATGTTTGGGAGTGGTTGAAGGGCTGGAAGACCATTTCGACTTACGGCGTTCGCGCTTTCCTTGTAATGAAACCTGAGTATGAAACCTGAAGATCGGATTACAGAAAACATCCCGCTAGAAATGCGGGCGCTGGTTCTTGACGGCGTTGGCTTTGAACACCTCGCGGTCCGGAAGGTCCCGGTGCCAAGCCCCAGCGAGCATCAGTTGCTGGCCCGCGTGGAAGCGGCCGGCATCTGCACGTCCCTGATCAAGCTCATCGAACAAGGACCGGACCACAAACTGATGTACGGCTGGGACGTGTGCTGCTTTCCAGCAATTCTAGGCGACGAAGGCGTCGTATCGCTGGTGCGGGTAGGAAAGGCGCTTCGGGACCAGTACCGGCTCGGTGAGCGCTACGTGGTTCAGCCCGCCGTTGATCACGAACCGATCAATCATCGAGAACGGTATCGCGATTCCGCCAGGGGAGTGAGCAAGGTAGCTGTGGGCTACACTCTGGCGGGTCATCTGGCAGAGTACATCCTCATCCCGGAGGAGGTCCTGAGTTCCGGATGCCTGCTGCCGGTTCCAGGGTCACAAGTGCCCTTTGCCCACGCCGCCATGAGTGAACCGCTCTCCTGCGTTGTCTCGGCCCAGGAGCACCACATGCATTTGACCCAGAGTAGTCCGCTGGCCATGCGGGAAGCCGCGAAAGGACTGAAGCGGGGAGGTGTGACCGTGATCGTCGGCGCGGGCGCCATGGGGCGAATGCACGTCGATCTGGCGTTCGCCTATCGGCCGCGCGCGATTGTAGTGGCAGATTTTCTGGAGGCTCGTCTCCAGGTTGTTCGGAAGCTCTTCGCGGCACGGGCGGCGAAAGCAGGAGTCGAGTTGCACACGGTCCACGCTGCATCCACCCCGGTTGATAAGGTAGTCGACGAACTGACAAACCATTTCGGGGCGGACGACGTCATCGTTGCCGTCGGGTCGAAGAAGGCGATCGAAGGCGCCCAGAACCTGGTCGGGCGGGGCGCCGTGCTCAATCTCTTCGGCGGGCTGAAAAAGGGCGAGGACATCGTGGGCATCGATGCCAGCGCGGTCCACTATAAGGAAATCAACGTCACTGGGTCGAGTGGCGGCTCACCGTGGGACATCGCGCGCACCCTCGAACTCATCGCGGCGAAGGAGATTGATGCCGGTGCGCACATCACCCGCATTGGCGATCTGGATTATGCCATTGAGCTGATCGGGTTGGTGAAGGCCCAGCAGATCGACGGCAAAGCCGTGGTCTACCCGCATCGGCGTACCAAAGACATTCACAGCGTGGATTCGTGGTCGGGCGCGGACGAAAGCGCCTACTTGCAAGTGAGCGAGATCTGAGTGTCCCTCTCTGGCAATCGCACATTCGTCGGCTTCGGCTTTGGCGCCATTCAAGCCGGTCTCTTCCTCTACGAAGCCTTTCGGTCGGGAAACTTTCGCCGCCTCATTGTGGCGGAGGTGATGCCGAATGCGGTGCAGACGCTACGGCAAGCGGCGGGACAATACGCGGTCAATGTGGCGTACCGGGACCGAGTGGAAGCGGTCGAGATCGGGCCAACTCAGATCGCAAACCCGAAGAACCTGCCCGACTGCAAGTTTCTAGTGGCGGCGGTTGCCGAAGCCGCAGAAATCGCAACCGCTTTGCCAAGTGTGGCGTACTATACCTCGGCCTCACCGGGAAGCGTCCACCGGATTCTGGCCGAGGGGCTCAGGCGGAAGGCGATGGCGGGCGGTCCCCGAGCCGTCGTTTATGCCGCCGAGAATCACAACCATGCCGCCGAAATCCTGGAAGCCGCGGTTCTGAGTGAGATTCCCCAGAGCGAGCATGATCAAGTCCACGGCCGCGTCTCGTTTCTCAATACGGTGATCGGGAAAATGAGCGGCGTGGTCACCGACCCGTCCGAGATTCAAGAGCGCGGCCTGAAAACGGTCACGCCATTCGAGCCCCGGGCGTTCCTGGTGGAGGCTTTTAACCGAATTCTGGTTTCAAGAATGTCCTTTGGGGACGCATTCGCCAAACCTGGCTTCCGCCGCGGCATCGAAGTGTTCGCAGAGAAGCCGGACCTGCTGCCTTTTGAGGAAGCCAAGCTCTACGGACACAACTCAACCCACGCCATGGCTGCGTACCTCGGAACGGTGCTGGGTGTAGAACGAATCGCCGATCTTGAGAAAGCTCCGGGAGTGAGCGCATTTCTGGAGACCGCATTCAACGAGGAGTCCGGTGAGGCGCTCATTCGGAGACATAAGGGCAAGGATCCTCTTTTCACACCGGAAGGCTACCGGGCCTATGCCACAGACCTACTATTGCGAATGTTCAACCCGCACCTGGGCGATACGGTGGAACGTGTCGGGCGCGATCCCGGACGGAAGCTGGAATGGGACGACCGCTTGGTAGGGACGGTGCGCATCGCCCTGCAGCAGGGTTTGGACCCAAAGCGTTACGCGCTGGGTACGGCCGCAGCCGTGACGGCACTCGATAAGTCCGTCCTCGATTCCAACGTGCCGCTCCAGGATCTGCTGGATCCGCTCTGGCATAAGGCTTCGCCAAACCCAACCGAGAGGGAAGCCGTGCTTCACGCCGTCGAAGAAGGCCGAACGAGACTGCGGCTCTGGCGCGACGCTGGTTTCCCGGACTTGGAAGCGTTCGTGGAACAAAGCCTGTCCATTCGACGTTGAACTCTGCGTTACTCCGAAGAATCAAGATTTTGGTCTGACTTTTCAGTTGTCGTTGCACGGCCTGCCGATTATCCTGCATGGCAGCTTAACGAATCGGGAAAATCCGGGGACACGAAGTCCCTACCTTCCGGTTCATTTAGAATGCGAACACTATGAACAAGGTCGTCGGCAGCGCCGAAGAGGCGATCCAGGACGTGTTTGACGGGGCCACCATCATGGTGGGTGGGTTCGGATTGTGCGGGGTGCCCGAGAATCTGATCCGCGCCCTGGCGCGCAAAGGCACAAAGAACCTGACCACCATCAGCAACAACGCCGGCGTGGACGGTTTAGGCTTGGCAGAGCTTCTGGCCAAGGGCCGGATTCGGCGGCACATCGGAAGCTACGTTGGCGAAAACAAGCTGCTGGAACAGATGGTATTGAATGGCAGCGTGCAGCTCGAACTGGTCCCGCAAGGCACTCTCTCCGAGCGCATTCGCGCCGCGGGCGCTGGTATTCCCGCGTTCTTTACTCCGACCGGCGTGGGTACAATGGTTGCCGAGGGCAAAGAAGCGCGCGAGTTCGACGGCCGCACCTACATCATGGAACGCGCGCTGGCCGCCGACTTCGCCTTCGTGAAAGCCTGGAAGGGCGACAAGTGGGGCAACCTCGTCTATCGCAAGACGGCTCGCAATTTCAATCCCATGATGGCCACGGCCGCCAGGATCACCATCGCCGAAGTGGAACATCTGGTCGAGCCCGGTGAACTCGATCCCGACCTGGTTCATACGCCATCGGTGTACGTGAAACGCATTTTCCAGGGCGAGTTGTTTGAGAAGAGAATTGAGAAGCGAACACTACGCAAAGTGATTGCGAGTAGTTAGTGGTGAGCTGAAATTGCCGTTTTCCTGAGACCTGAGACCTGAGATTTAGACGATGCCGACAGAAACCAAGCCATCGAAAGACCTCGACAAACGCGAACGCATCGTGAAGCGCATTGCCAGCGAATTGCGCGATGGATTCTACGTCAACCTCGGCATCGGGCTGCCTACGTTGATTGCCAATTTTGTTCCGCCGGGCATGGACGTTATTCTGCAAAGCGAGAACGGCATGCTGGGCATTGGCCCTTATCCGCTGGAGGGCGAGGAAGACGCCGACCTGATCAACGCCGGAAAAGAAACGGTCACCGAACTGGCAGGCACCGCTTATTTTTCCAGCGCCGATTCCTTCGCCATGATTCGCGGCGGCCATGTTGACCTTAGCGTGCTGGGCGCAATGGAAGTGGACGAGCAGGGCAATCTCGCCAACTGGATGATCCCCGGCAAAACGGTCAAAGGCATGGGCGGTGCCATGGACCTGGTCGCCGGGGCACGGCGTGTCATCGTCGCCATGGAACACACCACCAAAGACGGCCAGCCCAAGATCCTGAAGAAATGCACGCTTCCTCTGACCGGGGTGAAAGTCGTGGACACCATCGTCACCGAGATGGCCTACATTCGCGTGACTCCGGAAGGCCTGGTGCTCGAAGGAATCGCTCCCGGCCTGACGCCTGAAGATGTCCAGCGTGTAACCGAACCGAAACTGCGAATCAGTCCCGACCTGAAGGTGATGGAGAACAGCCCGTAGAATCAGCTCTCGGTGCCCGCGGCGTACATCGCGCGCTGCGCTCCCATGCCGACCGCTTTCAGACCCAGCGTATCACTTTGGAA
>Ga0326728_10012771_pt1 | contig 18509 bp, 16 predicted proteins | sample MB3enrmetagenome_FD_207602 | JGI IMG/M metagenome (GOLD analysis project Ga0326728, IMG submission 207602) | Lab enriched peat soil microbial communities from McLean, Ithaca, NY, United States - MB31MN | ecosystem: Environmental > Terrestrial > Soil > Wetlands > Peat | place: USA: New York... | reverse complement strand
CCACAAGGGCCACCCTTACAAGACATGAGGAGAAGCCCGTGGAAACTATTTCCGAACGGGACCGCATAATGGCCCAGAAATGTGTTGAATGCCCTGTCTGTGGTCATGCGCGCAAGACTCAGAAAGGACTGGCATTCTGGTTCGTTAAGCGCATTGAAGACAGCGTCTGCCCTTACTGCAAAGCGTACGAACGGGTGTACGGCCGCAAAGCGCACGAACCGGTAAAGGAAGCATGACATGAGGAAATGCCCACGCGAACCGGCCTTGCAGATGCTTGTAGTGATGGCGATCATGATTTGCATCTGCCCGCGTGCCGGAGGGCTTGAGTCTCCCCGCAGGGGAAGAGCTTTGAGCCGGGCCGATTCCCGCAGCCCTTCCAAAGTGGTGTGGCGAATTGGCACGTTCAACCAGTCCCCAAGTGAATTCAATACCGGGAAACAAGGGCCCCCGCTCTTTGGTTCCCGTTACCCTGCCGGGGAGTTGCTTTACGTTGTGGGGAAGAGTAATCCGGCAATAGATTGGCCCGCTTATCAGGAGGGTGCGGAAACAGACAGGCCGGGGTTCCACCTTCATCCCTACACCATTCAGTTTAATTTAACCAACATTCCCAAGGGCGTCTATACGCTGAAGGCAGGGCTCCTGTCGGAGACGGCGCGCGTGGCCCGGTTGCAAGTTGAGATTAACGGCCACAAAGGTCTCTTTTACCAACACCCCGTGCTGAGCTACGCGGGGGGTGATCGAGAAATGGTTGTGAGTCCTATTGCCGCTGCCGACACGATCAGTTTCGATTTCCCCGCGCGCTTCTTGCGCAAGGGAACCAACAAGCTGGTCTTAACGGCCATTGACGCCCCGTCTACGAGTGATGTCGAGGTCCACTCCGTCCTCACCTACGATGCCTTAGAACTCGACCACAATCCCTCCCAGAGGTTTCGCACCGCCGCTCTCACCGCCCAGCTCGAGCCCACTGTTTTTTATATGCGCCATGGCAAGGAACTGGTGGAGTTGGTGGACATTTACTTGCGTCTTAACGGGGCGGTGCGACAAGGCGAAGTGAGCCTGCTTGTGGGGACAAACAAATATAGCGTCGACCTATCGAACGAGGAATTCGGCGAGCAGATGGTCGAGTTCTCAGTCTCCGAATGCACGAAGCCCTTTAAAGGGGTTGTGACAGTCAAAATCAACGGGCACTCGCGGCGTTTCCGAACGGTCCTGAATCCGGCGAAAAGGTGGAACCTGCTTGTAGTCCCGCACGTGCATGTGGACGTGGGATATTCTGACTACCAGGAAAAGGTGGCCGAAATTCAGAGCCGAGAGCTTGATGAAGCCATGGAATTGATTCACGCGCATCCGGACTTTCGTTTCAGCCCGGATGGATATTGGAGCGTGCGACAGTATCTCGATGCACGCAGCGAAGAACAGCAGAAGCAGCTATTCCAGATGGTGAAAGATAAAAGGATCTTTGTGCCCACGGTTGAGGCGAGCCTTCTCACGGGCTTTCCCGCCCTGGAGACGCTTATCCGCTCTCTTTATCCTGCTTTTGAATTCAACCGGAAATACGGGGGAGATGCCAATTACGCCAACATCACAGATGTGCCGTCTTATTCCTGGTCTTACGCCTCGGTCCTGTCGGCGGCGGGGCTGAAGTACTTCATCTCGGGCTGCCACAATGACAATGGGCCGATCCTGCTTTACGGCCACCTCAATGAGAAATCGCCCTTCTGGTGGGAAGGTCCCGACGGGGGCCGGATCCTGATGTGGTACTCGTGGGTCTATTCTCAATTAGCTGTATTGTTTGGCGGATTGCAGGGTGACATCGCGGCGGGGCACGAGTCCATGCCGGTTTTTCTTCAGGCTTATACCCGCTCGGAATACAAGTCCGACGCGGTTTTGGTCTACGGCACGCAATGGGAGAACACCGATCTCTTCCCACGCCAAGCGAGTTTGGCTGATGAATGGAACAAGATCTACGCTTACCCCCATCTGCAATACTCGGGCTTTGCGGAAGCGTTAGACCGCATCGCGCGGCCCTTCGGACATGACCTTCCGGTGGTGCGCGGAGACGGAGGACCGTACTGGGAATACGGCATTGCTTCCACAGCCCGCTCCGCAGCGATGGAACGCGAGGCGGAACAGAGAGCGCTTGGGGCAGAGAAGTTTTCCACTCTGAGTAGTATGGTCAACCCGCTTCGGCGACCCGAGGCTGCGGCGCTGAAGCGGCTATGGAATAGCATGGTTCTTTATGACGAGCACACCTGGGGGGCTGACCGAAGCGTGTCGAATCCGAAGAGTGAGGAGGCGGTGAACCAGTTAGCCGTCAAGGAGGGGTTTGCCCAGGAGGCGAAGGGGCAGGTTGAATACGTGCTGCAACGGGGGCTGGCCGCCCTGGCTGACTCGATCTACGATCCTGAAGGGACGCTGTTGGTGTTTAATCCCCTGAGCTGGCCGCGCTCCGGCATGGTCGAGCTGGACCTGGACAAAGGCCGGGAGTTGATGGACCTCACGACCAACCGGACTATTCCCTACGAGATTCTCGCCACCGGTCAGTCCTACCACCATATCCGATTCCTGGCCCAGGACGTACCGTCGGTCGGTTACAAGGCCTTCGCGCTAAAAGAGACCAAAGCAGAAGCGACTCCCGCGCCGGCAGACCCGCAAGGAAGGCTCGAGAATGCGTACTACCGGGTAGTGCTGGATGCCGAGAGCGGAGCAGTCAAGAGCATCTTGGACAGGGAACTGAACAAGGAGCTGGTGAATACCTCGAGCCCCTATCGGTTCGACCAGTACCTTTACGTCACCGGGGCAGATCAAACTCCCAACCGGCTGGTCGAGTTCAGTTCGGGATGGCCAGTGCCTGAGCTCTCAACTCATAGCGCAGGGGGCGGGCGACTGCTTTCGGTGACGAACCAGCCCTTTGGCCAGGTCGCGCGTCTGGAAAGCACCGGCATCAACACGCCGCGCATCGAGACCGAAGTGATCTTGTTTAATGGAGAGAAGAAGATTGAGTTCATCAATCGTGTGCACAAAACTGAGGTCTACACCAAGGAAGGCGTTTACTTCGCATTTCCCTTGGCCATGGCGCATCCGCAATTTCGTTACGAGATTCAGAACGGATTCGTGGACCCCAGCCGCGACCAACTGCCCGGAGCCGGCAAGGAGTGGTTTTCGGTGCAGCACTGGGTGGCGGCGGAGCAAGGCGGAGTAACAGCGGCACTTGTTCCGGTGGATGCCCCCTTGGTCAGCTTGGGGGATATCGTCCGCGGTGCGTGGCCGATCGAGTTTCTCCGGCGAAGCGGCACGATCTTTTCCTATGTCATGAACAACTATTACTTCACCAACTACGCGGCGGGCCAGGGTGGAGAATTCACTTTCCGCTATGTGTTGTCCAGTGGCAAAAACCTCGAGCCTGCCTATCTGAGCCGGCTGGGGCGGGAAGAGATGTCACCTTTGGAAGTGGACCAAATCACTCCACAAGATAAGGCCATCAATTCTGCCAGGCCGCTGGATTCGGCCCAGCTTAGTTTCTTGCAAGTGCGTCAGCCCGATGTAGTGCTCGAGACCTGGAAGATGGCCGAGGACGGACAGGGAACGATTCTGCGTTTTCTGGAAGTCGCGGGTAAAGAGAGCGAGGTGGAGGTGAAAACTCCGATCCTCGAGGTGAAGTCAGCATGGACGTGTGATGCTCTCGAGAGGAAGCAAGAGCCTCTCTCGGTTTCCTCCCACGGGTTCGAATTCACCGTCAAACCCTTTCAGATTGTCACGGTGCGTTTGGAGGCGGCGGCGAACAGGTAGACCTTCCATGAATCGGTCACCGCTAATCGCGCGGGTGGCGCATACGTCACGACGCCTTTTGTCGTGATGTATGCGCCCCTTTTGAGTGAGAGGGGCCGAGACATGCCCAAGAACGGCACGTCTGCGCCACCCGCGATCCGGTCTGAGGCAGAGCCAGATTCCTCGCTTCGCTCGGAATGACACGGGTACACTCGTGTGCGTATTGATTTCATGGCGCGTTCGTTGACTCGGGGCTTATCTGATGAGAGAATTGCCACAGCTGAAGCGGACTGGAACGAGGGAGGGTTCTATGTTTTCGAATCGATGGGCTCCACTCCTTGTCGCAGCGTTCGCGCTGGTCTTCTTCTTGCCCAATTTCAGTTCAGGCCAATTCCGACGCCGGCCAACACTGGAAGAAATGACTCAACCGCAGGCGAACATAGTGAGAAGCGCTCCTGTCGACGTGGATGGAGCGCAACTGATCGCCACCACCACGCAGCGAATCGATCGTGACCGGGTGGAGATTCGCGTGCTTCAAAGCGGCAAGCCGGTGGAGTTATTTCCCCACTTTCACGAACTCGTTACCGCTACCCCGTCCAACCGTCAAACGAGGCTCGAGGAGCTGGCCGGGAAGAGCGTCACACTCATTCCTTCGGAGAAGCGGGAGACCGTTGCGGGTGCGGCGGGGGTTAGCCAAAGCCTGTTGCCATGGAGCACTCAAGCGGACCATTGGGACATCTTCACGGGCGTGGGTGGAGTGGGCGAGCTGACCTTGGCCGATAATATCTTCAAAGTCCGGCAAGTCCTGCTCAGTTCGCGGAAGAACCCCATCGAAGTGCATATCGACGGCCAGATGCATCGCCTGAAACCAGGCCAGGCGCTGCTAGTGCTGTGATTTTATAGACTGCCATCCTTACCCCCCCCTTCCTGTCACGATGTGCGTAATTCCTCGCGGATCACACGGCGTAGCGTCTCCTCGAGCGTGGGCTTCTGTCCGCCCTCGATATGGGCGCGCAGCGCATTGTTGATCAAAGTCTGATAGTTACCGCCGCCCGCACGCTCCACCGCATCTCGAAAATAATCCAGAATATCGGTATCCAAGCGGATGGTGATGCGCTCCTTGCCTCGAGGGACGGGCAGTACTGGGCCGCGCTTTCCCTTGCTGAAATCATATGTTTTCATCTTTGCTTCTCGTACTCCTTGCGTTCATGAGGTTCGGCGGGGCGGGCTGAAACCCCTCATTGAGCGGACGGCTGATAGGTTTTTGTCTTTCCGTTTCGGCTGTTGGTCACCGTGAACTGGCCGTCCGGTTCGGCCGAGAGCTTGATCCAATTCCCCTGACAATGTTCGTCCAAGTTGGAAATGAAGTCCTCTGGGGCGTTATTTGCCTTGCCGGATTCGAGGGCATAATGCAGTTGCCAGATGTCCTCGAGGCCGGGGGACGTGTGCACGGTTTGCCACGCTTCGGGCGTTCCCCCCTTCCTCGCGCCGTTGTTCATGATGGCCACCAGGGGATGTAAAGCGTGGACCAGGGGTGGCGCGCCCGAAAGGTCGAGGCCATGGTGCGTGCTCAGATATACGTCGACAGTGCCGATTTTATTATTCGGGCAAGCCAGTCCGAGTTCTTTATTCCATGTCAAATCCCCCAGATCAATCATGCGGAACTCGCCATATGTAATGAGCAGTCCAATCGACTGGGCGTTCTCGGAAGGGTCGTGGTCCTTGCGCTTCGCTCCGGCGCAGAGCGGGTTGGGCGCCCCGACTCCAGGCAACGGTTTTGAGATTTCCTCTCCGGCGGCGGTCAGAACTTGAACGTTGATCCCGCGGATTGGAATCCGGTCGCCGGGTTTAGCCAAGAGATATTTGCCGTTGTCCCTGACGCTCTTGTAAGCCGCAACAAGCTGGTCGGCCTGGGGCCCACTCTCAACGCTGGGCCCGTGATCCACAAAGGTGCGGATGGGGATGCGCGCGGCAAGTTGCGGCACTCCTCCTACGTGGTCCATGTGGTAATGCGTTACGACCAGGTAATCAATCTGTTTCACGCCCGCCAGTCGGGCGGCGGAGACGATGCGGTCTGCATCGCGGCCCCCGGCAGCCGGCCAGCCAGTGTCCACCAGCAGCGATTCCCCCGAAGGCGAGACGAAGAGCGTGGCCTGCCCGCCCTCCACATCGATGAAATACACTTGCAGTGTCTGGGCGGCGCGCGCCGGGGCGCAAAGAAGAAGGAGAAGAAGCGTAGTTATGGTTGTTCGCATACTAGTCGATAGTCAACAGCCGACCGTGGAAAGTCAAGGCCGAAAATCGCCACTCGAAAATCGAAACGGGCAGCGCCGGGCGTCGAATTTCAAATTGCTATTCTCGCCTTTGGATCTTCGGGTTTGGATTTCCCACAGCTCCCCTTGTGCGAAGGTCAATCCACATGCTACAGACCTCTTCCCGGAAGAATGTCTCAGAAAAATATTGCGTCGGGGCTCATCCTACGCTATAGTGTTTGTCGATGTTCAGCGCTTACGCCAACTGGTTTAGCTACCGCTTTTGGGGCTTTAGCCCCAGAGGGTAGAGTGGCGTTGGCCTGAACCGGAAATAAATTTAAAGATGCCAACCCACTCGAAAGAGTGGGTTTTTTGTTTTAGCGAGATGCTGAATAAGGAGCCCAATCTGTCATTCCGAGTGGTGATGCGCCTGTTGCCCACCCAAATACCCGAAAGTCACAAACGTCGTCGTCCCCGCGCAAGCGGGGACCCACGTCCCGTGGATTCCCGCTTTCGCGGGAATGACATGGCTTTCGCGAGAGCGAAGCGAGGAATCTTGCTCGGCCCTTGTTCCGGTTTCCAGAGCGGGATTCCTCGCTTCGCTCGGAATGACGAGTCGTGGCATCCTGCTGGGGAGGCCGAAGGTGATTATTTCCATGAGACGTCATTCGACTAAGGAAGAGATCGAGCACGTCTGCGAGCGCATCCGGGAATTTGGTTACAAAGTTCACTCCATCGTGGGCGAGGAGCGCGTGGTGATCGGCGCAGTAGGGGTCGGGGATGTCACCCCTTGCCTCGAGTCCCTGGAGGCCACGCCCGGCGTGGAGAGCGCCGTGCGCATCTCGGCGCCGTACAAGTTCGTGAGCAGGGAATTCAAGAAGGAGCGCACCGTCATCCCCGTCAACGGCGTGAATGTAGGCGGGGGCGAATTCGCCATCATGGCCGGCCCATGTTCGGTGGAAAGCGAAAAGCAGATCATGGAAACCGCCGAGGCCGTGGCGGCGAGCGGCGCCAGGATCTTTCGTGGCGGCGCCTTCAAGCCTCGGACCTCTCCTTACGACTTCCAAGGTTTGGAGCTCGAAGGGTTGAAACTCCTGGCTAAGGCGCGCCAGGCTACGGGCTTGGCCATTGTCACCGAAGTGATGAGCGCGCAGGACGTGGAGGTGGTGGCCGAGCATGCGAACATCATGCAGGTGGGCGCGCGCAACATGCAGAATTTCACTTTGCTGAAGGCGCTGGGCAAATGTTCCCGGCCCGTGCTGCTGAAGCGCGGCATGAGCTCCACCCTCATGGAACTGCTCATGTCTGCGGAGTACATCACCGCCCACGGCAACCCTAACATCATGCTCTGCGAGCGCGGCATACGGACCTTCGAGACCGCCATGCGCAACACCTGCGACATCGCCGCCGTGCCGCTGCTCAACGAACTCACTCATTTGCCGGTCATCCTCGATCCCAGCCACGCCACCGGCAAGCGCAGCCTGGTGCCGGCGCTGGCGCGCGCAGGCGTGGCCATCGGGGCGGATGGCCTGCTCATCGAGGTGCATCCTTTCCCTGAAAAGGCCTTCAGCGACGGCGCGCAATCCCTGACCCTCGACCAATTCCGGGCCCTAACCAATGACCTCAAACCTTATCTGGAGTTATGGAAGGCAGCGCGCCACCCGACCGCCATGGCGGGTTCGACTGCACAGTGAACAATCACCTGGTAGGTGCGGCCCTTGTGGCCGCCCCCACCGCGAGGATCCCGCCAAATCCTCTTGCAATGCGTGCTCTATGGGAATACCGTTGGGGATTTGGGACTGGACTAATCAGTGATCCGAAAGGAGAGGCGATGAGTACCCAACACGCCATGACGAAGGACGATCTGATTGTTATCGGCGGGGCAGGCGGCTTTATTGCCGGAGCGCTGACCCGGTACTTTCGTGACCGCGGGTTTACCAGAATCCGGGCCATTGATAAGAAGCCTTTGCCGGACTGGTACCAGAGGGTGCCGGGTGTTGAAAGCCTCTGCCTGGATCTGAGTGAGAAGGCAAATTGTGCAAGGGCGTGCGAGGGGGCCGTGGAAGTTTACAATCTGGCTGCGGACATGGGAGGCATGGGTTTCATCGAGAGGTTTCGGATCGAATGCCTTCGCAGCATCCTGATCAACACCAACCTCATCGAGGCCGCCTATTGGGCGGGCGTGCAAAGGTACTTCTTCTCTTCGTCCGCCTGCGCCTACAACACCGACTTACAGAAAGATCCGCACTCGCGGGCACTGAAGGAGTCGGACGCCTACCCGGCCATGGCGGAGCGCGGTTACGGCTGGGAAAAACTCATGTCCGAGATGGTCTGCCAGGAATACTGGGCGGAGCGCGGCTTGAAGACCTTCATTGCCCGGTTCCACAATGTTTACGGTCCCAACGGCACATGGGACGGCGGGCGGGAAAAGGCTCCTGCGGCCATCTGCCGCAAGGTCATCGAAGCCAAGGATACGGGCAACAAGGAGATTGTGGTCTGGGGTGATGGCTCGCAGACCCGCAGCTTCATGTACATCGATGACTGCACGTTGGGCATCGACATGATTACACACTGCGAAGACCTGATTGCAACCCCCATCAATCTTGGCTCGAACGAGCTCATTTCGGTCAACGACCTGGTCAGCATCGCGGAAGAAATTGGCGGTATCAAGTTGCAGCGCACGTACGATTTGAATGCCCCCAGGGGAGTCGCCGGCCGAAACAGCGATAACACCATGATCAAGCGGATTCTGAACTGGGAGCCCACCACTCCCTTCCGCGACGGATTGGCGAAGACCTACGCTTGGATCGAACAGCAGTATCAGGATCGGAAGGCCGGTAAAGTCACGGTGCGAGAAAACTACCGCGCGGCGGGTGCGTGACTCCCCTCCTTGATAAGCTGGGGTTCCTGGGAGCGCGGGCTTCCAGCCCGCTTCCTCATATGCGAGATGCGGGCTGGAAGCCCGCGCTCCCAGGCCCTTCCTCCACCGAGGAGGGGAGTCAGTTTCAAATGTGGAGGCCGCGTGCACGAGGCCACTGAAATAACGTCGCTGCTCAGCCAAATTCCCTATCGCATGGCGTTTGCGGGCGGCTGGATCGATCAACCCTTTGTATCGAAACTCAACCCCTCTCCGCCGGGCTCCATGGTTGTAGTCAGCCTGGAGCCCACCTTCCGATACATGGACCGCTGCGGAATGGCAACCAGCACGCGCGAAGTAGCGCGAAAGCTGTGGAACGGCCAACTGCCGAACAGAGATCCCAAGGAACTCACGCGGGAGCTCTATGAAGCAGAGAACAAGGGCAAGCCGGAGCCCTCTGGTTCGCAGGACATGGCGGGCTTGATTTACCCCGGAGTGAACAGGCTGGATTATGACTACCGCTACGAGGGCGGCGACTTCCCCGTCCACGTCGAGTCCAACAACGATCTGGATATCGTCCATTGGTTGGAAGGCGTCATTCACATGGTCCCCATCGCGCAACGCCCCGACGGGTACAATCCCTTGGGCCGGAGGAACCTCGATCCGAAGTGGATTGAGAGGCTGGGGGAGACAGGCAAGCGCTGCTTTAATGCCATCGTGACGAAAGACTCGAAAGCTCTGGGCGCCTCAATGAATGATTGCATGCAGTGCTGGGAGACGATCTTGCCCCACACCGTGAGACACCCCACCATCACTGTGGACTTGCCGGGAATCCTGGCCTATTACCAGTCCCGGTATGCCGGAGCCATGTACTCCGGATGTGGCGGCGGATATCTCTACGTTGTATCGGACGAGCCGGTGCCGGGGGGAATTCGAGTGAAGGTCAGGTGCGCGAAGAAGCATGGCTGACGCGAAGAGCGTTGTGGTGACTGGCTCCTTTGACGATTTCAGGTCCCGGCACGTTCGTTTGCTCGAGGAGGCATCGAAGTTCGGAGACGTTCACGTTCTCCTATGGTCGGACGAAACCCTGCGCGCCCTCGAGGGCCACCCCCCCAAGTTTCCTCAGCAGGAGCGGTTATATCTGCTCCAGACTGACCGGTATATCAAAGATGTAAGGCTGGTGACGGGGCAGGTGGACCGCGACTCCATACCCTGGGTGAGTGGAATCAATCCTGAAATCTGGGTCGTGGAGGAGGAAAGCAACAACCCCCGGAAGCGGGCCTACTGCGAACTGCATGGTACCGAATATCATGTCCTGAAAAGGGATGACCTGAAGGGCTTCCCTGTTTTGCCTGGCGTTCCACGGCGTGAGCGATCGTCAAGAAAGCGTGTGATTGTGACCGGCTGCTTCGATTGGTTTCACTCGGGCCACGTGAGGTTTTTCGAAGAAGTCTCCGGGTTGGGCGATCTCTACGTGGTCGTGGGGCATGACGCCAACCTCAGGCTGCTGAAGGGCGAAGGTCACCCGAAGTTTCCGCAGGAGGAGCGCCGCTACATGGTTCAATCCGTGCGGTACGTCAAGCAGGCCCTGATATCCACGGGGGAGGGATGGATGGATGCGGAACCGGAGATTGGGGTCATCAGGCCGGATATCTACGCCGTCAACGAGGATGGCGACGTGCCGGAAAAGCGCGCCTTCTGCCAAGAGCACGGCATTGAATACCTGGTTTTAGAACGAATACCCAAGGAAGGCCTGCCGCCGCGGCAGAGCACCAACTTGCGGGGATTCTGAATCCGCGGCGATCAGTGGACGGCAAGCCGCCCCCCTACAAATTGTAGGGGTAGGGCTTGCCCTACCCCAGTGGCGCAACCTCGGCGGTCCCGTGGCAGACGCAATTCGAGCGCAATTCGAGCGCGAGCCATCGAATGGGTTTTGGTGTACAATCTCGCTTGCATTCTGCCATTTTACATCAGCGTTTTCCAAAGAGGAGGAACTCGATGAGAAGGAATGTTCTTGCCGTTGCGTGTTTAGTGGCCACTGTTGTGGTCGTTTCATTAGCCATGATGAGTGTGAGCTGTTCTCAACAGGCTCCGCCGCCTGCGGTTCAACCGCAAGCTACCCCAACCGTAGTGCTGCCGCCTTGGGGAGTGCAGCACGATCGAAATGCGCCCCAACCGCCCGTCGTCGCCCCCGGCGAGGCAAGTACCCAAGCCCAGGAGGGGAAGCCTCCGTCCGACGCCGTTGTTCTTTTCAACGGCAAAGATCTGAGCAACTGGGAGTCGGAGAAGGGTGGGCCTGCCGAATGGAAAGTCGAAAAGGGTGATTTTGCCACCGTTCCCGGCAAGGGCGATATCAGAACCAAGCAGGCCTTTGGCGATTGCCAACTCCACGTCGAGTGGTCTACGCCCAATCCGCCGCATGGCCAGGACCAGGATCGTGGAAATAGCGGCGTCTACCTTCAGAGCAATTTTGAAATTCAGGTTCTTGATTCCTACCAAAGCAAAACCTATCCGGACGGGCAGGCCGCGGCACTCTACGGGCAGTATGCCCCTTTGGTTAATGCGTCCCGGCCTCCTGGCGAGTGGCAGACGTACGATATCGTTTTCCATGGTCCACGATTTGACGCGGCAGGCAAACTGACACGCGCCGCAACGTTCACAGTTATTCACAACGGCGTGCTGGTTCAAGACCACGTCACCGTGCTCGGCCGCACGGATGGCGAACACGAACCGTACCAACAAACCCCAACCAAGTTGCCTTTGAAGTTGCAGGACCACAACCACCCGGTCCGCTTCCGGAATATCTGGATTCGCGAGATTCCCGAGGGATCCTGAAGCAGGCACTTTGCGGACAGCCTTGGCTAACCACTTTCCGCTGGAACGCCGCCTCGAAGACCTGGCATTCCGTCGGCACAGGCCCGAGCAGAATTCGCTGCCTCGGTGATTGTCTGCAGAGGATGGTCAGAGGGCAGGAAAAATCGTAGTCGGCCAGTTTGCGCGCTACGTCGGATAATCACCCAGGGTGTCCGTGAACACTACGCCTCGGCACGCGTATTGGCCCATGACGGGCTGTTGCCTCCTCACCAGCGCAGGCGCAAAGGAATTCCACGGCAAGGCAGTTCTACGTCCAGTGAGGAGGAGCGCAGATCCAGACATCCCAGAACCCCGTTTCCGGCTAGTGATCGGGACTTGTCCAGAAATACGACGCGATCGAACTTACCGGAGTTTGCCATTTTCTGCAGCATTCCCCTCTTGCACCGAAGTGTGTCAGAATCCACTCGACACCAGGCGGGAGAGAGTCCATCCGCAGCAGCCGGCTTACCGAGCACAGAGCCGTCGCAAAGTTTCTCGCGGCGTCCGAGTTGAGACCCGATGGGAAGTGAATTTAAAAGGAGATCCATCAACATGAGCACGCGATCGGTTCCAAAAGGATTTCACACGATAACTCCTAACATTGTTGTCGATGACGCCGAGCAAGCTGTGGCGTTCTTCAAGAGGGCATTCGGCGCCACGGAGAGTTATCGCTTGATAATGTCGAACGGGAAGATTGCGCATTGTGAGCTTAAGCTGGGGGACTCAATCCTAAATCTCGGCGAGCCGATGGACGGCTGGCCTGCACACGGGCTGGTCGCTCAGATCTACGTCGAAGACTCGGACGAGTTGTTTAAGCGTGCGGTTGCCGCCGGCGCGAAGGAGATCATGCCGATGACCGACATGTTCTTCGGTTCGCGTGAGGGGCGGGTCAGGGATCCTTTCGGGAACGTATGGATCATTGCAACGCTAAAGGAAGAAGTGGGACCGGAAGAGATGCAACGAAGGATGAAGGCGCAGGGCTACTAACCCTTCGCTCTAGCTAATGGACCCATCGCCCAAGGTTTGATTTAGGCGATAATCTGACTGAAATCCTGCGCACTATCCAAAAGTCCGCTTCGGGGACCCGAATCCCGTATCGGGCCAAGTTCCGAGCTGGCGACGACACATCCAGTGAGAACCGGATCGTGGTCACAATAGCATTATTCGACTCGGCCATTTTGGCCAGGATTGAGAATATGCGCCTTCCAAGGGCTGCGTAGCAATGCAGGATGGCGAAAGCATCAAGAGGCGGGACGGTGAGAGTGTCACTTTTCTTGCGACTTGAGCGCCGAGCGCAGCTTGTCGGCGAATGTCCCGAAGCCCTCGGCGGGGGAAGCATTGCGCTCCGCCCACTCGCGCACTTCCTCGGCCTCGCGCGCTTCCATGACTGCCTTCGCGCTCAGGCGGATGCGCCGGCCTGACGGATCGACTTCCAGCACGATAACCTCGACGTCCGCCCCGACCGGAAAGGCTCGCTGGAGATCGCCTTCCTTCGCGATGCCGGTTTCGCTCAATGGGATGACGCCGGTACGCCCGGGGGCCAGGAAGACGAACACGCCGAAGTTCTCGTGTCGCTCGACCTTTCCGGTCAGGCGCGCGCCCGGAACGATGCCAGGCCGGGCTCCCGCAGCCCCCTCGGCCCCCGCCCAGGCTTCCTGAACGAGCGCCACGCCGATCCGTTTCTGCTCGAGGTCGATGGCGAGAATCTCGAATGTGCCCGTCATCCCGGGAGCGACCTGGCCCGACCAACCTCCCTGTCGTCCGGTGGGCTCGAACGTAGAAGCATGGGCCAGCGCTTCGATGCCCGGCTCGAGCTCCACGAACGCGCCGAACTGCGCCACGCGCGTGACGCGGCCAGGCAGCCGTTGGCCTACTTTGTACATCTCGGGCACTCTCGACCATGGGTCGGCAGAGAGCTGCTTCAACCCGAGCGATATCTTCTGCTTTTCCTCGTCCACGCGCAGAACCTTGACCGTGATCTCCTCGCCCGCTTTGACGATCTCCGAAGGGTCCGAAACGCGGGACCACGCCATCTCGGACACGTGGAGCAGCCCCTGGACACCTGCGCCGAGATCGACGAACGCACCGAACTCGCGGACGGAGGTGACACGGCCGGTCATGACTGCACCAGGGACGATCTTGTCGCGGACCTTGGCGGCGTTCGCCCGCTGCTCGTCCTCGAGGAGCGGGCGACGGGCGACGACGATGTTCGCGCCGCCTTCCTTGTACTCGATGATGCGGAATTGGTAGACATGCCCTGCGTGCGCCGACGCGTCTGCGCCGCGGAGGTCGATCTGGGAAATCGGGCAGAACGCGCGGCGCCGGCCGATGCGCACCTCGTAGCCGCCCTTTACCTCCCGTTCGACCTTCCCTTCCACCGGCAGGCCGCTTTCGAAGGCGGCTTCGAACTGCCGATCGCTCGCGGCTGCTCCCGCCAGCCTTCGGGAGAGCGTCAGCCCACCTGACGTCGATACCACCATCGCCTGAACCAGGTCGCCCAGCGCCACCTCGAACTCGCCCTCGGCGTTCTTCAGTTCGGCGATATCCATTACCGCCTCACCCTTGCGACCAACGTCAACTAACGCCACCTCCGGGCCGATGGCGACGATCTTGCCCTCAACGAGTTCGCCTTGATCGAGGCGCTTGGCCTGGACCGAAGCCTCGAACATCGCGGCAAAGTCTTCCGACTGATCACTCACAACACGCTCCTCGTCATGATTGCGCTTCGCCCGCCGGCACTCATTCCCTCGCGCGTGTACGAACGGACACCCGGTGATTGTACCAGCAGGATCAAATCATAAGAAGAGGGAACTCAATAGCCCGCCAGCAGCAACCCAGTCGGTTCCGGCGCCGCATTCGGTATAGCCGGAGCTATTGTGGCTGCACAGGCCATGCAGAGCATGTTGTTCGGAATACCCCCCTCGATGCTCGAACCTGCTTCATCACAGGTGCGGTACTCATCGCCCTTATCGCCGCAGCCACCCTGCTGCCGGCCAAACGGGCGGCGAGTATCGAACCCATGCGCGCGCGGCGATCCCAATAAGCCCTCGCCTATCCATGGCGTTTTGGATCATCGGACAATCGTTCATTGTGGGGTTTTTATATCTTCTTTAGCCCGTCGGTCAGATTCCCGGAGGCTTAGCGCCCGTATATCGGCCTACTCGTGGAAGTCCAATCCCTGACTCCCCCGAAGTCTCTTTCGAGGCCGCGAACCCCGTATCTCGGGAGTTTGAATGGGAGAGGCACTTCTACTGTTTGCCGACTATACAACCGGGTGAACACTGTTCCACGATTTCATAGTGGGGTCAGGGCCTCACTTGCCCCTTGACGAGGATGTGGCGCATTTCCTTGACGTCCGACATTAACCCTTCGATTAGCTTCTCCCAAGCGGCCTTGTCGGCAGGGCTGAACTCCCTTCCGTAGCCCTTCATCCTTTCCGGTCTCGCATTTTCGAGCACAACCCAAAGTCTGGAAAGCTCTGCCGCTAGCACTTGTCGCGGCCCGGGTTTGCGAGGCCGGATTGCGAAGTGCTCGAGAGACTCCGACAGCCGGCTTCGAACCATTGCCATCTTCTCCCGCACCTGACGAATCTGCCCGCGCTCATCTTCGCCCGCAGACTCGAGCGATTTGAGCACTCGTTCCATTCGGTCCAGGGCGCTTTCGAATACGTTTACGACCGTAGCCAATCGGCGAGCGTGAAGTTCATCCAAGGCCATAGCGGTATTCCAGATTCAAGTTTCTCACGCCGCTTGCGTCACCTGTATCTCATGTTCCAGGCGTTCCAGATGCGCGCGCGCCGTCTGGACCGCTGGCGCTCCCTCGGCCTGCGCCGCGCGGGCGTGCGTCAGTGCCTGGTCGGCGATGCGCCGGATCTCGTGCAGGAGTTTGCGGATCTCCACCTCCAACCGGCTTCGGCTTTCCTGAACTCGGTTCAGGATATCGCTTTGCACCCGAGTGCAATTGGTTTCCAGCAGATGCGAAAGAAACTGGCGCGCGTCGTTTTCGATCGCCCCGTGAGCGCCAACAAGGCCAAGAATCAAATCGGCCACCCACCGCAAGGGTGAGGCGGGTTGCGCGATCTCGATCAAGTCGTGAAACGTGAACCGCGATCTGATTCGAAGTCCTGCCTCCGGGTCGAGAGCATGCGGCATGCGGGCGATCTCTCGAACACCTGCCTCAGCGAGCTTCTTCAGAAAATCGTTGCCGGCCTGCACAAAGCGGCGGGCGACTTCGCGGTATTCCATCTCGGCTTCGATTTGCTCGGTCTGTAGCCACGGGAGGACGTGCTTGCGCGCCACCTCTTGAGCCTCGCGCATCACCCTGCGGCGGTAGGATGGCCCCATTCCTCGCGACAAGCCGTGGAGAGCCTCATCAAGCTCCCGGTTCGCCTGAGGCGACACGGAAGCAAGAAACGCCCGGTGCCGGTGGTCGAGCGTATCAGAAAGGTGATGCTGCTCAGCCGTGAAGAGATAACCTAGCTCTCGCATGGAGCGTTCTGCCCCGGTGAGGCTTTCCTTCATGGCCGCAATTCGCCTTTCCGATTCCTCGATGGGACGCTCGAGCGCCTCGCGCTCTTCGCTGATGATCAGTTGCAATTGTTCGCCCAACCGCTCGAGGCCTCGCTCGCAAGCTGCCCGGATCAAGTTCCGGCTGGAGCCTTCAACAAGTTGGCCCAGTGCTTCCACCAGCCTGCCCCAATCCCGCTCCGGCCCGCGATTCTCGAGCCGTTCCGCGGCGCTCACCTCGAAGATGGGGCCAGCGGGCCGTTGCAATCGCTTTTCGAGCAACTTTCGGGCGAATCCCACCGCCGCCGCTCTTTCCTCGTCCGTAGTTCGGTCCGCCTTATTGATGACCAGGATCAAATCCTCAACATGTCGCGCCACTGCCTCAACCAAAGCCAATTCCTCGCCCGCGAGAGGCGGGTCCGCGCCGATCACAACCAGCGCCGCATCGACGTGGGGTATGAAAGCTTCGGTGGCCGCTGTGTTTCGCGTGAACACCGATCCCAACCCGGGCGTATCCACCAGGCACATACCTGAGGCGAGCAGCGGGCTGGGCACAAAAACTTCCACGCCCACGACTCCCTTGGAATTCTCCGGGTTGTGCTCTTCTGTTACATACTCGTCGAGCTCCGGGATGGCGATTTGCCGCCACGACGCATCGCGGGTCCGAACTCGTGCTCTCAATTGTTCCCCGAACCTGATGACGGTGGGCACGGCGGTCACCGGAATAAAGCCCACCGGGAGGACGGGCGTGTCGATCAGCGCGTTAATCAGCGTTGACTTGCCCCGTTTGAACTGGCCGATGCACGCGACGTAGAAGCGTCCTTCCGAGACGCGAGCTGACAGTTCGCGGGCCTCCTCAGCCACCGTGATGGTCCCCAACTCTTCCGCCAATGCTGCAAGGCGAAGCAACCTGGAAGCGCCATCGACGTCACGTGCCGCCGCGAGTCCGGTAATTACGCTCTCTCCTGGCATCATGTTCATTTTCACTGCACGTGCAGCTTCACTCCGAACGCCTTCTTCGAAGCGTTCTCCCCTTGGCTTCCGCTGTCGATTCCCGCAGTGCTTCTCGCAGACAAGCAAGGAGGGCTAGCATAGCATCGATGCGGGGGTCCAGATATCGGCTCAAGTCCTCGGGGATCACCCCGTATCCGCGCAAGCTCGCGGACTTGCTTTCGTGCAATGTGACCCACATGTGTGAAAGCCGCGATTCGATCATCTTGTCCAAATCAATCACTTGCTCGGGAAGCTGCAACTCCAGCCGCATGGATGTGATCGCATTCAGAATCTCGGCTAACGTTCTCCGCATCTGCCGTCTGCTGCGTTCTGGAATTTCCCCTGCGTATTCGTAAAGAATTCCCTTGAATCCGTCCAAATTGCGTTCGATTTCCCGGCAATCCTCCTCGAGGGTGCGCATCCTCGCCGCAAGCCCATTCACGTGAGCAGGCGAAATGGAGAGTGTTGTTTCAAACTCGCTCTTGTTGCTATCCTCCATGTGGTCACCCCCAACCCGTGAATTTCTTAAATTGAACTGCCTTGCAAATGGCAATTTTCGTTTCCCGTTCTCCAACTGCAATGAGTAACAATTACTTCGCAACCAGCACGGAGCACGGAGAGGTCTTAACAAGGTTCTGCGAAGTTCCTCCCCAGATTCGTCCGAAGGCGCGGCTGTGTCCCATAAAGCCGACCACCAACAAATCGAAGCCTCCATCGCGGGTGAAACGAATGATGGTTTCCACTTCATGGCCTGGCAGGACAGTGCATTTCAACTCGTTCAGCCCCTCCTCAGCCGCCAGCGCCATTGCCTCGGCGGTGACACGGGCATAGAACTTGTCCGCTTCTTCCTGCTCTTCCATCACCTCGCCCACGGTCTCGGCGTAATGGCTGGGCCTCTCTTTAATCGAGAGAACCCGATCACCAGACTTTCTTTCAGATTGGCCCGAAGGGCTGCCGGGTCAATCTCCGCACCCGCCAGAAACGTCAACAGTACACTTCCAATGCCGGCCAGGAAACTGACCCAGTCGTTGGGAGTGAGATGAAGGAAATTGCCGGCCAGGACGCCCACGCCGATCTCGATCAGGGCGACGGAAATGCCAACCCGAATCGAGATCATGGCCGCGATCAGCGCCAAACCAACCCACAGAGAAGCAGTCAGCCAGATATTCACTCGCACCTCGTAATTTTGCGGGTCGGGAGGAGCTAAAACAAAAACCCCTACCACGACCGGAGTCATGATAGGGGTTATCAGTCCCAAAATTATGAGACGGTTAGGTGGGC
>Ga0326728_10012769_pt1 | contig 18511 bp, 11 predicted proteins | sample MB3enrmetagenome_FD_207602 | JGI IMG/M metagenome (GOLD analysis project Ga0326728, IMG submission 207602) | Lab enriched peat soil microbial communities from McLean, Ithaca, NY, United States - MB31MN | ecosystem: Environmental > Terrestrial > Soil > Wetlands > Peat | place: USA: New York... | reverse complement strand
CGCCGTAGGCCCATCGGTCGCGGCCAGGCTGCCCACCGCTGCCGTTGAAATTGGCCCTGTGGGGTGACTACTGCTCAGCGGTTTCCCGTCCAGCGTGTACCGATCCACGATCTTGTCGATGCCCTGCGCGAAGAAAAACTTCTGGATCCGATCGCTCAGCACCGTCTCGCGAGTGTCCTTTTTCCACCAGGAATAGTCCACGCTCCAGTTGCTCACGCTGCGCCACGAGTCGGCCATGAACGGCACCGGCGTTCCATCGCGCCCAGTCACCGGACTCCCGTCAAAGTTGCTCCGGTCCGGCGTCAGCCCCGTCTCCGGCCCCGTCACGCGATTGAAGAAGTCGCGGCTCACGTCCGCCGCCGTCGCCCAGAACACGCGATCCTCCACCGGGCCCCATCGCGCCCACAACTCGTAAAACGCCGGCAGGTGATACGACGCGTCCGTCACGCCATCTGGCCAATTGGGCACAAACTTGATCATGTTGTGGTCTTCGTCCACCATCGGCCCAATAGTTTCCTGTTGCGGCCCTCCGCGCATGAAGCGGAAGTATTGCGGCGGCCATGGCCGCCCCGCCGCCTTCGCCTCCGCCTCCATCCTGTCGTTGTTGATGCTCGGCCACGGATGATCCGGCTGCACAAATGGCGGATCGTCAGGATGAATCCGGAACGGCCCCGTGCCCGTCAGCACCGCATGATGCCTCATGCCACGCAGAATCTTGTCCGCCTCCGCCTGGTAGTTGTAAATGCCCTTGCCGTTGCCCCCCGTCTCGTTTCCCCATCGCCGCGCCGCAAAATAGAGCGCCATCGTAAAGTATTCTTCCCCATCGGGCGCCGCCCCCGTCGAGCGAGGCGTTCCATCCGTATTCATTGACCACGCAAAGTACCCCACCGAGGGATCCTTCGGGTCGGTGATCAACATATAGGTATGCGCCCAGTTCCAGAGCGCGTCGAACTCGCGCTTCTTGCCGAGCTCCACGCAGATCATCATGCCGTAGCTCATGCCCTCGGTGCGCGCGTCATTGTTGTTCCAATCCGTCACATACGCCAGCGTCCCGTTCTCGTTGGCTCCTGTCTCAAAGTAGACCCGCTCCTCCTGCCCGTCACCATGAAACAGTTGCTGAAATGCCTTTTCGATTTTGGCGCGCGTCTCGGCCGTCGTGTGCCCCCGTTCCGCAAACAAATCGCGGTAGTGCCCCGTCTTGTACGCGCCCTCGCCATCACCCGGAAAGCGCTCAAACTTGCCCAGCGGCGCGTTCTCGTGTGGCGCCGGCATCATCCACCCCGGTATGGCCGGAGGCGTTTGCGCGGGAGCCTGCGCTGGCGCACCCGCCGGAGCTGCCTGCGCGGCCCCGCCCCCAGCCTGCGCCCTCAGCGCCCCAGCCGCCAACATCAAAACTCCCGCCGCAACCACCCAGTCCTGAATCCGAACTTTCATCCCCAAAACCCTTTCCTGTCTCGCGTACTCAACCGCAATTCACCTTACGATGATAAGGGCTCACCCGCTAAGCCACGCCAGCCAGCCACCATCGCGAATCCCTGAACCCTGACCCCTGATACCTGTGCATTCAGTCACAGGACGTTCACACTCTCGCTGTGATAGCATCCGTTTTTCGAGAAAACGCCCGCGGCGGATACCGGCTTTCGCTCGTAAACCCAGCCCAAAGCGTGTCTTGCGAAGGAGAAGCTCATGAAAACGTACCAGGGAAGTGAGATCCGCAATGTCGCTGTAGTGGGGCATGCTCACTGCGGCAAAACCACCCTCATTGCCGCTCTGCTGCATGCCGCCAAAATGACTCCCACCCAGGGCCGTGTTGAAGACGGCTCTGCCGCCACCGCCTACGACGAAGAAGAAGTCGCCCGCGGCATCACCATGCAGAACGCCGTCGCCTTCGCCGAGTGGCAGGGCATCAAGATCAATCTAGTCGACACGCCCGGCTTCCACATGTTCACTCACGAAGCCCGCGCCGCACTCTTCCCCGTTGAATCCGTTATCGTCGTCATCAACGCCCAATCCGGCGTCGAGCCCGTCACAGAGCGCGTCTGGCGCTTTGCTGAAGAGGCCAATGTTCCCCGCGTCGTACTCGTCAATCAAATGGACCACCCCAAGGCCGGAGGCGGTGGTGGCCTGAGCGCCCTCATGGACGACCTCAACGACCGCTGGGGCCGCAACTGTGTCCCCGTCCAGTTGCCCGTCTCTGACGCCAATGGCTTTCACGGCGTCGTCGACCTCGTCACCATGGAGGCTTACACCTACACGCCCGGCGGCGATGGTCGCGGCAAAGTCTCCGCCGAAATTCCCGCCGCGCTCGCTGCCGATGCAAAAGCGCGCCACGAAGCTCTCGTTGAGCTCGTCGCCGAAGGCAAAGACGAGCTGATGGAAGAGTACTTTGAGAAAGGCACCATCCCCGAGGATCACCTGATCGCCGCGCTGCACGAAGCCATTCGCGAAGACCGCATCTTCCCCGTGCTTTTTTCAAGCGGCCTCTCCAACATGGCTCTTGATCATCTCCTCGACTTCCTCAAGGCCTACACGCCCGCGCCTACCGAGCGCGAGCCGATCGCCGGCAAGACTCCCGGCGCTGCCGCTGACGCTCCCCCTGTCGTCCGCAAAATCGACGACTCCGGACCAACCGGCGCAGTCGTCTTCAAGACCATGTCAGATCCCTTCGCCGGGCGCATCACCTTTTTCAAGGTCATCAGCGGCGTCGTTAAGAATGACGCCACGCTTGAGAACTACACGCGCCGCGGCCAGGAAAAACTTTCGCACCTGAGCATCATGCAGGGCCGCAAGCCCATCGAAGTCGCCGAGCTCCATGCCGGCGATCTCGGCGCCGTGGGCAAGCTCCGCGATACCCTCACCGGCGACACTCTCGGCCAAAAGGGCGCAGACTTCCAGGTCGACATGGCCAAGCCGCCCGAGCCCGCCATGACCTACGCCATCGAGCCCAAGAGCCGCGCCGACGAGGACAAGCTCGCGCCCGCCATCCACAAGCTCATGGAAGAAGACCTGCTCATTCGGTTCTACCGCGACCCGCAGACCAACGAATTCCTCATCGCCGGCGCCGGTCAGCCTCACATCGAGGCTATCGTCAGCCGCCTCAAGAAGCGCTATCACGCTGAAGTCACGCTCAAAGCTCCTAAGGTTCCCTACCTCGAAACCATTCGCGGCAAAGCCGAGGCCCACGGCCGCCACAAAAAGCAGTCCGGCGGCCACGGCCAGTTCGGCGACTGCAAAATCCGCATGGAGCCTCTGCCCCGCGGCGGCGGGTTCGAATTCGCCAACGAAGTCTTCGGCGGAGCAATCCCGCGCAACTTCATCCCGGCTATCGAAAAGGGCATCGTCGAAACGGCCGCGCGCGGTTACCTCGCCGGCTACCCCGTGGTCGATTTCAAGGTCACTGTCTTCGACGGCTCTTACCACGACGTCGATTCCAATGAGCTCTCTTTCAAGACCGCCGGCCGCCTCGCCTTTAAAAATGGCATGGAGCAGTGCAAGCCCTGCCTGCTCGAGCCCATCATGAAAGTCGAAATCGAGGCGCCCGACGAATTCGCCGGCGCGCTCATGGGCGACCTCAATGGGCGCCGCGGCCGCGTAGGCGGAATGGAGTCCAAGGGCCGCACCACGGTCATCAACGCCCAGGTTCCCATGGCCGAGATGCTCACCTACGGCACTCAGCTCACATCCATGACCCAGGGCAAAGGCAGCTACCGCATGGAAGTGGACCACTACGACATCGTCCCGCAACTGGTCGCCGAGAAAATTCTCGCCAACGCCAAACGGCCCGTCGACGAAGAGGAAGAATAACGGACCAGCTGTCATCCTTAGCGACCGCCGCCTGCGCATTGTATAAAGAGTTGCTTAGGGGACTGCGCAGAGTTTTGAGGATGACAAAAAGGGCTGCAGGACTTCGCGGGTTTCGAAGGCTGCATCGAGAAGGCACGAAGTGTCAGGGCACGACTTGAGTCGTGCCGAACGCGAGCGTGGGCGAGGAACTTTACTGAACAGCACGAAGTGTCAGGGCACGACTTTAGTCGTGCCGAACACGAGCGTGGGCGAGGAACTTTACTGAACAGCACGAAGTGTCAGGGCACGACTTTAGTCGTGCCGAACACGAGCGTGGGCGAGGAACTTTACTGAACAGCACGAAGTGTCAGGGCACGACTTTAGTCGTGCCGAACACGAACGCAAAAAGGATAGTGGGCTTTAGCCCCTGCGATGTCAAAACCTTCTCGACCGCCGGACCCACTCAGCGCCACCGGATGCCCACGAACGTTCTTTGCTACCACCCGCACAGTAGGCGGGAGGTCGCTGCTCCAGACAGATCGCATGGCAGAACTCCTCATTGACGTCATGCGGTCCTGCGTTCATTCAAAGAAGTTCGTCATTCACGACTTTGTCGTCATGCCAAATCATGTTCACATTCTCATGACCGTGCCGGGCGAGATGAGCATCGAGAAGGCCATGCAGTTGATCAAAGGCAGCTTTTCTTATCGCGCCAAAAAGGAACTTGGATTTCTCGGCGAGATGTGGCAACGAGGGTTTTCTGACGTGCGCATCACCGATGAGCGGAGTTTTCAGCTGCATCGTGTCTACATCGAGAACAACCCGGTTAAAGCAGGCTTGGTCAATTCGCCAGAAGAATTCAGGCGCGGCTCAGCGTATTTGAAGAAGCAAGAGCGCACAGGGGCTAAAGCCCACGTTTGACCGCGGCTGAATGGCACGACTAAAGTCGTGCCCTGACACGAGGACGGCGCCCCTTCTCCAAGCGCACGGTTTCTCCGTTGGTTACTTGTCAAGCAAGCCCCAAAAAACCACCGGACGAAATGAAAGGCACATTCTGCCCCTCACCCCGCCCGGCTTGGTTCCGAACTGTAATTTATCCTTTGCGCAAAGCTCCGTAGACTTGGCCTTCTTACCCCTCAGCACCTTCGATGCTTTCCACGTGGATTACCTTTGCTTGCGCATCGAGTTCGCCCGTCACCTTTACGGTCCTGCCCGCGAACGGCTTGGCGCGCTCCGCGTCGTCCAGCTTGAAGACTTCGCCAGATGAGTCGCGCAGATCGTAGTGCTCGCCGTCTTTCACCACGGTTCCGGCGAAGGTTGCTGCCTGAGCCTGAGCCTGTTCGGATTGTTGCGTTGGCCGCTCCTGACCCCGCGCCAAAACCGGGCCGGGGGCGATAAACGGGCCCCCCAGCACGAGCGCGAAGACGAGCGTCACCGAGCAGAGTGCGAAGAATTCACTCAAATCTTTTTTCATGGAACGCATAACGAGAACCTCCGGGGCATTTTTCCTGGGCCCGTTCTCGCTTTGGCCCCAGTAGGTGTTTGGATGCATCCTGAGGTCCAAGCCGAGATCCGGACTTCAAAGGATTGCTGCCGCGTTTAAAAACGCTGAAGGCTCGTCAAATACGCGCCGCCTTAAGCGTCCCGTCGGTTAATAAGATTCGGTTGTACAGAGGAAAAACTGCTCGCGTGGGTAAAAAAGGAGTTGCGGATGTCAGTCCGTCGCAACCGGCCGCAGGCGCTTGGCAAGCGCCCACTTCAACTCGTCGATTCCCTCGCCCGTCACCGCTGAGATGGCATGGAACTCGAGCTTCTTCCGCTTGGCATGCGCCGCGAGTTTCTTCAGCTTCTCCGGATTCGCGGCATCGATTTTCGTCGCCACTACGATCATCGGCTTATCCGCCAGAGGATGCTCTTCGCCGCCCTGCCCTTTCGAACTGAAGCTGGCCAGCTCGTTGTTGATTAACTTGAAGTCCTCCACCGGATCGGGCCTTCCCGACGCATCCGACACGTCCACCAAATGAACCAGCACGCGCGTGCGCTCAATGTGCCGCAGAAACTGCGTGCCCAGCCCTGAGCCGAGGTGCGCGCCCTCGATAAGCCCCGGCATATCGGCGACGACGAAAGACTCCTGGTCCGGTTCCTCGCCCACCGTCACCACGCCCAGATTCGGCTCCAGCGTCGTGAACGGATAATCGGCAATCTTCGGCCGCGCAGCTGAGATGCGCCAGATCAGTGTCGACTTGCCCGCATTCGGAAGGCCCACCAGGCCCACATCCGCCAGCAGCTTCAGTTCCAGCCGGTAGCTGCGCTCCTCGCCCGCGCGGCCCAGCTCATGCTCGCGCGGAGCCTGGTGTGTGCTGGTCGCGAAGTGCTGGTTGCCGCGCCCGCCGCGCCCGCCCTTCGCGATCACAATGCGCTCGTCCGGCTCCTTGAAGTCGTGCACCAGCTCGCCCGTCTCCATGTCGTAGAGCGAAGTGCCCACCGGGACCTGCAGCGTGACTGATCGTCCGTCGAGCCCCGTGCAGTTCGAGCCCATCCCGTGCTCGCCGCGCTGCCCCTTGTGCTCCGGGTTGTAGCGGAAGTGGATCAGCGTATTGTGCCGCTGGCTCGACTCCATGATGACGTCGCCACCACGGCCGCCGTCGCCGCCTGACGGGCCGCCACGGGGCACGAACTTCTCCCGCCGGAAGGCCATGCAGCCGTTGCCGCCATCGCCGGCCTTGACTCGAATTTTGGCTTCATCAATGAACATGCATCTCGCCGAATCTGCTTTTCGCCGGCCGATCTGGATTTCACGCGCCGGGTCGCACGAGCACGGTCGCCATTCGACCGCCGTCTCTTCAGTTTAACGAACGATCCCGCCCCGCCTGCTGACTTGAGATCCGGCCGGTCGCATCGAAAAAAACCTTCAATTGTGACGCAGACTACTTTTCAGCGCCGACTTTGGGGCATAGAATCGCTGCCAATTTCCTTTTCGATCCACTGGGGGCCGCGAAAAACTGTCGCTTTCGCCCTCATACCGGACTCGCCTCAAGAGCGGACCGGCTTGCTCTTTTGTCTTTTCTCCCAGCATCTGCCTGAGCAGCGCCGTCCATGGCTGAGGCAAGGCGGAACTGGATTCGGTGGTTCTTGTTGGGCGCACTGTGCCTGGGCGCCCACGCGCCGGTCCTCGCTCAATCGAATCCATCCCATTCCCCGCCGGAGCATTTCGTCCAGGTTCAATCTCCTCAATCCGGTTCGCTCGCCGGCCGCCTCACTGACCTGCGCTCGTCGCCACTGGCCGGCGTCTCCATATTTCTGCGAAATCAATCCACAGGCGCTGAAGTTCGCGCCATTACCGCCAGAAATGGGGCATTTCGCTTTGCCTCACTCGAGGCAGGCGAATACACACTCGATGCCGATTCCGTCCAACTCGGCCACGGCCGCCTCGAAGGAATTCTCGTGACCGGAGGCGTCGAATCCCGCATTCAAGCTGCACTCAACTTCGAGCCTGTCGCTCCCGTGTTGCTGGAGGCCACAGCGCCGATTCAAATCGCTGCTCCGCCGATGGTCGGGGCGCACGTTCCGTTGGATGCCTCTGTGCCGCCCGCTCTGCCACTCGCGCCGCAATCGGCAAGTGTCGCGCCCGCCGCGCCGCCTAGCGCGCTTCGCCCCGCTCTGAGCACATCCAGTCCGAATCTCGTCGCGTCTGTCGCCGGCGAGCCGCTCAGTCTTCTTCCGTTGGCAACTCCAGCAGCAGGCGCAATCAAGGCCCTTGCCTCGCCCGCTGCTCCTTCGCACGTTCCGCCACCGGTCCCGCCTCCGCCCGCTGCTCCCCCGCCATTCGCAGCCTCAGGCGGCGCTTCCGCATCGGCCGCCGCACGCCTCGAAACCTCCGCGCTTCAACAGGCTCAGTCTCCGGCTCGCGTCTTCTCCCTGCCGTCGCGCGCGGCGCTGGAAACACAATCTGCTCCCACTGAACTCGCGCTCGCCGTTGCGCAACCGAGTGTATTTCCACTCAAGGTCGGCGCTGCACCCGCTCTCGCCGCATTGGCGGCGCCGCCCAGCCTGGCGCAGGCGGCAATGTTGACTCCGACCTCTGTCTCTCCCACGCCGTCCCAGCCTTCAGACCCCGTCGCCCCGGCGGTCTCCACAACGGTCTCCGCCTCGCAGTTGCAAGCCCTGCCCGCAAGCGGCCGTCGCTGGCAGGAGTTCCTGCTCGACACGCCCGCCGCAACCGACTCGGCCGGCTCTTCACAGGCCTCCTACCGTGGTTCACAGCAGTCTGCCGGGGTCACAGTGGACGGCGCCAGTATCGGCCTTGCCTTCGGCGTCTCAGCAAGCTCCAGCCCGCATTCTTCCAACGCCACAGAAGAATCCGATCCGGAGAGCTCAAAGAATCAATCGAGCAGCCAGGGCAGGGCCGGAGGGCGCAGGCTCGGCGTGAGCGAAGCTGCAATCCGCGAGGTAACTACCGTCGCAGGCAATGTGGAAGCTGAAGGCATGCGCTCTGCCGGCGGCCGCACCACCATTCGCACCGAGAGCGGCAACAATGCTCTGCACGGCCAGGGGTTTTTCTTCGACCGGCAAAACAACTGGGGCGCACGGAACCCCTTTACGCAGTGGGTTACAGAGACCGCGCCGGCCAACTTGACTTACAACCCATCCGGCCCTGCGCTCTCCGTTCCAGTCTTCGACAATGGCCCTTCCGGATCGCCCGAGTCGTATACGCCACCGGACCATGAGCTCGTCGGGGGGATTGGCGTGGGCAGCGACATCCGGCGCAACAAGCTTTTCTGGTTTGCCGCGCTCGACAGCTACCACCGCAACGATCCGGGACTGGCGATGCTGAAACATCCTTACCTGCAGCCGCCCAGCGGATGCGCAACGCTCCCGTGCACCTCAACAACAACAACCGGCTTTTTGGCAACCCCTTCAGACGCCCAACTGCAGTTATTGAGCGCTCAGCTTGGCTTGAGCAGCGCCAATCCGATGGTAGAGGGCCTAACGGCTTATTCGCAGATGCTGGAGACGCTGGCCGGCCTGCTTGGGCCGGCGCCGCGCACCGCCGCGCAGTGGGTAGGCTTTGGCCGTATCGATTGGCAGGCCGCTGAGCGACATCACTTCACCCTTGAAGGCATTGGTACCGACTGGAACTCGCCCGGGGGAGGGCTGACGGGGGTTTCAGCAAACTATGGAAATCACAGCTTCGGATCGAGCCAGGCCGCTCAGCAGTGGTTGTTGGCCAGATGGGAAGCGTATCTCACGCCAAACCTGCTCGCCGTCACGCAAGCTTCCGCTGGCCGCGCTGTGCTCAGCGCAAAGCCCGATACGCCCTCTGCATTCGAGAAAACATTTCTCGCCGCTAATGCCTACGGCCAGTTGCCGCAGATCGTTGTGGATTCGCGTTACGGATTTACGATCGGCAATCCCTCGCGCTTCGGCCAGGGCGACTATCCCGACGAACGCCCTATCCACGGCCAGGAAATCCTCGACTGGGTACACGATAAGCTGCTGATCAAAGCCGGCTTCGAACTCGACCACGATGCCGACGCAATCAGCCTGCTGCGCAATCAGACCGGCACGTACACTTACTCGAAAGTGCAGAACTTTATCTCCGACGCGCTGGCGTTTGAACAATTTGGAATCACAAACCTTTTGAGCCCCCAAAATCAGCACAACTGCGATCCGACAGGCAAACCCTGGTATGCCTCCAACGGCCAACTCATGGGCCTCGGCGCGCTGCCCTGCTACTCCCACTACTCGCAGATGATCGGTCCGACAAACTGGAATTTGAGCACCAACGACTGGGCCGGGTATGGGACGGCGCAGTGGCAGCCAAACAAACTCGCTGTCTTCTCGATCGGCCTGCGGTTGGAGCACGAGCAGATGCCGCCGCCGCTCGCCGCGCTTGCCAACCCCGAACTCCCGCAGACGGAGAAGCTGCCCGATTTGGGCAATAACTGGGGGCCGCGTGTCAGCCTCGCCATCGGAAAAGCCAAAGGTCACTGGCCGGTGCTGCGCCTGGGCTACGGCATGTATTACGGCCGCACAGAAAATGCCACCATCGAGACCGCGCTCACCCAAACCGGCTCGCTCAACGGCGACCTCAGCTATTTCATTCGACCCACCGACGGCTATACGACGATCGACGGCACCAGCGCCGCTCCGCCGTTTCCTTACGTGCTCACTGGATCGCCCGCAAGCGTCGTCAAACCGGGCGCGGTCGCATTCGCGTCCAACTTCCGCAACCCCGAGGTGCACCAGGCGGTCGCCGCCCTTGAGCAGCCGCTGCCCGGCCGCGTCGAACTTACGGCGAGCATGATGCTCTCGCTCGGCCGCCGCCTGCCTGTCTTCATCGATACCAATCTCGCCCCGCCGCTTGCCAACTCCAAGTTGCAGCCACAGACCATCACGTATGACGTATGTGACGAGACTCCCCCCACTCCGCCGGGCTCGAACAATACCAATGGCATGTGCGGCAACCTCGGTCTGGGCCCAATCAAGGCCGCGCAGATCACGGTACCCTTTTACGCTTCCACTGCAGGCACCGGCGTTGTCGGCTGGCTTAATCAGGACTACCAGCAGATCAACTCGATGGAGAGCAAGGCCAATTCGACCTATGAGGCAGCCATGGTCACGCTCACGCGCTATGGCAATCGCGGCCTCAGCGTGCACGCGCACTACACCTACGCGCACGCAATGGACTGGAACCCTGACGAGACCCCGTTGGACCCAGTCGACTCCAGTAGCGACTTTAGCCAGGAGTATGGGACCAGCAACCTCGACGCGCGTCACTCGGCCGCCGCGATGGTTATTGATGAGACGCCATGGAAGCTGCGCGGCTTCGCCGGTCGCATCGTCAATAGCTGGATGCTCTCCGGTATCGGGCAATTCCATAGCGGCCTGCCCTACACGATGCGCACTTCGGGCTCGCTCCCTGAGGAGCTCAATTCCGCCGGCTACCCCATCGTGGGCTTGGGGCCAAGCATGAACGGCTCCGGCGGCGACAATCGCGTTTACGGGCTGGGCAGCGACGGTCTCTCCTACAACATCGGCCGCAACACCTTCCGCTATCCCAACACTTGGAAGGCCGATCTGCGTCTCGCCAAGCGCTTCGACCTCGGCGAAATGCGCGAGTTGGAGATTCTTGCCGAGACCTTCAACCTCTTTAACCATGAGAACGTGACCGAAGTCGAAACCACCGGCTACACCATCGAATCCGGCAGCCCGCCGAGCACGCTCGGTGCTTCAGGTACACCTCCGACACTGAACTTCTTGACCGGGCTCAAAACCAGTTCTACAACCGGCCTTCCCATTCCGGGCTTCGGCCAGCCGCTCAACATCAACGCCACTGACTTCTACCGGGAGCGCCAGATTCAACTCGGCCTGCGCATGCGCTTCTGATGGCATGCATGTGCGTCTTCTCGCTCGCTCCGAAATTAACGCAGCGTGAAACGACGACGAGTGGAGAAGGTGGTCAGTCGCCTTCAACTATTCACTTCGCCGGCACAACCTCAGACGCGCCGGCCAAAAACGCCGGATCCGTTTGCGCAATGTCCGCGCGATAACTCACCGTCTTCGCCGTCGGAAACGTCGCCGGAACTTTCTGCGTAACGCGTCCCGTTGCCACCCACTCCGTGCCTCGTTGAAACGTGGTCATGAACCCCACGCAGCTTAACGCGAACACATCGTGCCCCAGCGTGGTGTGAAAGATTCTTCCCTTCCCATAGCGCAAAACCATCAGCATCGGCTCATCAAGGCCCGTGCCCTTGTTTTTCGAGTCGGAGTGCGCAGTTGCCAGCACAACGATGTTCTTTCCAGGCCCGCGCAGCTTTCCGTAGAGTTCATCGTTGGCGTGCATCCAAACAGCCGGCAGGCCTTTCATGATCGGGTGCTCCGGGTCGCGTGTTGTCACCTGGAACGGCAGACGCGCTCCGTGCTCCCCGGCTGGCCCCGGCGACGCATCCGCTACCAGCTTGCCATTCTTCCAATACCAGTAAGGCCCTGCCTGCTCGTTGCGATTTCGCCAGCCGCCGATCCCCGTCATCTCGTTGTACGCGGGCCAATCGGGAAAAGCATTGTCGGCGGCGTGCACAATCACCAGGCCTCCGCCTCCGGCCACGTACTTTTCAAACTGCGCTCGCAGCTCCGCTGGCCAACTCGGACCGTCGTAGTTCATCACGATTGCCTGGTAGCGTTCGAACTCCGGCTTGAAGTTGCTGAAGTCCCCGTCCGATGGAGGCGCTGTAATCACCGTCACTTCAAACAGCCCAGTCTCTTCCAATTCCATCTTCAGCACTGGAGTCGTCAATCGCCAGTTGTGGTACGCGCCGGCACTTTGCCCGTCTACAATAGCGACGCGAATCATGCTGGCCCCCGCGCTTGCCGTCCGAGCCCAAAACAAACCACACGCAATCACCACCCAACCCATTCGCTTCATCGTCTCTCCCTAATCGCCGCCATTCCGCGGCCCGCGCCAGTCATCAACTTTTTTCCAAGGGAAATCGCTCATGCACCAATCTCAGCGCTTCCTCCGCCGTCGCAACCGTCCCTTCTAACTGTGCATCTTCGGCCGCGCGCAGCATTTCGCGGAACCGCATTCCCGGCGGGTAGCCCGCCGCGATCAGCTCCCGACCGGTGATCAAAGGTTTCGGCCGCACCACCGCTTCCGGCATCGAGAAAAAACGTTCGCGCACAAACTCCCAATGATCCAGATTGCCGCTCGCAGCCAGGCAATCCATCTTGTGCAGCGCCAGGTGCTCTCCGAACTGCTCGAGCCGGAAGAATCGCTTCAGCGTCGATTCCTTCATCCGCTGTGCATCCATGAACCGCATATGGTTCTCGATCAACGCCAGCACCTGCCGCGTCTCTTCGTTTGAAAACCGGAATCGCCGGCAGATCTCCGCACCCATCGCCACGCCCATTTCTACATGGCCGTCGAAGCGAATCCGATCCGGAGCACGCTTGAACGTCGGTGGCTTGCCCACATCGTGCAACAGCGCTCCCCAAGCCAGCGTCTCCGAGCATCCCGGCTCCAATTGTTCCAACAGCATGAGCGTGTGCACCCACACATCACCCTCGGGATGAAACTGCGGCGGCTGCTCCACGCCTTTCATGCGCGCAACCTCCGGCAGCACTTCGTTCAGCAGCCCCGTCTCATCCAGCAGTTCAAACGCCCGACGCGCATGGCCCTCGGTCAGCATCTTCGTCAGCTCGTCGCGCACGCGCTCATGGCTCACCGCATGAACCCTTGAAGCCAGCGACCGAATCGCGCGTTTCGTCTCCAGTTCCAGTTCGAACCCAAACCGCGCCGCGAAGCGCACCCCGCGCAGCATGCGCAAATGGTCTTCTTCGAAACGCTGTTCCGCACGCCCGATCGCGCGGACCACGCCAGCATCAAGGTCCGTCAGTCCACCGACGTAATCGAGAACTGCGCCGCGCACCAGTTTCGAATCGCCGAGACGCTCAACCAAAAGTCTGCCCCCCCGAAGCGGGTCCAGCAGCAGACCATTGATCGTGAAATCGCGGCGCTTCACATCCTCTTCGGCAGTCTTTGTGTAGCGCACCGCATCGGGATGCCGCCCGTCGGAGTAAGAAAGATCCGAACGAAATGTCGCCACTTCAATAACCGGCTCCGTGCCTGTCGATTCCTCCATGGGAGTCTCCCGCAAAGCTTGTGGCGCGTCAGCGCCGTCTGCCCCACCGCAGGTGGCGACAAGCACGACCCCAAAATGCGCGCCCACGGCGAATGTCCGCGGGAACATTTCCACCACTACCTCCGGGGTTGCACTCGTGGCTACATCGTAGTCGGCCGGCTCGCGTCCCAGCAGCAGATCGCGCACGCATCCGCCCGCGAAGTAGGCTTCGTGCCCTCGCGCACGCAGTGTCTCAACGATCTTTAGCGCCGCTTCGAATTGTTCTGTTCCCGCCATCGCCGTTCCATCTATTCTCGCTCGCCCGTGCGGGAATGTGTGTTAGCCGCCGGCTCAATAACCCGCTCGCTCGCTAACTTGCCGACTTGCCAGGCCGCTTGTGGCGCGCAAGCGCGTCTGCCCCACCGCAGGTGGCTAAACTGGAACCATGCCCGGCTCTGGCCTCATCCTCGGCATCGAAACCTCCTGCGACGAAACCGCCGTAGCCGTAGTCGAGCGCGGAGCGCGCACGCTCTCCTCAGTCGTCGCCTCGCAGATCGCCACCCATGCCCGCTACGGCGGCGTCGTGCCCGAGCTCGCCAGCCGTGAGCATCTTCGTGCCATCGTTCCTGTCGTTCGTGCTGCGTTGACTGAAGCCCATCTGACCCTCGCCGATCTCGACGCCATTGCCGTCACTTCAGGGCCCGGCCTCGCCGGAGCGCTTCTGGTCGGCATAACCTACGCCAAAGCTCTCGCCTTCGCCAACAAACTTCCCCTCATCGCCGTCAATCACCTTGAAGGCCACATCCACGCAGTGCTCCTTCAGGAGCGCGAGGTTGCACAATCGGCATCCAATTCACCAGATGCGCAGGCTCTCGCCCTCGTCGTCTCCGGCGGTCACACCCACCTCTTTCTCGCGCAACCTGCCAACGGAGCCTGGACTTACAAGCTCATCGGCCGCACCGTCGACGACGCCGCTGGCGAAGCCTTCGACAAAGTCGCCAAACTTCTCGGCCTCGGTTATCCGGGCGGTCCGTGGATCGACGCCCTCGCGAAATTCGGCAACCCGAAAGCCGTCCCCTTCGCATTTGCACAATTCAAACCAAAGGTCCACCTGGCCGGTAAGGCCCCGGCGCGCACCAAGGCCGCAAAGACCGCGCCCATCGCGCACCTCGACCCGCACTTCCTCTTCTCATTTTCGGGAATCAAGACCGCCGTGCTGCGCCATGTCGAGCTGCACAGCCTGCGGGCCGAATCAAAAGCCCGCGTCAGCCGCGTAATGGCCAACTTTCGTCCGCCGCAAACTCGCGAAGAGGCGCTCGCCCTCTGTCCGCAGCCCACGCTCGATCTGATTGCCAGTTTTCAGCATGCGGTCATCGGCGACCTGATGAAGAAAACCTTCGCCGCGGCGGAATCGTTGGGAGCCGCGCGCATCCTCGTCACGGGCGGAGTGGCCGCCAACCGCGATCTTCGCGCCCGATTCACGGCCGAGGCCGCGAATCGCAGACTTCATGTCGCGTTTCCCACGCTCGCGCTCTCCACTGACAACGCCGCAATGATCGCCGCTGCCGCGTGGCCGCGCCTGCTCGCACAGGATTTTGCCTCGCCCGGCCTCACTGCCGACCCTTCGCTCGCGCTCAGCTAAGCCCCGCGCGGCCAGCCGGTGCCTGCGTCGTATTCTTAAACAAGCCCATGTCACGCGGAGACCGCCAATGAGGGCCCCGAACTTCGAAACCGTTCACCCGATTCTGCTCCATCAGGCGATCATTGCAGGTGCGTTCGCAGCTTATCTGGTCGACCCCGAGGACATCGTCTGGCGCTTTATCAAGCAGTCTCCGAATTCCCGGTTGCTTGAGCACGTTTTGTTCTTCATCGCAACGGTTTTCGTTGGGGCAGGCGCGGCATTCTGCACGCGGACAGCAGCCCTTCAATGCAGCCCTTCGCAATTCCTGCACAATGCCGGCTATGTTGGCGAGGGACTCTTCGCTGTCGGCCTGGCGTCTCTTGCGCCACTTTGGGGCGCGGTTCTGCTTATAGCGGGCGAATCGCTCCGGCTGCTCCGCCTGGCTCTCCGCAATCGAAACGAATTTCAAACCGCCACATCGAAGCCCGCAGCTCCTCAAAGCACACCACCACCTCCGGATTGGCCGCGCGCATTGCGAATTCAGGCCGCCAAATGGGGAATCTTCGTCACCATGATCCTCTTTTCAGTTCTACTGATCGACCGGGTGGCGGAAACGATGGCCGCGGCAAGCGTGCTCATCTGGATGCTCCTCAATCTGCCAGATTGGTTTCGAACGAGAACAAAGGCTTGAATGAAAAAGCCCGGCAATACCCGCCGGGCCTCCATGAACACTCTTCTATTCCCTGTTCCCTATTCCCTGCCCTATTCCGTCCACCGACGCATAATCAGCGTGGCGTTGATGCCGCCGAATCCAAATGAATTCGACAGCGCAACGTCGAACGAATGTTTGATCGCCTTGTTGGGCACATAGTCCAGCCGGCACTCGGGATCGACGTTCTCGAGATTCATGGTCGGCGGAATCTCCTGATTGACCAGCGCCAGCACAGTAATGCCTGCTTCAAGCCCGCCCGCGCCGCCCAGCAGATGGCCCGTCATCGATTTCGTGCCGCTGATCTTCAGCTTGTGGCTTAGCGCGTGCTCGCCAAACACTCTCTCGATCGCCAGCGACTCGTTGCCATCGCCCGCTGGAGTAGAAGTTGCGTGCGCGTTGATGTATCCCACTTCCTCGGGGCGAATTTCGGCGTCCTTCAGCGCGGCTCGCATGCTGCGCTGCGCGCCCGCGCCTTCCGGTGCGATACCCGTCATGTGATAGGCGTCGGCGCTCATGCCGTAGCCAATCACCTCGGCCAGAATCTTCGCTCCGCGCGCTTTCGCAAACTCAAGCTCTTCGAGAATCAGGATGCCGGCGCCTTCGCCGATGACGAATCCATCGCGATCCTTGTCAAAGGGGCGGCTGGCGTGGGTGGGATCGTCGTTGCGTGTTGAGAGCGCTCGCATGGCGGCGAATCCGCCCACCGACATCGATGTGACTGCAGCCTCGGTTCCGCCCGCGATCATCGCGTCCGCGTCGCCGTGCAGGATCATGCGCACCGAGTCGCCGATGGAGTTGGCGCTGGTTGCGCAGGCCGTGGCCGTCGCCGATATTGGGCCTTGCGCGCCATAGCGGATGCTGATATGCCCCGCAGCCATATTCACAATTGCTGCGGGAATAAAGAAAGGCGACATCTTGCGCGGGCCGCCCTGCAGCATATTGTTGTGCTCGCGCTCGATGACTTCGAATCCGCCAATCCCCGAGCCGATGAACACGCCCACGCGTTCGGCGTTTTCCGGCGTAACCTTCAGGCCCGACTGCTCCATCGCCTCCTGCGTTGCGCCAAAGGCGTAGTGGATGAAGCGCCCCATTTTGCGCGCTTCCTTCTTGTCCACAAATTTCAGAGGGTCGAAGTCCTTCACCTCGGCGGCGAAGGTAACCGGGAATCCGGTGGCGTCAAAGCCCTTGATCGGCGCCACGCCGCTTGCGCCGGCCAGAATTTGCCGCCATACCTCGGGAGCGGTGTTGCCTACACCACAGATCAGCCCCAGGCCGGTTACTACCACTCTGCGGTTGGTTGCCTGGGTCAACGCTTACTTGCCGCCTTTCGCGTTCTTGTCGATGTAGTCGATGGCGTCTTTCACCGTCTTGATCTTCTCGGCGTCCTCGTCGGGAATCTCCATGTCAAACGCCTCTTCGAACTGCATCACCAGTTCGACCACGTCCAGCGAATCGGCGCCCAGATCTTCCTGGAAGCTGGCGCCGGGTGTGACTTCGGCTTCGTCCACCTGCAACTGCTCGACGATGATCTGCTTCACTTTTTCTTCAACAGCCATGCGTACCTCTCCTCGTGGTATTGGGAACTTAAGAAAACTTTTCGGGTATTTACAAGACCGCCCGCCCCGCGAACCTACAATACCGGCCCCCGGCGGGAAATGACAACCACAGCGCAAAGAAATCTGCGCATGGCCCCGAATCTTCAAGTCTACTGGCAGGACCCTGGGGTGTAAAGGCGTCTAGCTGGGGGGAAACGATTGAAGAAACAGGAAATAATGCCGGCGACCGCCCCAGATAGTGGAGGACCGCGAAATGCACAACCCTGGGGCGTATATTAGGCGAAAGAGGCCATCGACTTACTATGCCCATCTGGATCATCGCAACCATCGCCACAGTCGCGGGATTTCTGGTTGGCTTCTTGCTTCGGACATTGTCAGCAAGAAGCGACAAGCGGCAGTTTGAAGAGCGCAATGCCGAGTTGGCGCGCAACCTAGATGCAATAAAGAACGATCTGGCTCAAGTGCAATCGGAGTCGACCGCGCGAGCGGGGTTCGAGGCTTTGGCTACAGAGCGCGCCGCCAATATCGTTCAGCTCGCTGCAGAGTGCGCGCAGTTGCGAACTGAGCTCAAAGGCAAGACTGACCTGGAAACGGCTAAAAAACTGCTATCCGGCGAATTCAAGGCCATATCAGAGGAGAACCTTAAAGAAACGTCTGCGCAGCTTATCAAGGCAGCGGAGGGCATCATTGAAAAACACGACGAAAAAACGATCGCCGACGTTAAGCTGCACCGCCAACATATTGAAACAATACTGAAACCGGTGGAAGAGACGATCAAACGGCTCGACAAGCACGTGGAGGACAGCGATTTGGCAAGAACTCGTGGAGAGGCGCTTCTCGACGAGCAGATTAAGCGCCTTGCTGGCGCCAGCGAATCGCTAACTCACGCCCTGACCAAGCCCGTCGTGCGTGGAAGTTGGGGAGAAATGACACTTGAAAACGCGCTCGAGAGCGCCGGACTGGAGCCGGAGATCGATTATCAGCTTCAGCATTCCACGGATGCGGAGGACGGCCAGCAACGAACCGACGCGATTGTCAACTTGCCCAAGGGCCGCAAGCTGATTATAGACAGCAAGAATCTGATGGGAACGTATCTCCCATACAGTAAGGCGGAGGATCAGAATCAGAAAGTAATCCTGGCCGATGCCCACTCAAAATCGCTAAGAAAACATATAAAGTCACTCTCGTCGAAAGAATATTGGCGCCGGTACGAGGGACT
>Ga0326728_10012768_pt1 | contig 18511 bp, 21 predicted proteins | sample MB3enrmetagenome_FD_207602 | JGI IMG/M metagenome (GOLD analysis project Ga0326728, IMG submission 207602) | Lab enriched peat soil microbial communities from McLean, Ithaca, NY, United States - MB31MN | ecosystem: Environmental > Terrestrial > Soil > Wetlands > Peat | place: USA: New York... | reverse complement strand
CGAACTGGACAACAAGCTGGTGGAGTTGTGGACGGATCGGCCGAAGAGTATAACCGCCGGTAGCTTCGATCGGTTGTTTGCCGTGAATACCCGCGCGCCGGCACTCATGATGGCCGAATTTGCGCGAAGGCACATTGCACGACGAGCCCGTTGGGGGCGGATCGTCAACGTCAGCACCGCCGGCGCTGAGCGTTTCCCATCGGAGATCTCGTACGGAGCGAGCAAGTTTGCGCTGGAGAGCTACACCAGGAGCGCGGCCATGGAGCTCGGCAAGTTCGGAATCAACGTCAATGTGGTGTCGCTGGGCCCGGTGCAAACCGGGTGGATCACCGCCGAACTGGAGCGAGCCATCTTGCCGACAATTCCTCTCGGCAGAATCGGGAGTCCCGAAGATGTTGCCGATGTCGTCGTCTTTCTGGCTTCCGACCAGGCCCGTTGGGTCACCGGACAGAGGATTTACGTCGGCGGCGGACACGGAATGTGAAGGTACCTGGTAGTGTCTTAAAAGTGCCTTGACTGCGAAGTCGAGAACGCTATATCCTTGCCGTGATATCCTTGCCGTGCCTCTGAAGGAGTGCCTACACGATATGACACCGCTTTTCACCATTCACGCTGGCGAGTACTTGGTGGGCACCTACATCGAAAGCCACTTCAGGAATCGGTTGAACGTATGGATTCCATCGAAGGATTCTGGTATCGACCTGCTTGTCACCGACCATGAAAACCGGCACACCGCTTCACTTCAAGTGAAATTTGGCAAGGATTTTCTACCAGAACAAAGTGTTGAGCTTCAAGAGCCACTTCGTTGCATCAGTTGGTTCACAATCAACAGGGACAAACTCCGCGCATCTCAGGCTGATTTCTGGGTTTTCGTGTTGAGAGGATTCAAAAAGCATTCACCCGATTTTGTCGTTTTCCCCACCGCAGAATATCGTAGCCGCGTATGGAGAATTCATGGCCCCAAGCCAAATAAGGTGATTCAAACCTATCTGTGGGTCACGGAGCGCGACCGATGCTGGGAGGCGAGAGATTTGGAAGACGGCAAAGATGACGAGCGCCGGATTGCGGCGGGCGTGTACAAAAACCGAGTTCGTGACTTCACGAAATACCTGAACGAGGATGGGTGGAGCGCTCTAAAACTGAGCGTCATAAGTATTTGCGCATATCTTGCAACTCGGGCCGCGTAAACAGTGGCTCTCGATGACCGCCATGCGCGCTTATTTATGGCATCGTGTTTAGCAAAGAAACTCGGTCGATAGACACGGTAGCAGTATCCTGTTCCATCATCCGCCAATCGTACTCAGCAATTCCTTCAAAGTCCACACATGGTTCGTGAGGCCGGCTTCCATCGCTGGCGTGACGCGGATCGTGCTGCGCCATCGCGGTGGCACATTCTTACGCTGTCGCGTCGGCCGCCGGCTTGCCGGGACGCGCCAGGGCCACCACGATGCGGCAGGGCGTCGCGCAGCGCGTGGTCAGGCCCGCTCTGCGCTCGCTCATTCCCAGGGATTGATAACCGGCACCTGCCAAACCGTAAAATCCCTGACGTTACGAGTTACCATGGTGAGTCCGTGAGTCAGCGCGGTGGCTGCGACCAGCCCATCGATGATGGGCAGAGCAATGCCCTGCAATCGCGCCAAGCCGGCCATCGCGCCCCATCGGTCAGCGACCTTTGCATCGATGGCCAGGACGCGGCCTTCGAAACGGGCCGGCAGGTCGACCTCCAGCCACTCTTGCAGTTGACTCCGCCTGCTGCTTGCGGGCAGCAACGTAACGCCCTTGCGAATTTCCCCCAAAGTGAGCGCGCTCAAATAAAGGGCTTTTTCGTCTTGGGCGTCAATCCAGTTCCTTACACGTTCGCCGGGCGGCTTCGCGTGGGTGTATTCGGAAATGACGTTGGTATCGAGGAGGTACCTTTTCATAACTCGACTGTGCGGCCCGGGTCCCGATCACGCTGCAAGTTCAGCTCAGAGCCCGCTAGCGGCGAATCCATGAGGAATTCAGAAAGGGTCTTTGTTCGCTGCCGCAGCCGAGGGGACTGGTGCTCCGAGCCCGCCCACGCCACCAGAGCGCGGTGAACGACTTCCTCGATGCTGGCACCGTCGCCAGTTTGCAGCCGCTCGCGGATGAGCGCTTCGTCCTCCGGTTTGAGTTCAATCGTCATGGCAACAGCTTAAGTCCGCAGGCTCGGTACGTCAATGCTTTTCGACGCACGACTGCCCGCGCAAACCTGGGCGGGCCATGTTGTCAACTTTTGCGATTCGAAGTTGCGGAGCGGCACATTCCTACGCCGTCGCGTCGGTCGCCGGCTTGCCGGGGCGAGCTAGGCCCACCACGATGCTGCCCAGCAGGCTGCCCACCACCACCGTCCATGTGATCCAGAAGGTCAACTGCGGCACCAGACCAATCTCGAAAAACTTCTGCATCACCGACATCTGGACGCCGGATAAGAAGGGCGGCGGCACGTCGTAGTGGGTGCCCCATCCCTGGCCCCCGTTTGCGTTCATGGCGATGAACATCACGATCACCACCGGGATGCGCGCCGCCAAGGCATAGGCAAGCAGGGTATTTCCCAAAGCCTTCCACCCCAAACCGGGGACGAATGCGCCCAGCAGCATGATGAAGGAACCGAGCAGAAACAGCGCGAACGACGGCGGATGGTTCGCCTTGGGAAAGGACAGGAAAGCTCCCAGAACGATGGGTACCAGCCCGCCAAGCGCCGCGCCGATGGCCTTTCCCGCACTCGCCGGTCCCTGGCCCGCCGCCGCCAGCTTCCAGGCGAAATAGGGGCCAAAGATCACCGGGAGCCAGGAAATGCCGATGATTGCTCCCCCGCCGCCGGCAGTGGCATCGAATCACGGCCGCGGCCAGTGTTGAAGCTCGCCTACCAAACGCAAGATGGTGATCGCCAGGGTGATGACGGCTGGAATGGTGATCAGGGCGGTGGTACTGACGGCGCCCTTTTCCGACAACTTGGTATCAGTCTCACTCATACTCCTCCTTCGGCGCTCGCCGCGTGCCGCGGCTGAGGGCCTTTCGCCTCGAGTTGCTTCCTAAGCGCGCCGCATTATATCACCCCCAGTGCGCAACACTGTTGTCCCGTGCGCGGTTTTTTTCTTCGGCGCGCGACGTAAGAGGGGAGAGAATCCATAGATTACGCAGATTACACAGAAGGAAGAGCGAAGACTCCACGGTCTGTCTGGAATACCGCCGCCGCCAGTTTGTTTGCGGCCAACGGGCTGCGCCGTCAGAAGATGTCAGGAGCCCGCGACAGGGGTACTAAGAACACACTTGGCCGGCTGGGTAGCGCTATGAGACAATGGACTCTCCTGGGAACGCTAGGCTCCGCCGAGCGTACAGAGCGGGGCCAGCGCTTCTCGGGAATTAATTAACCGGGATTTTCGCACCATGAATGCAGCCAAGGAATTGATCCATTGAGTCATCGGTTCATTGAGCCATTGAAGACTGCCATTCTCTTCTTCAATGACTCAATGGATCAATGGCGCAATGGATCAATTCCCTGACCCTTCGGGTGAGAAGTCTGGGTCAAGGAGAGAAACCTATGAGTGCAATCGAGACAGAACCCGTCGCAGCGACGGAATTGACCGAGTCTGAGGCGCCGGCGTCCCGGGCGCCGGAAAGTGGAACGCCGGAAGCCGATTCGAGCCCCAGCCGCAGGAGGCGCGCGCCCTACACCCGCCCCTTCCGCGGATTTCTGGAGCAACTGGGGGAGGACCCGCACGAGTTCGATCAGCTTCGCCGCAGCTTCTGGGAAGCCTTCCGGCCGGAAGACGGCTTCGAGGAAGACCTGCTGGAAGACCTGGTGGAGAACCGCTGGCGGCTGCGACGCCTGATGCGGGCGCACCAGGCCAAGCTGGTGGAAAACCGCCGGCGAACGGAAATGAAGCGGCAGCAGCGCCTGGCCTCGGAGGGCCGAGGAGTGCCAGGCATGGCGCAAAGATTCCTCATGACCCAGCAAGGAGTCACCGCCCTGCCCGATTCCAAGTACAAGTTTGAAAGGACGATCATCTTCCTCAGGGAACTGGCGGCCATCGTGGAGCTCGACGGTTTCACCGAGTGGGGGTCGCAATGCTTGCGCGTGACTTTCGGCGAGAAGCCCGGGCTTACCGCCAGCGAGCTGGTGATGGGGTATGAGGCAGGCAGGAAGACGGAGGCGGAAGGGGACGAAGAGGCGCAGCAAACGGCGCGCCGGCAGTTTCTGGTGCCGCTGCGGGAGGAGATTGCGGCCTATCAGAAGCTCCAAGCCCTGTACCGGGAGGGCGCGATCGAGATCCCCGAAGCGACCCGGGACGCGGAGATGCTGCTCAATGAGAAAGACCTCACAAATTTGCTGCGGCAGGAAAGAATGCTGGAACTGGAATACCAGCTCAAGCTGGAGCAGTGGGCCGGCTGGCGGCGGGGCAAACAGGCGGGCGCCGCGGGGGATCCCGACGCAGAAAAAGGCGCCGCGGTCCCGGACTCCGGCTCTGCGCCAAGCGACGGCGGCAAGACGGCGAGAGGGCCGGGGTTGGGCCGACGGGTAGGACGGCCACCGTCGCTGGCGGGACTGAAGGTGTGATCGGTTTGAGTAGTTACATTTGTGGGAATGCCGAGAAAATTAAGTCGAGGCAAAATTAATTAATTTCGCATGATTTCGCGCCTTCTTAGTGGAGACGCCTGTTGCAGATAAAGGAGTTATTTGAAATTCAGCCCGTTTTCAGGCTTTTTTTTCGTGCCAAATCGTGCCAAAATCTGCCACTTTCTGACCAAAGGCTGCCAAAAGCCGCCAAAATGTGGCAGAAAAGACGGGTTTTTCAGAAACGTTTTTTGAAAAGTTTGTCAACTCCTGACGCGCTTGTCAAGCTGGATTGGGATCGGGATCGGTGGCCGACAAGGAAGGAAAATCGAGCAGGCGGCCAAGGTGGTGGCGAGGGGAATGATCGGGGACGGCTGTTCGGATCTGCGGACGGTTGCAGCGGGGCGCGCTTTCCAATACACTGGTCGGTTCCGACGGCGGACTCGGACGTGCCGGATGCCGCATAGTCGCGCCCAGTCCTTTTTTTCTTTGTGTCGAGAGAAGAAGTCGAACATGAATAGGCTAGAGACATCAGCACAGACCGAAAATCATTAGATATGGCGACAGAAGTCAGCTCGCAGGCAGGGGTACGGCTTGCCATACCCCCTTGGTTCGGTCGCGCACGATGCAAGAAAAGGGTGCGGCAAGCCGTAGCCCTACCTGCGAACCGACTGTCGCCGTGCACGGAAACACGAAATCAGAATCGGAGATCCCTGGTTTCCGCTGTCTGTTTTCTGGCTCCTTGTTTGTTGCTTCTGTGTCTCTCGGTCTCGATGGTTCTTCTTCTTTTGCCGGCTCCCTGCCTGGGAGCACAGAATCGTCCGACGACGCAGGCTGAAGAGGCGGCGCCGCCGCTTGAAATCACCTACCACCTTCGCCTGGCGCGCCCGACAACCCACATTCTGGAGGTGGAAATCGACGTGGGCAAAGTGGACCAACCCTCGCTCGACTTCGTTCTGCCGGCGTGGGCGCCGGGCCGTTACGCCATTTACGACTTCGCGAAGAACGTGCAGGACTTTGAGGCGGAGGGCGCCGAAGCCCAGGCATTGTCGTGGTCGCAGCCAGACAAGGCGACGTGGCACGTGGAAACGCAAGCGGCAGGTGGGACGGTTCGCGTGCGGTATCGCGTCTACGCCAACGACCTAACGGGATCGTTCTCGCAGTTTGACTCCACCCACGCCAGCCTGACCCCAGCCTCGATCTACATGTACGTCGCCGGTCACAAACCGGACCCCGTGACGCTGGCAGTGGAACCGCCGCCGCCGGACGCGCGGGGCTCCTGGCAGGTGATCAGCGGCTTCACCCTGGCGACCGACCAGCACACCTTCCGGGCGCCCAATTACGATCGGCTGATCGACACCCCCATGGAAGTCTCGGCGGAGTGCCGGTTCGACCAGTTCCAGAATCAGGGGAAGACCTTCCGCGTAGTCGTCCACAGCGACGACGACGAGGACAAAGAGGCTCCCAAGCTGCTGGCGAAGCTCACCGGCGGTCTCCAGAAGATCGTGGCCTCGGAAATGGCGATGATGCCGGCGCCGGACTTCGACCACTATACGTTCCTCTTTCATTTCGCCCCGGACATTCCAGAGGGCGACGGCATGGAGCACCTGAACTCCACCGTAATCATCATTCGTAGCGACTTCTCGGATGATAGCGTGCGGGAGGCGCTGGAGACGGCGGCGCACGAATTCTTCCATGTCTGGAACGTCAAGCGCCTCCGGCCGGCCACCCTCGGCCCCTTTGACTATACGCGCGAGGACTACTCGCCGTCCTTGTGGTTTGTCGAGGGCATCACCAGCTACTACGCTTACGCCCACCTGCTCCGCGCCGGCCTTCGGACCCGCGACGATTTCCTGCAGCATCTGGCGGGCGAGATTCACGATCTCGAGATGGAGCCGGGGCGCAAGTTGATGTCCGCCGAAAGCTCCAGCTTCCACGCCTGGTTCTACGACCGTTCGCCGCAAGTGCAGGAGACGAATTTCGCCAACTCCACCATCAGCTATTACAACAAGGGCGCTTTGCTGGGCATGCTGCTCGACCTCGAAATTCGCGCACAAACGCGGGGGGAGAAGTCGCTCGATGACGTGATGCGCTGGATGTACGGGAGGTTTTACGAGGCCCCGGCCGCCACCTACTACCTGCCTGGGCGCGGCTACCAGGAGAAGGACATTCTTGACGCGCTCAACGCCGTCTCCGGCGGCGACTTTCGCGAGTTCTTCGCGCGCTACGTCGAGGGGACGGCGCCGCTGCCTTACGCGGAGGATTTGGCGCGGGTGGGGCTGAAGGTCAGCACGACGGTGGCAGCCGACGCGCCGCCCAGCCTCGGCATTCTCGGCCAGCCGGCGGACACGGGCGTCCGAATCACCGCCGTTCGTGAGGACGGTGCAGCGGACCGCGCCGGATTGAGCCGCGACGACGTGCTGACCGCAGTCGACCAGTTGTCACTTGCCACCGAAGACCTCGCCACGCGACTCAGAATGTACCCGCCGGGCGCCGAGGTGCCTTTCACCGTCCAGCGTCACGGCAGGCAGATGTGGATCACCGTCAAGCTGGATCCTCCCGCCGCCGACCAGTACTCGATCTCGGAAGCCGAGTCCGCGACGCCCGAGCAAGTTAGCCTTCGCGATCATTGGCTGGGGAAGAATTGACGATTTTCGATTGTCGATTGGAAGAGGCGTCAGCAGTCAGTAAGACAGCCGTCAGCACTCAGCAAGGAAGCTCTCGCGTTTTGCCTTCGTCGCTGAAAGCTGATGGCTGAAAGCTCGACTACTGAAGACTGACAACTTCTTCAAGCGACAATCGACAATCGATAATCGACAATCGTCAATCAGAAGGCCGTGGTAGAATGTCCGAGAGAAAGACCCATGGCGACCAAGACAGGCATCAGTTGGGAACAGTTTCTCACCGCCGGCAAAGAGGGGCAGCGCTGGGAGTGTGTGGATGGGGAGGTGGTGTACATGCCGCCGGTTTTCATGCCCCACGGCAGGGTCACGATCAAGCTCGATCGCCGACTGGACGAGTACACCGACTTGCACCCCGAGTGGGTTGGGTACGGAACTGATGTTGCCTTCACTATGTCGACCGGGAACTGGCGCTGCCCGGACGCAGCCTTAATGCGGAAGGAGCGGGCTGACCCCGCCGACCCCAGCGGTCCCGCTCCTTTCGCGCCGGATATTGCTTTCGAAGTTTTGTCGCCCGGTGACACGCGGGCTGAAGTTCAAAGCAAGCGCCAGGACTATTACGAGAGCAACGTCATCCAGGTCTGGCTGGATCCGGAGAGGAAGACCGCCGAAGTTATCTCGCCCAACCGGCCGGCGCAGCATTTTCGCGGAGATCAACTCCTGACCATCCCGGAACTTCCAGACTTCCGCTTGAACCTCAGTGCCTTGTTCTCGGTTTGATTGCCGGGACCAATGAAGCGAGGCGGACCTCGTCCTGGCAACTCGTCGATTCGACGATCGTCGATGTTGCTGTCCGGCGTCGGACACCGGCGTTGCATAAACGGACACCGCAACGGTTCGGTGCCCCCGCCGATCTGCTCATTAACGTTCCCCACATCAAGCACTTAGAGGCTCCTCAAGCTGTGGCAGGGTGGTTGCCTCCTTCAGGACTCGATGGTGGCACTTAGGTGCGAGTGACAAGTGACGAGCTGGACAGACCACGCGCTTGTCGGCAACTCTTGTCTTTGGCTCGTCACTTGTCACTCGCCGCTCGTCACTTCTAAGGAGGGAGTCATGGCGAAAGTCGAGCGCATTCGCGAGTTGATGACGGGTACGGTCGGTCCGGAGTATTTCCAGGGAAAAAAGGAAGCCGGGTGGAAGCTTGTCGCCATCGAATGGCAGCGCGAGATTGAGGGAGGGACGGAAGAACCGCGCGCGTTCATCGAGGATGTTCCCTTCGGGCTTCGCGTCGCGGCGGACTGCCAGCATCTCGAGGAACATCCGAGGGAGAAGGAGGTTCTGGTGGCGATGATGGACTTGATCGTTCAGGATAATCCCTTGTCCCGAGTGGCGCAGGAGTTGAACCAAAGGGGCTTCCGAACTCGCCAGGGCGGTCGCTGGGCGCCGGTCTCCGTTTTCAACATGCTTCCGCGGCTGATCGAGTTGGGTCCCCGCATCTTTTCCAGCGAGGAGTGGTCGGAGCGGCGGCAACGCTTGCTGAAGGTGGTTTGATGACTTCATGGCACCCGATTCAAAGGGAGCCGGACGGTGCAGGAGTGATCCGTCGCATGACCTCTGTGACGCAGGACACAGACTGGAGACGTTGAAATGAACTATAAGTGGCTTGGTCGGAGTTCTGCAGGACCATTCTGCGCTGCGCGTGAGGTTCGACTATGCGGGGTTTGATTCAGGACGTTCGTTACGGCTTTCGGGTGCTGGCCAAGAACCCGGGCCTCCCGGCCTTGGCGGTGCTGACGCTGGCGCTGGGCATCGCGGCGAACAGCACCATTTTCAGTTGGATCAACGCCACCCTGCTTGACCCTATCCCCGGGGTTGCGCACACCCGCGACATGGTCAGCGTCATGAGAGGAGAACGGAGCAACCACCCCACTCCGCCGTTCTCCTACCCGGACTACCGCGACTTGCGTGACACTAATCGCAGCTTCTCCGGCCTGCTGGCCTATCACCACGAATACGCGTCCCTTACGGGCGAGGGCAAGCCGGAACGCATTTACGCCGTGTTGACCTCCACCAATTACTTTGACGTGCTTGGTGTGCGGTCCATCCTCGGCCGCGGTTTCGCGCCGGCGGAAGAACGCGGGGGCGAAGGCTCCGCCGCGGTGGCGGTGATCAGCTACGACCTGTGGCAGAGTCATTTTGGCGGCGACCGTTCCATCATCGGCAGCAAAATCCAGATCAACCGCTACCCGTACACGATTGTCGGCGTCGCTCCTCCGGGGTTTCAAGGATGCATGCCCGGATTGCGGGGGGACATTTGGATTCCCCTGGTGATGGCCAGGCAGGTTTGGGGGTTTGGAGGATTCGTTACCGATCGCGGCGATTTTGTTCTGAACGTGCTGGGAAGGCTCAGACCCGGAGTCACTCCCGGGCAAGCGGAGGGCGAGCTGAACCTGCTCATGCAGCGGATCGCCGAGCGTTTTCCCGACGATCATCAGGGCCCCAACCAGATCTCCCTCGATCCGCTCTGGCGCTCTCCTTTTGGAGCCAACGTCTATCTCTACGCCACGCTGCCCGTGTTGTTGGGGCTCGCCGCCATGCTGCTTTTGCTGGCTTGCGCGAATGTGGCCAATCTGCTGCTGGTTCGCTCCATCACGCGACGGCGCGAGATTGCCATTCGCTTGTCCGTTGGGGCAAGCCGCTGGCGGCTGGTGCGCCAACTGATGGTGGAGAGCATGCTGCTCGGCTTGGCCGGCGGCGTCCTCGCCGTGTTCATCACCACCTGGACCGCCGGCACGTTCACCGCCTTCGTACCCTCCACCACTCTTCCCCTCGCAATCAATGGCCATGCCGACGACACCGTGGTCCTGGTCACCCTGGCCATCTCAATCGTCACCGCAGTGGTTTTCGGCATCTTGCCGGCGCTGCGCTCCTCGAACGTGGCGCCGGTGACGGTGCTGAAAGAAGAGGCGGGGAGCGTCTCCGGCGGACTCCACAAGTCGCGTCTCGCCAGCGCGCTGGTGGTGGTGCAAATCGCCCTTTCCGTGCTGCTGCTGGTTTGTGCGGGTCTTTTCACCCGCAGCCTTGAAAACGCCCAGCGATCGGATCCGGGCTTCGACCCGGACCACGTCCTGCTGGATTCCTTCGAGCTCCGGCCTTCCGGCTATTCGAAAGCGCAAGGCATCGAGTTCGACAAGCAACTGCTGGCCAAGATCGAGGCCCTGCCCGGTGTCGAGTCGGTGGCCTTGGCCGACTTCTCGCCTCTCAGTTACACCATCCGCTCCGAGGGCATTGAAGTCGGGGGCTACGTGCCTCGCCCTCACGAATCGATGGAAATCGACTGGGCCAGGGTGGGCCCGAACTACTTTCGGACCTTGCGAACTCCCCTCGTTTCCGGGCGTGAATTTACCGCTCAGGACGACGCGAATTCACAGTGGGTAGCGATTGTCAACGAAGAATTTGCCGCCCGTTACTGGCCGGGCCGGGAGGCGCTGGGGAAACGGATTCGGCTCTACGACCAATGGCGCACCGTGGTGGGCGTGGCTCGCAACGCCAAGTATCGCCGCGTGATCTATAATGCGGAGCCCTGCTTTTTTGTGCCCTGGTTCCAGGAATACCCTTCCTTCGATGCGCTTATCGTTCACACGCGCGTCGCGGGCGAGCCGATGGCGTTCGCTTCGCCGGTGGAGAGAGCCATCCATGAACTCAACCCCGATTTGCCCGTCTTCAACGTGGCCTCGCTAAGGTCAAGCATGCAAATGGGCAGCCTTTGGGAGCGGATCGCCGTAACCTTCGCCGGCTCCTTCGGCTTGCTGGCGTTAGCCCTGGCGGCGGTAGGCGTCTACGGCGTGGTTGCCTACGCCACGCGCCAGCGCACCCACGAGATTGGCATCCGCATGGCGCTGGGGGCTGAGCGCGCCGACGTCCTCCGCCTGGTGCTGGGCCAAGGCCTTCGGATGACGCTCACCGGCTTGGCCGTTGGGCTGGCGCTGTCGTTGGCGGTGACGCGCTTCCTGCGCACCCAGCTTCTCGGCGTCGCGCCGACCGACGTGCTGACTTATGCGAGCGTGGCAGGTTTGCTCGGTCTGGTGGCGCTTGCCGCCTGCTATATTCCGGCCCGGCGCGCAACCAAGGTGCAGCCGATGGCAGCGCTGCGGTGCGAATGAAGCTGTCAGTTCTCAGCCGTCAGCTATCAGTAAGACCGACATCTGGCTTGGCTTGCTGAGGGCTGATAGCTGATAGCTGACGGCTGTTTCTCTCAATCGTCAATTCTTTCCACCTTTCCGCCACTTCCAGTAGAGAGCCGCTGCCCCCGCCCCGGCAACCACGAGAACGAGAGTAATCAGGTCCATCTCCTTAACCAAGTGCACCAGTCTGCCCCAATTGCTGCCGAAGGCAAATCCGGCGCAGCCGATGACGATCGCCCAGGCGACGGCCCCGCTGAAGTTCGACAACAGGAACCGCGGGTAAGCCATCTGGAAGGCGCCGGCAAAAGGTCCGGCGAGAATGCGCAGCCCGGCGATGAAGCGAGCCACAAACACGGCCCAGGGCCCCCACTTCAAAAAGGTTGCCTGGGCGCGGTCGAATCGCTTGGTCGGAAAGAACAAATGCCCGCGATATTTCCGGATCAGCGCCGTGCCGCCCAGCCGTCCCACGGTGTAGCCGAGACTGTCGCCGAGGGTGGCGCCGGCAATCGCCGTCAGGATGACTCGCCACAGGTGAAGCTGGCCCTGATAAGCGAGGAAACTCGCGAACAACAACACCGTCTCGCCCGGCACCGGCAAACCTGCGTTCTCCAGCATCACGCCAAAGAAAACCACCCAGTAGCCATAGCTGGCGAAGAAGTGCGACAGGGTCTGGAAGAGGTTGGCAGCCAAGTAGTCGATAGTCGAAGGTCGGAGGTCAAAAAGTCAAGCGGGAAACTCCAAGGCCGTGCAGGTAGGCTTGGCGAGTGCAGGGGGAACAGGGTCCCCATGCTCCAGGCAGGATTCGACGATCTTGCGGGTCAGCCCTTGCGCGATCTCGACGGCTTCCGTCACGCTGCGACCCTCGGCCACCAAACCCGGAACGTCTGGGCTTGTCACCACGTAGCCGCCCTCATCCAATGCTTCGATGTGCAGTCGAATAGTCGCTTCGTCCACTTCGGCAACCCGGCGTTGGCGTTGTGGTTGTCTCTTGCGCTTGGCGTCCATGGAACTCCTCCTGACGCACTTGATTGTAGCACGCATGTCAGGGTCGCTTCTGCATCCAGCGTGTAAGAGTTCGCACGCCGAACCGAGAAGCAGAATAAGACACCGCAGCGAAGCGCGGGACATCATACACACTTGAGACTGGAAATTTGGTGTATCATCGGCAAGATGAGCAGAACCAATATCGACATCGACGATGAATTGCTGCGGGAAGCCCGCCGTCTGACGCAACTGAAGACCAAGCGTGCGATCGTGAACGAGGCCCTCGAGCAGTTGGTTCGATCGGAAGCTCGAAAGGGAATTCTCCGCTATTACGGCAGCGGCATCTGGAAGGGGGATCTGAAGAAAATGCGGAGGAACCGCTCGCTCTAACTCGCTCTACGGTTGGGTTGACAAGGCCTAACAGGAGTAGTACCCTCCAGGCGCATCGACAATCACACCCGAAAGCCGCGGTGGCGGCGAGGAGGTGACATGGCAAAACTTAATTGGGGAAAGATGGCTTACGCTGTCTTTCTGCTGTACGCAGCGACGGCGATTGACTTACCTGCGCAGACTTTCACCACGCTGCACAGCTTCGACAACACGGACGGCGCCTACCCCTACTGGGCGCTGGTCCAGGCCACCGATGGGAACTTGTACGGGACAACGCCTTCTGGCGGGGCCAAGGGCTATGGTACGGTCTTCAAAATCACCCCAAGCGGCACGTTCACGTCGCTTTACAGCTTTTGCTCCCAAAGCGGTTGTCCGGACGGCGAAGGCCCCGAAGCGGGGCTGGTCCAAGCCACCGATGGGAACTTGTATGGGACAACGGTCAATGGCGGGGCCAACGGCGCTGGGACGGTTTTCAAAATCACCCCAAGCGGCACGCTGACGACCCTGCATAGCTTCGACTACACGGACGGCTCCGGCCCCTACACGGCGCTGGTCCAGGCCACCGATGGGAACCTTTACGGGACAACGTGCTGCGGTGGGGCCAACGGCGTTGGGACGATTTTCAAAATCACTCCAAGCGGCACGCTGACAACGCTTCACAGCTTCTGCCCAAGCGATTGCTCGGATGGCCGATACCCTTACGGGGGGCTCGTCCAGAGCAGCCAGGGGGACTTGTACGGGACAGCGGCGGAGGGCGGGACCAACAACTCGGGGACCGTCTTTAAAATCAGCCTAAGCGGCACGCTGACGACGCTTTACAGCTTCTGCTCACAAAGTGGCTGCACGGACGGCGCCAACCCCTACTCGACGCTCGTCCAAACCACCAATGGGAACTTCTACGGGACGTCGTACTCCGGCGGGGCCAATAACTCTGGCACGGTATTCAAAATGAGTCCAAGCGGCACGCTGACGACGCTTTACAGCTTCTGCCCCCAGAGCGGTTGCCCGGACGGCCAATACCCCTACGCGGGCCTGGTCTGGGCCACCGACGGGAACTTTTACGGGACAACCCGGTTTGGCGGAGCCAACAGCTCTGGGACGGTCTTCGAAATTACTCCAGGCGGCACGCTGACGACGCTTTACAGCTTTTGCTCGCAAAGCGGTTGCGCGGACGGCGCCTACCCGTACGCGGGCTTGGTCCAGGACACCAACGGGAAGTTCTACGGGACGACGTGCGGGGCATTCTGCGGTGGTGGGAGCGGCGGCTATGGCACGGTCTTCAGCCTGTCTGTAGGTCTCGGGCCGTTTGTCGAAACACAGCCGACCTCGGGCAAGGTGGGAAAGGCCGTCAAGATTCTGGGGACCAATCTAACTGGGGCGACCAGCGTCAGCTTCAACGGAACGGCGGCTGTCTTCAAAGTGGTCTCGAGCTCTTTGATCACGACCAAGGTACCCAAAGGCGCGACCACCGGTAAAGTCAAGGTGGTAACGCCTAGGCGCAAGCTTCTGAGCAACGTGCCCTTTTGGGTATTGCGATAGAGTCCGCGCTTCTCGCCCACGAGGCCGGGTGGGGAGGGGCGCGGCGCGCTCAAGCGGCATCACGCTTACCACGGTTGACAGTCTTATTGCTGCGATCGCCCTCGAACATGACGCCACTGTCTTCACTCTCGATAAGGACTTTACCCGCATCGCGGCGCTGACCGGTTTGAAGCTACACTCCTTCCGCTAGGGAATGCTGTCGCCGACCCACTACACGGGGCTCGTTTTTGCGCTCCTGAGTTTGTAATGCAAGTACTTCGCAGTTGCGCAGCACGAGAATGAGGAGGACAAGGCAATGAAAAGACCGTGGTTCAAGCCGTGGGGTTGGGTCTACCGGCCCATTTCCTGGCAGGGGTGGTTGCTGGTGATCCTCACCCTTGCCTTTTGCGTGCAGGTCTTCATGGCCGTCGATCGTCACTCCCACTCAGCCAGTGACACGCTGTACGGGATCTTCCCCTTCTGGGTCCCCGCGGTGGGTATTCTGGGCTGGGTGGCGTCGAAAACATCGGCGGACAGCAGCAGTAGACGGTAGATGGTAGACGGCATACGGGAGAAGCGCGGCTTGTGGGTTGCCTTTCCTCTGGTATGCCATCTACCGACTACCGTCTACTCTCTCCCTTGTGCCGTCTACCGTCTGCTGTCTACCGTGGACCGTGTTAAACTAAGGGAATATGCGCGAACCGTTCCTGGAACGTCTGGAAAAGAGGGCCCTCGTCTGTGACGGCGCCATGGGGACGATGCTCTACTCGAAGGGCGTCTCTTACAGCCACTGTTTCGACGAGCTGAACCTGACCATGCCTCACTTGGTGAAGGAGGTTCACCTGGGCTACGCAAAGGCGGGGGCGGAGGTCCTCGAGACCAACACGTTCGGCGCCAACCGCACCCGGCTTGCCAAGTACGATCTCGGCGACAAGGTGAAGGAGATCAACCTGGCGGGCGCGCGCCTGGCGCGGGAGATTGCCGGCGAAGACCTTTACGTGGCGGGAGCCGTGGGTCCGTTGAGCATCCCGCTCGAACCTCTCGGCCCCACGTCGCTCGAGGAAGCCCGCGCAGTCTTCCGCGAGCAGATTGCGGCCCTGGTCGAAGGTGGCGTCGACCTCATCGTGATAGAAACAATGGTGGACGTCAATGAGGCTCACCAGGCTCTGGCGGCGGCACGGGACGCATTCCCCGAGCTTCCCGTCGTGGTGCAGATGACCGTGAGGGAGGACGGCAGCACGCCTACGGGAGCGCAACCGGAGGAATTCACCCGCCAGCTCGACACCTGGGGTGCCGACGTGATCGGGCTCAACTGCAGCGTCGGCCCCGCTGGGATCCTCGAAACGCTGGAGCGCATGGCCAAGGTCACCACACGGAAGCTGGCCGCCCAGCCCAACGCCGGCATGCCGCGCACGGTGGACGGCCGCACGCTCTATCTCTGTTCGCCGGAGTACATGGCCAGCTACGCGCAGCGCTTTATCGAGAACGGCGCGCGCCTGGTGGGAGGCTGCTGCGGGACAACGCCCGAGCACATCAAGGCCATCAAGGCAGCGGTCCGTTCGCTGCGCCTGGGCGCCGCCCGCACCACGGTGGAAGCGGTGACGGGAACGGCACACGCGCTCGAGCCGCTGCCTGTCGAAAAGCGGTCGCGGCTGGCGCGGAAATTGGCGCGTGGGCTCTTCCCCATTTTGGTCGAAATGACCCCGCCCAAAGGGTGCGACCCCAGCCGCGAGGTGGAGGGTGCCCAGTTTTTGGAAAGCGAGGGCGTGGACGCGCTCAACATCTCCGACGGCACGGGCGGCACGGCGCGCATGAGCGGGCAGACGCTCGCGGCCATCGTCCAGCAGCGCGCCGGCGTTGAAGCCCTGCTGCGCTACAGTTGCCGGCAGCGCAATCTGCTGAGCATCCAGTCCGACCTCTTGGGGGCCTACGCCTTGGGCATCCGCAACATCATGGCCGTGACGGGTGACCTTTCGCAATTCGATCTCCCGGGCGTGACCACGGTGCTGGATATCGACTCGATCGGCCTCGTCAACGTGCTGAATAACCTTAACCGCGGCCTCGATGTGGGCGGCAACCCGATGGGCACGCACACGGCCTTCCTGATCGGTGTCACGGCCGACCCCTACGCCGTCGACCCGGACCTGGAACTCCGCCGTTTCGCTTACAAGGTGGAGGCGGGCGCCAGTTTCGCCGTCACCCAGCCGGTGTTTGACGCCGAGCACCTGGCCCGCTTCCTGAAGCGCCTGGAAGCCATTGGAGTCGGCCACGTGCCGATCCTGGCGGGCATCTACCCGCTCACCAGCTACCGCAATGCCGAGTTCCTGAATAACGAGGTGCCGGGGATTACCATTCCTGCCGCGGTTATGGAAAGAATGCGGAAGGCCGATACGGGAGACCAGGCTCGCGCCGAAGGTGTCAAGATTGCCCAGGAGCTGCTGCTTGAGATACGAGGGCTGGTCCAAGGAGTACAGATTTCGGCTCCCTTCGGGCGATATGCTTTGGCGGTTGAGGTCGCAGGGGCACTGTCGGCAGTAGGCAGTCGGCAGTCCGCAGCGGGCGGCGGCACGGTAGGCTGATAGCTGACGGCTGAAAGCTAAGAGCTTTTCAAAAAACGAAGCCACCGATCTTGATGAAAACAAAGATTGTACGTTTGTACAGGACAGGAACGAACCCACTGCGGAAGGCCGATGGCCGAAGGAATTCAGCAATGAGCACCGAGGTTCTGAGTGCGGGCGCTACGGAGAACACACCACTGACAACTCAGGGTAAAGGGACTTTTTGTGGTATGGTTTTACTCCTAAAACAAGGGAAACGAAGCCACCATGTTATTGAAAATGAAGGGCCGGGAAACATGAAGGTGCCCGAAAGCCACGATGTTACTGAAAATAAAGATAGTTAGCATCGGAAAGCCACGATGTTATTGAAACATAAGGATGTTATCCCTGGGAGCGCGGGCGTCCCGCCCGCTCTTTGCGGCAAATGGGTCAGGATGGCCGCATTGGCAAGGTGAAGCTATTCCTCCAATGCGGGCGAGACGCCCGCGCACCCAGGTGAAACGGGAAACGATGAATCAACCTGCAAAGCCCGCTGGGAAGACGGAGTCTTTCGAGAAGAATCTCGAGCGCGTGGACGAGATCGTCCGCCAGTTGGAGGACACCGATCTGCCGCTTGAGAAGTCGTTGGAGCTTTACGAAGAAGGGATGAAGCTCTCGGCGGTGTGTCACAAGCAGCTCGAAGAAGCTGAGGGGCGGGTGGAGATCCTGCGCAAGCGCGCCGGAGGGAAAGTGGTCGCCGAGCCCTTCGAAGAGTTGGAACAGGGTGGTGAAGGAACTTGATGTCGAATTGGGTCATTGCGTCATCGGGTCATTGAGCCATTGAGCAGCAGGCGCTTTGACGTTACTTTGAAATGGCTCGATGATTCAACGGCTGGACTCAGTGCTTCCCGAACAATTCAATTCAATGACCGCGACTCTTGAAGTACGCCATCTCGAACAACAGCGCGCTCGGGTGGATCAGGCGCTCGGCCGCCTTCTGCCCGCTGCCGACGCTTACCCGCCTTCGATTCATCAGGCGATGCGCTACTCGGTCCTGGCTGGGGGGAAGCGTCTGCGGGGGATTTTGTGCCTGGAGGCGGGACGGCTTTTTGGCGGTGACGAGGAATGCTCGCTGCGCGTGGCGAGCGCCCTGGAGATGATCCACACTTATTCCTTGATCCATGACGGGTCGACAAATCCGAGGTGAAGGAGGGGATTCATGGCGGAGGGCATCCACGAGAAAGGACTGAAGGCTGCGGCCATTGTGGCCGCCTGTTCTGACGTGATCGTCCATGTGTATTCCAGGACGGTGCCGACGCCATCCGAGGTAGTGACTGTCTCGCTTCTCACCGGGGTCGTGTTCTACATGGGAGTGCTCGTTGGAAGGATCGACGAGATACTTGCGACGGTTTTGGCGCAGAAACAACTATGGGGCGTGCGTGGCAAAGGTGAGAGGGCCGACCACTACTCGCAAGCCGAAAGGCTTGTCAGCCAACCCTGCAATAGGATCTTTCTGATGCAGAGCAGCAGCACGCTTATTCTTGGGCCAGTCGGAGAGAAAGAAACAAAGTTCTTCGATACTTTGATGGGGAAACTCCAGCAAAAGGACATAGGTTTCTACCCCGTAGTCAGCATGGCGGGTATCGAGGCGCACCTTGCCGAGCAAAGGTTTGACGGCATAGGGAAAGCATTTGGCCACCT
>Ga0326728_10012766_pt1 | contig 18516 bp, 15 predicted proteins | sample MB3enrmetagenome_FD_207602 | JGI IMG/M metagenome (GOLD analysis project Ga0326728, IMG submission 207602) | Lab enriched peat soil microbial communities from McLean, Ithaca, NY, United States - MB31MN | ecosystem: Environmental > Terrestrial > Soil > Wetlands > Peat | place: USA: New York... | reverse complement strand
CCATCGTGGTGATGGTCGCCCTTTACATCTTCATGAAGACGAAGATGGGGACGGCCATGCTTGCAGCCACCGAGAACAGGGACGTCGCCGGACTGCAGGGGATAAACGCGAAACGGGTCTTCTGGGTTACCATGGGTGTGGGCTGCGCCCTCTGCGGCGTAGCAGGGTCGCTCGTCGTGCCGGTGCTCTCGGCCTCCACGACCATGGGGACGAACGTCTTTACCAAGTCCATGCTGGTCGTCCTCGTGGGCGGCACGGGCAGTATGTCGGGCGCTTTACTCGCCGCATTCATCGTGGGCCTTCTGGAGAGCTTCGCTTTCCACTTCGTGGGTCAATTTAACCTGCTTGCGATCTTCGTGTTTGTGGCGATCCTTATGTTCTTCCGGCCCGGGGGCTTGCTGGGCAAGCCGCTCCCCGTACCGGGCCAATGATCGAGCGCGAAAGGGGGTATAAGGATGTCTAAACTCGCTAGTGTCGCATGGGCCGTCCTTTTTGCACTCGTGCTCGCACTGCCCTGGCTCATAAACCCGTACGTGCTCCAGGTTTTCATCCTGACCATCACGTACTCCATGTTGGGCTTGGCGTTCGCCCTCAGCCTCAGGGTGGGGCTGCCGAGATTCGATATTGCCGCGTGGTGGGGTGTAGGGGCATATACGACCGCCCTTCTCATGCAGAGGGCCCACATGTCCTTCTGGCTCACCCTCCCCATCGGCGGCCTCATAGCCATGGCGCTGGGCTTCCTGATTTTTGCCATAGCCATCCCCAGGGGCATGATCGTCTTTCTCATGTTCGGTATGGTAACGGCCATGGCCATGCAGCAGATCTTCGGCTCCGTCGACTTTTTCGGCGGCTGGGGCGGCACAGGTGTCGTGCCCCATCCGACATTGGGGTCTTTCGCTTTTGTTCGCAAGCCTGAGCTCTACTACCTCGGCCTTTTTCTGCTCGGCGTCAATCTGCTGGCTTACTATGCCCTTTACAATTCCCGGATCGGGAGGGCATGGAACGCCGTGGGGTCGAGCCTCAAGCTCGCAAACTCCGTAGGCATCAACGTGGTCAAGTACAGAATGGCCAATGTGCTCACAGGCAACTTCTTTCTGGCAGTTGCAGGGGGATACTTCGTCGCCTTCTCCCTCGTCGCCGTGCCCGACACCTTCGGCTTCCAGAACTCCATCTTCGTCATGATGTACGCAGTGGTGGGAGGGCTTTTTCACGGCCTTGCCGGCCCGATCATAGGGGCCCTCATCGTCACTTTTATCCCCGAGTACCTTCGTCTGGCGAAAGAATACGAGCCCATAATAACGTCAATCGCCATGATACTGATCATCGTCTTTTTGCCTATGGGCGTTCTGGGCCTCGTCGACAACTTACGAACGGGTGGAAACTGGAGAGGAAAGAAAGAAAGAGCGATGGGCGGCGCATGATCGCTTTCGCTCCCTTTCCCCCTCTTACCCTCTACTCTCTTAGAACGGGAGGTTTACCTTGCCATTGCTCGAACTGAAGGGTGTGACGAAGAACTTCGGGAAGCTTCAGGCTGTTTCCAGCCTGGATTTCCGCGTCGAAAAGGGGGAGATACACAGCCTCATCGGACCCAACGGCGCGGGAAAGACCACCGTTTTCAACCTTATTACCGGCACTTTCCCGGTTACGTCGGGGGCGATTATCCTCGACGGCGAGGACATCACACGCCTCGAGCCGCACGAAGTCGCCCAGAGGGGCGTGAGCCGCTCCTTCCAGCAAACCTTCCTCTTCATGCAGTCAACAGTCCTCGACAACGTTCTCATCGGCCTGCACATGCGCTCCCGTTCAGGGGCGCTCCATGAGTTCCTCCACACCCCGTCCGCGCGGAAGGCAGACGGAAGTGCGAGGCAGGAGGCCCTCGACATCATCGACTTCATGGGTCTCGGTGCCCTCAAGGGTGAGCTTGCCGGGAATCTGCCCCATGGACACCAGCGGGCCCTCGGGGTGAGCATCGCCCTGGCATGCAACCCTGTCGTGCTCCTCCTCGATGAGCCGGTCACAGGCATGAATCCGACCGAAACGGCTGAGATGGTGGAGAGGATCAAGGGGATACGTGATAGGGGCGTCACGGTGGTTCTTGTCGAGCACGACATGAAAGTCGTCATGGGCATATCCGATATCATCACCGTGCTCAACTACGGAAAGAAGATCGTAGACTGCCTCCCCCAGGAGGTGCGGCAGAACAAGGAGGTAGTCGAAGCCTATCTGGGCAAGGAGGAATAGATGCTCCTCGAGATAAAGGACCTGTGGGTCCACTACGGCAGGGCAGAGGCGGTGAAAGGGATCTCCATGAAGGTGGAGGAGGGCAGCATCGTGACCCTCATCGGCGCCAACGGTGCGGGCAAGACCACCACCCTGAGGACGGTCTCCGGTCTCAACCGGCCGACTTCCGGGGAGATCTGGTATAGAGGGCAGCGAATAGACCGCCTCCCGCCCCACGAGGTGGTGAAGCGGGGTATTACCCATGTCCCTGAAGGTCGCCAGCTCTTCTACAGTCTGTCCGTCATGCAGAACCTTGAGATGGGTGGATTTCTCATCAAAGGGAGGGGCGATTTCAAGAAGAACCTTGAATCCATGCTCGATCACTTTCCCGCTTTGAGGACTCGGATCAGAAACCAGGCGACCGACCTCTCCGGCGGCGAGCAACAGATGGTGGCAGTGGCCAGGGCGCTCATGTCGAACCCGAAGGTGGTGCTCATGGACGAGCCTTCTTTGGGCCTATCGCCTCTCATGGTGAACGAAGTGGCGCGGATCATCACCCAGATCAATGCGACGGGCGTTACCATTGTCCTCGTGGAGCAGAACGCGCGCATGGCCTTGAGGCTTGCCCATGCTGCCTATGTGCTCGAAGTGGGGAGGATCGCCCTGGAAGGCGATGCTGCAGTCATTGCAAAGGATGAGTACGTAACGAAGGCATATCTAGGGTACTAGCGCCGCGCCCGTGACGCCGGCTCAATGTAGCGGGGCGGAAAGAAAAGGGCTTCGGGTCGACGTGCAAGCCGGCCGGTCCGCATGGAGGGATCGCGATCTGTGGCGCCCTCTTCTTCGCACGCCCTCGGATATACGCAAGTATTATCCTCGGGCAGCACGGTTCAGATTGCATCCACACCTCACGATCCCTCCATGCGGACCGGCCACACGCCGCCGGGTCTATCAGTAGACTGACCCGGCGATGAAAAAGCAAGATCGTAAATACGCACAACAATAACTGCAGGACCCCTCCAGCCGTCGGTAAGGCGGCTGGCTGGAACCGTTTGCCTCAGGATCACAAAAAGACCCGGTGATCTTTCTTTGAGCTGTGAGGCAGTAGAGGATTGATATGGTACTGCCATAAGGCGGTCCCATCCTTATCTCCTCGTGCATAGTCCGAGGGCGGCTTAGAAAAGCTCGCGACGAATCCGGCACGAATAACGAATGCCCCCGCAAGCTTTGCGTGGGGGTTGGGGGGAGTGAGGGGCGGAATGAGGAGCGATGCTTTTCTTTTGGCGAGGCGAGTACGGGGAGGTAAGGATGGGACCGCCTGCCGGTAGGGAAAAACGCCTCTCGTACGTCTCTTGAATCTTTGAACTGCTCAGACTTCCGGTCGCTTGAACAAGATCCGGACGACATTGCCGCGCGACATGACACTGGTGACGCCTTTCGGTTTTAGCCGATGATCTCGCTTAGGACCTTCTCTGGTCCGATCCTATCCATGGTGTGCCCGAATCGCTCATTCTTTCTTCAGTGGGTCCGGTAGTAGTCGATTGCCGTGGCGATCAGGCTGTGAAGCCTTCCACTAGTTTTGTTGGTTCATTCCCTGAGGAGAGTCTCCTCCTCTGCCTTACCCTCCCTAATGGAGAACGCCTTGATCACGCCTTTTCCTTCCATGAGCGATATGATCACGTAGAGCACGCCTGAGTCATGGGCAAGTCTTATGTCCTCCGCTGAGGGCTGCGGGAGTGTCTTCGGGTGGCTGTGGTAGACGCCGATGATGTCGAGGTCTTCCTCGCTCGCGACCGAGTAGGCACGGAATTGCTCATTAGGGTCGAAGGTATAGTGGTCTTCCCTGCCATCGGCGTTGGTTACGGGAAAGTCCCGCGTAACGAGTCCGTTCGATCCCATGAGGAAGCCGCACGCCTCAACTGGCGCTTCCCGTTCGGCGTGGGCGACGATCCGCTCTATCACACCCTTCCGTATTCTCATTTCGTGATATTCCAGGCTCCTGCCGACACATTCTACCACACTGTCAGCCCGCTGAGGAAATCTCACCCGCGCGTTGATGCGGCGTCCCTAAGTTGTCGCTATATATGATGTCATCGGGGTACTAGGGGACGTGCCGACCGCACGTCAAAAGTGAAGAGAGCTATCTTTTGTGCCTGAGCTTTTCTGCCATCTGCTTCTTAATCCTGTCAAAGAGCAGGCCCCTGCCTTCTTCGGATATGGTTATCAGATCTGCGGGCGAGTCGATCTCCGGCCCGTCGTATGCGGATCTGGCCCTCATCTCCATGTTCTTCATGTAGGTCTTGATGACGGTCGCTATCTGATAACCGGATACGGCCATACCGCTCCTCCTAGGCTGCTCCTCCGGAACGTTGCATAAGGTGTCCCCGGTTGCTCTTCCAATGCCAAAAGTCCTGCAGGGGAGCCGGCGGAACAAGGTCTCGTTTTCCCACCGGCTAAGGGACATTCCACACCGGACGGAGGCCTTCCCCCTTAGGGCCCAGTTTTTCCGGACTGCGAAGGGCGTCCCCATTTCCCCACTGAAATAGTTATCCCGGTACAAATGGATTATCGGACAGGCGGCCGCTTTTCTTTAGCTGGCCTTCCCTCGTCTTCCTTGACAACGCGCCCATGGAAGTCGTAAGAAAGTGTTCGGCCCTTTTGGAGGCTTGTATGTATGATCTCGTGCTTCTCAATGCCAACGTAATCACCATGGATCCCTCAATGCCCAGGGCCGGGCTTGTCGCCATACAAGGAGAGCGGATCGCGCACCTCTCCCCGGGCGGCTGGTTTGACAGACCCGCTGCCGGGGCGGCAAGGACGATAGACTGCGGAGGAAAGACCGTGGTTCCAGGTTTCATCGATGCCCATTGCCATATCAACGCGTATGCCCAGAGCCTTGTCGCCCTCGGGCTCTCTCCGCGGGACGGCGTCGATTCCATAGCGTCGATCCGCGAGCGAATCCGCGATTTCTGCAAGGGAAGGGTCCCCGGCACGTGGGTGAGGGCCACGGGCTACGACGAGTTCTATCTCGCCGAAGCGCGCCACCCGAACCGATGGGATCTCGACGTCGCCGCGCCTCTTCACCCTGTCAGGCTTACCCATCGTTCCGGCCATGCCCATGTGCTCAACAGCCTCGCCCTGAAGGAGGTGGGCATCACATCCGAGACCGGGGATCCTCCCGAAGGCTTCATTGACCGGGAATTGCGAACAGGAGAGCCTACGGGGATACTCTTCGGCATGGGGGGCTTTATGACGAGGAAGATTCCGCCCCTTGGCGAGCGCGACATGGGCGAAGCCCTTGCCGTGGCAAGCCGGAGGCTCCTCTCCCTCGGCATCACATCGGTTCAGGACGCCTCTGCCCACAACGACCTCCGCCAGTGGAGGCTCTTCGGCAAATGGAAGAGGCGCGCCATCTTCGTACCCCGCATCACCATGATGATGGGATCGATTGGCTTCGCCGAATGGCGGAGAAAGCCTTATTCCAGGCCGGTTCCGGACCTTGAGCTGAGGCTCGGAGGTGTGAAGATCATGGTTACCGAAGCCATTGGCAGCCTTTACCCGACCCGGGAGAGACTCGACGAGATGCTCCTTTCGATCGAGGAGGCTGGGCTCCAGGCGGTGGTCCACGCGGTGGAAAAACCCGTGATAGGTGCGGTGTGCGACGCCATCGAGCACGCCTTGGCCGGCCGCCGGGCACGCGACCACCGGCACCGGATCGAACACTGCTCTGTCTGTCCGCCGCAGCTGCTGCAGCGGATTCGCGATTGGGGAATTACCGTGGTGACGCAGCCCACGTTCGTATACTACAATGGGGACCGGTATCTCTCCACCGTACCCGACGGAGAGCAACCCTATCTCTACCCGACAGGGAGCATGCTCGAATCGGGTGTCCCTGTTGCTTTTAGCTCGGATTTCCCCATATCGGAGCCCGGTCCCCTCGTGGGCATCTACGCCGCGACAACGAGGAAGACTGAAAGGGGGCGAACAATCCTTCCCGGGGAAGGGGTTGAGGCAATCGAGGCCCTGAGGATGCACACGTCTTCCGCGGCAAGGTGTGCCTTCGAGGAAGACCTGAAAGGGTCGGTGACGCCCGGCAAGCTCGCCGATCTCGTGGTGCTGAGCGAAGACCCGACTGCCGTTGACCCCGGGCGCATCAAAGACATCGATGTGGAGATGACAATCGTGGGCGGCGAGGTCGTCTGGAGCCGCACGTCCTGAAAGCACGCAACCGAAAGGAGAAATCGAAACAACGCGGAATGCCTATCCTATGACCCCTTTCTCCCGGTAAGAGTCGATCTCCCTGCCCGTTAGACCGAGGAGTCTTCCGAAGACGTATTCGTTGTCTGCGCCCAAAAGGGGCGCGCCTCTCCAGTACTCCCCGCCCATGCCGGCGTCCGGAAGGGCAGACCGATCCGAGACGAGCGACCCGAGTCCCCGGTGGCTGATGGGGACAAAGAAACCGCGCCTCGCTAGGCGCCGGTCCTTTGCGACGTCTTCCGCGTTCTGCACGACGGCCGCCGCGACCCCGGCTTTCTGGAGATTGTCGACGATCTTCTCGGCCTCGTTGCCCATGGTCCAGGAGCCGACCAATCCGTAGAGTTCCTGCCAATGCCTCCTCCTGCCCTCGGCAGAGGAGAATCGCGGGTCAGAGAGCTCCGGAAGAAGGGCGACGCTGCAAAAAGACCTCCAATCGTCTTCATTGGAGAAGGCTATGACGCACCATCTATCTTGACCCAGGCATTTCCAGCAGCCGCTTGCGGCGCTGCCCGCGCACGGACCGAGGTCCCGGTCGCGCCGCACGCTTCCGAGACCGGCGGCAGCCTCTTCCAGAAGGCCGGGACCGAGGAGGGTGCAGACTGCCTCGTATCCTGAGAGGTCTATGTACGCGCCAACGCCTGCCGACTCCCGCCTCTCCAGAGCGGCAAGGATGGCCAGGGCCCCGTAGAGGCCTATGATGGTGTCGCCGTAAGCGTGGCCCGGACACACGGTGGTGCCACCCGATGCGGAAAGGGCGGACGTGAGCCCTGAGAGGGCGTGAAACGTGGGTCCGAAGGCGACGATGTCCCTCCAGGGCCCGGTCTGGCCCGCGGCCGATATGCTCGCCATGATCACGTCCGGCCTGACCTCCTTCAGGGTGTTGTAGGTGAGTCCCCAGTTCGCCATGACCCGGGGGGAAAAGTTCTCCACCACTACGTCGGAGCATGCAGCGAGGCGGAGCACGATATCCCTTGCCTCCGGGCGGCCGAGGTCGATGGTGACGGAGCGCTTGTTCCTGTTCCATGCAGCGAAATAAGGGGTCCTGTTCTCCTCGCTCCCTTGGGCTGTCTTCGAAGACTGGACCTTAATTACCTCCGCACCGAAATCGGCGAGGACCCTCGTCGCATAAGGCCCAGCGAGGACCCTGGTGAGGTCTAAAACTCTCACCCCTGCCAGGGTGGCCGGTTGAGCCATCCTGCGCGCAGAATCGCCCCAATCGCGCCTATCCTGCCGCTTCTTCTCCCGACCGGAAGAGAATTCCTGCAGGACTTGATCCGTGTGCTCGCCGGGTAAGGGCGCTGCCCGCGGCGGGGGCGGAGCAAACGAGCTGATCCTGTAGGGAAGGCCCGGGAAAGGGAGACTCGAGCGGCCTCCAGGCAGGCCGGTCTCGATGAAGAATCGGCGGGCCGCAAGCTGTGGGCATGTAAGCACCTCGGCAAGAGAGCTTAAGGGGGCCCAGGGGAGTCTCATGGCCTGTCCCAGCTCAAAGAGCTCGTTCCTGTCGTGCCCTTTGGTCCACTTCCCCACGACCTCGGTGATATGGTCGAAATGGGCCACCCGATAGGCATCGTCGAGCCATTTCTCTTCTGCGAGGTCTTCCGCCTTCCCAACGGAGGCCATCAGCTCCAGCAGGGTTTCCCAGTTTTGGAGTATGGTAACCTCGATGTGGCCGTCTCTGCAGGGGAGAATCGAGGAAAGCCCGCTTCCGTAGGTGCTGCCCCGCCTGCGGGTGATCGTCTTGGTCGAAAAATAGTCCACCATGACGTGATCGAGAGTGGAGGCCAGCGCTTCCTGAGCCGAAAGGTCGATGTAGGCCCCCTCTCCCGTGTCTCGCCGTGCCTTCAGGGCAAGGAAGACGGCCACGGCGCCGAAGAGGGAAGAGGCGTAGCGGGACTGCTTGCCGGGGAACGCAAGGGGCGGACCCTCCCGGGGTCCGGACACGTACATTTGACCGGAGCATGCGGAGAGCACGCTGTCACAGGAGGGGAAAGCACGTCTGGGCCCGGTTTTACCGAAGCCAGTGATGGAGAGATGGATGAGGGCCGGATTGATCCGCTTGAGGCGCCCATGACCGAGCCCCAGGGAGGCGAGATAGCCGGCAGGAAAGCTCTCGATGAGCACATCGGCTTTTTTTAGGATAGCGCGGAGGCTTCGGCGCCCCTCTCTTCGCTCTACGTCGAGAATGATGCCGAGCTTGTTCGCGTTGTGATATGAGAACGAGAGGCTGATCCCTTGGCCGGAGGTGCCGTCATCTTTGAGGAAGGGACCTATGCCCCTCGAAGCGTCGCCCCCCGGTCTTTCGACCTTGATGACGCGCGCCCCGAGGTCGGCCAGAAGCCTGGAAGCGAAGCTCCCGAGCTCATCTGCCATGTCGACGATGAGCGTGTCCCGTATGAGGGCGTCTCTTTCGCCCCCCTCGTCATCCCTCATGGCTCATCCGCCCGGAAGATCAATCCTCCCCTTTGGCCTCTTCTAGCTCCTCTTCGAGGGCCTCGAGCTCCATCCACAGGGAAGGGGGCACGGAGTGCGCCGGCCACCGCGCTTTGAGGTCAGCTATTTTCTCCTCTATTTCCCTGACCTTGGCGTTGTCCATCGCATACGCCCCTTTCAGGCCCCGGGGGCCTGGTCTGCAGGGCCTACCCTCAAAGGCACACCATGCCCTCTTTTCGCGAAGCAGCCCTTCTTTCTAGTTCCTTCCCCTCAGGTAGTCTATCATAGGCTGGGTGACAAGAGGGACCACGTCGTTGATCATATGCGGCATGAGCTGGTCCATCACTTTCGGCATGAGCTCCGGCATCTGCTCCCGCATGTTGTCGGGCATCGTTATCCTTTCTCCCACCCGCTTGAGCATGGCCGACATCACCTTCGGCATCATCATGGGAAGCAGCCGCGGGAAGAGTATGGGGAACATGGGCTTCATCAGGCTGAGCGCGCCCGGGATTTTCCCCATCAGGCGCATCATCGGACCCACGCCGAAGGGCATGGCGTCGATAAGCTCAGGCCACATGGTGCCCATCAGCTCGGCGAAGCCTGCAGGGGTCATCAGCTTGATCATCGCGTCGAAGACGGCCCATTGCCGCAAGGCCTCGGGGTGTGGGTTCGGGAACTCGTAGCCCAGGGCTGATGCAGCGAAATGCGCGAGGTCCTGGACCTCCACGGTGGATTTCTTCTTGTCAGCGGTCACGCGCAGCTGGAATTGGCAGCAGGGACACATGGCCAGGACTTTTTGCGCTCCCACCTCGGTCGCCTCGTCCAGCCTTGTTTTGCCTATGGTGGCTGCCACGTCCGGCTCCTTGATGAGGCTAAGCACGCTGCCGCAGCAGTGGGCCTCTTCCCTATTGTAAGGCATTTCCACAAAGTCGACGTTCGGAACGGCCTTGATGAGCTGCCGCGGCGGCTCATAGATGCCGGAGGCCCGGCCTATGTGACAGGAATCATGCCACGTAACCCTCACGGGTGGCTTGGTGCCGTTTTCCGGGAACTTGAATTCACCGGACTCGATCTTCTCCGCGACGACTTCGCTGTAATGTTTCGAGGTGATATTGAACTCCACCCCCAGCTTGCGAGCCCAGACTGCGTATACCTGGCGCCACATGAGATTACAGGCCGGGCAGGAGGTGATGACGGTCTTGACGCCCGCATGGTTCATCACTTGGACGTTCCGTTTCACCACCTCGCCAAAGAGGTCCCACTTGCCGGCCATGAGCGTGGGTATGCCGCAGCAGTTCTCCTTATCGCCCACATAGGTGAAATCGACTCCCGCCGCATCGAGGAGCCTCACGCTCGCCATGGCAATATCGTTCTCCACGTAGCTTGCGGTACAGCCGGCGAAATAGGCGGTCTCCGATTTGTGGGCGGGACCGTGCTTCTCTTTGAGGTCTTCGGGGAACCACGTGTCGCGGTTCTTGCGGTAGCCGGCCCAGATGTTCCCCTCTTTGTCGAGGGCTGCGCCCATCATCTCGAAGGGCGGGAAGGTCATCCTCTTCTCGTCGTTTATGAGGATGCCGCGGAGCTTCATCCATGAAGATTCAATGGGCAGCGAGGCCGAGCACCTGGTGTTGCACAGGTCGCACGTCGTGCAGACGAGTATGGTGTCCACCATGGCTTGGCTCCATTTCTCCCGGCCTTCCATGTACTCCCTGAGCCAGTACCACTTGCCGCGGGGACTCTGGCTTTCCCATCCCCGGCCATAGAACTGGTCGCACTGATCGATGCAGTAGCCACACTGGGAGCAGCCGTAGGCGTACCAGGCGACATCTGCGGGGATGTCGCGAACCGGCTTTGTCGGACGCTCCGCGACTTCAAGGGAGACGGCATTGCCGAAGGGACGTATGAAGGACTCGAACATCCGGGCGAAGCCGATGGCCCTGGCGACAAGCATAGGGGTGACGGCCTTGCCGGGGTTCATGAGGGAGCCGGGGTCGACCTCTCTTTTGAAGGCCCCGAGACGGGCGGTCCGCTCTCTGCCGAGGAGCTTCTCCCGCTCCTGTGAAAAGTAGAGGCCCGTGGAATAGGCGCGGCCCCCGTGCTTCTCCGCGACTTTCAGGATGGTGAGCACGAGTCCGAAGACGAAATTGAAGCTGAATTTCCTTTGATCGGCCGGAATGAAGCCGAGGATGACGACCTCCGGTGCGCCGCCGGCTCCCCTGCGAATGACAACCCCTTCTTTCACGAGGGGCTGCCGTACCTTCTTTTCGATCTCCACCAGGGCTTTGCCGAGGGAGGAAAGGGGGAGAACGACTTCGGCGGGCACCAGGCTCGGGCCGAGGCGCTTCACTACCATGAGCTTGAAGCGCATCTCCCATTCGTGACGGGCCACATCGTCGGTGAGCTGCTGTGAATGGGTTGCTGTGAGGCCTTCGGCGAGGGGTCCCATGACGCCATCGCGGTCCTTCTTCCTGAAGGCGAGGATGGTGATGTAGGTTTCCGGCAGAAGGAACCTGGGCTCCGCCGGAAGTCCGGCATGCTCTGCCACAGGCGTCTTGTTCTTCAACTCGGCCATCTTGGGGTTGATAAAGGACAATGACCAGATGGGGATGCCCTTATCGACGATGAACTGGGCGAGACCCTGCAGGTCGTTCGCGGTCGGGCTGCCCACTGCGACGATATCGAGCTCCTCAAGGGGCTGTACGCGCAGAACCATCTCACTTATGAGCCCGGTCGTGCCGCATGCGTCGGAGATGAGGTCGAGTTCCTGGCCGGCAAACTCCCGAACCTCTCCGTAGGGCAGCACTACCCTGGCGCTCACCACGTTCTCCCTGAACCAGCCGGCCTCGAAAGAGCCGAGGCCCGCGCCTCCCTGGGCGAGCCATCCTCCGGCCGTGGAGGAAGGATAGCTCGAAGGGTAGAGCTTGAGGGCCAGGTTCTTCTTCGCCAGCTCCCGATCGAGCCTTTCCCATACGACGCCTGCCTCGATCCTCGCCGTGAGCCTCTTGGGATCTATGTCGATCACCCTATTCATGCGATAGAAATCGACGACTATGCCCCCTTTCACGGGAAGCACACCGCTGTACCCAGACGAGGCCTTTCCACGGGGCGTAAGAGGAATGCCCTGCTCTCCAGCCCACTTTGCAAGAGCCTTCAGCTCCTCTTCGTTTTCAGGCTGGACAATTGCGTCCGGCAGCGTCTTTCCTATGAGCGGCCTGAAAAGGCTCGGAAAGACTGCGATGTCATGGCTGTAGAGCTTTCGTTCGACCCTGTCAAAAGAGACTCTGCTGCCGAATTCGGCCTCAAGATGAGCCCGGTGAGCCGCCTTGAACTTCCGCATCTTACACCCCCTGGGGATTTAAGCGAATGTGTTGTTCCGTGCGTACGTGTAGAGGATAACACTTTATATTCGAAGTTTCAATATATCGAAACATATGGATAGTTTTTTAGGGGGTGGAGCCGTCGGCAGAGGGCTATGCCTTTTCTCTCGCGGCCCTTATGTTCCGGGAAAGGGTCTCCCGGCCTGCAAGCAGGCTGAGCAAGACGTCCCGCATGATCGAGCACGCTTCGGTGATCTTTGGTGAGGCAAGAGTGTAGTAGACGGTAGTGCCCTCCCGCCTGGAGATGATGATGCCTTTCTGCCGCATGATGGAGAGGTGCTGCGACACGTTGGCCTTAGGTATGCCCATCGCTTTCACCATCTCCCCAACGGAGACCTCGCCGTGCTTGAGCAGACCGACTATCTGCAGCCTCTTGGGATTCGCCAGGGTCTGGCAGATATCTGCCTGCAGCTCATACACCTTGAGGTCGGCTTCTGATTGGGGGGGTATTTCATTGCTTAGAATCATCGCAACTATTGTAACCTCCAGAGTCCCGGCCTGTCAAGAAAGAAGGAACGGAGGGCTCGCTCTTTTGGGCAAAGCCGATTCCTTAGGCCTGACAGTCGGCCGACCCGGGCAATTACTGGGGCTCAGCGCCCCCTCCACAGGCATATGCCTGTGGAGCCCCCCCTTAAGCCTCGCTTCGCCCGGGCCTGCAGAGGCTCGCGCCGCCCGAACCTCTATTCGCGGGAACGAAGCACGAACGACATTGGATGCTTGACATGACGTTAGTGCATCATCAGGCTCATCGTGAGCACCGCAAGGACAAAGAGGGTGATGAGACAGTATTTGACGTTCCTTCTCGAGGCGAAATAGATGACGGACGTGATCGCCCTGATATAGGGGGTGAGGATGAGCGCGGCAATGCCCAGGACCATGAGGTGCAAGCCTGTGATGCCGCGAGAGGCTTCCAGGAGCGTGCGGCCGAAGAAGGAGAAGAAGTTCCGGCCTCTGATGAAAGCCGCGCCGCCGTAGGAAATCGCAAAGGAATGGTGCGTCCGGTAGTAAAGGATCAGGCCCGCCACTTCGAGGGCGAAGCTGACTACCACCCCGGTAATGAGGACGTAGCTGACCCAGGTCTCCAGCCTCGTCTCGCCGCTTCCCCCGGCCTCTCTTCTCACCATGACGCGATCCCTTTGTACAGCATTTGTGCTATGAGCAGAATCACTACTGCAAAGAAAAGGACGTGGAGCACGGTGCCGGTGAGTCTGTTGAGCACCCTGCCCCCGGCGACGGCCCCGAGCGTCGTTCCCACGGCCATGGGAGCCATGAGCGTGATGTTCAGAAGGCCGCTGAAGAGATAGACGCTCGTGCCCGCGAGGGCCGTCATGCCTATGATGAAGTTGCTCGTGGTGCTCGCCACCTTCGGCGGCAGCCTGAGCACGTTCTCCTGAACGGTCACCTTGAAGGCCCCCGCGCCTATGCCGAGCATGCCCGCTGCGAGGCCCGCCACCATCATGCCCATGCCTCCGAGGATCGGCCGGTCTGCCCGGTAGAGGACCGTCTTCCCCGTCGCTTCGTCGAAATAGCTCCCCTCGAGCTCGAGCCATCCGGAGAGACGTCCGGTTCCGGACCGCTCTCCGGGACGACCTTTCTGCCCTGATCCGCCCCCGACCTTGAGAAACGACGTCATAAGAAAGGCTGCGAAGAAGAAGTAGAGATAGAGGGGGGCGATCCAGGTGGTGATGGTGGCACCGACGATTGCCCCGACGCAGGTAAACATCTCGAGATACATGGCGATCCGCACGTTCGCGAGGCGCTCTCTCACATAGGCTGATGCGGAGCCGCTCGACGTCGCCACCACGCTTACCATGGCCGATGCGATCGCCTCTTTCACCGGAATGCCAAAGAAGACCATCAGCGGGATGAGGATGCTCGCCCCGCCGAGGCCGGTGAGGGAACCGATGAAGCCTACGGGGATCGAGATGAGAAAGAGGGAGAGCATGTCCATAGCGTTCGTACCTCTTATTCAATACAGCGGACTGGGCCTTCCAGTCAAGGAACTCCCTCATAAGGCCTTAGGAGCCCTTTGTTTTCTGAGGCGCTTCGAACCATGTCTAGCCGACGGCTCACCACAGGAAAAGTACATAGTTCCCCATTGTGGTCGTGACGTTCCTCGATGCATGGCTCCTCATTCGCGGATCTACGCTCCGGCTCCGACCCGTTTAACCGCTCCAGACGAGCTCGGGCTCGATTGCGAACCAATGCTTTACCCGTTCCTATGTGGCAGCCCGCAAACAACAGCGCCCTACTGTAATGTCCTAGCCTTGCTATCAGTCGTCCGTGCCTCCGGCACCGCTCGCCTTCCGCTGACGGGTACCCCGGAGCCTCCACGATGATCCGCTCATCGAGGAACCATGCATCGAGGAACTGAAGGGGAGGCTATTAGGGGAAACTCAGTGAAAAGACCTAGCGCACTTCTATTTGGTCCTCATAATCTCAGCCCACGCACGGGCTGAGATTATGAGGACTTGCCCGGGCCCTATACCCCGGGATGATACATGCACTCTTCTGTACCTGCCCTAAGTATCAGCAACTGAGGCTGATACTTAGGGCACGGATGGACGAGCGCATGGCAAACACGAGCGTTAGCGAGTCTTAAGGAGGGAGGCTCCGGCGGCTTATGCTGCCGGAGGGGGCGCTGAGCCCCAATAATAGCTGAGATGTGGATGCAATCTGAATCTCGTCGGCCGTAGGCGTCCCTCCAGAAATGTACCAATCGCCTTAGCGGGGCGCCCCCGTCCTAGAAGACCTCTTAAGAGCAACCACATCGCTACGGGGGTAGCGCGTCGGAGGGCTTGTAGACGGGCAGTGGTCAGGGGGCGGTGCGATCGCTCCAGGCGGTCGTCCGGTCCGAAAAAAAGCGGTGTTTTCCTCTGCCCCATGAGGTATCATGAAGGGAACTCCAAGGAGGGATCGATGGAGAAAGTGAGGCTCGGCAGAACCAATCTCGAGGTGACCAGGCTGGGATGGGGCGGCATTCCCATCCAGCGGATCAGCGAGGACGAGGCAGTCGGCGTGGTCAAGGCGGTCATCGCGATGGGAGTCGACCTCCTCGACACCGCGCGGGGGTACACGACGAGCGAGCACCGGATCGGGCTGGCGCTCAAACAGGCAGGCAGGCGGGTCGTTCTTTCGACGAAGTCCTTCGAGCGGACTGCGAGGATCTATGAAGACGTTCTCGAGAGCCTCAAAGCCCTCGACGTAGAGAGGATTGACATCTACAACCTCCACGACGTCTCGAGCATGGGCGACTACGAGAAGGTGATCGCAGGGGAGGGTGCCTACGAAGGGCTCACGAGGGCACGCCGCGAGGGTCTGATCGATCATATCGGCCTTTCGAGCCACAACCTCGACGTGCTGGAACGGGTGCTCTCGGACGGTTTTTTCGACGTGATCATGACGTGCTACAGTTTCCTCGAGCCCGATGCAGAGTCGCGGATCTTTCCGAAAGCGAGATTGAAGGACGTCGGCGTAATGGCCATGAAGCCCTTTTCCGGCGGGGTGATCGAGCACGCGGGCGCTGCGTTGCGATATGTGCTGTCAGCCCCTGACATCGTCCCCATCCCCGGCTCGGAGACCGTTCGAAAGGCAAAGGAGAACTGGGACGTCTTCGCCGCGGGCGACCATGCGCTCACCGAGGAAGACAAGGCGCGGATCGAGGCCGTGAAGAGGGAGTTCAGCCGCCAGTTTTGCCGTCGGTGCGACTACTGTCAACCCTGCACACAGCAGATCCCCATCCAGGTGGTGCTCGGGATGAAGACGGTCCTCAAGCGCCTCGGGCCGCAGTCCCGGGAGGCGGGATGGGTAAGGGGCGTCATCGAGAAGGCAAGAGAATGCACGGAGTGCGGCGAATGCCTGCCACGCTGTCCCTATGATCTGCCGATCCCGGATCTGATCAAGGAGAACCTCGCCTATTACGACGCCTTTCAGTACGAGTAGGCCGGGAAAGTCGCGGGGCGTGCGAAAGGGGCCTCTTTTGCGGAGGGCCGCCATCTTGTATCCCTTTCGCGGGAGGAAGGGCCGGCCTGTAGGGTGGCCCCCAGCCGGACCTTAGGCGTTTAGGGCGGACAAAAGGGAGGCTCCGTCATATAGTATGGAGATGGCTTCTCCCGGATGGACACGCAATGCGAATTCTGTTGCCGCGCCTTTCACCTTCGTGGGCAAGGAGGTGCTTCGCCTTTTCGGCGATCTCGGCGCCATAACAATCTTCTTTTTCCTGGCCTGCATAAGGATCTTTCGTTCGAAGCAGCTTCCCGAGATCGTGAATCAGATCTTCTCTATTGGTGCCGGCTCCTCCCTTATTGTGATGCTGGTGGGGCTTTTCACTGGCATGGTGCTCGGGCTGCAGCTCTTCTATACCCTCGTCAAGTTCGGCGCCGTGGGGGCCCTCGGCTCTGCTGTGGGCCTTTCTCTCGTGAGGGAGCTGGGACCGGTCCTCACGGCCATCACGATCACGGCGCGTGCCGGCTCAGCCATGGCCGCGGAGATCGGTACTTTGCGCATCTCCGAGCAGGTCGACGCCCTCTACACGATGAGGGTCGATCCCATAAGGTATCTCATCAGCCCGCGCGTGGCAGCCGCGATCATCAGCTTTCCTCTCCTTACCGCTTTTTTTGACCTCATCGGCATGATAGGAGGCTACATCACCGGCGTGCTCCTCTTGGGGACACCCGGTGGGACGTACTGGTACCGCGTGCAGTCATCCCTGGACATGACGGATGTCAGGGGAGGCTTCATAAAATCTCTTGTCTTTGCCGCGATCATCTCCTCGATCTGCTGCTTCCAGGGATATTTCTGCCACATGAGGAAAGACGGCTTCGGGGCCAAGGCCGTGGGTCTCGCCACGATCTCGGCCGTCGTGCTCTCGTGCGTGATGATCCTCATCGCCGATTACGTGGTTACTTCGTTTCTCATGTAGGAATGGTTATGGAGACCCCTCTCATAGAATTCAGAAACGTCACGAAGCGACTCGGCGGCAAGACGGTGCTCGACAAGGTGAATGTCGGGATCTACGAAAACCAGATCACCACGATCATAGGCAAGAGCGGCAGCGGCAAGAGCGTGCTGCTTAAGCACATCATCGGCCTTCTCCAGCCGGACGAAGGCTCCGTACTCTTCCGAGGAAAGCCCGTAGGTGCCATGACGAAGGGCGAGTGGGAGGACTACAGGAGCAGGATCGCATATCTGTTCCAGAACAATGCCCTTCTGGATTCCATGACGGTCTTCGACAACGTGGCCTTCCCTTTGCGCCAGACCACGAGTCTCGGAAAGAGGGAGATAGAAAAAAGGGTGTCCCAGAGGATCGAGGACCTGGAGCTTCGCGACGCGGCCAACAAGTATCCGGCAGAGCTCTCCGGGGGGATGCAGAAGCGTGTGGCCCTGGCGCGGGCCCTCGTGACCGATCCGACGATCGTGCTTTTCGACGAGCCGACAACAGGCCAGGACCCCATACGGAAGAACATGATCCTCAGCATGATCGTCCACTACAGAAAGAAGTACGGGTTTACCGCCGTATTGATCAGCCACGACATCCCCGATGTCTTCTTTATCTCGGACCGGATCGTTATGCTTTGGGATGGGTCAATCGGCTTCGAGGGCACCTATGAGGAGGCGGGGAGGCGGAGGCTGCCTCTCGTTGATGAATTCCTCCGCAGCCTGGAGGGCTTCCGGGATGAGTTGACCGGCCTCCTTTCCCGCGAGGCCTTCCGCGTGCACTACTCGGCCATGCTGGGGGCTTCAGTCGCTGTTGCGACCGGTTCGGCGGCCCTCTTCAGTGTAGAGTTCGAGCTGCTGGAAGAAACCCTGGGACCGCAGGCGGCTGTGGAGGTCGTCAGGGCCCTCGGAGAGTATACGAACAGGCACTTCAGCTCCGTCGGGGGCTTCTCCACCCGCCACAGGAGGGACCAGATCCTGACGATACTCCCTCACACAAAGCCTGACGAGGCGAAAGAGCTTGTCACCGGCTTTGCCGATGAGCTGAAACAGGAGGCCCTCGCCCGTATCCAGAGTATCGCCGGGCCACCAAAGACAGGAGAGGAAGCCTGTTTTGAGATCAACGTCCGCGCCGGGGTCACGGAAGTCTCACCCACCGATGATATCGATCAGATAATCGACAAGGCCCATGCGAAGCAGGAGATTGTCGCGACGCACCGATGCGACTGAAGGAGGAAGCGGCCAATGAGGAGATTTTCCACAGAAACTATGGTCGGCATCTTTGTGGTGGTGGGGC
>Ga0326728_10012765_pt1 | contig 18516 bp, 16 predicted proteins | sample MB3enrmetagenome_FD_207602 | JGI IMG/M metagenome (GOLD analysis project Ga0326728, IMG submission 207602) | Lab enriched peat soil microbial communities from McLean, Ithaca, NY, United States - MB31MN | ecosystem: Environmental > Terrestrial > Soil > Wetlands > Peat | place: USA: New York... | reverse complement strand
GCTCGGCCACCTCCCCGGCCAGCTGGGCCGCCACCACGTCCGTCGAGCCCCGCAGGGAGGTTCCCGTCCCGGTGGTGTCGTCATAGGGATGACCGGTTGCCACGTGCCGAACCGCCGACTCGGACTGAACGGTGACGAAGTTCCGGTAGTTCTCGACGGCATAGGTGGCCTTGGCCGTGTCCACGACCTGCCAGACGACGATGGCAGCCATCTCCACCGGGTTCCCGTCGGCGTCGTTGACCTTCAGATGGGCCGTCTCGAAGTTGCGGACCCGGACGCTGATCCGCCGCCGGTGGTGATTGTGGAACGGCGCCACCCACCAGAACCCGGGACGGGCCACGGTGCCGATGTAACGGCCGAAGAACTCGACGACGAGCATCTCGCCCGGGGTGATGACGTCGAGGCCGGTAAGGACCAGGATCGAGACGGCGAAGGGCAGCCAGAACCACACCGTGCCGTCCTCACGGGCCAGCACCTGCCCGTAGATGGCACCCCCCAGGACGACGAGGCCCAGCCAGCCGCTGGCGGCCACGGCCCGTCGCTGGACGATGTCGACTCGCGCCCCCTGATGCCCGACGGGCCCACCAGGGGACTGTGACGCGTGGTCGCTCATGGCGCGCATCTCCTCGTTGACTGATATTCAAGTGATATCACTTTAATGGCCGGGCAGTCAAGCCAGCCCGGCCAGGAGCAGGTGACGCCTTTCGTTCCGAACGTCGAGCTGGCGGGTCGCGTCAGGCGTCGGGCCGGAACTTGCGCCGGACCGCCTCGCGGCGGGCCTGGAGCTCGCGGTAGGTGATCTTTTCGGTCGCCGCCGAGACGCCGATCGCGGCCCGCACCGCGTCGAGGTCGGCCCCGGCGCGCGACGGGTCGACGCTGATCTCCCGGGCGATCCGGTCGCCGTAGCGGGTGGCGAAGTACCCCGCGACCTCGACGACCTCTTTCAACAAGTCGACGTCCGGGGCGAACGCGGCGACGACGCTGTCGAGAAAGAGGATGTCCTTCACGAAAAGCATCAGCTCTTTCGGGAGCTTCGCCCCGTACACGAGGAGGTGCCGCGTGAGCTCGCGCATCTGGCGGGTGAGCTCCTCGGCGCTCATCTCGACGAGGTCCTGGGGCGGCGCGTCGAGGCCGAGGTCGACGATCACCTGGTCGAGGTCGGCGTCGGGCCGCAGCGCATCGAGGTCGCGCAGCGCCGTGACCTCGCCGCGCACGTCGTTCATCATCGCCCCCATCAAGAGGCGGAGGAACGCCAGCCGGTGGTGCTCGTCGAGGCGTCCCGTGATCCCGAAATCCAACAGCGCGACGCGCCCATCGGGCAGGACGAAGAGGTTGCCCCCGTGGAGGTCGCCGTGGAAGACACCGAAGAGCATCACGCCCTCGAGCGTCGACACGACAGCGGCGCGCATGACCTTCTCGGTCGCGATGCCGGCGTCTTTCATGCCGGCGACGTCGTCCCAGTCGAAGCCGTCGAGGCGCTCCATCACGAGCACGCGGCGCGTGACGAGCCGGGGGTGCGGCCGCGGCACGACGATCGTGCGTTGGTTCGCCGCGGCGATCGCGGCGGCGACGTCGAGCATGCTCTCGGCCTCGAGCCGGAAGTCGAGCTCCTCGACGATCGTCTCGGCGAACAGCTCGATGAGCGCCGGCGGGTTGGCGAGGACCGCCACGGGGATCCGTCCGACGAGAAGCGGCGCGAGGAAGCTCATCGCGGCGAGGTCGTCGCGCACCCGGGCCGCGACCCGGGGCCGTTGGACCTTCACGACGACGTCCTCGCCGGTGTGCAGCCGCGCCCGGTGCACCTGGGCGATCGAGGCTGCGGCGACGGGCTCGGGGGAGAACTCGGCAAACACCTCCTCGAGGGTGCACCCGAGATCGGCCTCGACGCACTCGCGCACGGCGGCGAACGATTCGGCGGGGACCCGGTCGCGCAGCAGCTTGAACTCACCGACGAGCTCGGGCGGGAAGATCCCCTCGCCCGACGAGAGGATCTGGCCGAGCTTGATGAAGGTGGGACCGAGCCGCTGGAAGGCGAGCCGCAGCCGGTAGGCGAGGCCGGCGAGCGATCGCGGCTGGCCCTTGCGCCGGTCGACGAGCCACCAGCCGGCGATCGCCCAGCCGAGGACGGCCGAGACCCGCAGCATCCGCCGCCACGGCGGGAACCGCCGCCGCCGCACGAGGCGGGGGACCGCGGCGCGGACCGATTCCCGCACGACGTCGAGGCCGACCCGCCAGGGCAGGTCCTCGGGCGTGACGAGCCAGGGCGGATGGTCCGAGAACGCCCCGACCGACAGGTCCGCCGGGGAACCGGGCGTCGTCAGGGGGCGACCGGGCCGAACACGAGGCATCCGTTGTGCCCGCCGAATCCGAAGCTGTTCGAGAGCACCGGCCCCGGGGTGAAGGGGCGCGCCGCGCCGGTCACGATGTCGAGGTGGATCTCAGGGTCCTGTTCCTCGAGGCCCGCCGTCGGCGGGATGAGACCGCTCTCGATCGACATTACCGAGGCGATGGCCTCCAGCGCCCCGGCGGCACCGAGCGAGTGCCCGGTGACGCCCTTTATCGAGGTGACCGGCGGACCGGGCCGGTCGAAGACCTTCTCGATCGCCTCGGCCTCGGCAAGGTCGTTGAGCGGCGTCGAGGTGCCGTGGGCGTTGATCTGGGCGACGTCGGCGGGGCGGATCCCGGCGTCGGCGAGCGCAAGTTCCATGCAGGCGACCGCCCCCTCGCCGCCGGGGGCGGGGGCGGTGATGTGGTAGGCGTCCGTGGTCGAGGCGGCGCCGAGCAGCTCGGCGTAGACGTGGGCGCCGCGGGACACCGCGTGCCCGAGCTCCTCGAGGACGAGGGCGCCGCCGCCCTCGGCGATGACGAAGCCGTCGCGCCGGCGGTCGAAAGGTCTCGAGTGGCCCGACGTCGACAGCGCCCTCATGTTGGCGAAGGCTGCGATCCCGATCGGGTCGAGCCCGCCGGCCTGGGAGATCGCCGCCTCGGCGCCCCCGGTGACCACGGCGTCGCAGCGGCCGTCGCCGACGAGGCGGAAGGCGTTGCCGATGGCGTGGGTCGCCGAGGCGCACGCCGTGACGACCGTCTCGCACGGGCCGCGCAGGCCGAAGCGGATCGAGATCGCCGCGACGCCGGCGTTTCCCATCATCATCGGCACGAGCCGCGGTGAGACCCGGCGCGGGCCCTTGGCGACGAGGACGATCAACTGTTCCTGCATCGTCGCCAGGCCCCCGGTCCCCGTCCCGAAGATGACGCCGACGCGCCCCGGGTCGGCGCCGAGCTCGCCGGCGTCGTCGAGGGCGCCCGCGGCCGCGGCGATCGAGAACTGGGCGAAGCGGTCGGTCTGGCGCGCCTCTTTCGGGTCGAACCACCCTGCCGGGTCGAAGGCGTCGACCCACTGGGGGCCGACGGCCGCCGGGCCCGACAGGCCGGCGAAGAAGGCGTCCTTGCCGATGCCGCAGGACGCGAGGACGCCGAGGCCCGTCACGACGACGCGGCGCCGGGGTCCCCGCTCGGTCACAGCTTCGAGACCACGAGGTCGTAGGCCTGGCCGACCGTGTCGATCCCGTCGAGCTCGGTCTCGTCGACGGTGATCGAGAATGCCTCTTCGAGCGCCATGACGAACTCGACGAGGTCGAGGCTGTCTGCATTCAGGTCGTCGGCGAAGCTCGCCTCCGGGACGACCTTGTCTTCGGGCACCTGGAGCACGTCCACGGCGCACTTCTTGAACTTCTCGAACGTCGCGTCATCGCCCACGGCTGGCTCCTCGTTCCTTGTCGGGGTCCGGTCGGACTGCGCTGCCTGCACCATCATGCGGAAGGCCCACTGACCATACCTAGTGTCCCATCCCGAGCCCGCCGTCGACGGCCAGCACGGCGCCGGTGATGTAGGAGGCCTCGGCCGAGGCGAGGAAACACACCGCCGAGGCGACCTCCTCTGGTTCGGCGATCCGCCCGAGCGGGACCCGCGAGGCGAGCGCGGCGGTCTGGTCCTCGTCCAGGGCGGCGAGCATGTCGGTCGCCACCATGCCCGGGCAGACCACGTTCACCGTCACGGAGCGGCTCGCGACCTCGCGGGCAAGCGAGCGGGCGAAGCCGATCTGGCCCGCCTTGGCGGCCGCGTAGTTCGCCTGCCCGGCGTTGCCGAGGTAGCCGACGACGGACGAGATGACGACGATCCGGCCGGCGCGCGCCCGCAGCATCGCCGGGAGTGCGCGCCTCACTGCTCGGAAGGTCCCTGTGAGGTCGGTCTCGACGACCCTCGACCAACGCTCCTCGCTCATGCGTAGCACGAGCCCGTCGTCGGTGATCCCGGCGGCGCACACGAGGACCTCGATGGCGCCGAGCTCGGCCTCGACCGTGGTGAACGCCGCGTCGACCGCCCCGGGGTCGGTGACGTCGCAGGCGACGGCGAGAAGCGGCGCCGTGGACTCGGCGCCCGCGGGGTCCGGGGGAGCGGTCTTGTAGGTGACGGCGACCCGTTCCCCGTCGGCCTGGAACCGGCGCGCGCAGGCGAGCCCGATGCCCCGTGAACCGCCCGTGACGAGGACGACCCGGCTCACGCGACGCCCCGGCGGCCCCAGCGGATGACGACCGACGCCCAGGTCATGCCCGCCCCGAATCCCGAGAGCAGGACGAGGTCGCCCTCGTCGAGCCGCCCGGCGTTCGCCGCGTCGGCGAGCCCGTACGGAATGGAACCGGCCGAGGTGTTGCCGATGCGGTCGATCACGACGACGGTGCGCTCCATCGGCAGCCCGATCCGCTCGTTCACCGCTTCGATGATGCGGACGTTCGCCTGGTGCGGCACGAAAAGGGCGATGTCGTCGGCGGTGCACCCCGCCGCGGCGAAGACCTTGCCGATCGAGTCGACCTCGGCGCGCACGGCGCGCCGGAAGATCTCCCGCCCGTCCATCTCGATGAACCCGCCGATCTCCGCGTAGAGAAGCGGTGCTGCGGTCCCGTCGGCGCCGAGGTCGTAGGCGAGGACGAGGTCATCACGGGCACCCGCCTCGAGGACGACTGCGCCGGCGCCGTCGCCGAACAGGATCGCCGTCGCCCGGTCCTCGAAGTCCGTCGAGCGCGACAGCGTGTCGGACCCGATGACGAGGGCGCGGCGCACGCCGGCGGTGATCATCGAGTCGGCGAGCACGAGTGAGTACGTGAACCCGGCGCAGGCCGCGTTGAGGTCGAAGGCCCCACCCCGGCATCCGAGCGCCTCGTGGACGGTCGCCGAGGCCGCGGGGAGGGTCTGGTCCGGTGTCGTCGTCGCGACGACGACGAGCTCGATGTCCGCGCCCGCGAGCCCGGCGCGGGCGAGCGCGGCATGTCCGGCCTCGATGGCGAGCCCCCGCGTCGAGCCGCCGATGTGGCGTTCGCGGATTCCGGTCCGCTCGACGATCCACTGGTCGGTCGTGTCGAGGTGGGCCTCGAAATCAGCGTTCGTGAGGACTTTGTCCGGCAGCGCCGATCCCCACCCGGTGATCGCGGACCCCATCAGCGGGCCTCCTCGCCGTCGTCGGGCAGCGCCCGCAGCCAGGCGACCGGCTGGCCGTGCAGGACGCGTTCGCCCGCAAGGACGAGCACGCCCGCCAGCGTCCCGGCGAAGCTCGAGCGGATCTCGGTCTTGCCCGCCCAGCCGACGAGGTCGCCCACGGCGACGCGGATGACCCGGTCGTCGGGCTCGTTCGCGGCGCCCCCCGGGAGCCGCGGGGCGGCGGCGGCGAAGGTGTCCGAGGGCCGGAACGGGCCGGTGCCGGGCGAGATGATGAGGCGCTCGACCATCGAGAAGTGCTCGCCGACGAGCCGCTCGACCGGTGGTCGCTGGGCCGCGGCGCCGGCGAGCGTCTCAACGAGCGCCTCGAGCTCGGCGGGGGTCGCCACCGAGCAGTTCACCTTCGACCCCGTGGGGAGCACCCGCTTGGCGAGACCGGTGAGCACCCCTCCCGGTCCGAGCTCGACGAAGGTGCGCGCTCCCGACGCGTAGAGCGTGTCGAGGCTCTGGCGCCAGCGCACCGGGGCGCACAGCTGTGCCGACAACAGCCCCGGCCAGTCCTCGCCGGCGGGATGCGCCTTGGCGTCGACGTTGGCGACAACCGGGGGGTCGGATTCGAAGAACGTCGCCGCGGCGAGCGCCTTGCGGAGGCGGTCGCGGGCCGGAGCCATGAGCGGCGTGTGGAACGCCCCGCCGACGGGGAAGGCGACGACCCGCTTCGCGCCCGCCTTGCGGGCGAGTTGGGCGGCACGCTCGAGCGAGTCCTTGTCGCCGGCGATGACGACCTGGCCGGGCGCGTTGTAGTTGGCGACCCAGACCTCGCCCTCGGCGCGCACGCAGGCGGTCTCGACGTCTTCGTCGGTGAGCCCGAGGACCGCCATCATCGCCCCGGGGTTGTGCTCGGCGGCCTCGGTCATCGCGGTGCCGCGCTCGGCGACGAGCTCGAGGCCGTCCTCGTAGCCGAGGGCGCCGGTCGCGACGAGGGCGGTGTACTCGCCGAGGCTGTGGCCGGCGCAAGCGGCCGGTTCCAGGCCGATCCGCTCAGCGGCGTCGAGGACGACGAGGCTCGTGACGAACGTGGCGAGCTGGGCGTTGGCGGTGTTCGTCAGCGTCTCTTGGTCGGCATCGAGGAGCAAGGTCGCGACGTCTCGCCCGACGACCTCGCTCGCGTGCTCGACGAGCTCGAAAGAAGGGTGGTCGACCCAACTCGCCCCCATGCCGGGGCGTTGCGAGCCCTGGCCGGGAAACGTGAACGCCAGCAAGCAAACGCCCCCTTCGGACTGCGGACCACGGCGCCGGGCGAGGCACCGGGGGAGCTCGACTCCCCAGGTCTCGTGCTGGTTACGCCTGGCAACTCTAAGGAACGGAGGCGGCTGACGCTAAACGGAACCGCGTGACCAGCACGGGAGCGTCTCGCCGGGGTCGCCGGGCCGTCGGCGTCGAGGACGGATCCGGCGCGTCAGCCTCGGCTCCCCGGATCGGGTCGCGTGCCCACGGGGACATCGACCCCGGGGGATGCGCGATGCCGCGAAGGATGGCGATCACCGTCCTGGCCGCGGGTTCTTGCGCCGCGATCCCCGCCTCCTCGGGAAGCACCGCGGCGGCGGGGCGGTTGCTCTTCGCCACTGGCACCGCATCGGTGTCGTTCTCCGGCTGTTCGGCTCACGGGCGATCTTGCTCGGCCGCATTTCGCTGATCAGCGCGGTTTCGGAGGGTTCTCGCCACGTCGCGCATTCGCTGCGGTGAACGCTCGTCGGGCTCTCTGAGCCGTCCCGTACCCACGCGACGGTCCGACGCCACTGTTCAAGCCACGCGCGGATGGCGCCGGTTACCATCGCGGGTCGGCCACATCCTGTGGCGAAAGGATCGCCATGAAAGTTCGCAATCTGGAATCCAGAACCTCGAGCGTGCTGCGTCTGGTGCCCCTCGTGCTTGTCGTGTCGTTCGCGGCGGCCCTGCTGCCCGCGAGTGGTGCTGGTGCCGGGTCGACAAACGTCATCACGGTGAGCGGGGCGCTCACAGGCACGCTCAAGGTTGTGCCGAACGTCACCTGTTCGGGGCTGAACAGTGGTCAGGAGACACTCAGCTGGAACAGCGCCAAGCTCTCGCCGAAGAAGGCCCAGGCTTGGTCGATCATCTTCAACAAAGTGACCGGTTCCGGTACGTGGAAGTTGTCCCCCTCTACCATCCTGTCCCCCAAGCTGAACGTCGTACTCATGGGTGGCATCGCCTACGCCTGGGTCTCTTCTGCAGGGAAGCTGACCGTCGGCAAGGCGGGAGCGACGGGATCCATCAACGCGACACTCGGCTTGCACGAGGGTATGGCGACGGGGAATGTCTACCTCAAGGGCAGCTGGAACTGCGCCTGAGCGCCGATGAAGGATCGCCCGCGGGCGTTCCGAATGCATCCGAACTGACGACACTGCGGCGCCAGTCGTCTCATCGCGCGATCCAGCAACGCCGACCGCCAAACACCCGGGTGCGCGGAGTCGGCGACCTGGACGGCAGTCCGCGTGTCCACCCATGCCGCAGGGCCGGAATCCCGCTGGCCAGGAGGAGCCACCGGCTCGCCGCTGGCGCGACGGCCACCTTCTCGGTTCGGCTCGGAAGGAGTGCCCGGAGCGGGATTCGAACCCGCACGCCCTTGCGGACAGCGGCTTTTGAGGCCGCCGCGTCTACCATTCCGCCATCCAGGCCTGACGGCCGTCGATCAACCAAGGTTACCGACCGGCGTGCCGTCCTTCCTCGACCGGCCGCCGACAGCGTTCCGTGCTCGCGCCGATAGCCTCCCCGCGGGTGAAGGTGGGCACTGACGAGGGGGGCATCATGCACGGAGTCATCATCCCGGCGACGTTCAACGACCGGGCTGCCGCCGACCAGGAGCTCGGCGGTCTGGTGGACCAGATCCGCGCCATGCCGGGGTTCGTCGCCGGCTACTGGCTCGCGACGTCGCACGACAAAGGCACCGCGCTGGTCTTGTTCGAGAACGAGCTGTCCGCGCAGGCACTCGTCGACATCGTCCACGGAATGCCCCGTGGCTCCGTGACGGCCGGCGTCGTCGAGGTCGGCGAGGTGCTCGCGCACGCCCAGCGATAGCCGGACTCGCCGGTGCCGCGGGCGAGGCGCGAGCCTGGCGCGATGAGGATCCGGACGGTCGAGCTCCGTCGGCTCGAGCTCGAACTCGTGTCGCCGCTGGCGACCGCGATCGGGATCCACGAGCGCCGCCCCGTCGTCCTCGTGCGCGTCGAGACGGAGCGCGGCGCCGGCAACGGCGAGTGCGACGCGCTCTTGGAACCGAACTACACCGACGAGTGCGCCGACGGGGCGGAGGCTGTGCTCGCCGAGCAGCTCATCCCTCTGCTCCTCGGCGACGGACGCCCTGCCGAATTCGGCTCGGTGCAAGACGCCATCGCTCTCCTCGACGCGGTCCCCGGCAACCCGATGGCCAAGGCCGCGCTCGAGATGGCGTTGCTCGACGCCGAACTGCGCTCGGCCGGGCAGTCGCTCGCCGCGTCGCTCGGCGCCACCCGACCGACGATCCCCGCGGGGGCGACGCTCGGGATGGGCGCGACCTCATCGGTCATCGCGGCCGCCCGCTCCACTGTCGCGGCCGGTTACCGACGGGTGAAGCTGAAGGTCGCCCCCGGGCGCGACGTTGTCCCGCTCGCCGCGTTGCGCAGCGAGTTCCCGGACGTGATCCTCGTTGCCGACGCCAACGGCTCTTACGACCTAACGGACACGGGTCACCGCGCCGCGCTACGCGCGATCGACGCGCTCGGCCTCGCAGCGATCGAGCAGCCGCTCGATCGCCGCGATCTCGCCGGTTCGGCGCGCCTCGTCGCCGAGTGCGCGACCCCGGTCGTCCTCGACGAAGCAATCGACTCGCTGGCCGCGCTGGAGGCGGCGTTGCGGGCGCGGGCTTGTGCGGGTGTCGTCGTGAAACCCGCCCGTCTCGGGGGGATCGCCGCCGCGCTACGAGTCCACGACACCTGCGTCGCGGCGGGGGTGCACCTGTCGATCGGGGGGATGCTCGAGGCGGGCCTCGCCCGGGCCGCCACGATCGCCGTCGGCGCCCTCGACGGATTCGACCTGCTGGGCGATCTTGGCGCCTCGGACCGCTACTTCCGTCCCGACATCACCGCGCCGCACGAGCTCGTCGACGGCGAGCTTCGCGTCCCGGCGTCGCCGGGCCTCGGTGTCGCCCTCGACGCCGCGGTCGTCGAGGCAGCGACCGCGAGGTGCCGGGTCTTCGGGCCGTCGTAGACTTGCCGCCATGCGGCCGGGTCTCACCGATCGCCGCCAACGCGCAGAGCGGCGGCTGTTCGACGTGTCGGCGCGCCTCGACCGGGCGCGAGCCGAGCTCGAGGTGATCGAGGCGCAGCTCGACGCGCTCGTCGAGCAGGCCGACGAGGCGAAGGTGCGGGCGATCGTCGCCGAGACCTCTCTCGCGATGCAGGTCTTCGCCGAGGCGCAACGCCACGCCGACCAGATGGCGCACACCCGCGACGCGGCGCGCCTATCGATCGCCGAGCTCGAGCGCGCCCAGGATGAGCTGATCGGCGACCTCCTCGTCTAACGTCCGGTCCGGAGTCTTGCGATCCGGTCGAAGAGTTGGGTGTTGGTCAATTCCGCCAGGTAAAGGCAGCACGGGAACGGGGTGACAAGTGGCAAGAACCGTCGTGATCGCCGAGGACGAGGCCGTCGTGCGGCTCGACCTGTGCGAGATCCTCGCGGAGGAGGGCTTCGAAGTCGTCGGCTCGACTGGCCGGGGCGACGAGGCCGTCGAGCTCGTTCGCAACCTGCATCCCGACCTCGTCATCTTGGACATCAAGATGCCGGGGATGGACGGGCTCCAGGCCGCGGCCGCGATCCACTCTTCTGTGCGCACAGCCGTCGTCATCTTGACCGCGTTCAGCGAGCGCAACTTCATCGAGCGGGCCCGTGACGCGGGCGCGCAGGCCTACCTCGTGAAGCCGTTCCAGCGTGAGGAGCTCCTGCCCGCCATCGAGGTCGCCCTCGGCCGTTTCGCCGAGGCCCAGGCGCTCGAGGCGGAATTCGCCGCGCTGAGCGACGACGAGATCGGCCTTGCCCAGCGGCGGGAGACGCGCCTCGCCGTCGACCGGGCGAAGGGCCTGTTGATGGACGACCACAGCATGACCGAGCCCGAGGCGTTCGCCTTCATCGAGAAATCCGCCAAGGAGCGGGGCCAGACGATCCGGGGGACGGCCCAGGCGGTCGCGGATGGGTCCCTCGCGCCTTGACAGAACCAGCTTGCCCGAACCGGTCTGAGTATCGCGATCCCCGGTGTTGACCCTCGCGGCGACGGCGGCGGCGCACGGGCGCCACGGCGGGTTCTTCCTGCTCATCCTTCTCGTCATCATCGTCATCGTCGTCGTCGCCCTCCGCCGGGGCGGCGGCGGGAAGGCAAGGCACAAGGACGACGACTGGGGTCGGCACCCGAGCCGCCCGGACGTCGGACCGCCGGGTACGGCGGTCGCGCACCCCGCCCCCGGGGTCGCCGACGTGGCCTCCCCGGGCGGACCACCCCCGCCGGAGCCGAGCCGGGCTGACCCGGCCGGGCCCGTCGGTACAAGACCCGCGCCGGGCGGCCCGGAAGCCGTCTTCGAGCCGGCGGCGACGCCGGCCGCCTGGCGTCCTCCGGACGCAGGCCAAGGCTGGGCTGTCGAGACCCACGGGCTCACGAAGCGCTTCGGGACGACCGTCGCCGTCAACGACGTGGAACTGCTCGTGCCGCGGGGGAGCGCCTTCGGCTGCCTCGGGCCGAACGGCGCCGGCAAGACGACGCTCATCCGGACTCTGCTCGGGCTGACCCGGGCAGACGGCGGGACGATGTCGCTCCTCGGGGTCCCTGTGCCCCGCGAGCGCAGCCGGGCGCTCGCCCGTGTGGGAGCCATCGTCGACGAGCCCCGTTTCCACGATCACCTCACCGGGCGGCAGAACCTCTTGTTGCTCGCTGCGGCACGCGGCGCCGGCGCCGAAGACCGGATCGGGCCGGGCCTTGCCCGCGTGGGGCTCACCGATCGGGCGGACGACAAGGTCGGTTCGTACTCGATGGGCATGCGCCAGCGTCTCGGGGTCGCGGCGTGCCTGCTCGGCGACCCGGAGCTGCTCATACTGGACGAGCCGATGAACGGGCTCGACCCGGCCGGCATCCAGAGCATGCGGCTGATGATCCAGAGCCTCGTCGCCGAGGGCCGGACCGTGATGCTGTCGTCGCACCTCCTCGACGAGGTCGAGCGCACGTGCGACGCGGTGGCGATCGTTGATCGCGGCCGCGTCATCCGTCAGGGGCCGATCGAGGAGCTACTGCACGGCACGACGAATGTTGTCGTGCAGGTGGACTGCGACGACCCGGCGAGGGCCGCCGGCGTCATCGGTGCGGCGAACCTCGCGCTCGACGTCGCCGCGGGCACGACGTCGCTGACGGTGACGCTGCGCGCCGGGGCGAACCGGGAGGCCGTCGCCGAGCTGAACCGCCGACTGGTCGAGGTCGGGATCTCCGTCTACGCCCTCCAGGAGGTGCGCACGTCGCTCGAGGACTGGTTCTTGTCGGTGACGAGCCGTTTCGGGGAGCAGGCGTGACCGACCAGACCGCTGCCGCGGTTCCGGCGACCGTCATCGCGGCTCCACGGGGTCGCGGCGCCGGATCGTGGATCCCGACGTGGGGCCTCATTCGGACGAAGCGGCTCGAGATGCGCAAGCGCCGTGGCCTCATGGTGGTCACGGTGCTTCTCACGCTCGGCCTGCCGGTCCTCGTCCTCGGCCTCCGACTGCTGTTCCACGCGGTCGACCCGAACAGCTACGGGCCGGCGGGGAGCCCGAGTGTCTTCTCGGCCCTGTCGAACGCGATGGCCGATTTCGGGTTCATCATCGCCGCGACGCTCGGCGCCTCGGCGGGGACGACCGACCTTGTCGACGGGGTCTTCCGCCACCTCGTGATCACCGGCCGGTCGCGGCTTTCACTGTTCGTCGCGCGCATCCCCGCCGGCCTTTCCATCCTGTTGCCGCTCATCGCCGTGGCGTTCGCCATGGTCTGCCTCGTGACCGCCTACGAGGGCTCCCCCCAGGCGACGACGATCAATGTCAACGGCATGAGCATCCCGGTTCACCTCAGCGAGGCCCAACTCAAGACCTGGCTCCTCGGTCACCCGCAGCAGGTCGAGCAGGCCCTCGGGAAGAGCCCCGTTTCCACCACCCCCGCGGCGAGCCTCGTCGACCCGAACATGCCGGCGATCTACGAGGCCTACCTCAGCATCGAGCCCACGGTCCTCAATCCGTCCATGAACGAGATGGTGAAGATCGGATTGTGGTTCACGCTCGACGTGGTGATCGGTTTCCTGGTCGGCCTGGGCCTCGGCGCGCTCACCGGCCAGCGAACGCTGTCCACCGTCCTCATGATCGTGCTCGAGATCATCGTCACGCCGATCCTCGCGACGGTCGAGATCCCATATTTCCTCAACGGCCAGCGCCTCATCGTCGGTGTGGCGATGGACCAGCTCCGACCCGCCGGTCTGGCCGGCAACGTCGGCGGTCACGGCCCTGGTGCCCATGCCGCCTTCGGCGGCCGGGCGGTGCTCGGGATACCGGCCATGCCGACGTGGGCGATGATCGCCGTCATCGTCGGCTGGATCGTCGTCTGGTTGATCCTCGGCGCCTGGCGCATGATGACCCGCGACGCCTGAGAACGCGCCAGGGCTCAGGGATCGCGGTGGCGACGCGAGCTGACCTGGTCGTCTTGCCCGGCCGGAGAGGGGGCATCAACTGGGCCCGGACGCTCGTCGCAAGTCCCTCACCCGGCAGGTCCCCACGGCGCCGCGGTGTCGGTCAGGGCCCGGACGAGTAGAGGATCGGGCCATCGATTCCGGTCCGTCTGCGGGGTAGCCTCCGGTTAGAACCGCTACGCCGGAGGTGGTACTTAGCCCGAGCAGCTAAGGGACCACTTCACCTTCGGCGTCCGGTGCCCGTGCGCGTCGGTGAGCCACACGAACCACGTCCCGTAGCTGCTGCCACCATTCCCCGTGCACCAGGCCGCCTGCTTCCAGACGAGCGCGTGCGTCCCGGTCGTGAAGGTGTCCGTCTCGGAGGCGCAGTAGTCGTTGGCACCGGCGCAGCCCGGCGCCGGTGCGTAGTGGGCGGTGATCGGGAACGTCGCGGCGCCCGCCCAGTCGATCGTGATCGGGTCGCGCGGCCCGTTGCGGGTGACGTGGCTCACGGCGGGAACGACCTTTGTGATGCGGAACGATGACGAAGACGAGGCGCCGGTCGCTGTGGCGAGCGTCACGGCCCCGCCAAGGCTGATCGTCCCGACGAGGACCAACTTCGCCAGCGGGTGGCGCCGGCGATCACGAGTTGACTTGCCCATCTTTTCCTCCGTCTGCCCGCTGCTGGTGGGATGTCGTACAGCAAAGACCCCACACCGCGAGAGAGTAGTTCGAGCCGAGTAGGTGATCTTGAACGGAATCAGACGCCGTCACGACCGGTCCTCCACGGGTCCGGCGGGCGTCTCTAGAGTTGACGGCGGTGCCGGCCTTTCTTGAACCCCTGAGAAGCCGCTCCTTCCGCTGGCTCGTCGGCACCGGCATGTTCTCCAACGTCGGCGTCTGGATGGTCGCCCTTCTCGGCGGCTTCATCATGGAGCGCCTGACGCGCTCGCCGGTGCTCGTCGCGCTCGCCACGGATATGAGCCCGCTCGCCGGCATCCTCGTCGTGATGCTCTCCGGCGCCGCGGCCGACTCCCGCGACCGCCGCGGCGTGCTGTTGGTCTCGAAGATCCTCCTCGTCACCTCGGTCGCTTTCCTCATCCTCGTCTCCGCCGCCCACCTCCTCAACCCGGCCACGCTGCTCATCGGGGTGGCTGGTATGGGCGTCGCCAACGGGACGTCATCGCCGTCGTGGTGGGCGACGATCTCCAACCTCGTGCGGCCCGAGCTCATCCCCGTCGCGATGAGCGTCGACAGCTTCGAGTGGAACATCGGCCAGTTGGTCGGGCCCGTCGTCGGTGGCGTGATCGTCCACGACGCGGGGAGCACGGCGTTTTTCGCGGTGTGCGGCGCGGTCATGCTGCCGCTCGTTGGCTTCCTCTACGTCTGGCGCGGGAGATCGAACCTCCGGCTCTCGACCCCCGGGGGGACGGCGGTCGAGAGCTTCCTCGGTTCGGTTTCGTCGGGGTGGCGGTTCTTCGTCAACACGCCGGGACTGCGGGCCGTGGCGGTCCGCACCGCCCTCTACGTCACGCCGGCGGCGGCGCTCGGGGCGTTGTTCCCGCTGTTCGCCGACCACTACCTGCACACGTCCGCTTTCGGGTACGGGCTTTACCTCTCTTTGAGCGGGGCGGGCGCGATGGCTGCCGCGGTCGCGCTGCCGAGCCTGCGGGGCTACCTGCACCTCGACGCCCTCGTCGCGGGGGCGGCCCTCGCCAACGGGGTCGCCCTCGCCGTCCTCATCGTCTGGCCGAGCCGCTGGGTCGCGGGCCCCGTGCTCGTCGTCACGGGGGCGAGCTGGGTCTGGTCGACGACGACGCTGACCATCGCAGCCCGCCAGGTCGTCCCGCAGTGGGTCCAGACCCGCGCCCTGTCGATCTACTACGTCGTGCTGCAGGGACCGTTCGTGCTTGGCGGGATCGCCTTCGGCGTCGTCGCCACCTTCCTGCCCCTGCGCACGACGCTCGCCATCGCGGCGGTCGCCCTGCTGCCGGGGATCTTGTTGATCCCGCGCTTCGGATTGCCGGTCGTCGAGCGGGGGTCCCTCGAGCTCGTCGCCCACTCGGCGCTAACCGTTGGCGAGCACGTCCACCCCGACGACGGACCGGTCCTCGTCCTCGTCGAGTACCGCATCGACGAGGACGACGTCGACGACTTCCTCGCCGCGATGGCCGACCTGCGCATCGTGCGACGACGGCTCGGCGGGACGCGTTGGGGGGTGTTCGAGGACTCGACCGAGCACGGCAAGTTCGTGGAGACCTTCCTCATCGCGTCGTGGCACGGCTACCTGCTCCAGCGGGCCCACTACACCAAGGGCGACATGGCGATCGAGGACCGGGCTTCCGCCTACCACCGCGGTCCCGGGCGACCCACCTTCACTCGGCTCGTGCACCCCGACAGCGTCGAGGCGGCCCGGACCCGGTCCGCCTGGCGGCGGCAGATGGTCCGCCTCGTGAGCGACCGGCCCGACGGACCGACCGGGCCGCGCGGTACCTGAGCGGCGGCCGGACCGGCGACGGAGGTCGCGGCGCCCCCCGACCCCGCTTGACGGCGCGACCTATGGTTGCAATGACCCGCAGGGAGCCAGCCGGTGACAGCTGCGAAGACTCGCCTCTCCGGATCAGCTGAGGGTGACGAAGGGGAACCGATCAGCTACACGGGCCGTCGCTCACGCCTTCGTCACGACGAGGAGGCCGAATCATGAGCGGACAGGAAAGCCCTAAGGGAATCACGCCGGAACCGTCGGGTTCCGGACACGCCCCGCCCAAGGTCACCGGAACTTCGGGAACAGTCGGTTCGGCCGGATCGAAGGCGGCCGGCGGCGGAGCCGTGCAGGATGGCAAGCCGGACAACTCCTCCAAGTACGCGGCCCTCCGCGTCGGCTGGATGATGGCGGAGGCGAGGGGGAACCTGCTGAAGCTGGGCGAGGGGCGCGGCGGCTTGCCCCAAGACTTCCCGGCATTGCCGCTCGACGCGGCAGGTGAACGGACGAGCTGCGAGCAAACGGTCGAGGCGGTGAAGGTTCTGGCGAACCTGGCAAAGGAGTCGGGGCTCGACCTTGAGGTTTCAACGCTGACGATGCCGACGAAATGGTCGGTGAAAGGCGAGATGACGGCCTCTGGCCAGTTGCGCCTCCTCACATGGCGGTACCTGCGAGCCCTCAACTGGAAAGATCTCGGCCCCACTCTTGGCCTCGCCGCGAGGAAGGCGAAGGACTCGATGGACCTCGGGGTCGAGGAGACCAGAGAGCAACTCGAAGGCTTCCTCTGGGCCTGGGACGAGGCCATCCAGGACGAGCTCGCGGCGCAGGAGTACGGGACTTCCAGCTCCTATCAGCTCGGCCGCGGGCTTGCCGAGATTTATTGGGCTCTCGACCCCAGCGCCAAGTTCGGTCCGGAGTCATGGGAGAAGCTGCTTGGCGACAAACGAGCTACGGCCCTCAGATTGCTCCTCGACCGCTTGTCGTTGACCGTTCTCCCGTCGGTGTCAACTTCCGCGATCGAATTCGCGCTCGGCAAATGGGAGCAGTTCGCGAAGGACCTGTTGGATTCCTGGGAGGCCGTCGATCCGGACGGCAACCAGGACTTCCGGGGGGCAGCGGGCGAGGACCTGAAGATCCAAGTCAAGAAATGAAAAGACCTGCTGCTAATGGCGGCCGATTCCACGGATTTCGGTGATCTCGGGACAATCGCGGACGCGTCGCGGAGCAGGGGCATATCTTCGCTTTCTATCTTCCGGAGATCGTCGTCGGCGCGGTCGCGTCCGGTGCTCTTGGGGTCTGTCTGTACTTCCTCGTCTCCTCCGGAACTAGTTACCAAGCGCCCCTGTCGGCGCTGAGCGCGCTCGGGCTCGCCGGCAGCGTCGGCGTGGGGATCATCAAGTCGTTCAGCCAGGGCGTGACGAATCGCCTGCATGCAGCGACGGGTCTCGATGCGGCGAAAAAGGCGCTCACGTGCGACCCGCCGCGGATCCCGAGGCACCGGGGCAGCCCGGCGGAGGTACCGATGGTCCGATCTTCGCCGGTCAGGTCGCGGCGGCCTGCCAGTGCCGCCCGCCGTCGGCCGTCCGCATCAGGACGCGAGGCCCGCTCGGCGGGTAGCCGACGGCGAGGCCGTCGTCGCGGCTCGTGAAGACGAGCCAGCCCGACGGCAGGGGGAGCCTGCCGACGGGCGTGAAGCTCCTCCCGCCGTCGGTCGTGCGGTAGAGCTCGAACGGGTTGACGACGTCCCGCCACAGGTACTTGGCCATGTTGTAGAAGTAGGCGACCGAGCCCGTCACCGGCGTGAAGTCGCCGCCTCCCGTGCCGTAGAAGGCGCCCGGTATCCGCAGGACCCCGAAGTGTGCGCCCCCGTCGTCCGAACGGGCGAAGCTCACCTGCATCCCGGTCGGGCACTCGGCCCAGATCTGGTCGGCCGACTCCGCTGTGAGCGAGCAACCGGCGACGCTGCCGATCGTCTCGTCGCTTAGCAGCGTGAACGTGTTCCCCTCGTCGTGCGAGACGGCGAGGACCTGGCGGGGCCACTGGAGGGAGATCCAGACGTCATGTCCCCAGACACCGAGACGGCTCCCGACCGCGGCAAACCCGTCTTTGTTGATCTGTGTGGCCTCCGGGAATGGGAGCGTCGTCCACCCGGACGCTCCGGCCCGTGAGACCGCGAGGCTCCACGTGCACGGCGGTTGATCCCTTCTTGTGCACGCGGCGAGGACGAAGTAGAAGCGGTGAGCGGTGGCCGCCTCGGCCTCGACGGAAATGCGCGGGTCGAGGGGTTCGGGGTGCCACGTCCGACCGCCGTCGAAGGTCGCGTACAGCGTCGTCGCCGAAAGGCCCGTGCGCTGTTCGATCGCGTACCCGTCTTGGGCGTTGGCGAACACGAGGCCGTCGAGTGAGCCCGGGCCGATGGAGCCGTTGCTCGCGCGGGTGATGGGGGGTGACCCGAGTTTCGTGAAGGTCTTGCCGTCGTTCGTCGTCAGGAGGATCTCGAGGCAGGGCTCCTTCGCGCATGATCGCGTCCCGACGACGATGACGTCGGACGACGATCCGATCCGCAGGGTGTAGAGCGGATCGAAACCGGACGCGCCGCGGTGGCCCGTCGATCCCGCGGCGATCGTCGCGGCACCGACTTGGGCCCCAAACAGGGCCGCAGCGGCCGCCGCGCAGGCGATCGTCACCGTGGCAAGGCGCGTCCGCATCGGCCCATTGTGGCCGCGGGGCCGACCCGCCTGGTCGCGGCGGATGCGCGGCCGCGACCGCCCGAGGCACTTCGCCCTCGGCGCTCGGCAGCTCTCGGCGCGGGATTTCGTCAGG
>Ga0326728_10012764_pt1 | contig 18519 bp, 9 predicted proteins | sample MB3enrmetagenome_FD_207602 | JGI IMG/M metagenome (GOLD analysis project Ga0326728, IMG submission 207602) | Lab enriched peat soil microbial communities from McLean, Ithaca, NY, United States - MB31MN | ecosystem: Environmental > Terrestrial > Soil > Wetlands > Peat | place: USA: New York... | reverse complement strand
GCTCCTACGACGATATTGCATTGATTCAGAACCCCTCTCCGTTGAATGTCCGCAACCTCCTTCTTGCCATCGGATTGCTCTTCGTGATCGTCGTTATTATAGGCGCGCGAGGCTGGATTCTGGAGCGCAAGGTGCACCAGAAGACTGTCGCGCTGGCTGTCAGCATCGAGGCGGAGGCTGCTCTGGAACGGCGCGCGGCGCTGCTCGAACAGAAGCGCAGCCGCATCCTCGAGGACATCAACGGATCGCAGCCGCTGGCCAAAATCCTCGAGGAGATTGTGGCCATGATCTCCTTCAGGCTGGAGGGCGCTCCCTGCTGGTGCGAAGTCGGGGATGGATCGATGGTGGGAAATTGTCCGCCGGAGCCGCATAACCTGCGCATCGTCCGTGAGGAGATTCCTGCCCGCTCCGGCCCGGCGCTGGGGGCGCTCTTTGCCGCACTCACTCCGGAGACGCCGCCAGCCGTCCGCGAGATTGAAGGTCTCTCCAACGGGGCGCGGCTGGCTACCCTGGCCATCGAAACCCGAAGGCTCTACTCCGACCTGCGCCGCCGTTCGGAGTTCGATCTGCTCACCGATATTTACAACCGCTTCTCTCTGCACAAGCGCCTTGACGTTATGATTCAAGACGCGGGCCAGGGCGGCATATTCGGATTGATCTATATAGACCTCGACAAATTCAAGTCGATCAACGACACCTTCGGCCACCACGTGGGAGATATCTACCTACAGGGAATCGCCATGCGTATGAACGACCAGTTGCTGGGCGGCGATATGATGGCCCGGCTGGGCGGAGACGAATTCGCCGCTCTGGTCTCGCTCCCGCGTGGCCGTTTCGACCTGGAAAAGATCGTTGCCAGGCTGGAAGGCTGCTTCGACGCCCCCTTTGTCATCGAAGGTCATATCATCAAGGGTTCGGCCAGCATCGGCACCGCTATCTATCCGGAGGACGGCGTCACCAGGGACAGCCTGCTGAGCGCGGCCGACGCGGCCATGTACGCGGTGAAGAACGCCAAGCGGAAATCGTGATAGGCGCTTTCTTTGTGACGAGTTGGTTGGTAGGGGATTCTTGCCGATATGATTCTCATGTGCCAAAGAATCGGGAGACAGTTCGATAGGTTTTTCGCAATGAATAGAATGATTCCCGTGATCGCGATCCTTCTCGGCTGGGCTACGGCTGCCTGGGCAGATGCGCCTGCCACACTGACCTCTGTGCGCGCCGTGACTCAACTCACGAACGCCGAAGCCAGCAAGGGCATCCCCGTCGTCTTCCAGGCCACGGTGACCTACAACCGCAGCTATGAACGGATTTTGTTTATGCAGGATGGCGGCGCGGGCGTTTATGTGGGTTATCCCACACCTCTCAAACTCATCCCTGGCGACCGCGTTGAGGTGCGAGGAAAGACGCGAAAAAGCTTCTCGCCGATTGTCGAGGCCGATAGTATCACCCTTCTGGGCCATGGCGCCGTGCCCAAGGCGGTACCGGCCAGCTTCGAAGAGATGATCCGCTCTGAAACCAATGGCAGGCTGGTTACGGTGCGCGCAACGATCCGCGCGGCAGACCGAAAGTTAAGCCCGGAAGCGCCGGTGTACTTTATGCGCCTGCAGATGCACATGGATGGCGGCTATCTTACCGCGGATGTGGAAGGGGATGATGCCATCGCTCTCCAGGGATTGCTGGATGCCGAAGTGGAAGTGACCGGAATCGCCGCGGAGATCTTTGACACCAAGATGAATCAGACCGGGATTCATATGCACATTCAGTCGCTTTCCGATGTCAAGGTCATCCAGCGCTCCAGCTCCGGCCCATGGAGCCTCCCCGAAACCCCGATAGACCGGGTGATTGCCGTCTATCATTCGAACGATTCCACTCCCAGAGTCCTGGTTCATGGAACCATCACATATTATTTGCCCGGCTATGCCGTTGTCTTGCAGAATGGCGACAAAAGCATTTGGATCAATACACTGACTTACGAACCCTTGCGGATCGGCGACGCCGCGGACGCAACCGGCTTTCCCGAAGTCCACGACGGCTTTGTCAATCTCTCGCATGGCGAAATTCAAGACAGCCACACGTTCGCGCCGGTCACGCCGCATGCGGTGACCTGGCAGACACTTTCTCTCGTGGGTTACGATTCGCCCGGCCTTCACAACGAGCTTATTTCCATTGAAGGCCAGGTTGTCACCGAGGTGCGGGAAGCTTCGCAGGATGAGTATGTAATGGCCATTGAAGGCAAGCTCTTCTCCGCTATTTACCGTCACCCGGACAGTCCAGATCCGGCTACCAAGGTGATTCCGCTGGGCTCCAGAATCCGGGTAACCGGAATCTGCATCCAGGAAAACTCCGATCCATTCACCGCCCAGATACCCTTCAATATCCTGTTGCGCAATTATGACGACATTACGTTTGTCGCCAAACCATCCATGTTGAACATTCGCAACCTCATAATCATCGTATTCCTGCTGCTCGTATTGCTGGTTGCAGCAGGCATCCGGGGCTGGGCAATAGAGCACAAGGTGCGCCGGCAAACGGCCGCATTGGCCGCCCTTGAACGCAGCCGCAGCAGCATCCTCGAAGACATTAACGGATCGCGGCCCTTGCCCGAAATCCTCGAAGCGATTACAGCCATGGTCTCCTCCACGCTGGCCGGAGCACCCTGCTGGTGCGAGACCGCCGATGGAGCAAAGCTGGGCGCTAGCCCGAACGAGCAGAGCAGCCTGCGCATTGTCCGCGCGGAGATTCCTGCCCGCTCCGGTCCGGCGCTGGGAGCGATCTATGCCGGATTCCATCCGCAAACGCTGCCGGTCGCCGGCGAACTGGAGGCGCTCCAAACAGGGGCGCGCCTGGCAACGCTGGCCATGGAAACCCGGCGGCTCTATACCGATCTGCGCCGCCGCTCCGAGTTCGATCTGCTCACCGACATCCCCAACCGCTTCGCGATGGGGAGATTCATCGATGCGCAAATCGAGCAGGCGGAAAAATCCGGCGGCATTCTGGGCCTGATCTACATTGATCTGGATAAATTCAAGCCTATTAACGACACCTACGGCCATCATGTCGGAGACCTTTTCCTCCAGGCGGTGGCCCGTCGCATGAGCCGTCAGTTGTCGGGCAGCGACATGCTGGCACGGCTGGGTGGTGACGAATTCGCGGCGCTGATCTCGCCGCAGAAAGGGCAAATGAACCTGAATCCAATCGTCGCCCGGCTGAAGCACTGCTTCGATAAGCCGTTTAGGATTGAGGACCACCTCATCCATGGCGAGGCCAGCATCGGCGTTGCACTCTTCCCGCAGGACGGTGCTACACAAGACAGTCTGCTGAGCGCCGCCGACGCGGCCATGTATGCGGTAAAGAACGCCAAGAGGCAAGCGACTGAGACGCCGGCGGAAGCCTCGCATACCGATCCCGCGCTGAAAAGCCGCGCATAAGAAGAGGCCCGGCTTGCACCGGGCCTTTCATTCAGTAAAAGATCTGTAGTTCCACCCCGGACAGATCTTGTCGAAGGCGTGCTGGCCCCACCACGCGGGTCAAATACTGAGCTCAGACAAAGTAACCCATGCGAGCGAATAGCGAGCGATTGGCCCCACCGCAGGTGGTTATTCCGCCGCCATCTCCTCGGCCTCGCCCTCCTGGCGCATCAGCTCCAGTTCGCGCTCGGCGGCTTCCATCTCAGCCGTCACCTCCTGCTGCACGCGAGCCGCCGCCTCTTCCAGCTCCGGTGAGAGCTTGACGTTGCGGTAGTACTCCAGGCCCGTGCCAGCGGGAATCAACCGTCCCACAATCACGTTTTCCTTGAGGCCGCGCAGGTTATCGATTGCACCGTTGATGCTGGCCTCAGTCAGCACGCGGGTCGTCTCCTGGAAGCTCGCCGCGCTGATGAAGCTGTCGGTCGAAAGCGACGCCTTGGTGATGCCCAGCAGCAACGGACGGCCAATTGCCGGGCGGCCGCCATTGTTCAGCACGCGATCGTTCTCCTCGCGGAAGCGGAAGCGATCCACCTGCTGCTCCAGCAGGAAGTTCGTGTCGCCCACTTCGTCAATGCGCACCCAGCGCAGCATCTGCCGCACAATCACTTCAATGTGCTTGTCGCTGATGGCCACACCCTGAAGGCGGTAGACCTCCTGAATCTCGTTCACCAGGTAAGATTGCAGCTCCTTCTCGCCCAACACATTCAGAATGTCGTGCGGGTTCAGCGGCCCGTCCATCAGCGGATCGCCGGCGCGCAAACGCTCGCCCTCCTGCACATTCACGTGAATGCCGCGCGGCACCGAGTATTCCTTCTCGTCGCCGTTATCCGCGGTCACGTAAATCTTGCGCTGGCCCTTGCTGACTTCGCCAAAGCGAATCACGCCGTCAATTTCCGAGATAATGGCTGTCTCGCGCGGCTTGCGCGCCTCGAAGAGCTCGACTACGCGCGGCAGGCCTCCAGTGATGTCCTTGGTGCGCGTGCTCTCCTTGGGAATCTTTGCCAGTACGTCGCCCGGCCCCACATCGTCGCCGTCCTGCACCATCAGGTGAGCGCCGCGCGGCAACAGATAGCGCTTGTGCCCCTTGGAGTTTTTCACCACGAAGGCTGGCTGGCGCTTCTCGTCCGGCGCATCGGCCACCACCCAGCGAGAGAGGCCGGTCACTTCGTCCACCTCTTCGTTCAGCGTGATGCCTTCCTGCAAGTCCTTGAACTGCACCGCGCCGCCTATCTCGGTGAGGATCGAGTAGGTGTACGGATCCCACTCGGCGAGCAACTGGCCCAGCACGACGTGTTCGCCGTCCTTCACCTTGAGGCGCGCGCCATAAACCACCTGGTAGCGCTCCTTCTCGCGGCCGCGCTCGTCCTGAATGGCCAGCGAGCCGTTGCGGTTCATGGCCACCAGCGTGCCGTCCTTGCTCTCCACAAAGTTCAGATTGATGAAGCGCACAAATCCGTTGTTCTTGGCGTCCAGACGCGACTTGTCGGAGACGCGGCTGGCCGTGCCTCCCACGTGGAAGGTTCTCATCGTCAACTGCGTTCCCGGCTCGCCGATGGACTGCGCGGCGATCACGCCGCAGGTCTCGCCCAGCTCTACCATGCGCCCCGAGCCAAGGTTGCGCCCGTAGCAGAGCGCGCAGACGCCGCGCCGCGACTCGCAGGTCAGCACCGAGCGAATCCTTACCTTCTCCACGCCCGCGCCCTGAATCGCCGAAGCTATGTCCTCGTCGATGCCCTGATTCAAATCCACCACAATGTTGCCGTCGTAATCCTTGATGCGTTCCAGCGACACGCGGCCGATGATACGGTCTCTCAAAGGCTCGATAATCTCGCCCGACTCGACGATCGATCCGACGTAAATGCCCTCGACAGTGCCGCAATCGTACTCGGTCACAATCACGTCCTGGGCCACGTCCACCAGGCGGCGCGTCAGGTAGCCGGAGTCAGCTGTCTTCAACGCCGTATCCGCCAGTCCCTTGCGCGCGCCGTGAGTCGAGATGAAGTACTCCAGCACAGTCAGCCCCTCGCGGAAGTTCGCCGTGATGGGCGTTTCAATCACTTCGCCCGATGGCTTGGCCATCAGGCCGCGCATACCAGAAAGCTGGCGAATCTGCTGCTTCGATCCGCGCGCGCCGGAGTCGGCCATGATGTAAATCGGATTGAAGACGCCTTCGTCGTCCGCGCGCTTCATGTTGTCGAACATCTCGTCGGCAACCTTCTCGGTCACCGCCGACCACATCTGGATCACCTTGTTCGAGCGCTCGCCGTTGGTGATGGCGCCGTCCATGTACTGCTTCTGGACCTCGATCACTTTCTTGTCGGCTTCATCCACTACGGAGTACTTGCTGTCCGGAATCACCATGTCGTCCAGGCCCACGGAAAGTCCCGAGCGCGTGGCGAACTGGAAGCCCAGCTCCTTGATGCGGTCCAGCATCCCCACCGTCACTTCCAGGCCCAGGTTCTGATTGCAATAGTTCACCAATTGTCCGATGCCCTTCTTCTTCAACAGGCCGTTGATGAACGGCATTCCCTCCGGCAGCGCGTCGTTCAGAATCACGCGGCCCACCGTCGTCGAGATGTACTGCTTGTTGAAGTCCACCGGCTCAATGTGCGTCAGGTCCTGATCGTCGTATGCCGTGGTCAGGTCCAGCACCGGGCCCGTGTAACGCAGCCGGATCGGCGACAGCGTCTCCACTTCCTTGGCTTCGAGAGCCATCAGGATCTCTTCCGTGTTGGCGAAGACGCGCCCCTCGCCCTTGGCGTTCTTCTTGGCCTTGGTCAGGTAGTAGAGGCCTAGCACCATGTCCTGCGAGGGCACGGTAATCGGCTGGCCCGAGGCCGGCGAAAGAATATTGTGAGACGCCAGCATCAGCACGCTGGCCTCAATCTGCGCCTCAGGCGAGAGTGGAATGTGAACCGCCATCTGGTCGCCGTCGAAGTCGGCGTTGAAGGCCGTGCAGACCAGCGGGTGAATCTTGATCGCCTTGCCCTCCACCAGCACCGGCTCAAAGGCCTGAATGCCCAGGCGATGCAGCGTGGGCGCGCGGTTCAGCAGCACCGGATGGTCCTTGATGACCTCTTCCAGAATGTCCCACACCACCGGCTCCTGCATCTCCACCATTTCTTTAGCCTGCTTGATGGTGGTGCAGTGGCCCGTCTGTTCCAGGCGATGATAGATGAAGGGCTTGAAGAGTTCGAGCGCCATCTTCTTGGGCAATCCGCACTGGTGCAATTTCAACTCCGGACCGACGACGATTACCGAGCGGCCTGAGTAGTCCACGCGCTTGCCCAGCAAATTCTGCCGGAAGCGGCCCTGCTTGCCCTTCAACGTGTCACTCAACGACTTCAGTGGGCGGTTGTTGGCGCCGCGCAGCACACGGCCGCGACGGCCGTTGTCGAAGAGCGCGTCTACCGCCTCCTGCAACATGCGCTTCTCGTTGCGCACAATCACTTCGGGTGCGTGCAGGTCCATCAGCTTCTTCAAGCGGTTATTGCGGTTGATCACGCGGCGATAAAGGTCATTCAAATCCGAAGTGGCAAAGCGTCCGCCATCCAGCGGCACCAGCGGGCGCAGCTCGGGAGGAATCACCGGCAGCACGTCCAGAATCATCCAGTGCGGCTTGTTATCGCTCTTGCGGAAGGCTTCGACAACCTTGAGGCGCTTGGCGTACTTGAGCTTCTTCTGCGCCGAAGTCTCGGTCTTCATTCTTTCGCGCAGCTCGATGCCCAACTCATCGACGTTGACGCGCTTGAGCAGCTCCTTGATAGCCTCCGCGCCCATCATCGCCTTAAAGCCCGAGGGACGGAACTGCGCATCCAGCTCGCGGTACTTGGTCTCGTCCTTGATGATCTCGCGTTCCTTCGCCGGCGAGTCGCCCGGATCGACCACCACGTAGGACTCAAAGTAAAGAATGGCTTCCAGATCGCGCAAGGAAATGTCCAGCAAGTGGCCGATGCGCGAAGGCAGCCCCTTGAAGAACCACACGTGCGAGCACGGCGACGCCAGCTCGATGTGGCCCATCCTCTCGCGGCGCACCTTGCTCACTGTCACTTCCACGCCGCACTTGTCGCAGATCACACCGCGGTGCTTCATACGCTTGTATTTGCCGCATAGGCACTCCCAGTCGGTTACCGGCCCAAAGATGCGCGCGCAGAAGAGCCCGTCGCGCTCCGGCTTGAAGGTGCGGTAGTTGATCGTCTCCGGCTTGGTGACCTCGCCATGCGACCAGCTGCGGATCTTCTCCGGCGAGGCAAGCATGATGCGGATAGCGTCAAAATCAGTGATGGGACCAGAAAGCTCAAATGGATTCGAACGGAACAAGGCGACCCTCCTTGGCGGGCCTCATCGACGCCTGCCACGGCTTATCCCGGGATTCTTTATGGATTCTTCCTTCCCGGGAAGCGGTGTAGGCCGCTTTCAAGAAGAATCCTGAAAAAACTCTGCGATCAGCTAAAAGCTAATCAGCAACCGCCGCCATCTCCGGCGCGGGCAACTTCTTGATGAGGTCCGCGCGCTTGATCAACTCCACGTCCAGACAGAGCGACTGCAACTCGCGGATCAGCACATTGAACGACTCCGGCACGCCCGGCTCGATGGCCGCTTCGCCCTTCACGATGGCCTCGTAAATCTTGGTTCGGCCATAGACGTCGTCCGACTTCGCGGTCAGCAATTCCTGAAGAATGTAAGCCGCGCCATACGCTTCCAGCGCCCACACTTCCATCTCGCCGAAACGCTGCCCGCCAAACTGCGCCTTGCCACCCAGCGGCTGTTGCGTAATCAGCGAGTACGGCCCAATCGAACGCGCGTGAATCTTGTCGTCCACCAGGTGCGAGAGTTTCAGCATGTAGATGTAGCCCACCGTCACCGGCTGCTCGAATTGCTCGCCGGTCATGCCGTCAAACAACGGCGTCTTGCCCGAGGATGGCAACCCGGCGGAAGCCAGCAGCGCCTTTATCTCGCCCTCGCGCGCGCCGTCGAAGACCGCGGTCCCAAACCAGATGCCGCGCTCCATGCCTGCGCCCACGCGCAACAGCATCTCGTCATCGAGCTCCAGTAATTGGCGCAGCGTCGCGGTTCCGGCGAACTCCTTCTTCATCAGCTCGCGCGTGTATGCGGCATCGGTGTTGGCGCGAATGAGATCGGCAATCTTCTTGCCCAGCGCATGCGCGGCCCAGCCCAGATGCGTCTCCAGAATCTGCCCCACGTTCATGCGCGAAGGCACGCCCAGCGGATTCAAAACAATCTCCACGGGGGTTCCATCGGGCAGGTACGGCATGTCCTCTTCGGGAAGAATGCGCGCGATCACACCCTTGTTGCCGTGGCGACCTGCCATCTTGTCGCCCACACTCAGCTTGCGCTTCATGGCCACGTAGACCTTCACCAGCTTGATCACGCCCGGAGGCAGCTCATCGCCCTTCTGCAGCTTGGCGACTTTTTCGTTGGTGATCTTGCGCAGCACTTCGATCTGCCGCGAGGTCATCTCTTCGATCTCGTCGATCTGCTCGTTGACGCGCGGGTCCTTGTCGGCGTAACGGATGCGCTTCAGATTCTTCGTCGAGATGCGCTCGATGGTTTCTCGATCCAGAATCGCCGCCTTGGTCAGCAAGCGCTTGTTGGTCCGCTCGTCGTGCAGATCGGCCAGCACTTCCTTGCCGCCCAGGATTCCGTCAAGGCGCTTCAGGCGCTCGTCGGTCAAAATGCGAATCTCGTCGCCCAGATTCTTTTCCAGCTTAGCAACGTAATCGGCTTCAATCTGCTTGGCGCGTTCGTCCTTCTCCTGGCCCTTGCGGCTGAAGATGCGCACATCGACGATCGTGCCCTCGATTCCCGGAGGGCAGGTCAGCGAAGCGTCGCGCACATCGCCGGCCTTCTCGCCGAAGATAGCGCGCAGCAGCTTTTCTTCCGGCGTCAGTTGCGTCTCCCCCTTGGGCGTGACCTTGCCCACCAGAATGTCGCCGTGCTTGATCTGGGCGCCGATGCGGATCACGCCGCTCTCGTCCAGGTCGCGCAGCGCGTGCTCGCTCACGTTGGGAATGTCGCGCGTAATCTCCTCGGGGCCGAGCTTGGTGTCGCGCGCCTCGATTTCAAATTCTTCAATGTGCACCGAGGTGTAATAATCCTCGCGCACCAGTCTCTCGCTGATGAGGATGGCGTCCTCGAAGTTGTAGCCGCGCCAGGGCATGAAGGCCACCAGCACGTTGCGCCCCAGCGCCAGTTCGCCCTGCTCGGTGCAGGGTCCGTCAGCGATCACCTGGCCCTTGACCACCCGCTCACCCTCGCGGACGACCGGCTTCTGGTTGATGCAGGTGTTCTGATTCGAGCGCTTGAACTTGATCAGCGTGTAGATGTCCGAGCCGACCTCGCGCGAAAGCTGCGTCGGATGATGCTCGCCCTCCACGCGCACGATGATGCGCTGCGAGTCCACCGAATCGATCACGCCGTTGCGGCGCGCCAGAATCACGGCGCCGGAGTCGCGCGCCGTCACGCCTTCCATGCCTGTTCCCACCAACGGAGCCTCGGCCACCAGCAGCGGCACACTCTGCCGTTGCATATTCGCGCCCATCAGCGCGCGGTTGGCGTCGTCATGCTCTAAAAATGGAACCAGGCTCGCGGCCACCGAAACCAACTGCTTCGGCGAGACGTCGATGTAATCCACTTCGGTCCGGTTCACCAGGACAAAGTTGCCCTGCCGCCGCGCATTCACCAGATCCTCGGTGATCAGACCATTATCATCGAACTCGATATTGGCCTGGGCGATGGTGTGCTTGTCCTCTTCCCACGCCGAAAGGTAGAAGCTGAATGGGATGTGGTCGATGATATGCTTGCCGGCCTTCTTCAGCCCCGCGTTCAACCGCGCCGCCTCTTCCTTCTCAATGTGGTCGCCGACGCGCAAGCCGCTATCGCCGGCGTTGGCAATCTCAACGAAGTCCAGAATACGCGAGTCCTTTACCTTGCGATAAGGCGACTCGATGAAGCCGTACTCGTTGATGCGCGCAAAGCAGCTCAGCGAGCTGATCAGCCCGATATTCGGACCTTCCGGCGTTTCAATCGGACAGATGCGCCCGTAGTGCGTCGGATGCACGTCGCGCACCTCGAAGCCCGCGCGTTCGCGGCTCAATCCGCCCGGTCCAAGCGCCGAGAGGCGGCGCTTGTGTGTGATCTCACTGAGTGGATTGGTCTGATCCATAAATTGGGAGAGTTGCGACGAGCCGAAGAACTCGCGAATCGCCGCCATCACCGGCTTGGCGTTGATCAGGTCGTGCGGCATCGCCGTCGAAAGCTCCTGATAGACGCTCATCTTTTCCTTGATCGCCCGTTCCATGCGCACCAGGCCGATGCGGAATTGATTCTCCATCAACTCGCCCACGGCTCTCACTCTGCGGTTGCCCAGGTGATCGATGTCGTCCACCATGCCGATGTTCCTGCGCAGCTTGAGCAGATAGCGGATCGTCGCGTAGAAGTCCTCGGGCGTCAGCGTGCGATTGTTCAGTTGCGTGGCGTCCTGGTTTTCATACAATTTGATGTTGAACTTCAGCCTGCCCACGCGCGAAAAATCGTACTTGCGCGCATCGAAGAACATACCCTCGAAGAGCGCCGTGGCCGTGTCCAGCGTGGGCGGATCGCCGGGCCGCAGCTTGCGATAGATTTCGATCAGCGCCTCTTCGGGCTTGCGGATCGAGTCGCGCTTCAGCGTGTTGGTGATGATGTTGCCCACGTCGTCGCGTTCCGGGAAGAAGACCTCGAAGACCGCCGCGCCGCTGGACAAAATCTTGTGCAGCCGGTCAGCCGTCAGCTCGACGTTGGCCTCCACCACCACTTCGCCGGTATTCAGGTCCACCACGTCGGCCGCGGTCAGCGCGCCATCCAGCTCGGCCGGCTCAACCTCGATCCGGTCGATGGCCGCCGCCCGCAGCGCCTTCAGCGAGTGCGGCGTGATCTTGCGCCCGGAGAAGGCGATCTCGACGCCGTTATGCAGCACCGCGTGCGCCGGCTTGGCGCCCACCAGGTGCGTTGCGCCATGACCTTCCTCCGTAACCGCCCAGTGCAGTTTGCCGTCGGCCACGTGCAGCCGGTCCACGGTATAAAACGTCTTCAGAATTTCTTCATCAGAACGCAGCCCCAGCGCGCGCAGGAAGATCGTCCCCAAAAACTTGCGCTTGCGATCGATGCGCACATAGAGCGTGTTCTTCTGGTCATACTCGAACTCCACCCACGAGCCGCGATAGGGAATGATCTTGCCCAAAAAGTATGTGCGATTGCTGGCCGTCTCAAAGAAGACGCCGGGCGAGCGATGCAACTGCGAGACAATCACGCGCTCGGTGCCGTTCACGATGAAGGTGCCATTCGGCGTCATCAGCGGAATGTCGCCGAAGAAGACTTCCTGCTCTTTAATGTCGCGGATCGTCTTGTTGCCGGTCTCCGGGTCCTTGTCGTAAATCGTCAGGCGGACGGTGACTTTGAGGGGCGCCGAGAAGGTCATGCCCCGCTCCTCGCACTCCTGCTGGTCGTACTTCAACTGCAGGCTCACCGGGTCGCCGCACTTGTTGCAGAAGTCGGGCGTGTTCTTGTTGTACGTGCCGCACTTCTGGCAGAGCACATCGCCGGGATGGAAGGGATCCGTAATCACCATCGACCCGCAGTGCACGCAGGCCGTGCGCAGGTGATGCAGCCCTTTCAGGTGGCCGCACTTGCACTCCCAGTTGCCGATGGAAAAATCCACAAAGTCCAACTGCGAGATGCCGCGAAAATCGGTAATGGGAAATACCGACACAAACACCGACTGCAAACCAGCGTCGTCGCGCTCGTTAGGCAGCTTGTCCATCTGCAGGAAGCGCTCATACGAACGCCGCTGCACTTCAATCAGGTTGGGGATTTGGGTTGCGGTGGGAATCTTGGAAAAATCGAGCCGGCTGCGAATCGCGCGCTTCTCGTTGGGCATGTTCACTCCTGACCCTGGTCGCTCCGGCGCCGAATTTGGCCCGGGCCGGCGCCCGAGTCTCTTCGGCGCCGGCTAATTACGGTAAGTAAGTCAAAAAAACGGACTGGCGACTGCAACCTCCAGCCTCACCCCTCAAACCCGGCAAGCCCCTCGGCGAACTCCCAAGGCAAACTCGTTGCCAGACTTCAAGCACACCGGGAATCTCCCCCGGGGCCATGCATCTCCTGTGAATCTTCATTCAAAAACGCATCGTGGGCATTGCCGAACATCCGGCAAGTGCGCTATGCTGCGCACAATCGAGGAAGCTAACGAAAGGATGGAATCTGTTTACGATTCTGGTACGCGCAAAGCAACTTTTCCCGAAATGACCCCTATGCTGCGGTCGGAAGACACGAATAGCTCGCAAGGACACAATGCCTCGCGAGCGCGGCCCATCGCCGGTGCCCCCATCCGAATTCTCTTGAATGCTCTCGCCGATCCCAAAGCTCGCTTCTGCCGCTCGCTCGCCAGCCACTCGCAACGTCAACGGAAACTTAGCCTGCCGCCTAAGTAAACTGTTGACCCCAAGGCACTTAACTACAAAGCGAATCCCGCCGCCAGAGGGCTTGGCTCTGCCCCGGCCAGCGGATGCTCGCGTGCCCATTCCTAACTCTCAAATCACGCCAACCCAAATGCCCCATTCCCTGAAAAAAAACGGAATGAGACGAAAAAACGCACAACTTACATCTTAGCGCGTTCCGGCCAGCCTTGCAAGCCACCCGGCCTCGCGGCCGGGCGGCCCGATCATGCCTACTTGATTTCGATGGTCGCGATGCCTTCAAACTTCTTCCGGATTGCCTCGGCCTCGTCCTTGGTCGCGTTCTCTTTGATCGCCTTGGGGGCGCCATCGACCAGGTCCTTGGCTTCCTTCAGGCCCAGCGAGGTAATCTCCCGCACGGCCTTGATGGTGTTGATCTTGTTGGCGCCGAAGTCCTTTAGAATCACCTGGAACTCGGTCTGCTCCTCCACCGCCGGAGCTGCTGCTGCCGCCGCTGCCGCCACCGGAGCCGCCGCCGCCGCCGAAACGCCCAGCCGCGCTTCCAGCTTCTTCACCAGAGCCGCTGCTTCCAGCAGGCTCAACGCTACAATTTGTTCTTCCAACTGTGCCAAATCCGCCATTGTCTTCTCCATTCAGAACTGTTTTGAATTGTTTTCCTGCGGCCACAAAACCAAACCGGAAGTTTCCGATGCGCCAGACCCGCGCCCTTCCCGTCTGTTTCTACAGCCAAAACTCTAAAAGCAGCTTTCAGCTATCAGCTATCAACTTTTGCCGTGCTGCCACTCGCCTTTGCCGCTTCCCCTAAGGAAGCCCGCGGCTCTCACGCCGCAGACGCAAACTTTTCCTTCTCCACGCCCTGGCCCAGCGCCACCGCCAGATCCTTACCTGCGGCGTTCAGCACGGTCACCAGCCGCTGCGCCGGCGCATTGATGAGGAAGAGCAGCTTGGCAAAGAGCTCTTCCTTGCCCGGCATCGTTGCCAGCGCCTTTACCTCATCCACCGTCAGCAGCTTGCCGTCCACTATGCCCAGCTTGAACTGGAACTCCGCGTTCTCGCTCGCCCACTTGGCAAAGACCTTGGCCAGCGCCACCGGATCGCCCGCGGTAAACGCCACCGAGTTCACGCCCCGCAGCCCCTGCAGCGCGGCTTCCACCTTGGTGCCCTGGCCGGAGACGGCCGCCAGCTTGTTCTTCACCACGCGATACTTGCCGCCCGCCTCGCGAATCACCTTGCGTAATTGAAAGTCCTTGGCCACGGTCAGCTTGGTAAACGTGCCGATAATCGCCGTCGTCGAACTCTCCAGCTCCTTGGCCAGCAACTGGACCTTCTCTGTCTTCTTCGCCCTTGAAATCGCCATCTTGTCGCTCCGCTCCGGCAGTTCTCAGTTGTCAGTTGCCAGTTCTCAGTACCGAAGAACCTGCCTGCCGCTGAATCCTGCCAGTAATTCCAAATTGTTCTGCCCGCACGGGGCTCGCTTTACCGTCCCAGATTCCCAATCGCAACATGGAAGGTTGATAACTTGCCGCTGAGAACTGACAACTGAGAACTGTCTAGTGCTTGCCGGCCGCGTCCGCAACCGCCGAATCAAGCGGCACTCCGGGGCCCATCGTCGAGCTCAGCGTCACGCTCTTGATGTACTTGCCCTTGGCCGCCGAAGGTTTGCTGCGCACAATCGCCCCAATCACCGTCGTCGCGTTGTCGATCAGCTTCTGCGGATCAAAGCTCAGCTTGCCGACCGGCACATGCACCAGGCTGGTCTTGTCTGCGCGGAACTCCACCTTACCGGCCTTGATCTCTTTCACCGCCGCGGCCACGTCCATCGTCACCGTTCCGGTCTTGGGATTCGGCATCAGCCCCTTGGGGCCCAAAATCTTGCCCAGCCGCCCCACCACCTTCATCATGTCCGGCGTGGCGATCAGCGCGTCGAAGGCCGTCCAGCTTTCCTTCTGAATCTTCTCCACCATCTCTTCGCCGCCCACAAAGTCCGCACCGGCAGCCGTCGCTTCCTTCTGGCGGTCGCCGGTGGCGATCACGGCTACGGTCTTGGTCTTGCCCAGTCCGTGCGGCAGCACCACGGTTCCGCGCACCATCTGGTCGGCATGGCGCGTGTCCACGCCCAGGCGCATCGTAAGGTCAACGGTCTCGTCGAATTTGGCGTACTTCACCTGCTTCAGCAGGCCGACCGCCTCGGGCAGGGCATACGACGGCTTGACCACAGCCGCGCGCGCCTTCACAATGTTTTTGCTGGTTTTTCTGGCCATTCTTCCCTCGTCTCCCACCGCCCCTGCCAGCCCCGCTTTGCGGAGAGCTCCTTGCCGGAGGGGCAACGTTTGGGTTGCCGCGCCTCAGGCCAATCGAGCCCAGAAACCGTGGTGCTTTTGACGGTCCAGAGATTTCCCCCGGACACATATTGGAATCATAGCGAAACAGCCAGGGAATTGCAAACCGGCCGCAAATCGATGACAAAGAATCAAATCTCTTTGAGGATCACTTCTTTGGAGACGCCCTTGTGGGCGGCAATGCTGGAGATAATCGCGTTCAGAGTCCCTATTCTTAGAGGCGTATGCTCCGGAACCGCGATGCGGTGAGGAGCGGGATGCTGGGTTTGCAGGATGATATGGCTGCCGACCTGATGGATTTTCACGTAATCCCAGCGCTTCGAGAGGTGCTTAACCAGCTCTTCTCCGCTCAGATTGCGTGGCAGTTTCATGCGACGGCCAGTACCTCGTCGCGAATCAGATGAAGGCGGATGGAGGCCGGCGCGGCGGAATCGAAGTAGAAGGCTTGCACGGCCTCACGGACGTTGGCCTTCAACTCGTCCCAGCTATCGGCCTGGGTGAAGATGCTCTCGCCGAGGGCTTCGGCGGTGTAGCCGCCATCAGCCTCCTGCATCACTTCAAAGATGAGTTCCTTCATGCGATTCGCACCCCCTGGCAGCCTTGCTTTCATCATACTGCGACTTTGACTAGAAGCGAAGGACTGGGCTCAAACAATGTTCTCGGCGGTTTTAAAATCATCTATCCGGTGGGTTGGGATTCGAAGAATCCCAGACAAAGCCTTCTTTCGTAGCGAGAGTCGCCCGCCGTCGGTGTGCGCTAGAATTCAGGCTGAACATCTGAGCCTTGGAGGAACACGATGAAGACAAGTCTAGCTGCGCTGCTGGCGATTGTATTCGCGATGGCCGTTCTGCCCGTCCGGGCAGAAAAACCGCTGAAGGATTACAGCTTCATCCGCGGCGTCAATTATGGAATGAACGGCGATCAGGCGGTGCTGGAACGGGATCTTGGCTACGCCAAGCGAATCAACCTTAACAGTACGCGCATCTGGCTCGGCTACCGGTTCTACGAGAGGGATCCGCAGGCCTTCATCGCGCGGCTGAAGAATTACATCCAAACCTCGCACCGGATGGGCTTCACCACCATGCCCATTCTCTGGAATGGAAATGACGTCGATCCGGCGACACTGAAGCCCGAGTTCCGCGCGCGGGGCGATGCCTATGTCAAAGCCGTTGTCGAGGCCGTCAAGGACGAGCCCGGCCTGTTGATGTGGGACATCATGAACGAGCCGGTGACCAATGATTACGTCATGAAGGCGACGGGCGAAGAGAAGCAGCAGCACATCGACGAGATCACCGGGTTCGTCCGCTACTACCTGACCTACGTTCGCAAACTGGACCCAGTAAACGCGCTCACGGTAGGGTATGAGTTCTCCAGCCAACTGGATGCCGCGGCGGACCTGGAGGACGTGATCAGCTTCCACGACTACACCGTGCGCCGCTCCACGATCGAACACGCATACAGCGTGGCCGAGGAGGTCGCCAAGAAGTACAACAAGCCTATCCTGAACACCGAGACCGGCTGCATCGGCCGCGCCAATCCATACGACCTGGTGCTAGAGATTGCGGGGGAGCACAAGACGGGCTGGTATCTCTTCGAACTGATGATTCAAGGATATTGGGGCGAGATTCACGGCATCTTCTATCCGGATGGCACAGTGCGCGATCCTTCGACCGTCGCCGCTATCATGGGCTTTTACAGAAACCGCGACTTGAACACGATCATCAAGCCGGCGCCGAACCGGGAGGGCCAGGCGGAAAAGGCGCTCAAGGAGTTGGAAGAGGCTTTGAATATGAAAGACGACCACCCTGTCTTCGGCGCCCATCTTCATGGGGCCACGCAGACGGACAAGATTCTGGATGCCGCGGAAGAGGCGGCGGACCTGCTGGAAGCCGCCGAGATGGTTCCCATGGTCGTGCCTCCGACCGCGCAGATACGCTATTGGCGCGAGCAGCCGCCCGAAAAGCGCGACCGGGAGGCGATCCGTAAATTCGCCTACGAGCTAGGACTGGAACTAAAGAAGAACTGTCAGATCTACTAAGTAGGGGAAAAAACGTCAAGCTGCGCGGATACGCGGAAACAACATAATCAGTCGATTGGTTAAGCCGCCGCGTTCTGGCCGGATACTACGGACATGAAAGCTGAGTCGATGGTTCGGATAGTGTCGGCGTCTTCCGATTTAATGAATCGGCCGCGGCGCTGGCCGGAGCTACAGGGTCTGTTCTCTCCAGCGAGAATGAGAAGCTGCTTCCACGACCAGGTTCGCTTTCCACGTGTAGTTTCGTGCCATGACGTTCTGCAATCCATCTGCCAAGAGCAAGTCCCAGGCCGGAACCAGTCTGGTCGGTATCACCATCGGGCGCAACGCGGTAAAAACGATCAAAGATCCGCGATATCTGCTCGGCGGCAATACCGATTCCGGAATCCTGCACGGAGAGAACAACACGGTTTCCCGCGGCGGTTACGCGCAATGTTACCCATCCTCCGGGTGGCGTGTACTTGTTCGCGTTCTCCAGCAATATGGAGAGCAGGCGCGGTAGCAGATGTTTGTCGCCCAGCAGAGTAAGATCGCCGGAGTCGGTCTCAACGTGAAAGTCTAGCAGTGCTTGATCCATCACGCTCGTCCAGCTCACAGCAACTTGCTGCAAGAGTTCATCCACGCGGATGGGTGCAAGCACGATGGTCTCCGCACCGCCGTCAGCCCGCGCCAATGAGAGCAAATTCTCTATTAGGCTCGTCATTCGCACCGTCTCTTCATGCAGGCGGCCAAGAATCGCGCGATACTCGCTTGTGCTGCGAGGGCGCATCAGCGCAACTTCAATCTCGGTGCGCAGCAGCGAGATGGGCGTGCGCAGCTCGTGTGAAGCGTTGCCGGTGAAGGTGCGCACGCTGGTGAAGGCTTTGTCGATGCGTTCGAGCATCTGATTAAGGGTGCGGGAAAGATCGGAGATCTCGTCCTTTGCACTGGGCACGGGCAGGCGGATGTCGAGGTTGCGGTCATTGATGCGGCGCGCTTCGGCGGCCAATGTGGCAACCGGCACAAGCGCCCTGCGGCTCATGAAGTGGCCGGCGAGCGAGGAGACGATGAGGCCGACAGTGACGAGCAGAAAAAGTTGCAAACGGAAGTTCGACAAAACGGCCATGGTCTTGGTGAGAGTCAGGCCGGTTTGAACGGTGTAGCGAAGGCCATGAACTTCAATGATTTCGATCAGAGCGCGGACGGAGATAGACTCGGCAGTA
>Ga0326728_10012763_pt1 | contig 18520 bp, 17 predicted proteins | sample MB3enrmetagenome_FD_207602 | JGI IMG/M metagenome (GOLD analysis project Ga0326728, IMG submission 207602) | Lab enriched peat soil microbial communities from McLean, Ithaca, NY, United States - MB31MN | ecosystem: Environmental > Terrestrial > Soil > Wetlands > Peat | place: USA: New York... | reverse complement strand
GGGCAGCCATAGCGATAAGATGTTCTGTGGTGGATATGGAGGGTGATCAACGGAGGCTCGTGCACCGGGAGTTGGCACGACACCCTACGGCGAATCCGGCCGCGCCCTCAACCATAGTCGCCGGAGCCGCGGGTTGTCTGAGATAAACTTATCAGAAGCCCCTGTCTTCGGACGCTTCTGCGCGTTACAGTGCGTAGCGCGCGCCCGACGACATTTCCCGCGGAGAGTCTGTGATGCCGAGTCTAGTGTGGAACAATTTTTCAGCCGGGTGGCTATGTCTTGTGTTACTGAGTTTAGCGCTCGGAATATACATCTCTTCTGACAAGCAGCGGCATCATGATACTACGTGGCGTTTTACAGTAGCTGGATGTGCGATTTCCTTCGTAATCTCTATTTTCATGTTATTATACGATATCTCAATATGGCTATATATCCGCTGAGGTTCGGATGCTTTGCGGCGCTCGCCCGGTCACACCGTCGGGAACCGCGTCGCAATGTCCCTCGATGCCGCGCTCCGGGTGCTCGGTGTCGATCTGCCTTCCGCGCCTCGGTCTGTCGCTTGGGAGCTTCAGTTAAAGGCCGGCGCGCGGGCAGGCAAACGGCAGCGGAGCCCGCCTTCCGGACCGGAGTCTCATGATCGAAGCACGCGACAGCGACACGCGGCACACAAACTACCGGAGTCCGTCACTCTTTACGATCCATATACGATAACGGTCACGCGCGTGATACGGCCGTGATCAATACGTGCGCGGGTAACCTGATGCTCGTTAGGTTTAAAATCCAAAACTCGCGAATTCCCACCCTCGCATATCGCTCGAGCTTGGCCCTGCGGGGTGTCCCCAAACAGGTCGAAGCCGACCCCTCGCGCCTCGCGGGCGTTCGACAAAGCGCCCTCAAGTCCGACGGCGGTTCGTCGCCCACTACTCGTCACCCGCCCGATAACTGTTGCTGTAAGTTCCGGGAACCGCCGGGAACAACCACGGCCTTGCCTGCGAGAAGGCTGCCTGCCAATAGTCTGCCTGCCAGTAGGCTGCATACTCGTTGGCGTCGTCTCGTTCCGGCATGGTCGGGCCGGCCGGACCATCAAGCCTGGCTGCTTTTTCCTGGATCAGATTGAAGTCGTCAGATGTAACCTTGTTTTCAATCACTGCCATTTCTCCCTGGCGGGCCGTCGTTTCAAACATCAAGCCTCTCAGATGCGCGTACCTGATGTGTTGCGGTGCCGCGCGGAATATTGACCTCTGCGGCTGAGCGGAACAGAAAGCCGGCATAAGGCTATGCTATCCAAAAGTCCCGTGCATCGCGCACCTATGAGCTCACGTCGCTTTTTTGAAATCGTTGCGGCGCTCTTCAGCACAGGCGCTGGCGCGCCAAGAGCCGCGAAAAGCAGCCAGCCTGCTACGCATGTTCAGTGCAATAGCGGATTCAGTGCGTCCTTCGCACAGTAGTCGTCGTGGTGCTGGAGTCTCCCAGTGCGACATACGTGGTTGCAGGAGGCGACACATAGGTTGTGGTGGGCTGCGGGACCACATAGGTCGTGGTGGTCGCCTGCGGAGGCCGAGCACTCTCGGTGACGCATGCGCCCAGAGCCAGGAAGACCAATGGGAGCAATAGGGAGACGCGCATGGATCAGTTCCTTTTTGGTCAGACGCTTAGTCTGAGTTGGGTTCTCCCGCGCAAGACCAGTAGGCTCGGATTCTACTCAGATGCTTTTTCCGCAAACTAACGAGGAGCGTTGATTAGCGATCGATGGCTGGTTGGATCGGTATCAGCCAGCGAGGGAAAAGCGATCTCCGCTGCCGAGGAAACCGTCTCAGCCAAAGTGAGTATTTCGGGGCGCGGAATATACCGTAGAGGCCGCGAGTTGGACTGTGCCAAAGTGCGTGGGCCAAAAAACGGCGGCGCCCGTGAGGGCACCGCCGAAGTTTTAGGGAGTAAACGTCCAAGAAAGCAGTGCGCCCGAGGCGCGGTCTGCAATCCACAAGGTGGCGTTCGCAGGTGCAGCATAAAATAGCCAAAAGGTCGTAGGGGTGTTCACGACTCACAATAGGGGACACCCGGACAGGACGGCCGGGGCATTGCAGGGCCCTTCGGCGGCGATAACGGAAATCAGATGATTTCCGTCACCGCTGTCATTGGCACCGCGCGGGGGGGAAGACGGCGAGTCGGGCTTCCCCCGGGTCAGAACCCACCGTGCATACCTGGCGCGGCAAGCCAAGCAAATGTCCGGACTGGTGGTCCGCCGGCTTCGGCAAACCATCACCGCCGCGAAGCGGCCGGTGTTTCTCCTGTCACGCGGCAGCTATCGTGCAGCGTTGCCGGCACGGGCAAGCAGGCGCTCCGCTTGCGCCAGTACCGGGTAATCCACCAGCCGCCCGCGCACCAGAATGGCCGCCGAGCCGAGCTTCTCAGCCGCCGCGAACGCCTCCACCACTTCGGACGCCCACGCGACGTCCTCAGCAGCCGGACGAAATGCCGCCTGGATGGGTTCGATCTGCGCGGGATGGATCGCCAGCTTGCCATCGAATCCGAGCTCCCGTGCCCGCCGCGCATCGCGGGCGCACAGTGCCGCATCGCGCGCCTCCAGCGTGACCCCGCCGATGGGGCCGTCCAGCCCGATCGCGCGGGAGGCGCGCACGATGGCGAACTCCGCGGCTGTGACCGCTTCCGTCCCGGCGGTCCCGCTCAGTTGCAGGTCGAGCGCATAGTCAACCGATCCGAACGCCACGCGACGGACCCGCCGAACCCAGTCGATCCGATCGAGGTTGGACAGGCCCCGTGCCGTCTCGATCAGGGGCACAAGGGCCGTTGGCTGCGTCCGGCCATGCGCCGCTTCGATCTGCGCCAGTGCCCAGCAGACGGCACCGACCTCGGCGGCGGTTTCCGTCTTCGGCAGCATGACGCCATCCGCACCGGCCCGCACGGCCGCCTCGAGGTCACGCAGGCACAGCGTTGTGCCCGCGGCGTTGACCCGTACGCACAGCGTGCCACGGCGAGGCCGCAAGGCCAGTTCCGCCAGTGCGGCGCGCGCGGCGTCCTTTTCGCTGACGGCAACCGCGTCCTCGAGGTCGAGAACAACCACGTCCGCCAGGCTGGCCAGCGCGCCCTGCGCCTTACGGGCTGCATTGGCGGGAGCGAACAGCCAAACCGGTCCCGTGCGCATCGCCTATTCCCCCACCGTGATGGATTCCGGAAAAGCCCCGGGCGGATCCTCGTGACTGTCCTCCAGCGAGCGTTGTCCGGTTTCCAGCCGCAGCGCGAGGATCGCCGCGACCAGGCAGGCCAGCACGCCGGACACCATCAGCAGCACGCCTTGGACACCGAACCGGTCGAACAGCATCACCGCGAGGTATGGCGTGGAGATCGAGGCGGCGCGGCCGCACATCCCGGCGAAGCCGGTGCCGCGCAGCCGCAACTCGGTCGGGAACAGCTCCGGCACATAGGCATAGAGGCCAATGGTGACCAGCACGTAGATGCTCGTGATCAGCGCGAAGCCGACAACAGTGATCGCAGCCGGGTCACGCATCATCGGGTACAGGAAGCCCAGCGCCATGATGATCAGGCATGTCGCCACCAGCGATTTCTGCCGCGCGACGCGGTCCGCCAGCAGCATGCCGACCAAAGCGCCGGCGACGCTGCCGAAGGCCATCAGGGTGGTGAAGCCGAGCGACTGCACGATGGTCATGCCCTGCTTGACCAGGAACGTCGGCAGCCAGGCGACGAACCCGTAGACGGAGACGTTGACCGCCACCACGGTCAGGCTCGCAGCGGTCAAACGACCTCGCATGCCCGCGGCGAACAGGCGCGACAGCGGCACGCGGCCCTGCTCGTGGTTGCGGAAGCGGTCGACCGGGGGCAGCGTGCCGCGTTGCGCCTCGGTTTCCCGTTCAATGGCCTGCAGCGCCGCCTCGGCTTCCTGCAACCGGCCGACGGACTCGAGCCAGCGGGGGCTTTCCGGCATGCGCTTGCGCAGCAGCCAAACGATCAGCGCGCCGAAGCCGGCGATGGCGAACATGACGCGCCAGCCGAGGTTCGGGATGACGAAATAGCCGGTGAAGGTGGCGACCAGCAGCCCCGAATTGATGATCATCCCCATCATCGAAATCCACCGGCCGCGGTATCGGGGCGGGATGAACTCGCACATCGTCCCGGCGGCCACCACCAGTTCGGCGCCCAGGCCTAGGCCCATCAGGAAGCGGAAGGCGATCAGCCAGTAAATGTTCGGCGCGAACACCGCGGCGACCGAGGCGATGCCGAAGATCGCAAGGTTGGTCTGGTAGGAATAGCGCCGTCCCATGCGGTCCCCAACCCATCCGGCCAGGCCGGCGCCGATCAGCATGCCGAAGAACGTTGCAGAAACGAAAACGGCATTCAGTTGCAGGGTGGAAAAACCGTCCTTCAGCAGTGCGGCGATGACGCCGCCCGCCAGATAGATGTCGAACGCGTCGAGAAAAGCCCCGGCGCTGATCAGCCACAGCACTCGCCAATGAAACCGCGAGATCGGCAGACGGTCGAGCCGAGCGCCGGAATTGACGATATGCGGCATCGTCCTGCCTGATATATGTGCGGACAAACTTTCCTCCCGTGAGCCTTTGGTGGCGTCATCCCCTGACTATCATGTCCGTACAAAGTCGCCGTCAATAGACTTTTTATGGTGATTTTCGAAAATGCGAGGCGAGGCTGCAAAACCCGCTTGACAACCGAATGTACGGACATACTAGATAGGGACGGCAAAACCGGAGGAAACCAACGATGGATGACGAAACGCCGCGGACGGAGACGCACGGGCGCTTCCTGGAGGATTTCACGCCGGGTCAAACGTTCCGCCATTGGCCCGGACGCACCATTACCGAAACCGATAATATACATTTCAGCTTAATAACGATGAACCGGCACCCGATGCACTGCGACGCCGCGTTCGCCGCGCGGTCGGAGTTCGGCAAGCCCCTGGTCAACAGCGGCCTGACCTTGGCCATCGTCCTCGGCATGACTGTGGACGACATCAGCCTGAACGCCATCGCCAACCTCGGCTGGAAGGACATCAGCCTCACCGCCCCGGTGTTTCCCAATGATACGATCTATGCGCGATCGGAGGTGCTGGCGGTGCGGCCCAGCAAATCCCGCCCGACGCAGGGAATCGTTACGACACGAACCACCGGCTTCAAGGCCGACGGCACGGTGTTCATGACGTTCGACCGCAGCAGCCTGATCCCCACCCGAGCCGGCGCGGTGCGGTCATGAGCGCGGAACCGGCCCTCGGCCTCGCGGCGTTCGCAGCCGGATTGCGGATCGACGATATTCCCGCTTCGGTGCGGGAACGTGCGGTCCATCATGTGCTCGATGCCGTCGGCATTGCGCATGCCTCCTCGCGCTACGACTTCGCGCATCGGACGCTGACGGCGCTGCAAGGGCTTGGCGGCGCCGGGGCGGTGCCGGTGTTTGGCCTGCCCGCCCGCCTGCCGCCGCGCGATGCCGCGATCATGAACGGGCTGCTGTGCCATGGTCTCGATTTCGACGACACCCATCTTGGCGGCGTGGTTCACCCGACAGCCGCGATCTTTCCCGCCGTGTTCGCCGCGGGGATGCATGCCGGCGCGTCAGGGGAGGACATGCTGCTCGCCTATATCGCCGGCGTCGAAGCCTCCGCCCGCATCGCCGCTGTGGCCGGCGGCGCCTTCCACGCGGCCGGTTTCCATCCCACCGGCGTGGTCAACGCTTTCGGATCCGCCATTGCTGCCGGGCGGTTGTTCGGCCTGACCGAGGGCGAGCTGGTTCACGCCCAGGGCATCGTCCTGTCCACCGCGTCCGGCTCGCTGGAGTTCCTGGAAGACGGCGCCTGGAACAAGCGTCTGCATCCCGGCTGGGCGGCGCAAGCTGGCATCACCGCCGCGGCGCTGGCCCGGCAAGGCTTTGTCGGCGCCACGCGGCCCTATTCCGGGCGGTTCGGGCTGTATCGCAGCTATCTGGGCGACCGGGCGGAGGTCCTCGACCTGGTGCGAGCGACCGCCGGCCTCGGCTCCGTCTGGGAACTGGCGGCGACCTCGATCAAGCCGTACCCCGCCTGCCATTTCACCCATGCCTGCATCGATGCGGCCCTGGCGCTGCGCGACGCAGCCCTGCCGGCCGACATCGAGAGCATCGAAGCCCTGGTGCCGCAGCAGGTGATCCCCGTGGTGTGCGAGCCGGCGCCCAACAAGCAGCGCCCGGCCAATGCCTACGATGCGCAGTTCAGCGTGCCGTTCCTCGTCGCCGCGGCCTGGGTCCGAAGGCGGCTGACCCTGGCGGAACTTGAACCCGCCACCCTGGCCGATCCCGGGATTTTGGCGCTGGCCTCGCGGGTTGGATATGCGGTGGATGCGAATTCGCCGTTTCCGCGCAGCTATTCCGGCGAACTTGTGGTCCGCCTGCGCGACGGGCGCACGCTGCGCCACCGTGAGGAAATCAACCGCGGCGCGCCGGATCGGCCACTCTCCAACGCCGATATCGTCGCCAAATTCCGCGGCAACGCCGCCACTGCGCTCAGCCCCGCGGCCGCCGCGCGCATCGAGCACGCGGTGCTGTCGCTGGCTGACCACTCCGTCGCCGCGCTCGCTGACTCTCTTGCACCGAGGACCGCCGCATGAACGCCATCACTCAGGACTCCGCCGAACAGCACGACCAGGATCGGCTGATCCTCGACAGCGTGGATCGCTTCCTGGAGCGTCACGTCCGCCCGGTGGCGATGCAACTGGAACACGACGACATCTACCCGCAGGAGATCGTCGACCGGATGAAGGACATGGGCCTGTTCGGCGCCGTCATCCCGGCGGAATACGGCGGCCTCGGCCTGAGCGCGCGGACCTATGCCCGGGTCATCGAGCGGATCTCGACGGTCTGGATGTCGGTCGCGGGCATCATCAACTCCCACCTGATCATGGCGACGATCGTCAATAAATCCGGCACCGAGGCGCAAAAGCGGGCGTACCTGCCGCGCTTCGCGTCGGGGGAACTGCGCGGCGGCCTGGCGCTGACCGAACCGGATGCGGGCACCGACCTCCAGGCCATCCGCACCACCGCCCGGCGCGATGGCGACGACTACATCGTCAACGGCACCAAGACCTGGATCAGCAACGGAATCGAGGGCGGCTGCGTCGCCTTGCTGCTGAAAACCGATCCGAAAGCCGAGCCGCGCCACAAAGGCATGAGCATGGTTATTGCGGAAAAAGGCCCCGGGTTCCGCGTCGGCCGCAAGCTGGAAAAGCTTGGCTACAAAGGCATCGACAGCGCCGAACTCGTCTTCGAGGACTACCGCGTCCCAGCCGATCGGCTTATCGGCGGGGTCGAGGGACGGGGGATGGCGTGTGCGATTTCGGGCCTCGAACTGGGGCGCATCAATGTCGCCGCGCGCGGTGTCGGGCTGGCGCAGGCGGCGCTGGATGAAAGCGTGCGCTATGTCCAGCAGCGCAGCACCTTCGGGAAGAAGCTGCACGAGCATCAGGCGATCGCGTTGAAACTCGGCGATATGGCCACCCGCACGCAGGCATCCCGCCTGATGGTGGACGCCGCCGCGCAGGCTTACGATCGCGGGGAGCGGGTGGATTACGAGGCCGGCATGGCCAAGCTGTTCGCCACCGAATCGGCGCTGGAAAACGCCATCGAGGCGATGCGCATCCATGGCGGATATGGCTACAGCAAGGAGTTCCTGGTCGAACGCCTGTACCGCGACGCGCCGCTGCTGGTGATCGGCGAAGGCACCAACGAGATCCAGCGCCTGCTGATCGCCCGGCGGCTTATCGAACGCAATCCGGTTTAGGGGCGGCGCATGGATCATCCTTCATCCGACCACTCGCTGCCACATCCCTCCGCCCGCTCTTTGCCGCTTGACGGCGTCACCGTGATCGCCGTCGAGCAATACGGGGCCGGGCCGTTCGGAACCATGTTGATGGCCGATCTCGGGGCGGAGGTGATCAAGATCGAGAACCCGGCCGAGGGCGGCGATATCGGCCGCCATGTCGGGCCCTATGTCTTCGGTCCGGGCGACAGCCAGTTCTTCCAGGCATTCAACCGCAACAAGCGCAGCATGACGCTGAACCTGAAGCACCCCGAGGGCATGCGGATATTGCGGCAGCTCGTGAGCAAAGCGGATGCCGTGCTGGACAATCTGCGCGGCGACCTGCCGGAGAAATTGGGGCTCGATTATGCCTCGTTGAAGGCGGTCAACCCGGCGATCGTCTGCGCCCATCTGTCCGCCTATGGCAGGGACAATGAGCGCAAGAGCTGGCCGGGATATGACTACCTGATGCAGGCCGAGGCCGGGTATTGTAGCCTGACCGGCGAACCGGACGGCCCGCCGGCCCGCTTCGGCTTGTCGATCGTGGATATGATGACCGGGCTGATGTGCGTGTTCGGCTTGGTCTCCGGGGTGCTGGGTGCGCGGCGCACCGGGATCGGCATGGACGTGGACGTCAGCCTGTTCGATACGGCCCTGCACAATCTGAACTACCTGGCGACCTGGTATCTCAACGAGGGGCATCTTCAGGGTCGCGAACCGCGCGGCGCGCATCCATCGCTGACGCCATCGCAGCTTTACCGTACCAAAGACGGCTGGATGTTCTTGATGTGTAACAAAGAGAAGTTCTGGCCGGCCCTGGCGGAATGTCTCGGGCGACCGGATTGGGCGAGCGACCCCCGCTATGCCAGCTTCAAGGCCCGCCTGGCTAACCGCGAGGCGTTGACTCGCGACCTAGACGCCGTGATGGCGGAACGCACGACGGCGGAGTGGATGGACCTTCTGGGCGGCGTGGTTCCGGCTTCCCCGGTCTATGATGTCGGGCAGGCGCTGGACAATCCGTTCGTGCGGAATGGCGCCCGGGTCGCGCCGTTTGCCCGGCCCGAGGGCGGATCGCCGGTCGAGGGCCTTGTCGGACCGGTTCGCATCGACGGGAAGATGCCGCTGACGACGGCCGCACCGGCGCTGGGGGCCGATACGGAGTCCGTATTGGGACGCCTGGGACTGTCGGCCGCCGGCATCGCAGCGTTACGGGCTGACAAGGTTGTCTGAACGCGCTACAGGCCATGAGATGACGGCTGCCTTGTATCTACAGGTCGCGCGGACCTTGCAGGACCGCATCGCCACCGGGACTCACCCCATCGGCTCGTTACTGCCGACGGAACACATGCTGGCGGAGGAGTTCGGTGTCAGCCGGCAGACCGTGCGGCAGGCAATCGGTCATCTGCGGACCATGAAGCTGCTCTCCGCCCGCAAGGGCATCGGCACGCGGGTGGAGGCGAGCCGCCCGCATTCGAGTTACTATCACTCGCTGCAATCGTTGCAGGATTTGTTTCAATTCGCCGCTGACGCGCAGTATCGCGTCACGGACGTGGAACGGGTTTCCGTCACCGGCCGCGAGGCCGAGGAGCTGGGATGCCGCCCGGGCCGAACCTGGCTGAGGCTGACGGGATTGCGGGAACTACCGGGCACGCTTGGCGCGCCCGGGCCGCTATGCCAGACCATCGTGATGATTGATGGCCGTTATGCCGAAATCGCCGACACGCCTCGCGTTCATACGCGGGCGATCTTCGCTCAGATCGAAGACAGATTCGGTGTTACCGTAACCGAGGTTCACCAGGACATTGAGGCCACGCTGCTCAATGCCGAGCAAGCCGCGGTTTTGCAGTCCGAGCCTGGCAGTCCCGCGCTGCTGATTACCCGCCGCTTCTTCGGCAACGGCCGTACTTTGATTCAACTCACGCGCAACCTGCACGCCGCCGGCCGGTTTCGCTATTCAATGATGGTGCGGCGGGACGTCTGATTCACTGTCGCGACTGCGGAATTGGTGGCACGCCTCGCGGCTTCCCGGTGATCGGCCGGTGCGCAAGGTCTCCGACGCCGCCCGGAACAGGATGTCGTACACCACGGTCTGGTTCTGGAACGCGATGACCTCGACTTGCGACGGCACGGTGAACACGACGTGGAAATACGGCACGTCGAGCAGCTCCGCCTGGCGATCAGCGAGCCATTGCGCCCGCGCCAGACCCTGGCACTTCGGGCAGTTGCGGTTGCGACACGTAATGGGAAATTCCCATTACGTGTCTTATGGGCAAATTCAGTAATGGGGAGTCCTGGGCGGCTCCTCCCAGAAGCCCCGCCGTTTTCGAGCGGCAAGGCGCCGCTTCGCATCCTCGTCTTCTCCCCATAAATCCGGACCTCCCCGGCGCTATGGCTGATTTGGCCGCCAGTGGCCAATGGGGGGCATGATGTTGGAGACGTATTTTGGATCGCCGAAGATGGTTGCGCGCGCCGTATTGTGGCGGATCCGAGGGACATCATGAAACGCACGCGGATGCCGTGGCGGCGATCCGCCAGCGGGTCGCCAAGGGCACCATGGTGCATGCCGATGAGAGCGCGGCGTGGAACCCGCTGCATGCCAGCTTCGCCATGCAGCGGATCAACCATCAGGACGGCTTCAGCATCGACGGTGCCTGCACCAATGGCGCGGAATCCTATTTCTCCCGGCTGCGCCGCGGCGAACTCGGACATCACCACCACATCGCTGGACCCTATCTCGTCCGCTACGCCAGGGAAGCCGCCTGGCGCGAAGACTTTCGCCGCGTCGACAACGGCGACCAGGTGTACGGCGTCGTCGGGCTGGCGATGCGGTGCCGGCGGTCGGTCGATTTCTGCGGCTACTGGCAACGCGCCCGGGCCGCCTAAATCAGCCGCCAACTGACGAGCCCCGCGGTCTCGCTACGCGCGATCGTCTCCTTGGCCCGGTTGAGCGAACCGAGGATCGTTTTCTGAACCAATTCGCGTTGGCGGTCGTCGACCACCGGCATGGCCTTGACGCGCATGATCCGCTCGGCGAGCTCGCGCGCCGTCATTGGCTGGACCGCATCGCGCAGCTCGTCGTAGATCAGCCGAAGGCATTCACCGGGACGGAACCAGACACTGCGTGCCCGCTGCTGCTTGGGTCGGATCGTGTTTGGCCGAATGTTCGGATCGAACAGCCGCATCGTCGCATCGAGATACGCCAGATTGGCTCGCTGCTGCCCAAGCTGTCGTTCAAGTTGGCTCACTATTCCGGCCAGTTCCGCTCGCTTATTGCTTAACGCACTGATGACATGCGGTTCGCCCATTACCGGCTGCTCCTGGAATACTACAAACCAGGATAGTAGACGGCATGCTCTCTTCGGCAAATATACTGGGGGTGGCGGATGCTACATAACCACTCGCGGGGCCGGCCCCGCCTGCGGGGGTAGAAACGGGTTCTCGCCCGCAGGTTGATAGAGTGTGGCCCAGGTCGCCAACTACGCGGCGAGTTTCTTAGGAATGGCGCAAAATCAACCGGTTGTAGCGCGCTGCGGTAAGCGGGGCAAAACCCCGGGCACGCAGGTGCAGCAATCGTCGGCACCTTGTGACCGCATCGCGGATTTCCGCCATTTTTGCGTGAGAGCTAACCGCACAGTTTCGCTCAGCGATTGAAAATGCCCGGGGTTTTGCCCCTATTACGCGCTGCGGTCTCAATACCCCAACGCCTCGCGCTCTCCAGGATGACGTCGTCAATCCGGCTTTCGGAGCGCCCGGCGAACCGCCAGGCTGTCATCAGCCCTTGTCTGCGGCGAGCCGGTCTCGGACGCGGGCCATGACCTCGGACTCCATTGCAGCCAGGTCCTCGCGGTTTGTCACCAGCCGGTAGCGCCCGGCCTCGATGTCGTCGATGCCAGCCTTATCTTCGGCCATCAGGTCATCCTCGAGTTCCAGGTCCTCAGCAAAGCGACGTGCCGCCTCCGCCAAAAACTCGGTCGCATCCGCGACGCGGCCTTCGGCGACCTGGCGATCTATAACGGCTTGCACCTCATCCGGCAGCCTGACCTGGATAACGCCCATGAAAACCTCCGGCGGTATCATAGCAGGTCACGGTCCGTCTGGCATGTCGAATCCGGGTGACCCGAAATCCTTGTCACTGGCGGTGCGCAGCATAAGGCCGCGGTAGAGATCTTCGGCGCCTTGGCCCCGGGACGACAAGAAAACAGCGCCGTCGCGGGTTCCGGTCTTGGACGTTTCACTTCGGCCTCAACCACCGGGTTCCGCCCTTCCTGTCCTTGCTTGCTCACACTTCCAAGCCCGAACGTGTTGCCGGAGCTTTCGGCCGTGGCGGACCGGTCAGCGCGGCGGCAGCGCGAAGGCGACCAGCGCGTCGCCGATGGGCGATTGCAGCAGGATACTTCCGCCGGCGGCGATCACGATGAACTGCCGCCCGTCGGCCGCCTGGAAGCTCATCGGTGTCGCCACGCCGGGAAACGGCAGGGCATGCTGCCACAGGGTCGCCCCGGTTTGCAGATCGAGCGCATGGAACAAGCCGTCCGGAGTAGCCCCGATGAACACAAGCCCGCTGCCCGTCACCAGCGGGCCGCCCAGGTTCGGCGCGCCCCAACTGGCCGGGGCATTCAGGCCCGGGATCCCCGTCGGCTGCGTGCCGAACGGATGCTGCCAGCGAATCCGCCCGGTATCCAGATCCACCGCGGCAATCGTGCCCCAGGGCGGCCGCGTGCAGGGGACCCCAAGCGGCGACAGCACCAGCCCCCGCTGCATCCCATACGGCGCGCCTGACATCCGCGCCACCTCGTCCGGGCCGCCCGCACGCTTAAGCTCCGCGTAATCGGCGGCGGGGAACAGCCGCGTATAAGCAGGCAGATTCATCACGTTCAGGATGGCGACATGCGATCTTGGATCATACCCCATGCCGCCCCAGTTGGAACCGCCGCCGAAATACGGAACCACGAGGCTTCCCTGCAGGCTGGGCGGTGTAAAGATACCGTCGTTGCGCAGCCGTTGGATGCGGCGAAGACAGGCGTCACGGTCGAGCGGCGTGATGCCCCAGACATCCGCATCCGACACGCTTTGCAGCGCCAGGGGTGGCGGCATCAAAGGCTCCGGCTGCGTCGGCGCCGAGTGCTCACCGGGCACGTCGGATTGCGCCACGGCGCGCTCGACGACTGGAAACACCGGCTCGCCGGTTTCCCGGTTCAGCACCCACAGAAACCCGGTCTTCGCCGGCTGCGCTACCGCAGGAATGATCTGGCCGTTGCGCGCGACATCGACCAATGTCGGCTCTGCCGGCAGGTCGTAGTCGAACAGGTCATGGTGCACGGTCTGGAACTGCCAGACCAAGGCCCCGGTGCGGACGTTCAGCGCCACCACGGCGTTGGTGCCCGGCAACGGATCGCTCCGCAGGCCGCCCCAGTAGTCCGGGCTGGGACTGGTGGTCGGCGCATACAGGATGCCGCGCTCGGGATCGACCGACATCGGCGCCCAGACATTGCCGGCCCCGGTCTGTTGGCGCAGCGCCTCGGGGATCGGGCTCCAGTGCCAGCGCTCCTGGCCGGTGCGGGCGTCGAAGGCGCGGACGAACCCGCTCGGCATAGCGGTGGCATGGTTGTCGGTGATGGCGGAACCGACGATCACCAGATCCTCGAACACCACCGGCGCCGAGGTCACGTTGACGACTTCGGCTACGGAACCGCCGTTGTCCATCTTGTTCAGGTCAATGGTGCCGCCCGACGCGAAATCGCGGCAGAGCATCCCGGTGCGGGCGTCCAGCGCCTCCAGCCGCCCATCCATCACACCCTGGAAGATGCGCGTCTGGCAGGCCCGGGACGGATCCGGTGCGGCTTCCTGCCAATACGACACGCCGCGGCAGATCAGCGAATGCTGCTTGTCATACGCACGATCCAGCTTGGGGTCGGGTTCGTGCGCCCAGCGCAGCTTTCCGGTCTCCACCTCCAGGGCGATGACCCGATTATAGGGTGTGCAGAAATACAGTGTATCCTGCGCCAAAATCGGCGTCGCCTCGAAGGTCGTGGCGCGATGACCCGGCTCCCCGCGGGAATAGTCGCCGGTGCGATAGACCCAGGCTTCCTGAAGTTGCCCGAGGTTCGCCGCGGTGATCTGAGCCAGTGGCGTGAAGTGGCCCCCGCCGGGACCGCCACCCGTAACCGGCCAGCCGGAGTCAGGTTCGGCCGCGAAACCGGACAGCGCGGGAGCGGCAAGCAACAAGACCGCCCATGGCAGCCGCGGCACGGTCATCTCTGCCGCCCGGCGCGGCGGAGGCCACGCCATGCGAGGAAAGTGGCCAGGCTGGCGAGGAAAGTCGTGCCGGTTGCCAGGATCGCGGCCATCACGGCATCATTCATCGCGACATGCTCGAACGCGCCGTAGATCATCATGACGACGACGGCGCAGCCGAAAAGCCCCCAGATCAGCAAAAGCAACGCTACCAGCGGCATGGTCGGTGCCTTCAGGGCAATCAGCCGATCACGTTGCAGGCCGTGGATTACTGTGGCAAGTCATCGGATCAATGTTTGGTCGCACCAGACTCTACATTTGTCTGTGAGCGTTCATTGAGGGCGCCTGTCCGGGCGGTGGCCCGCGGAATCAGTTCCCGCCCGGTGAGCTCGGGGTTACGCGTTCCCCGCACGGGCGGGGATGAACCGCACGAGCGTTGGAGGGGCAGAAACCTACGCTCGCGTTCCCGGCACGGGCGGGGATGAACCGGAATGTCGGCACCAACGTATCGGTGCAGTCGCGCGTTCCCCGCACGGGCGGGGATGAACCGATGACGCCGGCCTTTGATTCGGTCAGCGCCAGGCGTTCCCCGCACGGGCGGGGATGAACCGGTTTGCCGCCGCTGATCGGCCGGCTCGTAGGGGCGTTCCCCGCACGGGCGGGGATGAACCGATGCCAGCGCGGATCAGCCCGAGAGTTTCGTCGCGTTCCCCGCACGGGCGGGGATGGACCGGGCTCGGGCGATCACTGGCGTCGCGTTCCCCACACGGGCGGGGATGAACCGGCGTTGCGGAGCGCGCCTTGATCGCCCTTGCGGACTGGACAATGCGCGGACGCTATCGCATTTGCCCTTCGAGTAAGCCAGACGGACGCATTGGCGGGATCAGGGATCAGGCCTGCGCGGGAATGAGCCGGCGGAAACCGTATAGGTATTAAGTACGGTAGCGCCGAAGGGATGGTTCCGAGCGGGTCAATGCCGCAGTTGGAATGTGACCGCGGGATCCGGGCCCGCCCCGGTGTCGCCGACGCTGACCGCTGGCGGCGATCAGCCGAGGGCATCGCCGGACGCTCGGAACCCGCCGGAGCAGCTATGCTCGCAGGACGCGCCGGCACTCGGTCTGATGACTTGGTTTCAAGCCTGCTGTGTCAACAATGTCAACAATATCAACATGATAAAATGCGGACCTGCCTTTTTTTTTCTGGCAAACCCGAAAAAGATGCCTCACCATTCTGATCATGCGGCGCCCCCGGCGCGGTCACGTAAGGAGGTATCATGGCTAAGATCACGGTTTATCTGTCGCCCAAAAAGCTGAGTCCGAAGCCCCGTTCTGCGGCCTGTCGGCCGGCGCTCGAGAGGGTCCGCAACACGCTTGAGAGAGACATCTATTTGGCGTGGAGACGGAGAAGTGGCGGTTGTCTACCAGGACCCCTATGACGACTACGGAGAGGCCGTTCTCCGGGTTACCGGCATGGAGGACGAGTGCTCGAAAGAGCTGCTCGAAAGGCGGGCTGCCTGCTATCTTCATTATTTACTGTCCACACGGCCCGGGCGTGGTGACTCGCCCAGTTCCAGTTGCCGGGCCGCGTCGTCGATTTGCCCAACATCTTGTCCCCAGCGGCAACGGCGTCCCGGGACGGATTGGATTTCTTCTGTACTGCTCTGGCACTCGTGTGGCCGATAGCGGGCCGAGCGGATATGCGGAAGCAGGGCGTTGCGTCCGGCTGATATTGCGCGAAGGCTCAATCGGCTGCGGCGCTCCGCCCGGTTCAAAACCGTCGGCGACGTCTGTTCGCGGTCAAACCCCGGCGGGCGGCTTCGGGATCTCGGAAGCGACTTCGGCCGCTCTGACATTGGCTCGCCGCTTGGCTGCTCCGTCACGGTAGCCGGCGAGGCGGAACGGCAGGAGGTGCGCCAACCTCTGGCCCGGCTGAAAGCGGCGAGGAGTCTTTTCATCCCAGCCGGCCATACCGGCGGCCAATCCGTCATCGTAGGCTGCCCGCTCCGGCTTCGGGATCTTGAGACGGTCGGGGACGATCGGCAGATCGTCGGGGCGTGCCTCACCGGTTGGCTGCCTCACGGTTTCACCGGGCATGTGCGACGGCGCACCGGCGTCTGGTTCGGCCGCGCTGAGCCGCAGCGCCGGGAATCCCTCGGTTTCAAGCGCAGGTCGAGCCTGTTGACCGTCGTTGCCAGGCGGCGGGCGCGGATCGGTCGTCTCCATTTCCGGTCTTTGCTTTTCAGCGGCGGCGGCACGCCGTGTCTCCTTAACCGACGCGCGGGCCGCCGCCGCTTCAGCGCGTGCCGTCGCCACATCCGCTGCGGCGTGCTCACGTGCCGCCATCGCAGCCGCGGTTGCCTCGCGAGCCTCAGCTCGGGCCTGCTGCGCGGCTGCGAGCGCCGTCTCGCGGGCCGCTTCGGCAGCCGCCGCCCGGCGTTCCGCCTCGGTCAACTCGGCCCTTACGGCCGAAAGCTCCGCGGCGATCACGTTCCGCTCGCCGGCGGTATGCGCCGCGGCGGATACCGCTTTATCGCCTGCGGCGACGGCCTGATCACGCTCGGCCGCCAGCAGCGCCATCGCTTTATCGGTCGCTGCAAGCGCCTCGTCCGCTTCGGCTTGGGCCAGACGCGCGGCCTCCGCCGCAGCCCGAGCGGCCGCCACTTCTTCGCCAAGCCGCTCCGCCGCGCGCCGCTCCGCCGCCGTCCAGGCCGTGGCGATGGCGTCCCGGATAGAGGCCGCGAGCTGATCCCCAAGCGCCGCCGCACGCGCGGCGAGGTCAGGGGGCAACGGCGCTACGGAGGCTTCCGTCAGTTGATCCGCGGGCGCCGCAACATTGGGCCGGGTCTGTTCCCACACGGCCATGAGTCGCTTCGGATCGCCCCTATTTCCCAACTGCATCCGCAGACTATAGCCGGTGACGGGACGGTTCTGCGCCAGGACCGCCTCGCCAGCTCTGCCGATCTCCTCGGCGCTCACGGTCACGGTCGCAGCCACGGTCACCTCCCGCAGAAGGGTAAACCAAGCTTATCGAACCTCAAAAGCTTCAGAAGCATGGTAAGCTTGGTACTCTTTGCGCGGAGTAATACCCTACACATTCAAGAAATGCACGTGAAAGTAGCGGCGTCGGTCGGATGGGCCAGTAACCTTTCGTTCAGTCGGCGTTGCGACACCGATTCGCGTTTTGCAGGCAGGATTCGACGGCGGCTGAAGACCGTTTTCAGCTCTCAGGCGGATCGCGCCGCCAAGCGGCAGCGCCACGCGGCAAGACGGCTTCGCTGGCAGGCCGGCCCATGCCGTGGCGTTCCAATAGATCATTCAGCGCTCGGCCGATCAGCGCTTGGACAGTGGTTCCCTGCTGCAACGCAACCATCTTCAACGATTGCGCGACGGCCGGATCAAAATAGCCTCCCACCCACGCCGTGCCGATGCGCGAGCGCTGCGCCGAAGCTGCCGGCCGGCGTTTGGACGACACCGGGGCAGGATCGGCCGCCGGATCGGGGGGAGCGGCGGGCGGCGGGCGAGACATGCGCTCGGTTAGCGCAAAAGCGCCTGGGGCGGAAGCGGCGTGCACAAGACGGACCGACTCACTGCGCAGGGAGCGGTGATCTCACAATAAGACGACTAGACGACTAATTAGCTTTACAGGATGTCGGATCGCTGTCAGAACAGCCCCGTTCGCCAACCGCATGATCGGAGAATGCACCGATGACCTCTGAAAGCGGCGGGATTCCCGCCAAGACCACAATTGCCGCGATCAGCGCTCCGCCCGGCTCGGTGGCCGGCCCCCTCGAGTCGGTTGCACCCGCCGAGTGTCAACCGCCGGCAGAGATGACCGCCCTGTGGACTTGGTTGGTTTACTACATCCGCCGCCGTGCCGACGGGCGCCCCTATGTCGGTGTCACCAGCCGACCACTGCCGGTGCGGATAGCCGCATATGATCACACGGCGCGCCTGCGGCCGCGTCTCGGCCGTCCCGGTACATTGGTCCATGCGATCCGCCAGGCCTACGCGGATGGTTTGTCTTTCCACGACGCGTTTCAGGTCGATATCCTCGCTTCGACGTCCTCTCCCGAGTGTTAGCGCCGGTCTGAATCCGTAGCTATTTGCCGATGTCGGCGGGCCGGTCTGCCGGTGTCGGGATAGGTTGGTCGTCTGCGCGGCCGACGAATTGGAGATTGGCGGACCATGTTGGAGACGGGATTTCCGCAACGGTAGCAAGCAGTTAAGCGCCGAGCCGTGACGCTGGTGGCCAATCGCACCACCTGGGCGGCGGTCTGCGCCGGTTCGGGCTGTCGGGCGGCTGGTGCAACCAAAATCGGACCCTGATCCGTCACGCGGCGGCCTCGGGCGCGATGTCGGCGGCTCCGATCGGCATGCATCTGCCGCCCGCGTTCGCTCGCCTGGTACCGGCGACGGGCCTGCCGCTGCCTGCTGCGCCTCACCTCCGAGGCGCACTCGCGACCGCAGTAGACTTGGC
>Ga0326728_10012762_pt1 | contig 18522 bp, 14 predicted proteins | sample MB3enrmetagenome_FD_207602 | JGI IMG/M metagenome (GOLD analysis project Ga0326728, IMG submission 207602) | Lab enriched peat soil microbial communities from McLean, Ithaca, NY, United States - MB31MN | ecosystem: Environmental > Terrestrial > Soil > Wetlands > Peat | place: USA: New York... | reverse complement strand
GCCCTTGCGCTTCGCTAACCCTTCACCTCCATCAGGTTGGGTAGAGGACTTTCACCTCCAAGCTGTCAAACATGCTCGGCACACCGGGCTGGCGCAGACGGCCGGTCTTTGCCGTCTGCGCCAGCCGGCAATGGGTCCGCAAACGCCGGGCGGCGGGGCCGCAGGGAAATTGTAGCGCCGACCTTGAGGTCGGCATCCCCTTAGACACCGGCCACGAGGCCGGTGATGAGTGCTGACCTCAAGGTCAGCGCTACATCAACGTGCCATGGCCAGTGCGACACCGACGTGCCATGGCCGTCTCGGCCATGCCTGAGCACGGGCGGGACGCCCGTGGCACGCTTCTGTGGTGACCTCAAGGTCAGCGCTCCATCCGCCGGTGCGTCCGGACTTCCGACTCGCTGTCCGCAGTTCTCGATTTCCCGGGCAGGCCGGCGCGCGGAATTTCCTTGATAATGTAGCCTATAAATGGTAGGATGTTTAGGAGCCTAGTATCCCGGGGCAGGAAGAGGTGGGGCGGGGGCTTCAGGAATAGATCCTCTCGCGGCAAGTGGGCATGCGTACGGTCTGGGCAGGTGGAGCGTTGCACGGTTACGAAGATCACGGCGGTGCGGGCACCGGCAGGAGTGCAGATGCCACAAGCACCGGCAGGACTGCCAGTGCCACCCGTGGGAGGGCTTCGGGGCGGCGCCAGGCGCGACTGCCCGGAAACCCGCAGGAGTGCCGATGCTACCTGCAAGGCACCCTGCTGAAAGCAGAGAATCACAACCTGCGACAGGCGGAGCAAACCAGAAATTCGCGCGTGAAAATCATATGCCGGGAACACCAAAACGAAGCAGATCAACGGCAATCTAAAGTAATGCTTGAACGTCTGAAACGATGTACCAGAAAACAAGCCGCTTATCTCTCAGGCTGCAAAAGAGCAGAATTTTATCTCTATGAATTAAAGTGGGTTAGCGGAACACCTTCCGATGCAAAAAAATAAAAAATGCAAAATTTGAAGATCGTTTGTTTAACTTGTTGAAAACACAAGGCAAACTATCGGACAATGGGTCACTTTTGCACTTCTGAAACGATGTGTATGAAAACAAAGCACCTAGAGGTTTCCCCTTATATCTCTGAAAAATAACAGCTTAACGAAGAAATTGCAATTCGTATTGCAAAATTCGGGGCGCATTTCCGTTCTTAGATTGGCAATAGTCTTGTGAAGATGTTATCAAAAGAGATAACTGAGCGTTGAGCTGCGAAAAACGGAACAAACGGGCAACCCACTTCCATAAATTCCAAGTCTCATGGTAGACATTTTATCGGTTATGAGACCCCTCATCCGCCACCCTCTCTGTCCGCTTCCCGCAACTCAATCTGCATGGTCAGATTCATGAGCGGCGTGACCTCGCTGAAGATGGCGAGCATGGACTCCACCAGGTCCACCCCCGTCGAGCCAAGGACCTCCTCTTCGGTCATGGGATAGAAAAGCTGGAATCCCGCCCAGTGGTTTTTGGGTGCGGCATCCAGCCGGCGGCGGAGTTGGGTGACGCCGGGAAAGTTCTCCCTGGAAAAAGTGGCGGGTTCCGATTCCCAACTTCCAGCGAAGAGGCTGAAGCCTTCGCGCAGGATCAGCCGGCGCAATTCGCGCTCCACGGGGGTACCGGGCCGCAGACCTTTCACCAGCCTGTGCCAGTCCCAGTCCGGGCCGAGTTCACATTCGCGGGAGGTTGACGGCGCTTGCACATAGCCGCGTTCCACCTGCAAGCCGCACTTGAAGAGCTTTTCCTCGGTCTCCACGGAGATGAAGAATTTTGCGCAGCCAAAGCTGACGTGGGAGGAGAGCGGTTTGGCCTCGCGGTCGGCGCGCGGCAGGAAGGCGATCCATTGCCAGAAGACCCCCCGGCCCCATCGCTCGGTGACGAAGCCCTGCCGATAACGCGCCTCCAACGCCAATTTCAGGATGCGCGTGATGCGCTCATTTTCTTCCAGGTTTCCCACGTGGATCCCGCGGCGGAAATCGAGGAATTCCGGCCTGAATCCAATCGCCGCAGTGGGTAGGGGAGATGAAGCGCCGCTCTGCTGATGAGATGAAGCCCTCACCTTCGGGTCGGCCAGGGAAGCTCCGCCATTTGATTTCATATCGGCACCTCCGGCAGAAGTGAATCGGCATGATTGTAGCAGCAGGGCGCCGGGAGGCGTAGGCAATCCTTCACCGTTGGTCTTGCCGGGTTCGGATAGAAGGGAATGAATGCGGAGCGGATGCGCAGACCGACCAGCAATAGCGGGAGAAGGCGCAACGGCCATCGGCTGCTGCGCCCGTCTCTCCTTGAGTCGGTCGGTCCCGTGCGGCGCCTTATTGCGGCATGGGGGGCGGAGTTGTTAGGGTAAGGTATATCCAGAAACCCACGACCACCAGCAGCATAACCAGAGAAAGCGTTCCCAAAGCGCGAATCGGGACGGTCAACTTATTGGTCTTCATCTCGATGATCGTCTGAGCTTTAATGGCCTTATCTTCCTTGGCATCATCCGTCAAGGGAATCCAATCCGATTCATTCTTCGTAAGGCTGCGGCGGTAAAGGAGTAAACCAGTGAATGCGATCGTAATCACTCCCCAAATTGACCCCAAAGCGATTAAAGTATGCATATCTCATCCTCCGAAAAACTCGGACACCGTGTCGCTGAGCGAAAGCGGCTCCACATTCAACATGGAAAGCAAGCGGGGTTCCAATCGCGTTCCCACAAAGAGGTTGGAGGCCGGTGCGGCGCTAAGGTTGGCGCTGAGGGGTGATTTTGTGACTCAATGTCGGCTTCTCTTGATTGAGGGGCTGCTGGAGATTCCGGTGCGGGAGTTGGGCCGGCATCAGGTCCAATGATTCGGAGGGAGGTGGACGCCCCCGCGCCGTGATTCCCTCCTCCCGGAGGTAGCTTGAACCACTCGCACTCGGCCACAGTGAGGCGCGGGGGCGATATTTTGATGAGCGTCAATCCTACTGCGCGATTCCCTCCCGATGCTCAAGCTTGACTTGCGGAGCTGTCGGCTCGGTTGAAGTGACGGAAGCGGCGGTGGACGTGGTGGCAGGGGTGGCCGCTTTTTCCGTGGGCCGGAATTTGGGTTCGCTCAGATAACCATGCACAGAATCCTTGTCAATGCGGTTGATGACCAACTCGAGGGGCTGATGGTAGCCCTCCGGATAAAAGGTAACCGATTCATACAGATTGACATGCTTCTTGGTGATCGCCTTGTCGTCGACGAGTAACTGCAAATCGCAGTATTCATGTTTGTTATCGGCTTTGTGCAGAGCGATGCTGATGGGCCCCGTATGGTGATAAGTCGCTGATTTTTCAAAGCTGAACTCGTAATAATTCCGCTCCCCTTTTTTCTCCAGAGCCACCAGTTCGTCGTGGTTGCGGGCGATGTCTCCGCCCAGCTCGGTTCGCGCCGATTGCAGGTTTCCTTCCATGTCCGTTTTAGCCTGGTCCAGGTTAGCCTGAGTGTCGGCAATCAGCTTCTGGTTATCCTCCAACTGCTTTTGCTGATTGCCGAGCTGCTGCTGGAATTGCTCCCAACGCGGGTCCTCGACGGGCGCGGGGGCGGCGTTTAATACATGCTTGGAGTGCCGGTGCACTTCGTGGGTGCGGGGGAGAAATTGCTCATTCTTAATGGGTTCAGTGGGGGCGGGACTGGCCGCTGAGGTCGCCTGGGCGGCGGTCAAGAGATTGACTTTTGCTGCCATGGCATCCGCCTCGCTTTTCTCCTCAGCGAGCGAGGCCTGCAACTGGGCGCGTTCGGCGGCCATCTGGCGGGCGATGTCGTGTTGCAGCCACCCGTAGCCGACTGCCATCCCGGCCAGGATGACAAACAGGACGACGGCGATCTTCAGCATGGTTGATGTAAAATCATGGCCATGCTGAACGTGAGTGTCTTCAGAATTCAGGCCTGGCTCTTGCGAACCGTTGAACGGCGCTCGCTCATCATTCATGGGTCCCTCCCTTATTGTTTGCCTTGCAAGTAGAGGCGTAGCCAGTAAATGCAGGTAGCATGCCATTCGGCCAAAATATTAAGTCATTGTTTTAAAGTGACTTAGAAGGCGCTGAGGAAGAAACAGGCATGGCTGCGGAAGTCAATTTTTCCGGTGGAGAGAAAATTATTCAGGGTGGCACGTTGTGCTAAAATACCCCATTCCTTCGCGGCCTTGGCGATTGAGTTGTTCGTTCAGTAATCCTTTAACTTCAGTTTCAGCCGATTAATGCCGTTATCCTCGCCAAGGTCCGCATAATTACAACGGGAGAGCCCCCTCATGCATTCCAGTAGATCCGCCTTGATTCTTATCCTGCCGGCGCTCTGTTCTGCGCTCATTTCCTGCAAGCCCAAACCGGCTAGGGCGCTCCAGCCGGAGGCACGACCGATCGGAACGCCTATCCAGATCGCGGCTCCTCTGGGACTGCCGCCCGTCCCCATTCCGCCGGACAATCCGCCGACGGCGGAAACGATTGCCCTGGGCCGCAAGCTGTATTACGACACGGCCCTTTCCGTGGACAACACCGTGTCCTGTGCGACTTGCCACAATCCCGAGTTGGGGTTCTGCGACGGACGCCCGGTTTCCATCGGGGTGCACGGCCAGAAGGGCGCCCGCAATGCCCCCACCGTCATCAATGCCGCCTATTACACCACCCAGTTCTGGGATGGCCGGGCTCCCAGCCTGGAAAAACAGGCGGGGGGACCCATGGCAAACCCTATTGAAATGGGTCATACCCTGGCGGGTGTGGAAGCGAAGCTCAACGCCGACCCCTCTTACCGGGCCGAGTTCAAGAAGGCCTTTGGCTCAGACGTCATTATGATCGAGATGGTGGAGAAATCCCTCGCCTCTTTTGAACGCACCATGGTCAGCGGCAATTCTCCCTTCGATCGCTATATGTACGGCGGCGACAACCAAGCCCTAAGCGCCTCTGCCCGGCGCGGCCTGGAGGTTTTCCGCAACCCCAAGAAAGGCAATTGCGTGGTGTGCCACACCATCGGCGACAGTTATGCTCTGTTCACCGATAACAAATTTCATAATCTGGGCGTAGGGGTAAAACTGGGGATGGACGGCGAGGCGGTATTTACGGACCTGGGCCGGTTCAACGTGACCAAAGTGGAAGCTGACAAGGGGGCCTTCAAAACTCCTTCTCTTCGCAACATCGCTCTGACCGCTCCCTACATGCACGACGGTAGTGACAAGAATCTGAAGGAAGTTATCGACTTCTACATCGGCGGAGGCAATTCCAATCCCTACCGCGATAAAGAGATTCATTCGTTGGATTTCCTGACCGGCCAGGAGCGGGCCGACTTGCAGGAATTCCTGAAGTCGCTGACGGGCGAGATTCCTCCCAACATCGGCCCGCCAACATTGTAGGGCGGAACCGCATTCCGGAACGCAGGGCCGAATGACGTTCGGCCTGAGGCGAGCGTCACCCGCACTGGATTCCGCATCACCTCACGGCCCGGGGTTGACTGCGCATTGCTTTGCCACCGAGGCGCGTCCGAGGACAATCAGGGAAAGGATGCCCAGCGCCGTGCCCAGGGGGAATTCCATGCAGGTTCGCAAAGCAGTTATTTGGCGAGGGTGAAGTTCACATCAACTTCAGTAGCGACCTCGACGGGGTCCCCGTTGAGTGTCGTCGGCTTGTATCGCCACTGTCGGACTGCCGCAATGGCTGCCTCGGCGAGGGACGAATCACCGCTGAGCAGTTTGACATCCTGGACGGTCCCATCTCTGCCAATCACTACATCTAACTTCACTACGCCCCGCACGCGGGCCTGCTCTGCCTCCGGAGGGTAGACCGGGCTTAGCTTATAAATGAGTTTCGCCGACTCAACCATCCCCCCCACGCGAATGCGTGCCGGTGTCTCCGGGCCTGGGGGCAGTTGGGAGGCGATGTGGAACTGTTCTTGCGCGGCGGTTTCATCGCCCTTCTTCTCCAGAGCCTGTCCCAACAGGTAATGCATTCCGGCATGTTGGGGCGCCAGGCGCACACCGTCTTGATAAACACTGATCGCTCCCTCAAGATCGCCTGTTTGTTCAAGGGCTTGGCCAAGCCCGGCGCGGGCATTCACATTGTCAGGCTCCAGCCGCAGGACCTCGCGAAATTCCGTCATGGCCCCCGCTTCGTCTTTACGGGTGACCAAGAAATGAGCAAGACCCAAGTGGGCATCGGGAAAATCCGGCTGCGATTGGATTGCGTTGTGATACTCGTCAATTACTTCCGACTCCGACTTTTGTCCACCCTCGAAAAAGAGTACGGATGCCAGCGCAAAATGCACATACCCATTGTTGGGGTCGATCTTGAGGGCGGAACGAAATTCGTTTTCCGCATCTTTGTTTGAGCGCCCCATTCGAAGCTCTGCCCCGCGCGCCACGTGCGTCAGGACCTCGGCCTCCCGACTGCCAGTGGTCGATAATTTTAAGGCGTCAGTGGATTCCAAGGGAGCCGTCTTGCCCGCGGCCCGCAGACTGTCCAGCAACGCGTCCTTCCCACCGGCGGTTTTGACAAATTGAAGATAGTCATCCGTGGGGTTAAAGCTGACGCCGCGCTGTTTGACCAGCTTTTCCACCCGCGTGCTTGATGTCCCTGCCAGTAGAGCCAGAATTTCAACTTTGCCCATGGGCACTTGAGCAGGGGGAACAGATTGCCCTAGCACCAACGGGCAACTGAGTAAAATCCACATCGCGGTACGGAGTTTCATCGGTTTTCCCTCACCCAAAACAAATTCCCACAGTTTTGTTCCAAACCGTCCCCTAACCCCCACCTGCGCCCGCCCACCCGCCAGGCTCCAGCGTCGCAGGTTCGAACGGCGTTCGGCCTGGGGCGAGCGCCGCCCGCCCGGCTAGGCCGGAGGAATCCCAGCATTTGGCGGTTTGGGGGCGAACAATTTAACCACCGATGGGCGGCCCAGAACGATAAACGTAAGGACACCCAGAGCCGTCCCGTAGGGAAATTCCAGGCAGCCCAGCGCGCCAATCACCATGCAGAAGGTTCGCGACTGCCTTTGTTTAATGTACCGCCCCGCCAGGAACCTGAGAAGCGCCACTCCCATCGCGAAAAGGAAGATCAGCAATCCGATGCCGGCAATGATCCAACCAATGAAGTCCGGCGGCGGCTCATGGCCACTGGTGGAGGTTGGCGCATTGGCAAAAGCTATGCTCATAACGATGCCAATGACAAGATAAAACAGGCCAAAGAGAGAAAAGAATGCCGCCATCCCGGCCGAGATCATATAACCCAGCGACAAGAGCTTAAGGTGTTCCTGATCAATAATCGATTGGCGATCAATTTCTTGGGGCATGGACGACCTCCGAAGGCTGGGGTGCAGCGTACCAAGCATGATTCGGCAAAACAAGGCATTTCGCTTCGGGGGTCAACCCGCCGGGCGCCTCACCTGATAAAATATTGGCGGGCACCCACCACAGGTCGCCAGGGTGACCCGCGTGGAATAGAGCTGAACCAAATGCTGAATGATTTCCGCCAACTTCTGCGGCAGAACCGCAATTACCGCTACGCCTGGATTGGCCAGGTGGTCAGTGAGTTCGGCGATCATTTCAACAACATTGCGGTATTCAGCCTGGCGATGCAGACCACTCATTCCGGGCTGGTGGTGAGCGGCATCATGCTGGCGCGAGCCATTCCGGCAATGATGGCGGGGCCGCTCGCCGGCGTGATCCTCGACCGCTTTGACCGCAAGCGCATCATGCTGGCGAGCGACCTGATCCGCGCCGTAGTGGCCCTGGCGTTCGTACTGACCGTCCGTCACCATCAAACCTGGCTGCTTTATGGATTGAGCGCGCTGCTGATGTTTGCCTCGCCGTTCTTCACCAGCGGCCGAACTTCCATTCTGCCCTCCATCACCAGCCGGGAGGAATTGCACACCGCCAATTCGCTGACCCAGACCACCCAATGGACCACCCTGACCATCGGCACCATGGTAGCGGGCTTGAGCGCGGCCGCCCTGGGTTATCAGTGGGCCTTCGTTCTAAACTCCCTCTCCTTCCTGGGGTCGGCGGCCTGCATCTGGCAATTGCGCCGGGTGGGGGGCTTTCGGGCCAGGCGCGAGGGGCGGGCGGAAGATCAGGTCTTGCGGCCGTGGCATGAGTACAAGGAGGGCCTGCGTTACATGCACTCCTTGCCGCTGCTCATGGGAATTGCCCTGGTCTATGTGGGTTGGGCCACCGGCGGGGGCGCCGCCCAAATCCTTTTCACCTTGTTTGGCGAGCAGGTGTTCAACCGTGGCCCGGCGGGTATCGGCACGGTGTGGAGTTTTGCCGGTGTGGGCCTGCTGGTGGGCGGAGCGGTGGGCCACGCCTTGGGCCGGCGCATCAGCTTCCGCAATTACAAGCGCTCCGTTTCCATCTGTTATTTGATCCACGGCGGGGCCTACATGGTCTTCAGCCAGATGCACAATTTCGGGGCTGCCTTGTTTTTCATCGCGCTGTCCCGCGCCAGCGTGGCGGTAAGCTCCGTATTGAGCGTCTCGCAATTGCTGCGGCACGTTCCGGATGAATTCCGGGGCCGGGTGTTTGCAACCATTGATTCGCTCACGTGGTCTACCATGATGGTTTCCATGACCGGGGCGGGCATCGCTTCCCAGCATTATTCGCCCCGCACCATCGGGTTGGTGGCGGGCATCTTAAGTACCAGCCCGGCAATCTTCTGGGGCTTGGCGAATTGGAAGGGAAAGCTGCCCGAGCCTGAACCGCTGGCCCTCGAACCCGCGGAAGTGGAGATGCACGGCGGGCCGACGGCGTAGGAAGAGCAGTGGCTAGTGGTTAGTGGCTAGTGGATAGTGGTTAGTGGAAAGGCGCTAACTCTTGGGCCTGAGACTTACCACTATCCACTATCCACTAGCCACTAACCACTTTCTTCAACTGGAGGAAACAATGAGTGAGACAAAACCCCTTGCCGTGGTCACCGGCGCTTCCAGCGGCATTGGAGCGGCATTCGCGCGGGCGCTGGCGGCGCGCGGTTACGATCTGGCCCTGGTGGCGCGCCGTGAGGATCGCCTGCGGCAATTGGCCGGTGACCTGGGCCGGCAATTCCCCGTGAACTGCACGTTGCTGAAAGCCGACCTGACCAACGATGCGGAATTGCGCGCGGTGGAGGATTTTCTGGCCGCCGCGACTAATCTCCAGATGCTCGTAAATAACGCCGGGTTCGGCACCCTGGGACGGTTCTACGAAGCCTCCATCGAGAGCCAGGATGCCATGCATCGCCTGCACGTGCTGGCCACCATGCGCCTCGCGCACGCCGCCCTGCGCAACCTGACCGCGCGCGACCGGGGCGCCATCATCAACGTCGCCTCCGTCGCCGCCTTCGTGCCCCGCCCCGGCAGCACCAGTTATTACGCCACCAAAGCCTGGATCAACTGCTTCACCGAAGGTCTTTACCTGGAGCTGAAAACCGCCGGATCGCGGGTGCGCGTGCAATCCCTCTGCCCGGGATTCACCTATACGGAGTTCCATGATGTGCTGGGAATCGAACGGAACTTCATCTCCAGGGGATGGTGGATGCCCGCCGAGGATGTGGTCGCCGCTTCGCTTCATGGTCTCGAAAAGGGAAAGCTATTCGTGGTGCCGGGATGGCGCTACAAGTTGCTGGTGTCGCTCGTCCGCATGCTGCCGCGCGGAGTGCTGCACTATGCGCTGACGCGGGGGCCTGCGAGTCTGCGCCGCGAACGGGAACCTTCGAAATAAGTCTTCAGTTCTCAGTTTTCAGTTGTCAGCAGGCAGCGCGGAGGCATCCGTCAGCCGACGGATTCCTCCGCGGTTCTTCCCAAATCCGACCGATGCCTGGATAGTTTTCAAGACGAATGCGAGGTGAACTGCCGCGCGGGAATCCGTCGGTTGACGGATACCTGTGCGCCTGCTCCCCATTACCTCTCTCCGCCTGCCTCGTTCCACGTGTAACCAGCTTATTTTCAAATACTTATTGGGGTAGCAGCAGAATCGTGTGCAGCCAGTCAGATAACTAGGTTTGTTTTCATGTATTTATTGGGGTGGCGGGAATTCGAGGGTCTTTGGGGCAATTTCGGAGGCTGAAAACCTACCTATCTCTTTTATTTTCAGATATTAATAGCTAAAATTAGTTAACTGGCTTATTCTTCATAAACTTATTGGGGTGATGCATTTTACATCAAAATTTGCAATTTGTTTTCAATAACTTATTGGGAGCGCCCTTCATTTTTGACGTTTTCATGTTTTTGCATTTCCGCTATGATTTTGACGGACAAATTGGCCACTTGACACCCTTGTTTCCAACTCAAAACCATCCGCCTCATCCGCCCCTTTCCGCGTCATTCCCGTCTTCATGCTTCCCGCCCGAGGGGCGCCGGTTTGCTCCATGGTCCCGGGACAAACCCTCGATTGTTCCGGCCACCCTTAAATATATACTATGTTGATACTCTTGTCAAGAGAAAAAACGACCTTCGGAGCCTACCCCAGACTGGCGCCCCCACAAGTCGGGGTGATCTCCTGCAGGGACTTTCTTCCCGCAAGGATTTGGCGTGGGTATAATCCCTGCCAGCGCCCAATTCTACAAACCGACTGAGGTGAGCCGACAGTCCCATGGGTCCCTTCGGGAAATCGCAGACCCCCAAGAACCGGGGTCTGCGCCAGCCGGCGATTCACCCACGGCCGGAGGCCCATTTTCTGATCGGAATGATTCGTCCGTCGTAACTATACAGAACGACATAAATGCTTGCGCATTCGGCTGTAGCGGCGGTCTCCGACCGCCGTCGTCGATCGGAGATCGACGCTACAATCTCAGCGCTCAGAGAGCGCCGCTCCAGGGCAATGCGCAGGAACTTATGTCGTTCTGTCTAAATGGCCAGGATGTGAACGAAACCGCCGACTACTCGGAGGAGAGAAGGAATTGGAACACGTTAGCCCCCCAGGTTGCAAAGCGGGTAGCCACAAAACTGCATTGACCATGGCGACCAGCCAGCGTGCAATTCTACAAATGCACTGAGGCGAGCCGACAGGTCCCATGGCTCCCTTCGGGAAATCGCAGGCCCCCAAGAGCAGGGGTCTGGGCCAGCCCGCGTGAAAGCATCAGCGGGGAGATGGGCTTGCCCCACGCAGGAGTTAGCAGTAGGATGGCGGCAGTCATGGAAAGCCCGAACGATCAAGTCGCACGCGTGGATATAGCAGCCAGGGCCGTAGTGGGTGAGGAATTGCTAGCGCGAATGCAATGGGTATTAGTTGCCATAAACCTGCTCCTTCTCATTTGGGCATTCGCATTTAAGGCTCCTTACCACCATTTCACTTATTTGCATATCGCTACCATTATTGCTGCATTGGCAACGTCCGCCCTCTGGTTCAAATGGCGATACAGGATTTACTCGCTGGGCATTCTGCTAGTCGCCGACCTCGCGATTGGCATGATGTTGCTGCAAAAGCAGCCATACACGGCTGCTGACTGGGTTGGGTTTGTTGTGGGTCTGGTTTTCGAATTCGCTCTTCTCTTCAACTATATTTGGAATTGTGCTGGCCCCTACGCCACTGTTCGCCTTCCAGGGTGGGAAAGGGAATGCGAGCAGGCATGCCGCTGGCGCGAACTGCTGAAACCCGGGGAAACGGCGAGTGGCGTTCTGGAGTTCAAAACCGGGCATTGGTGGACTGAGCGTTCGACTTATCATCTACTGAAACCCGGCCCGTATTGGGTTATCGCGAAATTTAACAAATTCATAACTTACAGCCTCGTGGATTTCCGCGTTCGAGCCCTAAACGAAATAACCTTCAAGAAACTCACAACCGGCGAAACGGAGATCAGGATCGGCGATAGGACCCTGAAAGCCGTTAATGTATCGCCATCCACGTTTGACTTCGCTCCCGGCGCCTGACCGCGTTTTTTTCTCTCTGATCCGGTTTTCCGAAGGTAGTATAATGGTAGTATGAAAACTAAAATGAAAACTTCGCTCACCCTGTCCCGCGAAGTGGTTCGAGGCATCGACCGCGTGGCGGGGAAAAAGCGTTCCCGGTCGGCGGTGGTTGACGATGTGCTGCGCGGGTATCTCTCCTACCGCGAACGCGCCGCCTCGAACGCCCGCGACGCGGAGAAAATCAACCGCTTTGCCGACGAACTGAACGCCGAGATGCAAGATGTGCTCGCCTACCAACCGCTTGACCACCTCTGGGAGGAGCGATGAAGCGAGGAGATATGTACCTGCTGCGCCATCCCGGAGGCGGATACCCCAAGAAACAACGGGTGATGACCGTGGTCAGCCGCCAGATCCTCGTTGATTCCCGTTTCCCCACGGTCGTTTGCGCTCCGGTGTTCACACGTGGCCACGGTCTCGAAACGGAGGTCTCCGTAGGGCCGGAAGATGGATTGAAACATCCGAGCTGGATTGCCGCGGACGGCCTGGTCAGCATCCCCAAGAGCCGACTTACCGACTTCGTCGGTAGCCTTTCGCCTGGGAAGCTCTCGCGCCTCTCGCACGCATTAAGAATCGCTCTGGACATATAAGGGCGGCATAAGAACGAGACAATGCCATCCCGCCGAAAGAGAGAAAGGGCGGGCGCAGCCGGTCGATTTTTGCGGTCTGCGATCTCCTGAAGGGACTTTCTTCCCGCAGGATTGGGCGTGGGCATAATCCCTACGAGCGTGCAATTCTACAAATTGTCTGAGGTGAGCCGACAGTTCCCATGGGTCCCTTCGGGAAATCGCAGACCCCCCGAAATCAGAGGTCTGCGCCAGCCCGCCCAACCCGCGCCGCCGTTGAGGGGTTACTGAAAACTGATGACTGATAACTGAAGACTGAGATGGTAGCGGGGGGGAGGATCGAACTCCCGACCTAGGGATTATGAGACCCTCGCTCTACCACTGAGCTACCCCGCCAGGTTGGTACAGCCAATTCCGCGAGTAGTCACACAACTCTCCATAGTAGGGTATTGATGCGCGGGAGGTCAAGAATCGCGCGCAAGACGTGGTGTCCTAATTCGAACGTAACGCCGCCATCTTGGCGGTCCAGTGCCGGCTGGAAGCCGGCGGTACATCAGAAATTAGAACATTGCCGCGCAATAATTGACGCCACGCTCTCCCGTAGGTTATTTTTTTTATTGCGGTGAATTATCCGAAGGATTTTGCCGGGGGGATCGCCCAATGTTGGCGAACTTCCGTTGACATGCAGTAATCCGTATCGTTAGACAGAGCGACACAAGTGTTTGCGCATTCGGCTGCAGCGGCGGTCTCCGACCGCCGTCGTCGATCGGAGATCGACGCTACAACCCCGACGCTCAGAGAGCGCCGCAACAGGGCAATGCGCAAGAACTCATGTCGTTCTGTATTAGTCCGCCGAACCCGGCGGGAGTCTTGGGCCGTCAGATATCAGGGAGGAACAGGGAATGGAGAAGGGCAGTGAACCCGCACCGGAGGGTTTGACCCAGAGCCGGCGGGGATTCGGCTACACCCTCATCTATGGACTGGGTGCAATTATAACCGCAGCCCTGGGGATTCCCGCGGCGCTTTACCTGTTTCTTCCCTCCAAAGCCCGCCGGGATCAATCCTGGGTGGAGGCCGGCGATGTGAGCCAGCTTCAGCCCGGCGTCCCGGAGGAGATGACCTTCCGGCGCATTCACAGCGATGGTTGGAAAATCTACAGCGAAAAAGGCACGGCGTGGGTGGTGAAAACCGCCGAGGGCAAGGTGATCGCCTTCTCTCCCATGTGCACCCATTTGGACTGCGCGTATCACTGGGATGCGGGCAAGTCAGATTTCGTTTGTCCCTGCCACGGATCGGAATTTTCCGTCGATGGGAGCGTCTTATCGGGCCCGGCGCCCCGCCCCCTCGACCGCTTTGAGACCAAATTAGAGAATGCCCGCCTCTGGCTGGGTCCAGTGCATCCGTCGAACGAGTCATCATCATGAGGGAATCCCCGGGAAAGCTTCGCGCCTGGTTTGAGCAGCGCACCGGACTGGAATCCGCCCTTCGCCACTTTCTGGATGAGGACATACCCGGCTCCAGCGGCTGGCACCAGGTCTTCGGCAGCGTTGCCCTCTTCCTGTTCATGGTGCAGGCTTTTACCGGCGTCCTGCTTGCCTGCAATTACGCGGCGACTCCCGGTGACGCTTACAACAGCCTGCAATACATCATCACCGAGGTTACGGCGGGCCGCCTGATCCACGGGCTGCACCACTGGGGCGCCAGCATGATGATTGTAGTGGTGGCGCTCCACATGACCCAGGTATTCCTTTATGGAGGCTACAAGAAACCCCGGGAGGCCACCTGGATGGTGGGCGTGGTTTTGCTGCTGCTCACTCTGGCCTTCGGTTTGACCGGCTATCTGCTGCCTTGGGACAACCGCGCTTACTGGGGAACGGTGGTCAGCACCCAGATCGCCGGCCAGGCCCCGCTGGTGGGACCCCTCATGAAACACCTTATGGGGACGGAAGGAAGCGTGGGGGTGGTCACCTTCGCGCGGTTTTACGCGCTCCACGTCCTCATTCTGCCGCAACTGATCGTGGCGTTGATTGTCTTCCACATCTTCCTGGTGCGAAAACACGGCGCCGCACCCACCGCCGGCGATACGGGCCCCACCAAGAAGTTCTTTCCCGAGCAGGTGCGGAAAGACGTCATCGCGGTATTCACGGCGTTCGTAATCCTCTACCTGATGGCCCTGTTTGTGAGCGTACCGCTCGAGCGCCTGGCCGATCCCACCGATCTCACCTATGTTCCCCGCCCCGATTGGTATTTCCTCTTCCTCTTTGAAACCCTGAAGTTCCTTAAGGGGTCGCTGGAACCGGTGGGCTCCGTTCTTCTGCCCAGCCTGGGCGTGCTGGCCCTGATCTTGACGCCCTTTATGGATCGGGGGACGCTCAAGAAAGTCACGCGGCGGACCACCGCCATCGTGGCTGTGGCGCTGGCCGCCATCGCCTGGGGCGCACTGACCCTCGCGGCGATTGTGACCACGCCGCCCGAGGCGCAAGAGCAAGCGAGCATCGTCCCGCAAGGTCAGGGCTGGAATCAATTCTCCCCGCAGGAACTTGCCGGGCTGGGATACTTTCGCCAGGAAAAGTGCGAGGCTTGCCACAATTTGAGTGAGGGTCCCCCCAAGCCCGGTCCCAACCTGGCCACCGCGCGTGAACATCGCGATTCCGCGTGGATGGTCAAGCACTTCAAAAATCCCAATCAAGTCGTGCCGGGAAGCAACATGCCGCCCATTCAGCTCAGCGACGCGAACCTGACCGCGCTCGCCGCGTTCATGCTCAAGCTGTCGCCGGAGAACGCGAACGACGTGGCTTCCGCGCCGGTAAGCATCGTGCGGGGAGCGCAAATCTACGAAGCACAGGGATGCGGGAATTGCCACATGGTGAATGGGGCCGGGTCCAACATGGGCCCGCCGCTGAACGGCCTCGCGCGGCGCCACGATCGGCCCTGGGTGGAAAAGCACTTCGCCAATCCCGCCGCCATGTCGCCGGGAAGCATGATGCCGCCTTCCCAGTTTTCGCCGGCGGATTTGAAAGCGATTGACGATTATTTGTTTTCGCTGCCGGAGGCGTAATCCGCAGTTCAGATTTGGTAAGCGGTCCGCTGGGTGCTGCCTGATTCGGTGGTTTCCGCCAAGAGCTGGACATTATGTCGCTGCTAGCGCCTTGCCGGCGTCCGAATCTCTCCCCCCTCCAGGGTTCATTTCACGGCGTTGTGCAGACGTTCAGCGCGTTCCGTCCGAAAAATGTCGGCGACCTCCAAATCGCGCTCGTGGGTAAGCCCTTCCCAGTGGTTATCGGCGATCAGGCGGCGAATTTGCTCGATGCGCTGGGAGGGCAGCGGGTGGGAGCGGAAGTAGCCTTGGATGGCGGCAATCGCCACGCTGGAAAGCTCCTCCTGGGGCGACTCGGCATGCCGCACGTATTCCTGGTAAAGGCGGTCGTAGGTTTCGCACATGCGCTCGGCGCCCAGGGGAGAATACCCCGCCGCCACCGCCAATTTTGTGCCCTCGCTATCCGCTTCCAGCTCCTGATCCTTGCTGTAGCCGGCCTCAAAAACCGCGAGGGGAATCTGCGCCAGCTCGCCCAGGGGGATGCGCTCAAGGCGGGCTTCGAGTTGGACGCGCTCGGCGCAATGTCGGTGGTCAATGTGCTCAATCTCATGGCCCAGCACCGCGGCGAGTTCGTCTTCGCTGTCCATCAACGCCACCAGCCCTGCCCCGATGTAAACGTGCCCGCCGGGCAGCGCGAAGGCGTTCACAAAATTCATATCCGGAATGTAGTGAAACTTGTAGGGCAGCTTGCGCTCGGCGTGGGCCGCCACCCTGCCCCCCACGCGGCTGATGTAATCCTCCACCAGCCGGGCCTGCTGCTTTTGTTGATGATTCCGGTTGGGGCCGAGGCGGCCGGCGGAAACCTTCGCCGCCAGGCGGTTACCGATGTCAATCTCTTCCTGATCGGAGAGGCGCGTGACCCGCATGGGCAACCGGCTCAGCTCCCACTCCGAGTCGGCGACGAAATAGAGGAGCGCCTCAGGAGTGAAATTCACCTCCACCGGATGGCGCTCCGACCACGCCAGCGCGGCGATTCCCAAGGCGACGATTATGGCGAGGATGATCCAGCGGTTCATAGGAAAAAGCTCTCAGCTATCAGCTTTCAGCTCTCAGTCCCGCGAAGCGGGATACCGTGAGTAGCCGTCCCGATGAAGTTAATCGGGACGGAAACGCAACGCATCGAATGTCCCCGGCCCTGGAGGGGCCGACCCCCTGTAAGCCAACCCCGTTGGGGTTGGGAGGTCGTGCGGGCTCTGCTATCCGCAGGTTAAAACCTGCGGCTACTCACGGATGGCCCCCGCCGGGGCCAGGCCGAATGCTCCTTCCTCCCTAAACCTCGTAAGAAATCCGGGCTAGCTCTCAGCTCCCAGCCAAGCTGCTTGCTGACCGCTGACCGCTACAAATACTGCCTTATGGCCTCGCGATAACGCGTGTAGAGGAACGAGACTCCCAGCAACGCCACACCCAGGATGATGAAGGTCAGGTAGCGGTCGCGGGGTTGCAGGCCCCAAACGTCCAGCAGCACAATCTTGCCCACGCAAACCAACAACAGCCCCAATCCGCTAAGTCGATAACTGCGCTGGCCCACCTTGAGCGCAAACAGGAAAATGGCCACGGCTTCCACGCCCCACGCCACCGTTACCATACCTTTGGGCACTTCCAGGGCCAGCAGCACGGTGAGCAAAAAGAAGGGAAGGAAAAAGAACACCTGGTCCGGACGGCGCTCGAGCACGTTGAGCATTCGCCTCCACGCACCTGGTTTCACCGGATACTCCTCCGGCGGGCGCCGCAATTTGAAGGCAAAGGGCAGCGTGGCGAAGAGCAACGCCACGGTCACCCCAACGGTGAGCGTGCGGCTCTGCCCGAAGGGCGCGGAAAAAAAGCTCCGCTCGTAGAAATTGTGCAGCGTGCAGCGCACCAGGACGGCCAGGGCCAGCAGCAATCCCTGATGCAGGAAGATCCTTTTTTGATAACGCCAGGCAATTGCCGCGAGCGCCCAGATCATCGCCGCCCACGCCGCCACCACCCAATCGGCTTCCAATTCAAAACGCGCCCAGCCCGCCACCGTAAAGGTTCCCATGAAACAGAGAACCTCCGCCGCCTTCCAACGCCGGTCAGGGGCAAGGTCGGGGAGGAGTGGTGGCGCAGGGCCCACCGTCCGGCCCTGCGGCCCTTCCCGGTTTTCGAGCGCATCCAGCACCCCGTATACATAAAAGAAGGCGAGAGCCAGGGGCACGGCGCTGTAAAACCGCGGGCTCAACTCACCCGGCACACCCACGGCATTGAAGTTCACAAAGAAAAGGCGCAGGAAGCTGGAGGCAAACGCCAGGTAGGCCTGCAAGCGCAATTGCGGCCGGCGGCGGACGAGGCCGATTTCAAACCACACCAGGCCCGCGAGCGTCCACGCCAGCACCACGCTGACCGATTGCAGTTCGTACCAGGCCAGCAGCCCCACCAGCAAGGAAGCCATCCACGTAAGCCCCGAAGAAACATAGCGCGGGGAAGCCGTGCGGGGCATCGCTGACCAGTGGGCGCTCGCGTAAAGAAGGGCGGCCGCAAGGCCCACCGTCTCAAGCCGCACCGCCAGGTGGTGGTGAATGCTCTGTGCCCCCAGGTTCACCACCAGGACGCGGAGAAACGCCAGGGCGGCCACCGCATGGGCCTGATAAACAAGCTCCCGAATGCCGGTCCTTGAGCCTATCACCATCAGCGCCAGTCCCAACGCGGCAAAGCCCACGGCCACCCACGCGTCAGGCGCAAGCCACCAGATGCCAATCACGGCGGTCGCGCCGGCAGCGTAGGAAAGCACCCGCAGAGTCAGGACCTCGAATGCCGATTCCGCCGTGGCCAGGGCGCGGCGCCCCAAGGAATGGGCGGAGAAATAGAAGATGAGCGTGGTGGCGGAGAACTCCACGATGCCGCGCAGCAACTCGTGGCCGTGGAATCCCCTCCACTGAGAGTCGGTGATTTGATTCAAGGCGAAGTAGTTGACCTGCCCGAAGCTGAACGCGAACGCCACGTAAGCC
>Ga0326728_10012761_pt1 | contig 18522 bp, 17 predicted proteins | sample MB3enrmetagenome_FD_207602 | JGI IMG/M metagenome (GOLD analysis project Ga0326728, IMG submission 207602) | Lab enriched peat soil microbial communities from McLean, Ithaca, NY, United States - MB31MN | ecosystem: Environmental > Terrestrial > Soil > Wetlands > Peat | place: USA: New York... | reverse complement strand
CCGCAAGTCTGCAGGACGCGTTGAATGAGATTATTCCGCTCTACGAGAAGACGCATCCGAATGTCCGCGTCACGCTGAATCTGGGCGGCTCCGGAACTCTCGAACTGCAAATAGAGCAGGGCGCTCCCGCGGACGTGTTCATCGCGGCCTCGCCGCAATTCATGGACCCGCTCGAAACGAAAGGGTTGCTCTTGTCCGGCACGCGCATCAATCTACTGGAGAACCGGCTCGTGCTCGTCGTGCCGAAGGGAACGGCCAAGATCGCGGGGTTTCGCGATTTGACGCGAGCCGATGTGCGCGTCGTTGCGATGGGGGATCCGGGAAGCGTCCCCGCGGGAATCTACGCCGAGAAAGTCCTCGAAGCGCTGGGCATCTACGATTCCGTGCGCCGCAAGGCCGTCCTCGGTGCGGATGTGCGGCAGGTGCTGAGTTACGTGGAAAGCGGCAGCGCGGACGCCGGAATCGTCTACGCGACCGACGCTGCCATTTCTGATCGCGTGAGGGTCGTCGCCGAGGCGCCTGCGGACTCAATGCCGCCCGTCGTCTATCCTGCAGCCGTCATCCGCGATTCCGCGCATCCGGATTCCGCGCGGGATTTCCTGCAGTTCTTGCGAGACGACGATGCGCGATCCGTGTTCCACCGGTACTGTTTCCGCTTTCCGGCTCCCTAGCCCGCGCGGTTCATCGCCATGGCCTTCGATCCTTCTCCAATTTGGATTTCTCTGAAGACTTCGCTGGCGGCGACCTCGCTGGCCCTCGTCTTTGGAGTCAGCGCGGCGCACTGGCGCGAGCGTCGGAAGAATTCCCTCTGGCTGGCGTTTGACGGTGTTTGTCTCCTGCCGATGGTGCTTCCGCCCACCGTGGTGGGATTCTTTCTGCTCCTGCTCTTCGGACGCAATGGTCCGCTGGGAATTGTCCTGATGCATTTGGGCGCAATCGTCGTTTTTTCCTGGCCTGCCACAGTGATTGCCGCGACCGTCGTATCGTTTCCGCTGGTTTACGTCACGGCGCGCGGCGCATTGGCGCAGGTGGATCCCGCTTTGCTCGACGCCGCCCGGACTCTGGGCGCTTCGGAAGGGCGCGTCTTCCGCCGCATCGCGCTCCCGCTCGCCGTCCCCGGCATTTTCGCCGGCGCAACGCTTGCCTTCGCCCGCGCGCTCGGCGAATTCGGTGCCACGCTGATGCTCGCCGGCAACATTCCGGGCCGGACGCAGACTCTTCCCGTCGCGATTTATTTCGATATCGAAGCCGGGCGGACGCACGACGCGTTCGGCGCCGTCCTGGTGGTTTTGGCCGTCACGAGTGCGGTGCTTGCCGCTCTCGCGCTGTGGGCGCGCGCCCAAGGGCGCAGTTCGCAAAGGGGATGACGTGGAGCTGGCCGTCCAAGTCGAAAAACGATTCCGCAGCGGTTTCCGCCTCGAAGTGGCGTTCGCGGCTGCCGGCGCGCCGCTCGGCATCCTGGGTCCGTCGGGTTCGGGAAAAAGCCTCACGCTGCGAACGATTGCAGGGCTCGAGCGTCCCGACCGCGGCCGCATCGTCTTGGATGGCCGCGTGCTCTTCGATTCCGCCGGCCGCATTGATCTTCCCTCGCGCGCGCGCCGCGTCGGGCTTCTCTTCCAGCACCTGGCGCTCTTCCCTCATATGACGGTCAGCGAAAACATTTCATTTGGTTTGCGCGATTCCATTCCGCCGGCAGGTGATTCGCGCAGGTTCTCTCGCGAAGAACGCACGCGGCGCATCGCCCGGCAAATCACGGCGTATCGTCTCGACGGATTGGGTGCACGCCACCCGGTTTCGCTCTCCGGAGGGCAGCAGCAGCGCGTCGCGCTGGCGCGCACGCTCGCTCCGCAGCCGCTGGCGCTCCTGCTCGACGAGCCATTCTCAGCGCTCGATACGCACCTGCGCGCGGAACTCGAACGTGAACTGCGCGAAACGCTTGCCGGCTTTCACGGCGTCACGCTTTTGGTCAGCCACAGCATGGAAGAGGCCTATCGCTTCTGCGGCGACTTGGTCGTGCTGGAGCACGGCCGCGTCGCCGCCGCCGGGCCCAAAGAAAATATCTTCCGCCACCCGCCCACTCTTGAAGTTGCCCGGCTCATGGGCTGCAAGAATTTTTCCCGCGTGCGACTCCTGGAAGAAAATCTTGTGGAAGCACTGGATTGGAACTGCCGCCTGCGCGCTGCGCAAGATTCAAAGGAAGTCCCGGCGCACATCGCCATTCGGGCGCATCACGTCCATGTTTTCGGCGCTGCGAGCCCCGGCGCGGTGGGCGAAAACACGTTTCCATGCTGGCTCGCTTCCTCGACTGAATCCCCGTTTCGCATCACGCTGTTTCTTTGCTTGAACGCCCCGCCTTCTTCCTCGGCCGGCTTCCATCTGCAAGCGGAAGTTTTCAAGGACCACTGGGAATCCTTCAAGGCGCAGCCTCAGCCGTGGCGCGTCCAACTCGCGCCCGACCGGTTGTTTCTCTTGCCGGATTGAATCCAACGGGCCTCGTACTTCGTTTTCTTCGGGGGCACGGCATCACAGGCTGCTGAAAAACACCTGAAGCTGTCATTCCGAGGGCGGTTCTTGCCCGAGGAATCTGCATTTTCCCTGTATTGTGGCGAAGAGCAGATTCCTCACTCCGGTCGGAATGACATACGGGAGACTTTTTCAGCACCCTGTTCAGCCGTGCCGAAAAGCGTTGCGAACTCAGGTGTTTTAGAATGTGCGTGAGAACCAGGAAATTGTGTCAGGGCACGGCTTCAGCCGTGCCGTAAGTGCAGCAAAGTCAATGCGGCTTTAGCCGCTGAGGTGCGCTTTTCGCAGTTCTCACGCAGACTCTTTAACCCCTGAAGTCCATCGAATCGGCAGGCGCAGTATTCCTGAAGAATTCTAATTGCAAGGTGGACGTATCCGCTTACGGACTCGATGCGCTCGCGCCTGACACGGAGAGCAGAACCGTCGAGGCCTGGCAGCCCGCCGGTCCGCCCGTGCAAAGATCGCGCATGTAGATCGCAGGCGAGGACGATTTTGCGTTGGGCACAAGATTCGTCGCTGACGACTCGAACACGACGTAGCGCCCGTTGGCACTGAGGTAAGGCGAATCGCTCGGCCCGTTGGCAAATGAGCCGTCGGCGGCGAGCGATACGAGTGTCGTCGCAGGCACGCAGCCGGCCGGCGCGCCGATGCACGTGTCGCGCACGAAAATCTCCCCCCCACCGCTCGAACCGCCTGCGATCAAATTGTCCGCGGTCGAGACAAACGAAACGTAGCGGCCATCCGCGCTGATGGAAGGCGCGCGACTCGATCCGTCCGCCGCCGAGCCGTCCGCCGCAACGGAAATCAACGTCGTCGCCGGCGCACAACTCGCCGCGGCTCCCGCGCACGTGTCGCGCACGTAGACGTTCGTCGGCCCCGTGCTCGCGTTGCTCGCGGGGTCGGGCACTGGCGCCACGAACGCGAGATATCTGTGGTCGCTGCTGATGGCCGGCGAAAGCGGCCCGCTCGAGGAGGCCGCAGACAAACTCCCATTTGTCCGCGCATTATTTTGCGGAGGATCGGTAATCGTGAACGTCAGCGTACCCGAGGTTCCACCGCCGGTATTCTGCGGGCCGCTCGTAGGATTGGTTACGGATACTCGCGCGGTTCCGGCGGTCGCGACAAGAGCGGGCGTGATCGTTACATCCACTTCCGTCGCGCTCACAAAGGTCGTCGTGAGCGGCGTCGAGATCGGATTGGCCCAGTTGACGACCGCGCCTTGCACGAATTGTGTGCCCATCACCTTCATCGGGAAGGATGCGGCAGTGCCCGCGGCAACGGTCGCTGGCTGCAACGAGGTAATCGTAGGTACGGGATTCCCCCCGCCCGACACGAGAAATGGCAGAGCGTTTGATTCGTCCTGAATCAGTATTCCCTGCTGCGGGTTCGATTGCGCTGAACCCGGCGTATTCACCGTGATACTCACGGTCGCCGCTTGCGCGATGTCGCCGGCCGGAACCAGAGCGGTCACTTGCGTCGAGCTGACGAATGTGGTCACGAGATTGTTCAGATTCCACTGCACGACCGAATTCGACACAAAGCCTTCCCCGTTCACGGTCAGGATGAACGGCGAGTTACCCACGTTGATGCTGCTCGGGCTGAGCGATACAATTTCGGCAGCCGGAGTCGGCGTGCCGATCGTCGTGTTGAAGTCGTTGCAGCCCGCCGAGCCGGCTCCCATCAGCAGTATCGCCAGCAATCCCCAACGCCCCATCATTTCCAGAACGCTCCTCGGCTGCGCAACGGCTTGCGCGTCATCGTTGGCGGCATTCCCTGCTCGTGGCGTGGGCGAAGCGAACGCTTCGCCTGCTTTGCTTTTTGCGGGCATATGCGCGGCTCTAGAGCCTTTCGGCGATCCCTGGCTCAAATTTCCGGGCTGGGGCGACCCTCTCTGATACCATCCCGGCCAAACCGAAGTCAACTCGCACGGCGGCTCCCGTCTGATTCCCTGGCTCGGAAATTGTTGAGATGCCGCGCTTTGTCGGGTCGTTGCTTGCCCCGATCAGTCTCCCGCCGGCCATTTAGTGTCCTGCTTGCGCTGAGATTGTACCCAGAAACTGCCGCGCCAGCTCCGACACCCGTTCCGAACAGACCCCTCCCGTTGCAGCGATCTGCTCAGCCGAGTGGAAATAGGCGGCCGCCGACTCGTTTTGGGCCAACTCTGCTTCGAGATTTCCCATCAACAGCAAGAATACCGGATTCCCCGGGTACTTCCGCACGAGCGGCGCGAGCACGTCGGCCGCCTGGGCATACTGAAAATCGTACGTGCGCAGGTTCTTTGCCAGGTAGAATCGCGCTTCCACCGAAGTCAGCTCGCCCTGTTCCATCGCCGTCCGCAATTGCTGAATTCCGACCCGTTTGTCCCCGCCGGGGACGCCCATGAAAAATCGCAAGACGCGCGCCATCGCCGAGAGAGTATCCACGTAATAGTTGTACAGCCCCAATCCCGTGTACGCATCGGCCATTTGCGGATCGAGGCTCAGGCAGCGCAGAAAGTGATCCCGCCCCGCCACTCCGGCGCGCGCGGTTGCTCTGCGCTCTTGGCGCAACCCCAGTATGCGCGCCTGCAGGAGGTATCCCATGCCCGCGTAGAGTTCCATCTCCGCCGTGTCGTTTTTTGCGATAGCCGTTTCCGCAAGCTGCGTGGCCTTCTCCGCGAGCGCCAGATACGCGTCGCCGGCCGCCGCATCCGGCGCCTTCCACGCATCCACGAAACCCCAGCGGATCTCGCATGCTTCGCAGTAGATCGTCCACCAACGCGCCTCCGCCTCCAGGAGATATCCCAGCGGCGATTCCGGCTGCTCCTGCTCGATCTTCTGAAACAACGGCAGCGCCTGGTCCGGCTGCCCGCCATACAGCAGGCGCAGACCCTCCGTCGCCTCGGCGGGAAGATCGAGCTGCGAAGCGCGCAACCCCGGCGCGCACGCCATCAGCGCCGCGATTGCGAACAGCCCGAGCATCCGGCCGGCTCGGCGGCCGTTCACGCCGGTAATCGAACGTGCTTCGTGCAGGACTTCTTTCGTCTTGCCGGCCGGCGCAATTCGAGTCGCTTGTTCTCTTGGCATTCGGGCACTCGGAAAGAACCTCTAAATTGTAAACCGACGGCGGCGTTTCGCGCGAACCCGATATTCAGGTGACTCGCGAAGTTCGCGGGCGCGTTTCGCTCGTGTTATTCTCCGCGGTGAGCGCGCTTCGCGCCGCCAATTCCGAAAATGTTTCCCGAGGAGAACGCCGCGCGCGTCGCGCGAACTTGAGCCGCGTTGCGCGTGTCGGCTTGGTCAACCCTCTTGGCGCCGCACTTGCATCGCTTCGTGGTATCTTCAGCGAAGCTTTTTCGGGGGGACGTATGAAGTGCTTTTTGCCGCTCTTTCTGGCAGTCACACTGGCGGCGGTTCCGGCTGCCGCTCAGAAAAACAGGAACAGGAATCATCCTCCGGATAATACGGCCGACTCGACCATGCCTCAGACGACGGACAACCAAAAAGTCGACACGGTCATTTCCCAAATGCTGGCCGCCTGGCAAGTCGGCGCCGTGGACGAAATGCACAAGTATTATGCGGACAACGTCTGCGTGGTCAGCGGAGAATGGGAGCCGCCGCTGTTCGGATGGGACGCCTACTCAAAAGCGTACTCGGCGCAAAGGTCGCGCACCCAGGGCGGCCAGATCGACCGCTCAAACACTCTGATCAAAGTGGATGGGAATACGGCGTGGGCCACTTACCAGTGGGAGTATGTCGTCACGGTGGATGGACAGCCTCAAGATATCCGGGGCCACACTTCGCTGGTTTTCGAAAAGCAGGCCGACGCCTGGGTGATCGCGCTCAATCACACGTCAATGGTGTCGGACACACCCCTAAGGCAGGCGGCGCCTGTTTCGACTACTCCGGTCCCCGCGGGCCAGAATCCGACTCCGCCGCAATAGCTTGCTCGAAACCTAGAAACTCTTAAATCCCTGATACAGCCACACCCCCGCCACGCCTAGAAGGAGCACGGCCGAAATCACGGCCAGAGTCACGATCGGCCGTGTGAGGCGCTGGATTCGCGCGACGAGCCGTTGTTGCTCCAACGCGATATGTTCTTCGGCCTTGTCCAGGAAGATTTGGTCGTCTTCTTTCGCGGAGAGCGTGGCTCGGTAAATCACCAGGATCATGAGGGCGATGGTTACGACGCCCCACACGATCAGCACGTCAATCAGCATTCCCGAAGGGAGGTTCTCCATCGGTTCGCTCCTGACCGGAACAGCGGTCGGCGGAACCCTTGGGGCAGGCCGCCGTGCGGTTCCGTTTCGGCCTTCCACCTTGCGGCCGGATTATAGCACCAGCCACCGTCGCAAGCTCGAATTCGGCGGGAAATTGCCGCCACCGTCACTCCCCTCGCGTCGCTCTCCCCCGTGCCCGGAGAAGGGTGCGATCTCTCCGGTTTTTGGGCCGGCCTCCGGCAATGCTACACTTCCCTCTGCCTTTCTGGCCCTTTGAGTGTGCGTGAGAACCAGAGAATTGTGTCAGGGCACGGCTTCAGCCGTGCCGTAAGTGCAGCAAAGTCAATGCGGCTTTAGCCGCTGAGGTCCGCTTTTCGCAGTTCTCACGCACACTCCTTTGGGGCTCAGCGGCGGATTCGAATCTTGGAACCACGCGCCCTACGAGAACGGTGACGAGGAGAATCTCGATGGATGACCAAGCAAAGGATCAGCCTGTTCTGGATCACATTCAGCGGCTCGCGGCCGAAGAACACCGCCTGTACTCGCACGCCTCGCTCTCCGATGCGGACCAAGAGCGCCTCAGCAAAATCAAAATTGAATTGGACCAGTGCTGGGATTTTCTCCGCCAGCGCGAAGCGCTTCGCAATGCGGGCAAGGACCCGGACAAGGCCCACATCCGCCCGCCTAAGATCGTCGAAAACTACGAGCAGTAACGCCGCAGCAGCCTCACCACCCGCCTATGACGCCTCCTTGCACGCGTCGAGATTTCGTGAAATCCACCACCGTTTTCAGCGCGCACGCCAAGAATCGCCGCCGCGGGTAGGTGTACGATGATTCCTTCGTCAGACGACACAGAGGTTTTGGAGAATGCGCAGACTGGGACAACCTTCACTACCGCAGACCAATAGCGTGATCCAATGGCTCTTGGACGGTGACCCCTCAATCCGTTGGCAAACGCAGCGCGATCTGATCGGGTCAAAAAAACATGTCTTCGAGCGCGAGCGGCGAAAGGTCGCACGCGCGGGATGGGGCGCTCGCCTGCTCGCCCGCCAGGACCTGAAGGGCGCCTGGGCCGGCGGGGCTTCCCCGGACTCGGGCCTCTACTCGCCAAAATGGACTTCCACGACCTACACCATGCTGCTCCTACGGGACCTCGGTCTGCCCGCGGATAACCGCCAAGCGCGAAAGGCTTGCACCCTCCTGCTCGACCACGGGCTCCAGCCCGACGGCGGTATCAGCTACGGTACTTGGGCCAAATGGGCTCGCAAGGGCGAGACGTGCATCACAGGCATGGTACTTTCCATCCTTTCGTACTTCAGCTATGACGACGCCCGTCTCGACACCATTGCCCGCCACCTCCTGGAAGAACAGATGCCTGATGGTGGATGGAATTGCCAGAGGCCGCGCGGCGCAACACACGCTTCTGTTCACACCACCATCAGCGCGCTCGAAGGTTTGCGCTTCTATGAAATGCACCGTGGACACGACGCCCGCAAAGTGCGTGCTGCACAGCTTCGCGGCCGGGAGTTCCTTCTGGCACATCGGCTCTTTCGCTCCCACCGTACCGGCAAAATCATCAAGCCGGAGTTCCTCCGCTTCTCTTTTCCTCCTAGATGGCACTACGACGTCCTCCGCGCGCTCGATCACTTCCAGACTGTCAACGCACCTCGTGACCCGCGTTTGACCGACGCAATCGACATTGTCCTCCGCAGTCGGCGAGCCGATGGGCGCTGGCCACTTCAGCACGTGCACCATGGGAGGACGTTTTTCGAGCTTGAACGTGTCGGGGAACCGAGCCGTTGGAACACCCTGCGCGCTTTGCGAGTGCTCAAATGGTGGAACGCCGGGAAACCCGCCTCTGCGTGAAGCGTCTTTGACAGAACCTCGCGACGCCGATTCTCAACTGGGGCATGTGGCCCAGGTCTTGACGAGGGTGGCCCGGGCGCGAAATGAGCAGCTGAATTTGGTGTGGGCCTGCTCCCCGCCCAGCGCCAACGGTGTCATCCCGAACGAAGTGCCTGCCCGCCGTGGCGGCGGGTGGCAGCGCCTTTGATGTGAGGGTGGGTTCGCTCTTGGATTTCGCTTCTCCCGCTGCGACGCTTAAGAAGTAATTTCCTTCCTACGACCCGCATTGATTCCTGTGTGTTGCTTCGGCCTCATTCCGTCCTACGGAACGTCATTGATCTTGACGAGCCCCTCTGCTCCTTTTCCATAATGTGAGTAACCGCTCCACGGCGAGTCCTCGGGTGCGGGCTCTACTTGGAGCCCGCCGATAGAAATCGGATGACGCACCAGTTTGTTCTTCACCGGATTGAGGTGCATGTATTCGAGCTTCTCGATTTTCTTCTTGTGACTCCAGACGTTGAAATCATGAAACCTCCTCTGCCAGAACTGCCGCGGCAACACGCGGGTGGCACAGCCTTTCAATTTCTCGGTGGCCAATCCTCTTCCCGCAGCTGCGGGAAAAGGGTGGGACTCTTGGGCCTCATTCCCTTTCGCTGACGCGCGCCCACGACTTCTATTCGAATAGTAACTCACTAAATATACTTGACGCGCCGGTACTCGTGTGCTAACATGCGGCGTGAACTCGGAACAACTTTTCGAAGCGTCGCACCCGATCAAGGGTGCGAACCCTGAGCGAGCCCCGAGAGGAGCGAGTCGCCTGCCCGCCGAGACGTCCGCCGAAGCCTTGGCGGAGGCGGAAGCCTCGGCGAAGGAGGGAACGGGCCCCTCTTCCTCCCTCTCGCCTTGCCCGCGCTCACCCTTGAGAATCCACAGAATTGCACCAATTTTGTGCAACCCAAAACTGATACACAGCAAAGGACTTAGCGCGCCCATAAACCCTTTAGAATCAGCAGTTACAAACTCGCACCCCGTTTTTCGTATCTCATTGAAAAAAAACGGTTGCCAAGTCCTTTATAATCAGCACTTACGCGTTTTCTTGTCGCAAGTCCTTTGGATTCAACACTTACATAAAAACAGGGGGAGGGGGGTAGGGGAGTGCCTTCCGAGTTACCCCTCCCCACGCGTCACTCGCTTGCCTCGCCGAAGTCCAGAGCTGCCTGCCGGCAGGCAGGCTTGCCCGCCGCAGCGTCCGCCGAAGCCTTGGCCTGGCGACGAGCGTTGGGTGCGAGTCCCGATCCGATCGGGACGAGCGTCTTGTGCGAGTTCCGCCTGCCCCGAGTACGGGGACCTGGTCGGAATGGCGGGCCACTCAACACTATCCGCTCGCCACATCAGACCCGTTTCTGCTACAATCGTCGATTGTCGCAGTGGTGCCGGCCCCGCCAGAGTGGGTCTGCCAGGAATTTCAGCCATGAGTAATCTTGTGATCGAGAAGTACCAGCAGGCTCAAGTGCGAAAGGACCTGCCCTCCTTCCGCCCGGGCGATACCATTCGCGTCCACGTCCGACTGAAGGAAGCCGAAGGCGATAAGGAACGCATCCAGCAGTTCGAGGGCGTGGTCATCAAGAAGCGCGGCACGCACACCGGCGCGAGCTTCACGGTGCGCCGCGTCAGCTTCGGCATCGGCGTCGAGCGCATCTTCCCCGCGCATTCCCCTTCGATCAGCATGATTGAAGTCATTCACCAGGGGCGCGTCCGCCGCTCCAAGCTCTACTACCTCCGTACGCTCAGGGGCAAGGCCGCCCGCATTCAGCGCGTCGAGAAGCAGATCGGAAAAGTCGCGCCCGCGACGCCGGAAGCCTAAAGGTTCGCTTAAGTAGCGCCACCGTTCTTTCTGCCGCCCTCAGGGGTTAAGACGCCTGAGGTCGCGACTTTTTTCGGCACGGCTCCCGACCAGGTTGTGACTCGCGCAAGACTCTCGTCGCGCGTGCTATGTTAGAATGCGCGCCGATGCGGAGGCTTTGCTCTTCCCGCTACGAGCGCGAAGCGCGCCAGCACGGCTGGCGGCGCATCGCCGGAATCGACGAAGTCGGCCGCGGTTCTCTCTTCGGACCGGTCGTCGCCGCCGCCGTCATCCTGAATCCCGCGCGCCGCATCGTCGGCCTGGACGACTCCAAGAAACTCTCCCCCGAGCGCCGCGAAACCCTCGCCCGCCGCATCCGCGAACATGCGCTTGCGTGGGCCGTCGCGCAGGCCGACGCCCGCCGCATAGACGCCTGGAACATCTACCAAGCCAGCCGCCAGGCAATGTCCGAAGCCGTCTCGCAGCTCACGCTTCCACCCGATTTTCTCCTCATCGACGCCATGCACCTCGACCTGCTCATCGAGCAGCGCTCCCTCATCAAGGGTGATGCGCGCTCCGTCTCCATTGCCGCGGCTTCGATCCTCGCCAAGGTCGCGCGGGACCGCCTACTGGACGAATGGCACGAACTCTTCCCGCAGTACGGTCTCGCTCATAACAAAGGCTACGCCACGCCCGATCATCTCCAGGCTCTTCGCGTGTTCGGCCCCACGCCTCACCACCGTTTCTCCTTCGCCCCCGTCCGCGAAGCTTGCTGCTGGAGTGCGGGCGCCACACAGGAGTCTCTGCCGCTTGCGGCGCCGTAGTCCAGCTCGGCCGGAAAGACGGGTGCCGTCTCCTGAAATTCCGCCTGATAACTTCCGCGCACATGCTCCGCCCCAGCACGTTGACTCGGCTTTTCGGCGCGTGCTAGCGTAGTTTTGTTTCCACTACGCGTGGGATTTTGCCTCTGTACGCAGCGAGTGGTTCGCGCGAGTCATTCCGTCCGGGCCGGTTGGTCCACGCCCTCCGGCACAGGGGGCGAGCAGAGCATCCATAATGGCTTTCAACAAGTCCAAGCTCGCTGAAGCGGCCCAGAAATATCTCCAGCAGGGAAAAGTCCCTCAGGCCATCGCTGAATACCAGCAAATCCTGAAACACGAGCCCACGGATCAGGTCATCCTGATGACTGTGGGAGATCTGTTTGTCCGCCAGGGCGAAACATTCCAGGCGATCGAGTATTTCGAGCGGCTGGCGCACATATTTCTCAACGACGGATTCACCACGAAAGCGATTGCCATCTACAAGAAGGTCGCCAAGCTGGCGCCGGAAGAAAGTCGTCCGCTGGAGCGGCTGGCGGAACTTTATGTCCAACAGGGAGTGTTGAGCGAAGCGCGGCCCCTCTACCTGCAACTGGCTGAAGTGCATTTGAAGGCCGGGCGACAGACGCAAGCGATCTCCCTGCTGCGAAAGTTACTCGAGGCCGAGCCGGATAATCTGCGCGTGCAATTGCGGCTCGCTGAACTCTACATCGCCATGGGACAGACGGGCGAGGCCGTGCTCGCCTATCGCGGCGGCGCGCAGAGGTTGTTGGAGCGCGGCGACCAGGCGGAGGCGCTTCGCCTGATCGATCGCGCTTTGGAGATCGAGCGCGGCCAGCCGGAGAGCCTGGAATTGAAAGCCCGCATCTTGATTGCGGCGCAGAAGCGCAATGAAGCCATCAAGATTCTCGAGTCCCTTCCGAACTTGACGGCGGGCGGCGCGCTCTCCGACTTGCTCGTTGCCCAGTACCTCGAGGCCGGGGCGTTTGCGCCCGCGGTCAAGTTGGCGAAAGGAATTTTCGAATCCCCCAAGAAGAACTACAAACCGGCGCACGCCGTGATCTCTGCTTTATTGGAGAAAGGCGAGATCGAATCGGCCTTCGCACTGCTCGGAGAAATCCGCATGGCGATGACCGACGCCGGAGACCACGACGCTCTGGAAGAGTTACTCCACCGTGCCGCCCAGTTGATGCCCGGCCGACTCGAGCCGCTCGAATGGCTCGTCGAGCATCTGGGCAGGACCAATGATTCTTTCCGGATGCCCGACGGGCTCGCGCAACTCGCGCAGGCTGCCGAAAAAGCCGGCAATACGGACCGCGCGCGCCAGGTGTACGAGCAACTCATCGAGCGCAATCCGGAAGACGAAGGGGTGCGGCGGCGCTACAGCCAACTCCTCGCCCGTCTTGGGCTGAAACCCGCCGCCGATCTCGCTCCGCCCGTGAAGATTGCACCTTCCGAGCCGGAGTCTGCCCCGCTGCCCCCGTCCGTGGAGCCGCCCCTCGATGAAGACACGCAGCGGTTCGTCGTGCAGGCGCTCACGGATGTGGACTTGTTCTCGAGCTATGGCCTGGCCCAGAAAGCGATTGATCTGCTGGAAGAAGTTCGGCTGCGCGCGCCGGACCATTCACCCATCCTCGAACGGCTGCTGGATCTACATTTGGGTGCGGGGGACGAACGCCGCACGGCCGAGCTGGCCGCGCAGCTCGAGCAACTGTGGAATACGCGTGGCGATCACGCGCGCGCAGAGCGCTTCGGGGAATTGCGGCGAAGGTTCCAGCGGGCCGCGGGCCTGGGCACGCAAGACATTGCCGATGCCGCAGCGAAGCAAGCGGAATCCGCGGTGCCCGTCGTCGAGGCGCAGCCCGTGCAGGAGAGTGCGCCGCAGCCCGAGCTCGAGGTCCCGGCCATGCCCGCGGAGCCCGTGATTCCCCAAGCTCCCGCAGCGCAAGCCGCCATACACGAAGTGGATCTGTCCGAAGAATGGGCGTCTCTTTCCCAGCAACTGGATGAGACGTTGAACGCCCAGACCGAGACTCCGCTTCCGGCGCCCACGGCCCAAGCGACCGGCGCGGCCGCGCCCGATGCCTCCGCGCAGCGGCCATCGCGGCAGGAAGCCTCGCAACAACCCGAAGCTGCGCCTGCGCCTCCGGCCGAGCCGGTCCAGGAGGAGTATCCCGCATTCGATTTGGAACTTGAACCGCCCGCCGGATCTGCTCGAAAAGGCGATGCAACCGTCTCCGCAGACCAACTTCTGGCCGAACTGGCGGCGGACCTGGACGCCGCGGTTCATCTGATTCCCAAAGAACCGGAGTTGGAAGCGCCCGCGAAATCGCCCGCGCCATCATCGGCAGTCTCGCGGCCAGCCGAGGCTCCGCCCACCAGGGCTCCGATGGTTCAGGCGTCCGCACCCCCTCCGCCCGCCGCACAGACGCCCGTCGCGCCGGCTCCCCCCGCAATGACCCAGGAAATCGCGGGGCCGCTAAGCGATGTGTTCGAGGAATTCCGGGCGGAATTGGGCGAAATGGGCGTTGAAATGGAGGATCTCGAGACTCACTACAATCTCGGAATTGCGTATCGCGAGATGGGTCTGCTGGAAGAAGCGATCAGCGAATTCCAAAAGGTGGCCAAGGCAAACGAGAAAGGCCAGGCTTTCCGTTATGCCATGCAATGTTGTACGCTGCTCGGTCTGCTATTCATGGAGAAAGGGCAACCGGCCATCGCGGCGATGTGGTACGAGCGCGCACTGCGCACTCCGGGACTCGACCAGGAAACCATCCTCGCGCTGCGCTACGATCTGGGCATCTCTCAGGAAATGGCCGGCGACAAGACTGCGGCCTTGAAGAGCTTTTCTCAAGTGTACGCCTCCAACATCGACTACCGCGACGTCGCCGATCGCATCGCCGCGCTCGAAAGGGCGCGTTGAGCGGCGCCCCGCAATGAGCCGCTTGCTTCGAGTTCTCCTGTGCATGGATTTTTTCCTGCTCGGCGTGCTGCTGCTTTTTCTTCCGTGGCTGGGTCTCTGGGAACACAATTACTTCCTGACGCGGTATCCGGCCCTGATTCCCATCCTGTTGCATCCATCGGTGCGCGGAGCGGTTTCCGGACTGGGCGCCCTGGACATTGTGCTCGCGGCGGGAGTGCTGCGCCGTGATTCCGCCAACTTTGCGCCGCGATCCTAAGCCGATCCTCTGCTACGTCACCGATCGCCGCGCCCTCGTCCGCGCACGCGGCGGCAACCCTGAGACAGCGCTCGCAGGGGTCATTCGTCGCGCCGTCGCCGCAGGCGTTGACTCCATTCAAATCCGCGAGAAGGATCTCGGCGCGCGCGCGCTTGCGGAATGCGTGCGAGCAGCGGTCGCGGCCGCGCGTGGCACCGCCACCAAGATTCTTGTGAACGGCCGGCTGGACGTGGCGATCGCCGCGCAAGCGGCTGGTGCCCATTTCGGAGAAGCGTCGCTGCCGCTGGCCGCGGTTACGGCCTGGCGAATCGCGTCGGGCGCAAGGATGACGTTCGGCGTTTCCTGCCACTCGCTGGAATCGTGCTTGGCGGCGGAACGTGAGGCCGCCGATTACCTCCTGTTTGGGCCGGTCTTCGCGACTCCATCCAAGGAGCCCTTCAGCCCGCCGCAGGGTCTCGAGCGGCTCGCGCGCGTATGCAGCAGCGTGCGGATCCCGGTCATTGCCATCGGCGGAGTTACAGAGTCGAATGCCGAATCATGTTTTGCGGCGGGAGCGGCGGGCATCGCGGCGATCCGGCTGTTTCAAGAGGCGCCGGACCTCTCAGAAGTCGTTTCCCGGCTGCGAAGACTCAGGCCTTCGGCCTGATCGCATCGCGGGCGCCGAGGAAGCGGCCAAGCGGCTGCCAGCCCTCGGCGTGATCGCAGACGACCTTGACGGTCGCGGTGATGGGAATCGCGAGAATGAATCCCGCCGCGCCCCACAGCCATCCCCAGAACATCAGCGAAATCGTGACTGCCAGCGCGTTCAAGCGCACGCGCCGGCCGACGAGCGCCGGCACGAGCAGATTCAGAGCCACAAGATGGAAAAAAGTGAGAGCGCCGGCGACGCCGAGAAACGGCCCGATGGATTTCCACTTCACCATGCCGAGCAAGAACGGCGGCACCCATGCGAGCACGGCTCCCAAATACGGCACGAGGTTCAGCAGCCCGGAAACGGCGCCCGCGAGAAACGGGTAGTCCAAGTGAATCATCCAGAAGAAGAGGCCGCTGGCCAGCGCGAGAATCAGCGCCACCAGCGCGTTGCCCATCATGTAGCCGCGCAACACCACGCCGACTTGAGCGAGCGCCTGCTCGACGCGCGGGCGGTCGTCCTCGGGGAAGAGATGGAGCGTCGCAAGCCAGAGGCGCCGCTTGGCCGCAAGCATGAAGAAGATGAGGAACGGCAGAAACGCCGCAACCAATAGCGTGGAGTAGAGCGAGCCGATGCCGCGCAGCAACATCTCGCGCACCGACTGAGATTCTTCGATGTGCACCGCAGGCCGCACGCGCGCTCCTCCTTCCGGTTGCGGAGTGATTTCGGCTACGCCCTTCTCGACGCTGACCAATTTGCGATCCACGGCGGCCGCCGTGTTGCGCAGCACGAGACTGTAGCGCGGCCAGTCGGAGGCGAAATCATCGGCGCGCTGAATCAAGAGATATCCTGCGCCCGCCAGGACGGCCATGGCGGCCATCAGGACCAACATGGCGCCAATCGCTCGTGGAACGCGAAAACGGTCGAGCAACCCCACGATGGGGTCCAAGAAATACGCCATGAGAACGGCGAGCAGCAGCGTCAAGACGATGCTCGATGCCAGGTAGAGCAGCGCGAAGAGAATCCCCGCGGCCATGATCCGCTGCGAAGTGTTGGAGCGCGCTGTGAACTTGATGTTTTCGACCTGCATGACGCGTTGAATCACCTTACCACACCGGCTGTGCCCGAACTACGCCCCCGCGGGGTTCCGCCTGCAAAGAGCAAACCCCCGCTGCATTTCACGCGAGAGCGAAGCTGCTCTTGCCCCGGCCGGGAAGCCGCGCTAGGGTAGGGAGAATCATGCCGGGAGCCGCCGCCATCTACCCCATTCCATTCGAGCGGTTGGATCTGCGCGCGGGCGTCGACATCCTGTTGATTGCCATTCTTCTCTACTATCTCCTGAAATTGCTGAAAGGAACGCGCGGTCTGCAAATGGTGATCGCCGTGCTGCTGCTGTTCCTTTTTTATGAAGGCGCCCGGTGGGCGCGACTGGAAATGGTCGCCTGGCTGCTCACGACGCTCCTCCCTTACTTCGCCATCGCGCTGATCGTGCTGTTTCAGCCGGAGATTCGGCGCGCCCTCTCGCGCCTCGGACGGAATCTGTCGCTGGGGCATTTGGTGGGCCTGGGCGTGGAGCCTCAATACGATGACCTGGTCCTCGCCGCGGACCACTTTTCACAGAATCGTCTCGGCGCCCTCATCGTCATCGAGCGCGACGTCGGCCTGCGCACCTACATCGAGAGCGGAATCTCTCTGGACGCGCTTCTCAGCTACGACCTGCTCATTTCGATTTTCCGTCCCGGCGCGCCGCTGCATGACGGAGCCGTGATCCTGCAAGGCGATCGCATCTGCGCGGCCGCCTGCTTTCTGCCGCTTTCCCTCAACCCGATGATTTCCAACCAACTCGGAACGCGGCACCGGGCCGCCATCGGCGTGACCGAGGAAAGCGATGCGGTTGCTCTGGTGGTTTCAGAAGAGACGGGAGCGATCTCGCTTGCCAACGGCGGGGCAATCGAGATGAACCTCACCGCGGACCAGCTTCAAGAAAGGCTCACGGAGTTGACCGGGCGGCGCAGACAGACTTCCTTCTTGCCCGGCGTGCCGACGCCGGCGGTGCGGAAAGAGCAATGATGCGCTTCCTCCGCAAGTACATCTTTTCCAACTGGGGCCTCAAGCTTCTCTCGCTCGGGATTTCCTTCTTCTTGTGGACGACGTACAACGCCGAGCCGGTGGCCGAGGTGGGCTACGCCGTGCCGCTCGAGTTCGTCAACGTCCCGCCGACGCTGGAGATCTCCACCGACGTGCCGACGACGATTCGCGTCCGCGTTCGAGGGCGTTCGGGGCTGGTGCGCCGGCTGACGGCCGTGGACCTCAGCCTGCGCGTGGATTTGAAAAACGCGCAAGCGGGTGACCGCGAGATCCATCTCACTCCGGACATGGTCGGAGTGCCCTACGGCGCGACGGTGGTCCGGCTCTCGCCCTCGGAATTTGACGCTGTGCTCACACCCCATCGCGGTCCGCCCCCGACGGAGTAGGCTCCCATGCTAGACTCTTTCGGGTACACGGCCTTTCTTCCGTGAGCTCCATCTTTCGCCACCATGTCTAGAGAACTTTTCGGCACGGACGGCATCCGAGGCGTGCCAGGGACGCCGCCGCTCGACGACCGCACGCTCTACGCGGCCGGGCGCGCGCTCGGGAAATATCTATTGGAGCGCGAGAAGAAGCCGCGCGTCCTGATCGGAATGGACACGCGCGAATCGGGCCCGCACATTGCGCGGCAAATCGTCGCTGGCCTGGCCGACGGCGGGATTGAAATCGAGTCCGCCGGCGTGATCACGACTCCGGGGATTGCATGTCTCGTGCGGCTCGAGAGATTCTCGGCGGGCATCGTGCTTTCCGCTTCTCACAACCCGTATCACGACAATGGCGTGAAATTATTCGCCGCCAGCGGCATGAAGTTTCCGGACGATGTCGAAGAGAAGCTGGAGGCGGAGATTCTCCGGTATCCGGAATCCGGCCGCGCGAAAGATCTGGATTGCATCGCGCTGCCGGAGCTGGACGAAGATTATCTGCAATACCTGCGATCGCGCGCCATTCCCGGCGCAAATTTGGCAGGCGTGAATCTCGTGCTCGACTGCGCCAACGGCGCTGCGTTTTCGCTCGGCCCGGCCCTGTTCCGCTCGCTCGGCGCGGAAGTGATCGCGATGAACGATCGCCCCGACGGACGGAACATCAATGCGGACTGCGGCTCGCTGCACCCCGAGGGCTTGCAACGCATGGTCCTGAAAACGCGCGCCACGCTCGGCGTGGCCTTCGACGGCGATGCGGACCGCGCGATGTTCGTGAGCGCCTCCGGGCGCGTAGTGAATGGCGACGGCGTGTTGCTGGCGGCCGCGCGTTTCCTGAAATCCGCGGGATTGCTTGGCGGAGAAAAAATCGTCGGTACTTCGATGGCCAATCTCGGATTGGAGCGCGCCCTTGCGGCCGAAGGACTGCCGCTCGTGCGCGTTCCCGTGGGCGATCGCTATGTCCTGGAGGAAATGCTG
>Ga0326728_10012757_pt1 | contig 18526 bp, 18 predicted proteins | sample MB3enrmetagenome_FD_207602 | JGI IMG/M metagenome (GOLD analysis project Ga0326728, IMG submission 207602) | Lab enriched peat soil microbial communities from McLean, Ithaca, NY, United States - MB31MN | ecosystem: Environmental > Terrestrial > Soil > Wetlands > Peat | place: USA: New York... | reverse complement strand
CCAACTGGTTGTCTGGCATGTCATAACGGGCAGCCGGAGCCGGTGGCGAATCGTGACGGTATGTACCGCGACCCGCCTTTCAGGTTCATGGAATACAGTATCGGCTGTGAGTGTTGTCACGGGCCCGGCCAATTGCACGTCGCCGCACTGAACAAGCATCCCAAGCAGAAGTACGGAAAAACGGACCCCACGATTGTGAACCCGGCGCGGGTCTCGGCCCGCCTTGCCAATGACGTTTGCATGAAGTGCCACCAAGGGGGGCACACCTACGTTTTACAGCCGGGCAGGACGATTCTGGATTTCCGGCCCGGGACCCCGCTTTACGAAACGCTGGCGTTGTTCAAGCTCCCTTTGACGACGGACCAGCGGGCGGAGCTGGACCGCCTGGAAACGTTGCCCGCGGTGAGAGGAAGCATATTAACACCACTCTGGTGGAAGAACCTGAGCCTGGAAATGAGCAGGTGTTTTCACGACAGCAACGGCGAGCTGCGATGTATCACCTGCCACGTGATTCACCACCCACCAACGCAAGAGAACAAGGTAGCGTATTACCGGGAAAAGTGCCTCACCTGTCATACTGACGCCAGTTGTAAGTTGCCGCTCCAGGAGCGCACACGGCAGGATCCGCCCAACGATTGCGTTGCTTGCCACATGCCCAAGAAGCCGGTGGCAGGCATTCCCCACTCGGACGATACGAGCCATCGGATCGTGCGCCGGGTCGGACAGTCATACCCGGATTTTGTTTTTGACGAGCCCTCCCAGGACCTGCCGGGACTGGTCTGCATCAACCGCCAAGGGGAGGATGCGGCGCGGCCTATACCGCCTCTGACTAAACTGCGCGCTTATGCGGAAGTCGCTGTTAATGACACTCGCCTGAGCCGTTATTACTATGAAATTCTCGAACAATTGCGGACGTCCATGCCGGACGACCCTACGGTTCTCGCCTGTTTGGGAAAGAAAGCCATCTCGGATCATGAAGATGCGAAGGCGGTCGAGTATTTGACACGGGCGCTCGAGAAAGGCGCCAACTTTGAAGCCACTTACATTGACCTTGGCGAAGCGTTAGCCCGCCTGGAGCGAGTGGAAGAATCCGCAAAGGTTCTCGAAGAGGGCGTTGCCATCTGGCCATTTTCGGCAGACATGCAGAAGGCGTTGGTGCTACGCTACGTGACCTTGAAACAATTCCGGCAAGCCGACCAGGCCCTGAAACGATACGTTACTCTTTTCCCGGAAGATACATATATGCGCGGCATCCTGGCCAGGATTGAAGCGCGCAATCCCAGATAGTGTTAGACGATCTGGCCGCTCATCGCCGTAGGTCCCGTTTGGGAAATCGCAGACTCCAAAAACCAGACTCCAAAAACCAGGAGTCTGCGCCAGCCCGCGGTCGCCATGCCCGCAGGAGAGCGCCCATCAGCGGCCGTCCTTTGGGGGGTGCCAACTTTCGCTCCCGCGTGGTATCCTAAATAGGAGGGAAGCGCATGGAAGTAGATTTCAGCCCCGACGTCGAAGCCAAACTTGCGAGCCTTGCCGCCGAGCAGGGCCGCGACACGAAAGCACTCGTGCGGGAAGCGGTAGAGCGTTTCGTGAGCTACGACGAATGGTTTATCCGGGAAGTGGAGAAGGGTTTGGCCGCCGCCGACCGGGGCGAGTTCATCGAACACGAGGAAATCGGCAAGCTCATTGATCGCCGGTATCCCGGCTAATGCGCATTCGCTGGACAGAGCCCGCTGCCCGCGACCTCACACACATCTGCGACTACATCGAGCAACGTGACGGCCCGGTAACGGCTCGGCGTGTGGCACTCACAATCTATCGAGGCGTAGGTTCCCTCGCGCAGTTTCCCCACCGCGGCCGTCCGGGCCGCAAGCTGAACACCCGCGAACTGGTGTTTTCGGCCCTGCCCTTTTTGGCTGTCTACCGCGTCCGCGAGGATGTCATTGAAATCAACCGCATTCTGCACGGCGCACAGAACTGGCCTTAGGAGCAGCGGTTGGTTTTCCGCTACGACGAACGGACCAACACCGCCAGCGATATCGACCTGATCGACTACCACTAGGAGGCCCCAATGCCCATGAAGAACCCGCCCCATCCGGGCGACCTGGGGGAAAACGGCACGTGGTACCCTTTCTCGGTCAGAACGCTTCGCGGCAGCGGCAGACTTTTTGTCGCCTGAGACATCCGAAAGGTGTATAATCGCCTCAGGAGGGTCAATCATGAAAAGCGTGAGGGTGCTCATTGCGGTCCTAGTGTTTGCCGGCGTGGTTCTGGCCCAGGCGACGAATCCGGCGAAACGGCCCACCGCGGCCGGCGCGAGTTTTGACAAGTTGAAATCCTTGGTGGGCAAGTGGGAAGGCACCATGCAAGAAGGCGGAAAGCAGCTTCCTGCCACCACCTCATTCCGTCTCGTCTCGGACGGCTCGGCGCTGATGAACATGCTCGGCGAAGGCACGCCTTACGAGATGGTCACCATGTTTCACATGGACAACAGCGATCTGCTGGCCACCCACTATTGCGGCGCCCATAACCAGCCGCGCTTCCGCCTCGTGCCCTCGTCCGAACCGAATGTCGTGACCTTTGTGTTTAAGGACGCCACCAACCTTCCCAGCCCCTCGGCGCCCCACATGGTTGGCCTCAAGATCACTTTCGTGGATGCCAATCACCACTATCAAGACTGGACGTTCCTCGAGAAGGGCCAGGAGAGCACTTCCCGATTCGAATTCCACCGCAAGGCCTGAGCCGTCCCCGCAAGGTAACGGACAAACTCGGTGCGATCTCCAGATCTCGAATCTAATATCTCGGATCTCGTGATTTGCCTTTCCGCAGGCTCGTCAAATCTCGAATCTCGAATCGCCGATCGCAGGGATTTGCCTGGCTGACTTTCCGTAGGTCTTTCAAATCTCGAATCTTAAATCGCTGATCGCAGGGATTTGCCCGGCCGCCTTTCCGTAGGTCTTTCAAATCTCGAATCTCAAGTCGCTGATCGCAGGGATTTGCCTGGCTGACTTTCCGTAGCCTTTTCAAATCTCGAATCTCAAATCGCTGATCGCAGGGATCCGCCTGGCTGACTTTCCGTAGGTCTTTCAAATCTCGAATCTCAAATCGCCGATCGCAGGGTGTTGCGCTGCCCCTACCAAAGGTTGGACTCGCGGGAGCCGCGGGTGGCGCATACGTCCCGACGTTTTTTGTCGGGATGTATGCGCCCTAACTGAGCGTATAATCAGCCCGTGTCCAACCCAAAGCACTATTACGGTTTTAATCACCTGCATTATTTGACCAAAAGCACCTACCGACGTGCGCGCCTATATGATTCCGTGCGTTTCAGGGACCACTGGGTTGCGACTTTGGCGGAATTGCGGCAAGAGTTGGGTTTCAACATTATCGGGTACGTGGTCATGCCCGAGCGTTTTCATGCACTTCTCTGGCCCACCCAGGAGTCGGATCCGTCCCAGATCATACAAAAGCTGGAAGACCGCACGGCCTTATTCATCCTGAAGAACCTCCGGGAAAACCTGGGATTTCCCTGGTGCCAGAAGATGTTGGCGCGGTTCACTTTGCCGGCCACGGTGCACCATCACGCGCACTTTCGGGTGTGGCAGCGGAAGGGCTACGATATGAACATCTGGACCGCGAAGAAGGTGGAGGAGAAATTAAATTACATGCACAACAACCCGGTGAAGCGAGGGTTGGTGAAGGAGCCCGGGGATTGGCCGTGGTCGAGTTGGAGGTATTATTTTCTGAGGAACGCTTCACTGCTGGCGATGGACAGAGTGCCGTGAGAAGGGGGCGGGGGGGCCTTAGCCCCGTGAGGGGCGCATACATCCCGACAAAGAACGCCGGGACGTATGCGCCACCCGCGGTTGAGTTCTTGGGCGGCGCTGGAGCGCGACGCAGAAATCAAGCTCGCATCCTGCGCCGCGAGCCGCGCTCGCGAGCGATTCGTTCTGCCAGGAAGACTTTCATGAGCGACTGGTACGGGACGTCCTTTTCGTTCGCCAGTGTCTTGAGTTCCTCGAGCATCGATGCCGGCACGCGCAAGGAGATGGTCGTCGTCGTCGGCTTGAGTTCCGGGAAGGTCGCGCGAACGGCTTTGCTCCAGTCAAAGTAGTCGGCCGTATCATGCCTTGCCCAGAACTTCCGCTCCTCGTCTTCGTTCGCGAAACGGGGAATCGCCTTTCTACTTGGTTTCCTCGACACGCTCATAGATTCTCCTTTCACGGCGGCTCATGTTGCGGGCCGAGATTACTCGAACCAGCGTGCCGCGAATCGTAAAAACTATCGCTAGCCGCCTTCCAGCCTTCGTCTGTCCAAGCGCCGCGTACCGCCGCTCCTCGGCAGAGTGTCTCTCGTCGACCGCCACCAGAATCGGCCGATTGAAGAAAGCCTGCTCGCATTCAGCCGGGGTGACTTGGTGCAGATCCCAGTTCTTGGTTGTATTACCGGCATCCCAATCGAAGCCGGAGCAGTGCGCAAGTTCTTCGGGGAATTCAGCCATCAAGCACGTATATTACAGTAATATACGCTCGTGCGTCAAGATAACCCTCCAGGTCAAGTTTTCGGGAGGCGCATGCATTGATTTCAATGTGGGTGCGCCTGGGCAATTGCCGCACCAGCGCCTTGATCGAGGCCTTTGACCGACTCTGGCCGCGCATCGAGCAGGCTCTCCTGAGCGGAGAACGCGTGGTTGAGATTCGATAAACCGGGAGAGTCGTGCGGGCGGCGCCGAGAAGCGCGACAGCAGTGGGTGGGTTCTTGCTCGGCAAACGCGGGTGGCGCATACGTCCCGACGTTTTTTGTCGGGATGTATGCGCCCTAACTGAGCGTATAATCACCCGGTGTCCAACCCAAAGCACTATTACGGTTTTAATCACCTGCATTATTTGACCAAAAGCACCTACCGACGCGCGCGCTTATATGATTCCGTGCGTTTCAGGGACCACTGGGTTGCGACTTTGGGGGAATTGCGGCAAGAGTTGGGTTTCAAGATGATCGGGTACGTGGTCATGCCCGAGCATTTTCATGCACTTCTCTGGCCCACCCAGGAGTCGGACCCGTCCCAGATCATACAAAAGCTGGAAGACCGCACGGCCTTATTCATCCTGAAGAACCTCCGGGAAAACCTGGGATTTGCATGGTGCCAGAAGATGTTGGCGCGGGTCACCTTGCCTGCCACGGTGCACCATCACGCGCACTTTCGGGTGTGGCAGCGGAAGGGCTACGATATGAACATCTGGACCGCGAAGAAGGTGGAGGAGAAATTAAATTACATGCACAACAACCCGGTGAAGCGAGGGTTGGTGAAGGAGCCCGGCGATTGGCCGTGGTCGAGTTGGAGGTATTATTTTCTGCAGGACGCTTCACTGCTGGCGATGGACAGAGTGCCGTGAGGAGGGGGCGGGGGCCTTAGCCCCGAGAGGGGCGCATACATCCCGACAAAGAACGTCGGGACCTATGCGCCACCCGCGATGAGCCATGTCGATTTTCCCTCAAGCGCCGGCCAATAGTACCGTTGCGGTAACGTGGCCGACACTGAATGATGCGCAATTGTACATCAAGCGTGGTAATATCGCGCCTGATAAATCTCTGGATGGGATACATGACCCTGAACCAACAGAAAGAACAATTCAGTAATGCGTATCTGAGAGCTGTGGCTTCAGTTGCCGGGTACAGTGTTTACAAACCAGAGGTGGATGACGACAGTGTGGACGTGCTGCTTGCTGCAACCGGTGGATTAGGTACCGTCCGTTCGCCTCGCCTGGAGATACAGCTGAAATGTACCGGGCAGGAAGTGATAGAAGACAATCTCGTTAACTTCTCGCTCCCGATCAAAAACTACAATGACCTCCGGGCAAACACACTTGTCCCTCGGATTCTAGTCGTCGTCCTCGTTCCAGAGTCGCTGGCAGAATGCCTAACGCAGAGTGAGGAACAACTCGTTATGCGCCGTTGCGGCTACTGGTTCTCTCTCAGAGGGTCACAGCCAACCTCGAACGAATCGCGCATTATTATTCGCATACCTAGGCAAAACCAATTTACGGTAGGTGTGTTGCAGCATATGATGGAAATGATAAGTTCAAAGGGAGCGATATGAACGAACTAATCCTGGACCGCCGTCGCGTTTCCCTCGTCAAGTCTGCCAACATCTCATGCTATCTGAAAGCCAATGGCTGGAGGGAGCAGAAGCGAAGTCCTGAGAAATTTGCGCTTTGGACCCTGGAAAACGACCACGGCGAATTTGAAGCTCTCGTCCCTCTCATTTCGTCCGCCGACTATGCGACCCGCGTTCGGGAGTTGCTTCACACGCTGGAATTGGTCGAGAGGCGATCACAGGACAACATCTTGTTTGAAATAGAGACATGCGAGGCCGACGTTATCAGGATTGCAGGGCCTTCGGAAGAGATGTTCACAACACCTGAAAGCATACCTATTGATGAGGCAGTGTCACTCGTCCACGGTGCCCGGGAGATGTTGTGGTCCGCCGCGTGTGCAGCTGTCCAGCCGCAGGCTTACTTCTCAAAGTGGGAATTCCGGGAGGCGTCCTCATATCTCCGAAACGTCCGCATGGGCCATACCGAAAGAGGTAGCTTCGTTTTCACCGTAGTATCGGGGATCGACTCGAATGGCGTTCACGTCTCGGCGGAGTCCATCGACCGTAAAGCGACGCTCACTCTTGCCCGTGCGCTCTCCCGAATTCAACAGCTTCCTAGTCTCGACCCCGACCTCAGCGACGCAACGCTGCTACGGGGTGCGGTCGAAGAAGGAGTCAGCGCCAACTTGTGCGAGGCCGTAAGCGAAATGATCGCTGGGAACGCGGTCGGTGGCGGAATAGACGTGTCGTTTTCCTGGTCTCGCATCCGACCGATGCAGACTGACGTGCCCAGCAACTTACATCTACCGCAAAGTTTCCCTCGCTGGCTTGACGCGGCGAGCCAGTACCTCCGCCGATTTCAACTTCCATACGTGGAAGTGCTTCAGAAAAACTATAGGTTGCAAGGAATGGTCATGGCTCTCGACAGGTCTCCTTCAGCGTCTGCCGGAACAGTGGTCGTTGAAGGAGGACTCAAAGGAAGACTGAAGAAAATCTTCGTTCCGCTGGCGGGAAGACAGTATGAAGAGGCTGTTGTAGCACATTTGGAGAGGGCTCCCGTCACCTGTAACGGTGAGCTTGTGCGGCAAGGACGCCGATTCTTGCTGCGGGACGCTCGTGAGTTCGCCGTGAGCCGCTAAGGTATTATTCAGTGATTCAGATTGCAACCATACGGAATGGTAGGGTGGGCTGGACTTAGGCGCACCAAACACCCCGTCCGGCAACTAGACAATGAGGGGCAGCCACCGGGCTGTCCCATTTTCCGCCCGTTGCTGTCACTAAAACTCTTCAGGACGAGTCTGCCGCATCACCGGATCACGTGCCAGCTTCTGTCCGCCGGCTTGATACGTTTGGCAATAGCCTTCTGCGACGCACGAAAGCCGCTTACGGAGGAACCCGCTTTGCGGAATTCAATGCATGTGGTTCCAGTAAAAAGAGCAACCCAGTACTCCATCTTTTGCTCCTAACGTAGGCCCGTCAGGAAATCCGGGCCCTGGATCGAACCAGCACTACCCGCCGGGAGAAAGGGTGTCAGGTAGAGCGCCGGGATAAACCGGCATGCAGTCGAGGATGAAAGAGCCTTACAGGAAAGGAGTAGCGAACCGCCTGGCCTCGAGACTTGCGGAGGCAGTCGCGAGGCTGCCGTCGAAGCGTAGACAGAGGCATCAGTGGGCAGGGTATGGAGCTGCGAAAACCTTAAATCGGGATGCCGACCCTGTTACCTGAGGGGGAAGGCCGCGGGTGGCGCATACGTCCCGACGTTCTTTGTCGGGATGTATGCGCCCTAACTAAGCGTATAATCACCCCGTGTCCAACCCAAGGCACTATTACGGTTTTAATCACCTGCACTATTTGACCAAAAGCACCTACCGACGTGCGCGCGTATATGATTCCGTGCGTTTCAGGGACCACTGGGTTGCGACTTTGGCGGAATTGCGGCAAGAGTTGGGTTTTAAGATTATCGGGTACGTGGTCATGCCCGAGCATTTTCATGCACTCCTCTGGCCCACCCAGGAGTCGGATCCATCCCAGATCATGCAAAAGCTGGAAGACCGCACGGCCTTATTCATCCTGAAGAACCTCCGGGAAAACCTGGGATTTCCCTGGTGCCAGAAGATCTTGGCGCGGGTCACTTTGCCTGCCACGGTGCACCATCACGCGCACTTTCGGGTGTGGCAGCGGAAGGGCTACGATATGAACATCTGGACCGCGAAGAAGGTGGAGGAGAAATTAAATTACATGCACAACAAGCCGGTGAAGCGAGGGTTGGTGAAGGAGCCCGGCGATTGGCCGTGGTCGAGTTGGAGCTTTTATTTCCTGCAGGGCGCTTCACTGCTGGCGATGGACAGAGTGCCGTGAGAAGGGGGCGGGGGCCTTAGCCCCGTGAGGGGCGCATACATCCCGACAAAGAACGTCGGGACGTATGCGCCACCCGCGTCTGGACCTTAAAGGAATTACTTGGCTAGATTGAGTGCTGGAAGCACGGACACTTTCACTACCTGATAATCAGTTATCTTTCCGCACACTTTGCATGAATATCTAAATCCAACGGCGAACATCGCTATTTGTTCGGAAGGCTTAACTAGCACGGTAGTTTTTTCAAATGAAGTACCTGGGTTTAGAAGCGGTATGAATCTGTGACGTGCGTGCTCATTGATGCCTTGTGGTCGATCAAATCCAGGAGGATCGGACACAAACGAGCACAAATCGCATACATATAACCAGATATCAACAGACTCGGCAGCAGTTTCAGAAATATTGGTAAAATAAACATCAACAGGAACATTTCCATTCTGGTCACGATTAATAGTCCGGGTTAATACTGGAAGTTCAGAATCGGTAGCACTTTGAACATAGAGGCTAAACCGCAGTCTAGCCAACTCTGGAGGGATAGGTTTATTAATTTTCCCTATGCTCTCGTTAAGCGTGGAGGTAGATTTGGTTATTGACTGGTCAATTCGATTTTCAACGTCCTTCCTAATATCCTGAATGTCAGTCTTGACCCCTTGTACGTCAGAACGAATCTTACCAATCTGTTGGTCTGAGTGCTGATTAGACTGATTTACGGCTGACGTAACAATTCGCTGTTGTTCTTGCTGAGTGGCAATATCCATGATGATCTGCTGCCGCCACAAAACCACACTCCAAACTAACCCCACAGTAATCACGCTACCTCTCCACAGATATTTCTTAGTTCTGGTCATCTTGCTCTCCGGTATAAAGGCAAGCAAAAGCGAAAGCACAAAGGGAATCCAGGCCGCCAAGAAATTGATTAACCTTGCATCGTTCCAGTAAAAATAGATCCCCCAACAGAGCCAAAGAATCCCGCAGAACGATGCGGTGACAACAACAATCCACGCGATGCGAACCGGTGCGCGCTTGTCTGGCATGGTGTATGCCTCCACCAACCATTTAATTGATTAGTGGCGATAAGGCTACGCCGTGCTTTTCGCAGTGTCAATGGAATCATGTTTCTCTTTAAGAAAACGACTTTTTGACTTCAACGCACACTTCGGCCACTACCCGGGCTGGCGAGAGCGCAGCTCTGCGGTCTCGGTTCATTCCGGCTCCACGCAACGCAGGGCTTCGCCCTGCGCCAGCCTCGACATAGAACGCAATGTCGTCGCCACCCGCGCCTTGCGCCGGTCGCCCACTAATGTAGCGTACTGATATGGTCTTGACAACTAGCCTTGCCTTCTGGTAGGCTGTAGTGTTGTGAACGTCGGTCTCACCTTCGGTGGGGACGGCTCGCCTTCCGCCCCTGCTCCCAACTTTCCGATTCATGGAGTTACTATGTCACTACGCAAACCTACTTGTCTTACTCCCCAGCGGCTCGACGCCGCACGGCGCAATTCGCAGCGCTCCACCGGGCCCCGCAGCGAGGCCGGAAAAGAGCGCATGAGAATGAACGCGCTCCAGCACGGCTGTGATGCGGCGCCCGAAAACGAAGCCGCCGTCATGCGCGCCCTGGGCGAAGATCCCGAGCGCTACGCAGCCCTGAAGCGCGATTTGATGACCGCCTACGGCCCCGGCGACGTGCTCCGGGACCAGCAACTTGAAGACCTGGCCAAGCTCTACTGGCGGCGAAACCGCATCGAGCGCATGCAGACGGGCCTGATGCGGCGCGCTCTCCAGGCGGTCGAGGATCGGCAACGAGAGCGCCTGAAAGAGATCGCCGCGGCCACCTTCGATCCCTCCCACGCGGCGGCCATGGAGATCGATCTGGGAGAGCCCACCGACTTCTCGGTGCGGCTGCGCATGCTGCTTTCCCTGCTGGGCGTGCTGCGCGAGCAGGTCCGGCAGCGGGTGTTCAAGCCCCGGCAGGAGCACCAGATCGAAACCTATTACCAGGGCGAAATCGGCTGGCGGCCGGCGCGGCTCCGCCATCTGCTGTGGCTCTTCATCGAACGAGCCAAGGCCGAGCGGCGGGACGAGCAGGAGCTGCACGACTTCATGAGCGAATACTTTGAGGGTGGCGAGGCGGCCGTTGAACCCTGCTATCAGGAACTGCTCGGGCTGCTGGAGGAGGAGATCGCCGACGTGGAAGAGGAGTTCAAGCACGAGGTCGAGGCGCAGGAGGAGAAGGACGCGATCGAGCGGGACGCCTGCCTGGCTCCTGCGGGGGAAACCTGGCAGATGCTGCTGCGGCAGGAAATGGCCCTGGACCGCTCGATTGACCGCAAGGTCAAAATCCTCCTGACGATGCGAAAAGAGCATGCCCGGTTGCTGAGAGAGGAAGCCAGCCCTCCCGGCGATGAGCCGGACGACCGCGAAGGTAGGGCCGAACGGCGTTCGGCCCCTGAGAGTAAGCTCGTCGGGCTGGACGGTGCCGAAGTAGCGCCGAACTTCAGTTCGGCAGATGCTGGCCTGAAGGCCAGCGCTACTCAGACAGAAAGTCCGGCAGAGGAAAGCGCCAGCGAAACACCAAAAACGGCGGAACAAAGCGAGAATGTCTATGAAAACAAAGAACCGGTCGCAGCGGGGGTTGCCGCATGAAGGGTAGCGAGGATCTGAGAAGCAGGGCCGCGCTTCGCGGCAAGCGCTGCGGCGTTAGGCCCCAATCAGTTTGGACGGCACAGTAGCGCCGCCCCTTGCGGGCGACCGCTCCGCGCGGGCACAACACCGCCCCGGCAGCGGCACGCGCGTCTGAATTCAGGGGCCATTTTCAGCAGACATTCAGATGGCGTTCGTGTTACGCTACGTGACCTTGAAACAGTTCCGGCAAGCCGACCAGGCCCTGAAACGATACGTTACGCTTTTCCCGGAAGATACATATATGCGCGGCATCCTGGCCAGGATTGAAGCGCGCAATCCCTGATACGGAGGAGTCCTATGAGCAACAAATCATCTCGAATTTCCGTTACCCGCCGGGAGTTCTTGGGAGGGCTTGCGGGAAGCGCCGTGGCCAGCGTGGCGCTGAGCTGCAGGAGCCGCGCGCCGGTGCTTCCCGAAAACGCCCCCAAGGAAGCCTTTATTGTCCCCAATTTTCACCCTGCCAGTTGCGGTTGGCTGACGAACTTCTCCAAGGAACGCGTGTATTGCGCGAACGACTATCTGGACCATCTGGACCGGGTGCGCGACGATCCTAATTACAAGTTTGCTCTTTCTGAAGTCAATAATCTTATCGCTATCATGAACTTCCGGCCGCAGCGGATCGAGGAGATCAAGCAGCGGGCCAAGGAAGGGCGGGTGGAGCTGGTCAACGCCAATTTCCTGGAGATGACCGTCAATTTGGCGGGCGGTGAAGCTCTGCTGAAAGAAGGGGTGGAGGGCCTGCGCTGGCAGGAGCAGATAATGGGAATTCATCCCCGCTTTATGTGGATGATTGACACGTGCGGATTCCATGACCAGATGGCCCAGATCGCCTCCGGTCTCGGTCTCGACGCCATGGTCTACGAACGAATGAACAAAACCGACAGCACCATCCACTGGGCCGAGTCGCCGGATGGATCTCGCATCCTGGCGCTGTGCCCGGACGGATACGCGTCCTTCAGCTCTTTGTTCGATACGAAGAAACGACTGAGCGCGGAGGAACTCCAGAAGCTCGCAGAGGAATTGGCGCAATGGGCGAAGAAAACGCCGGACGGCGCGCCCGTTCTGGTTCTGGCAGGGAGCGGCGATTACAGCCGAGCCCCAATGCGAAAGGAATACCCAAGCGAATTTCTCGAGCAGTGGAACCAGGTCTTTCCCCAAACCAAAATCCACGTTGCCATTGTCAGTGAGTACCTGGATGCAATTAGGCCGGGAGTCGACTCCGGGCAGACCAAGATTCCAACCATGAAAGGCGGGACAGGATACACGTTTGACGCCTTCTGGATCGAATGTCCCCGAGTCAAGACTTCCTATCGAATGAACGAGCACGGCTTGCAGGCCGCAGAGAGCATTTCAACCATCGCCAGTCTCCGCTCCGGGTTGACCTACCCCACTCAAGCCCTCTATGAGGCTTGGATTTTGATGCTGCTTAACATGGACCGCAACACACTATGGGGTTCTGCCGCCGGCTTTGTTTATGAGAGCGAGAACTCATGGGATGTCCGCGACCGGATGGACTACGTGGAAACGAGCAACAAGAAAGTCCACGCGGCGGCGTTGAGTTCGATCAGTCCGGAAGGAGATGCGGCGGCTCTGTTTAACCCGCTCAATTGGGAGCGGAACGATCCCGTGGTACTCGAGTTGCCCAACGGGAAGAGTCTCGAGGGGGCGGTCTGCCAAACGGCGGCCGAGGGCAAGACGTTGTGCAGTCTCCGCCTGCCGTCTTTGGGAGTGGCAGGCCCAGGGCTCGCATCCAAAAGCCCGGAGATCCCCAGCCGAATCGACCTCCCCGCGGAAATCGCAACACGCTACTACACCGCGCGAATCGACTCGAAAACCGGGGCCTTGGTGAGTGTGAAGCTCAAGCCCTCGGGCCGGGAGATCCTGGGCGGGCCTGCCAATGTCATCGTGGCCGAAAAGCCCAAGCCGCAGAATGAAGACTACGGCGATTTCATGAGCTGGCGGCCGGACCGCACTCGGCTGGCTTCCTCGAACGATTTTAAGCCCACTGTAACGGTCACCAGCGGACCTCTGGCCACAACGGTTGAGGCGGCGAGCGAGTTTTATGGCGGCGCCCCGAGCCGGCGCATCGTGCGATTTTACAAGGATTCTCCGCGCATCGATTTTGAAACGGAGATCCGGGACATTCCAAACATCACGGTGGTTGTGGCCGAGTTCCCGTTGGCAGAAGATATCGAGGAAGTCCGGCGAGGTATTCCTTGCGGCTTCTCTCACGGCTCTTGGGCCAAACCGAATCCCAATTTGGTTGGCTGGACAAAAGGCATCGTTCCGGCCGTGCGCTGGAGTCATTACAGCCTGGCGGGTGGAGGTGGAGTGGCTATCCTTGACCGTGGACTCACCGGCCGCGAGCTCAACGAGAGAACGCCTATTATCTACCTGCTGAATGCGACGGATACCTATAATAAGTATCCCAATGCCTGGCTGAGTGGAAGAGGCCCACACCGCCTGGAATATGCTTTGGTTGTGCACGAGGACAAGTGGGATCATGCACGAATTCCTCAAATGGCCTGGGAGTACAATTGTCCTCCGCTTCTTGTGACGGGCCGGAAAGCGATGGCGGCGAAGTCTTTCGTACACACCTCACCCAATGTCATCGTGGAAGTGATTCGCCGAGAGGGCAAGGACGTTGAAATGCGCCTGGTGGAGTGCCTGGGTTTGGCTGGAAACGCCGAAGTGACCCTGAACCTGCCGCATCAAGGGGCAGCCCTGACCGACCTGCGGGGCAAGAATCCTAAGCCTCTGGCGGGCAGTGGTCCGACTTATCGCTTCCCTGTGAGGCCACTTCAGATTGCGACCATCCACTTCTATGCCGCGTCCCCTGTGGAGGAAATCAAGCCGGTCACCGAGTGGGACAAGTTCGTGCCGGAACCGAAGCGAGCGGCGCTGCATGCCTTCGGTAATTACCAAGGGCACCCGCCCACGGGCGATGAGCCGCAGACGTAGTGGTTAGCGCAGACTTCGTGCTCTTCGAATTCCGCGGCTTTTGATATCAAATAATTCCCTTATTGTTAATGCACGCGCACGTATATAGCGCACACGCAAAAGCCGCAGAGTCCCAGCACCAGGGACCCTGAGCCACCTGCTGCTACAGCCATTAGGTCCCTTGCATCAGTTCCACCAAGTCGGCCGACAAGCCGGCAACCTCGGGTGTCTTGTAAAATCCCCCCTCCACGCAGGCCGGGTTGACAAAGTGCTCGCGCAGGTGAGGAATGTACTCCAGGAAGATGACTGGCAGGCCCAGAGCGATGTGATTGAAAAGCACCAGATGCTGATGAATCTGGCCCATGTCGCCGACGTGCGGCACAACCGGCAAGTCGAATTTCTTGGCGAGCAGGGCGACTGCTAAGAATTCACTCACGCCTGCCAACCGCGTGCAGTCCGCCTGGACGAAATGAACTGCGCCCGCCTCCATGAAGTTTTTGAACATCACGCGATTGGGGACATGTTCACCCAGCGCCACTCGCATCGGGAAGATGGCTTGTGAAAGTTTACGATGAGCGGAGATATCATCGGGATGAGTGGGCTCCTCCACCCAGTACGGTGAAATGTCAGAGAGCGAGCGGCACATCTCGAGCGCCCGGGGAAGCGTCCACTGCTGATTGGCATCCAGCATCACCAGGCACTCTTCCCCCACCATTTCCCGCAACATATGCGCGCGCCGAATATCTCTCTCCGCATCTCTTGATCCGACTTTCAACTTGAACGCCCTAAACCCCTTGTCCAAGGCGCGGCGAGCATTTTCACGGACCTTCTCATCTTTGTATCCAAACCAACCGACGGAGGTATCGTAGCCGGGATATCCCGACTTCAGCACAGGTTCCCGCTCTGCTCTGGTTGCCTGCGCTTTCTCCAAGAGCGCCAGAGCATCGGCAGGAGTCAAGACGTCTTCCAAATAGCTGAGGTCGAGCAAGCCCACCACCTGCTGGGGCGTAAGATCCAGCAGCAATCGCCAAAGGGGAACGCCGCGCGCTTTTGCCCAGAGATCAAAACAGGCATTGGTGAGGGACGCTAACGCCAGATGTATGGCTCCTTTGTGCGGCCCCAGCCAGCGTAATTGCGGGTGATCGGCCAAGGAGCGCGAAAAAGCTCCGAAGCCTGCCATCAGTGATTCGATTTCTTTCCCCAGCAGAGCCGGAGCCAGAAGCTCGATGATCTCACAAACTATGCGGTTCCCTTCGCCGAGCGTCAGCACTAGACCGGCTCCGGCGATAGCACTATTAGTCTCGAGGCATGTCACCGCCAGACAATACTCCGACTCGGAATGGACGGCGTCACTGCCCGCTCCCGCCGGCAAGGGATAGCGAGCGTCGTACGATCGGACGGAGTGAATAACTGTCTCTGCTTGTTCCACAAGGGCCCCCTGTGCCGATTGCGAGTCTAACTGCGCGGTGGTAGTGTCCTAACTTGGATAGTTTCCTAGTATGGATGTCATTCCGAGCGGAGCGAGGAATCTCGCTCTGGCCCTGCAATTGGGGCACGCTCGAGCGAATCAGAGCGAGATTCCTCGCTCCGCTCGGAATGACATCCCCCTACGGGATCCATCAAATTAAGACACTATCTGCGCGGTAGATCTTTTGCAACCGCCTGCCCCTTCAGTGTAAACTACTGCGGCCCTGGCGGGAAACACATGTTGAGGAGGTGCGGTGTTTAATCAATTGGCAATTGTATTCTTCTTAATGTTGCGTTCAGAGGAGCTATCATGGATTTAAGTATTCTGGCCGGGGCAGGGCTGGTGCTGGTGGGAGGAATTCTGCAAGGCCTCTTTCCCGTACCCATGAAGTTCGTCCGGCGATGGAACTACGAGAATATCTGGTTGGTTTTCGCGCTGAGCGGGCTGGTGGTCTTCCCATGGCTCTTAACGGCGTTCACGGTCCCCCATTTGGGCGAGGTTTACCGGCTCACCCCGACGCATTCGATTGTCGCCATTGCCGGATTCGGGCTTTGCTGGGGAGTCGGCGCTACCCTCAGCGGCCTGGGCTTAAGCATGCTGGGTATTGGCCTGGGATTTGCTGTCATCCTGGGTCTGAGCGCCTCCGTCGGCTCGCTCGTTCCGTTGCTGGTCCTCACCCCGGAAAGGGCTGGCACCTCGCAAGGTCACCTCTATTTCTTGGGAACTGCGGTAATGCTGGTGGGGATCGGCGTGGCGGCTGGCGCTGGCGCGCTTCGCGACCAAGTCCGGAAGCCGGAGAGCCGTGAGCGCGGGGTCACGGTGAAAGGATCCTTCCTTGCAGGCTTGGTGGTGGCCATCGCGGCCGGGCTCCTTTCGTCAATGTTAAACTTCAGCTATGCCTTCGGTGCGGCGGCGCTCACCCAGGCGCGCCATCTGGGAGTCTCTCCCGTCTGGATGTCGAATGTCGTGGCGGCTCCGGCAACCAGCGGCGGCTTCGTCGCCAATTTTCTTTACTGCGCATACCTGTTGCGCAGGAACTCAACCCTCAAGAATTTCTCGCTCGCGGAAGTGCGCGTCAATTGGCTCCATGGAGCGGCGATGGGGGCCTTGTGGTTTGGCGGGCTCGCCGTGTATGGCCTGGGCATTTACCGCATGGGGGATTTTGGAACGGTAGTGGGTTGGCCCTTGTTAATGGGGGCCGTCATCATCACCAGCAACGCCGCCGGATTCCTTACCGGGGAGTGGACGGGAACGGGGGCGCGCGTCCGCGCGTATCTGGGTACGGGGATGGCGATCATCCTTCTCGCCTTGTGGATTCTGGCTCTAGCCCAACGGCCTTAAACGGCCTTGCACGACCCCTCGCTGTACCAATTTCATATTCCTCGAAGTATTGGGGGCGCATCTTAGGCAATAACCTCCTTGGGGCTGACTGCGCGGCGCTCCTCCATGGAACGGTATTCGGCGAAGACGACTTGTAGGGTTTTGAGGTTATCGCTCCCGCTGGTCAGCGCTTCTGAGTCATCCTCGATGGCGCGCATCAACGATCCCATGGGTCCCAAAAAGGCGTCCGGAATCCACAGATAATCATTGCGGGCAGAGAACCAGTAGCCCATGCTCTTCTTGGACATGAACTCCAGCGTGTCGGGGCGCCCCGCGGGATAGTTATACATGAGTCCGATGGTCCCCTTAATGATGCCTTCCGTTCCCTCGAAGCGGAACGTCGCGTAGCGGTCGTCTTGCCACACTCCGTGATTTACGTCAATCAGCACGCGCAAACCGGAATCGTATTCCCAGATGGTGAGGGTCCGGGTCTCAGCTTCAGTCGGCTCACCGGGCATGCGACTGCCGCTGGTGAAGACGCGGTCGGGTTCCCCAAACAGGTAACGCAAAGAGTCAATGTAGTGGATGCTGTGGTTCAGCACTTCCAGGCGCTTGCGCGCGTACATCCAAGGCCACATGGACCAGTCTGTGTGGCAATGAACCTGAATCGTGCCGTAAGTCGGCGAACCTAGCCATCCCTGCGTCAGAAGTTGTCGGCTTCCGCGGATGGCCACAGTCCAACGCATCTGCTGATTCACGGCCATCTTTAGCTTGGCTTGCCGCGCCATGGCCACCAGCCGTTGGGCTTTGCCGTATTCATCAGCCAAGGGCTTCTGGCAAAGAATGTTCTTTCCCGCACGAATCGCTTGCTCTCCGACGGCCAGTGTCTCCCAAGGGTAGACGGCTATATCCACAATCTCCACTTCCGGGTCGGCGACCAGTTCCTCAACCGAGCCGTAGACCTTGGAAATCTTATGGTCACAGGCGGTTTTTCCCGCACGCTCGCGGTTCTTGTCAGTGATGCCCACAACCTTGAAGCCCGCCTGAGCATAAGCCGGCAAGTGCGCGTAATTGACCACGCCTCCGGCGCCAACAATGCCGATGCCGTGGTCCAACCGTCGCGGCATTTCCGGTTTGAAGTCGAGTTCCGGGTGAGCGCTGGACATGCTTCCTCCCGTCGTGCTTGCCCTCGAGGGCAAGCTGAAAAGTGGTTTCAGCAAAAAAGCCAAGCCCCAGTTCGCATGTAGAGTCGATGAACAGGTACATTATAACGCACTCACCGCCTCGAAGCACGATAGGGAAGCCCCCATGCGAGAGGCGATAAAGGACCACATCGAAGAGGCTCAGCGAAGGAATTCGCCCCGGCGAGCCTGATCGACGCACGAAGCGAATCACCAGGGAGTTAATCACATGAGCACATCGATCCCTATCCTCGACACCCATCAGCATGCTATAAACGGGATTGGTGCGGGCCGCTGCCTGCAACTACGAAACGGAGAATCCCAGCATGTTTTCACACACACGACGCGAATGCCTAAGAAACATGGCAAGGGCCGCTTGGGTGGCTGGAGGCAGCGCCTTGCTGCCCTCGATTGCGAGCACGGGTTGCTCCAATCGACGTCCCATGCCGAGAACAGTGGCGCCCATAGACGACGCCCGAACGCGCTGGTACCGGG
>Ga0326728_10012756_pt1 | contig 18530 bp, 15 predicted proteins | sample MB3enrmetagenome_FD_207602 | JGI IMG/M metagenome (GOLD analysis project Ga0326728, IMG submission 207602) | Lab enriched peat soil microbial communities from McLean, Ithaca, NY, United States - MB31MN | ecosystem: Environmental > Terrestrial > Soil > Wetlands > Peat | place: USA: New York... | reverse complement strand
AGGAGAAAGGCAGTCTATTATGAACCAATTGCCTTATGAAATAAGATGTGAATTGAATAATGGAATGGCCGAATGTGACGAAAGCTTAATCGTTATTTCGTTGCAGACTTGCCCTCAAGTTCAGAAGAAATCGAAAGGAGCATTGGGTACGTGATTGTTTATAAATTTTATTTACGTGATGCAGTAAAGGGTGACATATTTCTTGGCACATTACCAGAGAGGAGAAAAAATCCACGAAGAGTTGCTGAAGAATCCACTGAAGAATCCATTATTAACTGGGGAAGAAAATATTTTAGTGAGAATGGCAAGGAGAAGGATATCTATTTCATTAAAACTGTTTTGGAGGAAAGGGAGAAACGGCTCCCAAACCTCTCTGAGCCATAAAATGACTTATTAGGGAAAAGACACTAAGAAATAAATTCTATATTTGCCTTTAATCAGCAAAATGCGGGCAGGGAATGTCTTTGCCTCTATCCCTCCCACATTTCCGTTGGTAATCAAGAATCCCCATATCATCCTGCTATTATGGACTTGTAGGTGAAACCGCTAAAATTGAGATCGGGGCGAATTTTCCCTGAGAACCGCAGACTTCTTCCTGTAATCAATGAAACGCCACTCTTCCCGTCCGATGCAGATTTCAACCAGATATCTTCAGATTTTGAAAAGTGCAGATACTGGTAAGCTATCCGCAGTTTAAAGTTCAAAATTCCTCACTGCAACCTTATTTGTTTCTTCCTGAGGTAGCGAATTTCGAATATCCCTTCACAATACAACCTTTCAACTCTTCCCCAAATTGAACCCCTGTTAACAGAGGGACAACCTATGGTAGAGTTCCTTCGTTTCGTTCGTTAAGGCGACTCCTAAGTCATGTTCTATGTTCTTCCGGCACAATTCGAAAATCGAACGGACCTCACTTCGATTTCCGAGTTCAAAGTGATATCCCATCAATTTCCTAAAAATATCTTCGCGATAAGGCTCAACTTTTAGGATCTTGTAACAGTAATGGACAGCCTCCGTAAGGTTATGTTGTTCTTCGTGGTAGTTAAGAATCTTGGTGAGAGCATGAAGGTACTGGATCTTCAAGTGTTCGCGTTCGATAAAATACCAGTCTTCATAGATATTCTCCATCATGAAATCACCCTGATACAGGTTCTCAGCGTTCAAGTAATGTCTGAAGGCATCGTGATTATCTTGCTTCTTCTCCTTATATCGAGCAAAATTCATCTCGCTTGCAAATTCATCCACGTCGCTCCATCCCTCTTTACCGAGACTGAGTTCGTACCCACCTTCTTTCCTCAATAAATTGGGAAAATCCTTTTGTCCGTTTTGGGAAAGGGTTTTCCTCAATGTGGAAAGGGTTACCCTGAAATTTAGGTCTGCTTGCTGCGCTAGAGAATCTGGCCACAGAAGGTCAAGGAGGATATCTTTCAAAGTTGGTCCTTTATTGCGATTCAAGAAGAGACACTTGAGTAGGGTAATAGCCTTTTTGCTCTTACATTTGGTCAAATCAATCTCTTCATTCTCCACAAAGACGCGAAAAGATCCTAGGCTATAGATCCGGAGATTTAAAAGATCTTCATATTCTTTTCCGTTTCTTATTGTGTCCGGAGTCTTTCCGATGTCATGATGATTTTGAGAGGAACCGGAGACAATATTCTGATATTCGGCCAGCAACTTATGGATTAGGGGTATTTTTGAAACGAACCTTTGGAGGAAAGCCGGAAGCCAGTTCCGTTCCTGGTGGACCCCGTAAAGGTAGAGGTTTTTTTCGTCGAGCAGTTTCAAAGATTCAAGAAGAACATTCTCAGCGCGGCTCTCAAGGCCGAGATTCATATAAATTTGGCAGATAATGAGATTGGCCAGGAACGCGGACATTCTTTTTAGCGATTGGTTAATATGGCCTTGTCCGGTCTCGATCAATTCCAAGGCCTCTTTTTCCTCTCCCTTTATTGATAGAAAATGGGCTTGATCGATCCTGGCCATTCCAGTTTCAAGGAAGGAACCTATCTTGCTGGCTAATTGAACCAACACCTGGAGATATCTCCTTGCTCTTTCAAAATCTTTCATCCTTAAAGCGATGTCGTAAAGGGCATGATTGCTCCAGAAACTGCCGCAAAGGTTTTGCCCTTTCCGGAAGATAACAAGGCTACTTTCTAAGGCTTTGAGCGCTTGGTCATAATTTAAAAAAGCGTTTTGAACGAGGCCCAAATCAGCATAAAGGCCACCCGTGATATTCCCTTGTAATCCGAGTTGCTGGGCAAGATTCAATCCCTTTTGGGCATACTCCAGGCTCTGGGAGAATTGACCTAAATGAAGGAGGTTGAAGGCCAAATAATGGCAAAAAACATGAGCTTTGGTAAGGAGATCGGAAGCGAGAGCAATGGATTCTCCTTTCTTGGCGATTTCGACTCCTCCATACAAATCTCCCTCTACAATGTGTTTGAAAGCCTCACACTGGATCAAAGAGACCTGGTCGTAAGGGTTGGGATAAAAATCAAGGAGGCTTCCGGCTTTTTGTAAGTAAGATTGGGCTTTATTCCAGTCCTCAAGTTTGAAGAGGGCCTCACCCAGGTTCGTGTAGCCAGCAATCAGTTTATGAGCTACATCCTTTTCCATATTCTGACTTTCAAGCCATTGGATATTCGTCTCGAGAAGATCTTTTGCACGTAGGTAGTTATCCTCACGCATATTGATAATGGCCATACGGTTTAGGGAGGATATTTCGCTCGAACTCTCTTTCTGTCTCTTAAACAGGTGGAAAGCCTTTTCGTACCGTTCGAAGGCTTGATCTGTTCCTCCCCGTATCTCCGCTACTCTCCCGGCAAAATAGAGGAGGAAAGGGTCATTCTCAACAAAGGCTGGAGGAAACGATTCTAAGAGATCTCCTAGGGCTTTGAACCTGCATTCGTGAAGCATCTTTTCTCCAAGAGATCTCAAAATTTCCATGGCCCTTGGGAAACATTTTGCTGAGATAAAATGAAGAATGGCGTTTTCTGGATCAGCAGGGGTAAGAATCTCTCCTAACCGAGCATGGAATTCTTCAATTTCATCCTGGGGAAAATCCACGCAGAGTTTCTTCAGAAGAAATTCTCTCATGATGGGATGGTAACGATAAAGAGAATCATCCTGGGAGTTAATATAAAAGGTAAAGAGATTATTGTCGACCAAGTTCTCCAGAAGTTTTTTTCCATATTTGATACCGAGGGCTCGGTTGCAAATGTCAGGGGAAAGATATCTGGGGAGAGCTGTCTTACAAAGGAACTCCTGGATGTGCTTTGGCTGGCTCTGAAACACATTTTCCATCAGATATCGAGAGACGGCCTTACCATAGCCATTCACGTTCTTCAGCAGATCCTGGATATCAAGCGGTCTTTCCCTTAAGAATTGGGCCAAAAGTATCAGAGCGGTGATCCACCCTTCTGTTTTTGCGTATATACTCTGAATATCCTTTTCTGAAAGGTCTATCTTGTAGATATCGGAGAAGAGTTCCTGTATTTCTTCTAAGCTGAAAGCCATTTCTGACCCATTGATTTGGTAGACCTCCTCTTGAAGGCCAAGTTTTGACATGTGGAGGTTTGGCATTTGTGTGCTACACAAAATGAATGTCACAGAACTTGGAAGATGTTTGAGGGTATGATCAAAGATTTGATTAATCGGAAAGGATCTGTTGACCACTTCGTAATTATCCAGAATAATGACAAGTCTTTTCCTACTGGCTAAATGCTGCTTGAACTCCTTCACCATAAGAGATGCTATGACGCCTGGCTGAACGTTTCCTTCACTCGATATCAATTTTTTTTGAAAGGTCTTGAAAAATTTAGGACAATAAGTTTGGACGTTAGAGACAAAATGATGCAGAAAGGAGGAGATTTCCTGGTCAGGGGTCTCAAAGGAATACCAGACATGATCTACCCCTGAGGATGCGATAGCACTTTCAATGAGGGTAGTTTTCCCGCTCCCAACATGGGAGATGACCAGGATCAGTTTCTTGTGAAGGTTAGCTATGATTTGATGCTCAAGCCTATCGCGTTTGATTACATTTCTGTTCATTAAAAGGTTAACCTTATAATTATAAATGGGTTTCATATTACTCATCATCTCCTTTCCCGCCCTTTTGTATCATTGAATACCATAACTTCTAAGAAAAGTAAATTTTTTTAACATTTTTTTAACGAAATATTAACCTTCTTGATATAGAAACTTAGTCGCGTGGGCTTGGAGCGTAATATTTCTTGTGCGGGAACGGTATTTCCGACAAGCTAGTGGCAGAAAACTTCGGTTCAGATTGATTTGATTTCAGTAAGGTGGGAAACGAAATTTTTAACAAGGATTAGGCTTTGAGAGCAACGGTGTATGTTCAGTGCACCGATGCCCAACCCAAGGCGATAAGCAGAAAGGAGGAGGTTGCAGTGAGAAAAATAATAACGAAGAAGAAGATGATTTTTTTCGGCTGTGGGTTATTGCTCTTGATAGGACCTTTTGCGTGGGCCCAGCCACCCTTGGAGCCGGTTAAGTTCACTGGTTCCGCGGATTTTGCAAGCGAGCCGTTTGATATCAACACCAAAGAGTGGCAGATTAACTGGGAATATAAAGCTGAAGAAAAGAAGCCACTCAACTTTGTCCTGTATGTGTACCCGGAGGGAGACAAGGTCAACTGGATCGAAATGGTGAAGGGCCCCACTTTTAATGCCAGTGGCAACACATACCTTTACAAGGGAGAAGGCAGGTACTATATCAAGGTCAGGGCCAAGAACCTCGCAAACTGGCAGGTGGAGATTGTCCGAGCAGGAGTGAGCGAGCCGCTCAAATTACCTGCTACATTTGCTGGAAGCACTGATATGACTACAAAGCCCTTCAAGATCCAGCAGAAAAATTTCAAAATCAATTATGTGATAGAAACCCCTTTGGGGGGGCAGAGTATTACGGTTTATTCGCGAGGGGAAACGGAAAACTATATTGATGCGACCACTGTGGGTGCCGGAACCGGTATGATGGTTCTTAAAGGACCCGGTGAGTATTACATCAAAGTCGAGACAACCGCCGGGGTCAAGGACTGGAAAATTGATGTGACTGAATAAGCCTGAGAAAGGAATCAAAAGGTGGTTTCATTTCTGCAATTCATTACCGGAGGGCTGTTCTTAGGGGGTATGTATACGCTGATTGCCTTGGGCATTGTAACCATTTACAAGTCGACGAGAGTGTTTAATTTAAGTCAAGGATGGATGGTCACGCTCGGGGCATTTATGCTGGTAACTCTTGTTAAATGGTTCGGCCCGGTGCCTGGGGTGATCGCCGGACTGGCCTTTGGAGCGCTTCTTGGACTTGCGGTAGACAGGCTCCTGATGCGACCCTTAATTGGGCAGCCCCTCATTGCAGCGTTTCTGCTGACGATTATGCTCGCCTATATTTTCGAAGGGATCAATATTTTGGTCTGGGGAAGTTTCAGCTATGAAATGCCTTTAAAATTGCCCGGTCACCCTATCAGGTTGGGTGAAGTGGTGCTTGGCCACTCCCTTCTTTGGGGCATCGGAGTTGCAATCCTGGCCTTTGCCGCCTTCAGTCTCTTCTACTGGCGGACGCTCATGGGGAGGGTGATGAGGGCCACAGCCGAGGACCATCAGACGGCCCAGAGCCTGGGATTGCCGGTAAAGGGCGTCTTCAGCCTTAGCTGGGTACTTGCCGGTATGTTGAGCATCATCGGAGGACTTTTTTTGGGAGTGGTCAGCGGAGTAAATATGCTCATGTACCAGTCTTTGCTAGGGGCCATAGCCGTGGTGCTTCTGGGAGGCCTTGACTCCATTGCAGGAGCCATTGTCGGCGGCATGATCCTGGGCCTCATTCAATCATTGGTGACGGGCTACCTGAGCCCTTCTCTGGCCGATGTGATTCCCTATATCATCTTGCTTGGCATCTTGATCATCAAACCGTATGGCCTATTCGGCTTGGTGCGGATAGAAAGGCTGTAGGAAAAAAATGGATCGACCGGCTGGTGTCTTTGACGTTCGGTATGAGCAGGACATGGCGGTTGTTCGCACGGGGCCCCAGTGGGCAACACTGATCGGCTTTCTGATTCTCTTGGCTGTGCTGCCTCTTTTTGCCGGCTCTTACTTTTTGAGTTTCATGATCTTAACAGGGATCGCTTTAATTGCCGTCCTTGGGCTCAACATCCTTACGGGATATGCAGGTCAGATTTCCTTAGGACACCAAGCATTTGTAGCTGTAGGCGCTTACACCACAGCCGTGCTAATGGACTCCTTCCACTGGAATTTCTGGGCCACCGTGCCTATGGCCGGGATTGCTGCTGCTGGAGTAGGGGTGCTCTTCGGTCTTCCTTCGTTCCGGCTCAAGATGCTCTATTTGACCATGAGCACGCTGGCCGCCCAGTTCATCATCATGGCCTTCTTCAACCATGCCTTCCCCGATTATTTTCACTCCGTAAGCGGCATCAGGGTGAATCGTCCTGAGCTGTGGGGGATAGACTTCAGAGAAAATGAGGCCTTCTATTACGTCGTGATCGTCATAGCGGTGCTGATGACATTTTTTGCGAAGAATCTCGTCCGTAGCCGATCGGGACGAGCCTTTGTGGCCATTCGCGATAATGACTTGGCCGGTGAGGTGATCGGGATCAATGTGGCCAGATACAAACTCTATGCCTTCGCAATCGGCTGCTTCTATGCTGGCATCGCCGGCTCTTTGTGGGCGACTTACTTCCGAAACGTAAACCCGCCCCATTTTCACATAGACGTATCGATTTGGTATCTAGGGTGTCTCATTGTCGGGGGAATGGGAACGACCGTTGGAGCCGTTTTTGGAGTTCTATTTTTGCGAATCATTAAGGAGCTGGTGACCTTTATAAGCCCGATCTTGAGTGGGATGGTATCTCCTATCGATGCCCCTAAGATCGCCCCGGGGTTAGCGGTGATCAGTTGGACATCGGTGGTTGTCCTTTTCCTGATTTTCGAGCCCAGAGGTTTGGCCCACACCTGGGAGGTGCTTAAATCCCGGTTCAGGCATTGGCCTTTCAAGTACTCTATTTAAGCACAAGACGGCAATCTTTTTTGCTGCCAGCAGAAAAGGAGGAACCCCTGCCCGAAGGCAGCGAAAACGAAATAATATAAAACCATAAACCATACAGAAAGGAGGACATATGAAAAAGGCAATTTGTACAGTGGCAGCAATGGCAGTCGTATCTTTATTGTTCTTTGCGACCTCAGAATCTAAGGCAGCGGCCAAAGACGAGTTCTTCACCATGTATTTCTTTGCCGACATGAGCCGTGGTTTCGCAACGGTAAATGTTCCTCGCCTTTTAGGGATTCAGGACACAATCTACTGGATTAATAAGTATAAGGGGGGTGTCGAGGGTAAGAAACTCCGGGTGGAGTGGGCGGATCACACGAATGATCTTTCCGTAGCGGCCACGATCTATGAACGGTGGCGTACCAGGAAGAATTTCGTCTTTTTGGCCGTGTGCGGATCTCAGGAGAATGAAGCCTTTCATGACCGTTACGCTGAGGACGAGGTTGTGGTCTCAAGCTGTGGTGTGAGTGAGACCGGAATCTATCCAGCAGGCTATGCCTTTGCCACCATTCCGCTCTATTCGGACCAATTTGCTAACTTCGCTGACTATATCACTGCAAAATGGGACTGGAAAGGAAAAGGCAGAGCTCCGAAACTGGCTTTCATGACCTATGACATCCCTTTCGGAAGGGCTTGCCTGCAACCCTTGGTTTTAGAATATGCCAAGAAGAAGGGCATCGAGATTGTCGATACGCAGTTCATACCCATCATCGTGGTCGATGCAACAACTCCGCTAACTCGCGCTAAAAAAGCCGGAGCTGACTATGTATATGGGCAGCTCGCGTATGTGACCCTTGTTCCGTTGCTTAAGGAAAATGAGAAATTGGGCTACGGTTTGAAGTTTGGAACCAACAATTTCGGAGTAGATGAGCCACTCCCCCTGCTAGTGGGCAAAGCTGCCGAGGGGACCGTTCTTGGAACGACACCCTATAAGCTGTGGTCTGAAAAGAAGGAGCCGATCATTCAAACGCTCTCAAAAATTGCTGAGGAAGTGGGACGACGTCGGCAGGACCTTGTCAATGGTTATTTCCTCGGTGTGGCCAACGTGCTTACCCTCTACGATCTGTTAAATCAATCAGTACCCAAAGTCGGGTGGGCAGGTATCAATGGCCGGGTGCTCAGACGGCAGCTGGAAAGCTGGGGGAAGGGATATGACCTTCACGGATTGGTCAAGTTTGACTACACCCCTGAAAGCCGGACCCCCATGATAGCCCGGCTGGTGGAAGTAAGAAACGGGCAATGGGTTCCGGTAACGGACTGGAACAGGATGCCTGGGATCCTCCGTGCGGATCTGAAAAGTGCTTACAAGGAGCCATCAGCGCCTGCCAAATCTAAAAGCGTATATTGATGAAACAGGGATAGGAGCAAATGAACTCGCTCCGTTGAAAATATCGGAACGCTGCACCGTGTTCTCCGACGGAAGGGAGTAAAGGGGGGCATAAGTATATCTATTACAGACTGACGGAGTTAGAATGGTTGCCAATGATGTGATGCTGACAACAAAGGGTATTGGCTTAAGCTTCGGTGGAATCCAGGCATTGCTCGATGTCGATATGGAAATAAGACGAGGCGAGATCTTTGCCATTATCGGCCCGAATGGCGCTGGCAAGACCAGCTTGTTTAACTGCATCAACGGTTTCTACCATCCCCAGAAGGGTGGCATCTATTTCGAAGGCAGGGAGATCACTCGCCTACCCTCTCACCGGATCGCTGAGTTAGGGATTGCCCGGTCTTTCCAGGGTTTGCAACTCTTCAATGGCCTCAGCGTCTTGGACAACATTATGGCAGGGAGGCATTTTCTTTTTAAGACGAGCATTCTGAGTGATGCCCTCTATTTCGGCCGGACGCGGAGAGAAGAGATCAAACATCGGAAGGTCGTCGAGAAGATTATTGACTTTCTTGAAATAGAGCCTGTAAGGAAGCAGGTCGTGGGATCACTCCCATATGGTTTGAGAAAAAGGGTTGACCTGGGTAGAGCCTTAGTGGCCGAGCCGAAACTTCTCCTTCTCGATGAGCCTATGGCTGGGATGAACCGGGATGAAAAGGAGGACATGGCCAGGTTTATCCTCGACATTTCTGAAGAGATGGGAATTACCATTGTGGTCGTAGAGCATGACATGGGACTCGTCATGGACATCTGTGAAGAGGTGGTGGTTTTGGAGTTCGGCCGCAAAATCGCCGAAGGCACTCCTGAAGGAATCCGATCGAATGAGAAAGTGATACGAGCTTACCTGGGTAAGGCTCAGTAAGACCCATTGAGGGGGTGATAAGAAAATGGAAATTGACACTCTTCCCAAGTTATTGAAGCGCAACTTCGAGCGTTGGGGGGAGAGAGAAGTCGCTTTCCGGGACAAGGATTACGGCATCTGGAATGAATATACCTGGAAAGACGTTTATGAAAATGTGAAATACTTTTCATTGGGACTGATCAGCCTTGGTCTCAGGCCTGGCGAACGAGCGGCAGTCATCGGGGATAACGAACCCCAGTGGTACTGGGCTTCTTTAGCGATTCAGGCGGCACGAGGAATCACCGTAGCCCTATTTACCGATGCGATTCCTAATGAGATTCAATACATTGTTGACCATTCGGACAGCAAATTCATTGTGGCCAGGGACCAGGAGCAGGTAGATAAATTATTGGCAGTCTGGGACAACCTACCCAAGGCAGAGAAGGTCATCTGGTGGTACTGGAAGGGGATGAGGAAATACGATCAGGACTTTATCATGAGCTATGAACAGGTCAAGGAGCTGGGAAAGAAATATGAAGAGAGCCACCCCGGGGCCTTCGAAAGGAATATAGCGGCTACGAAAGGCGATGAGACGGCCAACCTATTCTACACCTCAGGGACAACCGGCCTTCCTAAGGGTGCAATCATTAACCATAAGGCCTTGATCGGCTCAACAGAAGCGACGCTGACACTGTGCGACATCACTTACAAAGACAATGTTCTTTGCTATCTTCCCCCTGCCTGGGTGGGCGAAGCCTTTTTTACCACTGTCCCTCACCTGATAACCGGCGTGAAGATGAACACTCTGGAAGAGCCGGAGACATTATTTCATGATATTACAGAGATAACCCCAACCATGATATTGGGCGGACCCAGACAATGGGAGGGGTGGGTATCTAAGATCCGAGCCAAAATCGACGAAGCCGGTGGACTCGAGAAGTTGGTATACAAAACGCTGATGCCCCTAGCGCTCAAGGTGCAAAAGGCTATCGAGGAAAGAGAGGATGTACCCCGGTGGAGGCGCATTGCCTACCGGTTTGTCGATTGGGTATTGCTCCAAGCCATTCGAGACAAACTCGGGTTCACCAAAGGCAGATTCGCCGCGACGGGAGGGTCGTTAACTGGAACGGATACCATGGCCTTTATGAATTCACTCGGAGTGAGATTGAGGCAGGTCTATGGCAGCACCGAAGGGGGGATGATCTCTGGCCACAAGAGTGACGACATACGGCCCAGTACGGTTGGACCTCCTCTGCCCGGGGTAGAAGTCAGAGTGGCATTAGATGGAGAATTTCTCATCAGAAGCCCATACCTTTTTTCCGGTTATCACAAAAATCGAGAAGCTTATGAGGAAGTTGTCCGAGATGGCTGGTGGCACAGCGGGGATGCAGGCACGATCGAAGAACAGGGGCATTTGGTTTACATGGACAGGGCAAAAGAAATGGCGCAGTTGGGTTCGGGAGAGAGATATGCTCCACAGTGGATTGAAAGCAGTCTGCGCTTTAGCCCTTATATAAAGGATTCCATCACGGTAGGGGAAGGAAAGGGGTTTGTGACAGCGATTGTTAACATGGATTATGAGAATGTGGGGCGCTGGGCAGAAATAAATCATATCCCCTATACGACTTATACTGACCTGTCACAAAAAGCTGATGTGGGCAGACTTATCCGGCAAGACATAGACCGGGTCAATAGACCATTGACCCCAACTACGAGGATAAGGAAGTATGTCCTTCTCCACAAGGAGTTTGACCCAGACGAGGCTGATCTAACACGCACGAGGAAGCTGCGACGAACGGCTATGGAAAAGCGTTACAGCGATGTCATCGAAGCGATGTATAGCGGGAAAAGGAGTATCCCCGTGGTGTCCGAATTCACTTACGAGGATGGGAGAAAAGGGACGGTGGGGGCTGAGCTGGTTATCTACTCTGTTGAAAAGGAAAAGGATCAAAATGTTAAAGGTGAATAATATTGAAGTCACTTATCATGGAGTGATCTTGGTGTTGAGGGGAGTGTCGCTTGAGGTAGGTGACGGGAAAATCATCAGTCTCCTAGGAGCCAATGGGGCTGGGAAGAGTACCACTCTGAAAGCGATTTCTGGCTTGCTCAAAACCGAGGTGGGCAGAGTCAGTCGTGGCAGCATTCATTTCGACGGCCAGGAAATCCAAAGATCGGATCCCGAAGAATTAGCCAAAATGGGGATCATTCAGGTCATGGAGGGCAGGAGGATACTGGAGCATCTGTCGGTTGAAGATGAGTTGCTTGCTGCGGGCTACATCGTCCGTAATAGGTTAAATTTGAGCAAGGAGTTGCAACGAATCTATCACTATTTCCCGAAGCTTAAGGACCTTCGCCACCATACCAGCGGCTATTGTTCCGGCGGGGAGCAGCAGATGCTCGTGATCGGTCGAGCCCTCATGTCCCATCCTAAGTTGGTGATGTTAGACGAGCCATCTCTTGGTCTGGCGCCAATGCTTGTGGAGGAGATCTTTCGCATTGTCAAAGCAATTAATGAAGAGGAGAAGGTTTCGATTCTGATCGTCGAGCAGAATGCCGTGGCTGCCCTCGACCTGGCGGAGTACGGCTACATTATGGAGAATGGCAGGATTGTTCTCGATGGGACGAGCGGACAGTTGAAGGCGAACGAAGACGTAAAGGAGTTTTACCTTGGTTTCGGCGCTCTTTCGCAGCGCAAAAGCTATCGTGATGTCAAGCACTACAAGAGACGCAAGAGGTGGTTAGGCTGACGAGAGCATGAACCTGTGGTATGTGGTTGGCAAAAGCATAAGCGGCAGGGCCTATAGGAGCGGTTTAGTTGTATGTTTCATGGCGGTTCTGGCCGCTTTCATAATGTCTACGACACTGCTGGCGAAGAGCATTGGACACAGTCTCCGGGTAGGTACAGAGAGGCTTGGTGCTGACATCATCGTGGTGCCTACCGGCAAGGAGGTGGAAACTCAGAGGGCTATCCTTTTAGGTAAACCGGTGTCAAAGGCATGGATGCCCGCTGAGAATTCTGATCGAATAGCCAAGGTGGAAGGGGTAGCCAAAGTCAGCCCTCAGCTTTACCTCGAAACCTTAACGGGTGCTGCCTGCTGTAGTGCCTGGGAGATGTTTATGATTGCTTTCGATCCAGAGATCGACTTTACCATTATTCCGTGGCTGAGAGAGAAGTTGAACCAATCCCTCGGTCCACGGGCCGTGGTCGGCGGAGATTGGGTCACTATCCCCAAAGAGACCGGGAAAATCCTCATATATGGCGTTAAGGTCAATCTGGCCGCAAAGCTCGAGCCTACCGGCATGGGTCTTGACCGGACTATGTTCCTCACCTTTGACACGGCCCGTGAGATCGCCAAGCAGTCAGTGACCACAGCCGTTAGGCCACTGGAAATTCCAGAAGAGCAGATTTCGGCGGTCCATGTGAAAGTCAAGGAAAACTATGCTATTGACGAAGTAGCCAAACGGATCATGGTTACGGTACCCCGGACCTATGCTCTTGCTAGCCTGGAACTGACCAGGGCTGTCCACCGTCAGACAAAAGGGTTGTTCCGGATGCTATTCTTGGGCCTAACCTTGGTGTGGGTACTCGCCGTGGTTCTGAGCGGTCTTCTCTTTTCGCTCACAGTGAATGAGCGCCGACGGGAGATTGGCCTGCTTCGTGCCATGGGAGCGAATCGTAATTTCATTTTCAAACTCTTCCTAGCGGAGAGCAGTATCATCGGGGTGGGGGGCGGATTGATCGGGGTTGTCTTCGCGGTTCTTTTTGTTTATCTCTTCAGGGTGTATTTAATGGCCTCCGCGAAGCTACCGCTCTTATTGCCGCCTTTACTACCCCTATCAGGATTCATGCTCGCTTGTTTGGTGACGGCCTTGATCCTAGCCCTGCCAGCTTTGCTTTATCCCGCAATGCGGGCGAGCCGCGTTGATCCAGCGGTAGCCTTGAGAGAAGTGTAGGCCAGTGACACTCCTGTATTTGGTGCGACAAGGCATAAAGGGGAGACTATTCAGGAGCCTGCTGATTGCCTTTTTTATTCTTGTCCTGACCGGCTTCCTTTTAGCGACCACGGTGATTCTGATGGGGATGAAGGAGAGTCTCCACAGCGGTATGGAGAGATTAGGTGCTGATATCATCGTGATACCATACGATGTGACCGAACAAGCTCAGGAAGAAGTTCTGACCGGGAGGTTGGCTACAAGAGATTCAATGCCTGCTGATCATGTCCGCAGAATTTTAGAAATGAAGGCGGTGAAACGGGCGAGTCCCCAGCTTTACTTAGGTACGATCAGCGGTTCAGTTCACTCTACTGCCGAGAAACTGTATATCATCGCTTTTGACCCTAAGACCGATTTTACTATCCTTCCCTGGCTGAAATATGAACTGCCAAGGCCCTTGGGCATTCGTGATGCCGTTGGAGGAGTCTTCGTCAATAAGATGGATCCTCCAGAGCATATTTTGGCGAACGGTTACGAATTGACTCTTGTCGGTAAACTTGAACCAACGGGGATATGGCTTGACCAGACAGTTTTCGTCACGTTCGAGACGGCCCGGGAGATGATAGCGAAGGGAGCAATTTCTGCTGAGGTCTCCGCAGACACCGTCACGAGCGTCTCGGTTGATCTGAAACCGGGCTATGATGTGGCGAGAACGGCGACCGAGATGTTGCTGGTGGCTCCTGGCATATGGCCAGTCCAGGCTACCAAGTTGATGACGACTTTGGCAGCCCAGAGAGCCGGATTGATTCAAAGCTTGTTCTTAGCCTTGAGCATCATCTGGGTACTTACAGTCGTGCTGACTGGCTTTGTCTTTTCTCTCATTGTCAACGAGCAGCGGCGTGAGATCGGTATGTTTCGGGCTGTCGGGGGCAGCCGCCATTTCATATTCCGACTGTTTTTGACAGAAGGGGCCATACTGGCCAGTGTCGGAGGGTTAATGGGGATGATTCTGACCACGTTCCTGGTTTATTTTTTGAGGACATGGTTGATGTCTGCTTTTGAAGTACGAATATATCTTCCGTCTTTGCCTGGTCTGGTCGTATCCATGATTGGTTGTTTTTTGGTAGCTCTGCTACTCGTCTTCCCCGCTCTTCTTTATCCAGCTATTAGAGCCAGTCGCCTCGACCCGGCTGTAGCCATGAGAGAGGTTTAGCCATTGATTGAGATGAGGCAAGTGACCAAGACGTATTACCGGGGTAAACGTGGCCAACAAATACCGGTGATGGCCGTTAACCAGATCGATTTAAGGATCGAGCCCAGTGAATTTTTGGTCATTACCGGACGCTCGGGCTGTGGAAAAACCACCTTACTCAATTTAATTGCTGGCATGGCCAGGCCAAATTCAGGACAGGTGTTTGTTGAGGGTGTCGATATCTGGACGCTGAAAGATGAAGGAATATCGGGTTTACGAAATCTGAAAATGGGCTTTATCTTTCAAGTCCCCAGCCTCATCCCCACGTTGAATGTTCTGGATAACGTGGTGGTGCCAACCATGTTCGCGCCCAAAGAAACCCAGGGGGACGCTTATGAGCGAGCCAGGCAAGCCTTGGAAGCAGTGGGGCTTTCTCAACAAATGGATGCCTTTCCGCGCTACCTTTCTTCAGGAGAAGAAAAGAGGGTAGTGATTGCTCGAGCTCTGATAAACAAGCCTATGGTTCTTCTGGCTGATGAGCCTACAGCGAATCTTGACGAGCTTACTGAAAAGGAAATCATGTCCCTTATCCAAAAAATTCACCGCGGTGGGACGACCATCATATTGGTGACCCATCACCCTAGCCTCATTGATTATGGGACGAAGCATCTCAAAATGTCCGATGGTAGATTTATAGCGGAGAAAGGAGAAAGACCCGCATGAAGATTATCGCAATCTTGCTGATCGTCTCGGGAATAGCTACAATTTTTGTGCCCTCTTTTTATACCTGTGCGGCTCAAGGGAAGGCTATCCAACTCTCTAGCGGCAAGAGCATTCCAATGAAATGTTTATGGACGGCACGTTCGGAGATCGGACCGGGAGTTTTGTTGTTGGCTGTGGGTGTGTTGCTATTTGTCAGCCGTAAATTGGAGTCAAGAAGGTTTCTTTCCATTTTGGCTCTTATTTTGGGAATCCTTGTCATCCTTTTTCCTACAGCGCTTATCGGTGTCTGTGCCCACCCTGATGCCTCGTGCGTGGTGTTGATGAAACCAATCCTATTGCTTATCGGGGCGGCTGCTGGTGTTTTGGGCATTGCGGCAACGGCCTGGAATTTTATCATCCAATCACAGAGCGAATGATGGACTACCTCTCGCCATTCACCAAAGGAGGCAAAACGATGGAACCCACTGGGAAACTTGGGCCAGCGAACTGGGAGATAACGGCTTTTTCTTTCGGATGTGATTACATCGGTGATAGGGTTACGGTCAGGGTTACGCGAGATTGGCTGGCAAAATGCGCCTGGTATCTTAAGTACACGGCTAATGTAACTAAGCAGAGTGGGCAGAAAATTGACAAGGCAATCAAGCAGAGAATAGACAAATGTCTTGGCCCTGACTGTCCCCTCCTTGCAAAATATCGAGAAAAGCTTATTGAGGAAGAACTCGGGAAGAAATAGCAAGGAAGGTTGCTGCTGAAGATGGGAAGGCTTACGGCCACGATAGAATAAGGGCGTCAAAAGGTTTGAAAAGACGGGGGATAAGATGGACCTACACAGTTTTACTATTTGTGACCTTTTCAAGAGAAGTGCACGGTTGTACAAGGCAAAGACAGCACTTCGATTCCATGGCAAGGGAATCACTTTTGGTGAACTGTTCGATCAGATAAAGGCATTGACTGGGTGGTTCACTTCTAAAAGCCTTTCCAAGGGAGATCGAATCGCTGTCTTGACGAAGAACCGTCCCGAATTCTTCCCATTGATCGGCGCCGCGGCTGCCTTGGGTACGATCATGGTTCCTATCAATTTTCGTCTTTCAACCGATGAGATGAAATATATCTTGTCGGACATAGAGCCGGTGGTGCTCTTTTTCGAGCCCGATTTCGAACAGATCATCCCTGAGGTTTCATCGGTTTGTCGGTCGTTAAGGGAGCTCGTCCTTTTTGGACCATCGAAAAAAAGCTATACCTCTTTCAATGCTCTCCTAAAAAACAGACCAGGAGAGCCGGTGGAATTGCGAGATGACAGCCCCGTTGTGATTATCCACACGGCTGCCACTCAAGGTCACCCCCGGGGGTCCCTCATCAGCCACCGGAACCTCATCTCCTGTATGAGCCAGGTCGTGCATCTGGGCGGTCTGACCCACAGAGATATTTATCTAAACATCCTTCCCCTCTTTCACATTGTCGGTCTGATGACCGCCCTGACGATTGTTCATGTCGGAGGAACGAACGTGGTCGTTTCAAAATTTGACCCGAACGCTTCAGGCAAACTGATCGACCAAGAGAAGGTTACTCTTATCGGTGACTTCCCTCCCATCCTGAGTCAGCTGCTCGATGAGCAGACGAAAGGAGAATGTACGCTTTCATCTTTGAAGAATGTCGTTGGTGTGGAGCTCCCCGACACGGTAAAGAGGTTTGAAAACCTTGGCTATGGCCAATTCTGGATGGGGTACGGTCAGACAGAAACTATGGGTTTTACTTGCAGTTGCCTCAGCAGGGAAAGACCCCTCGCGGCTGGGAAACAAGGGTCATTGGTCGATCTAAAGATTGTGGATGAGTTTGACCGTGAGGTCGAGTTGGGTAAACCTGGGGAGATCGTTGTCCGAGGCCCCCTCGTTTTTCAAGGGTACTGGAGACAAGAAGAATTAAGCCAGCACACTTTTAGGGAAGGATGGCATCACACGGGAGATATAGGTCGTCTCGATGAAGACGGTTATCTCTTTTTTGTAGGCAGAAAGGCTGAAAAGGAACTGATCAAGCCCGGTGGAGAAAACGTTTATCCAGTGGAGGTCGAAAAGGTCATTCTCGGACATCCTGGAGTTCACGAGGTTTCAGTCATCGGAGTGCCCGATCCGAAATTTGGCGAGGGAATCAAAGCAGTTTGTGTCCTTGAACCAAATGCGAAAGTGACGGAAGAGGAGTTGATTGACTTTGTAGCCTCAAGGATCGCCCGCTATAAAAAGCCAAGATATGTCTCGTTTGTCGACACACTTCCGAAAAGAGAGGATGGCTTGATCGACCGGGAAAAAGTGAAAAAAATGTATGGCTCTGGTGTGAATACTTAAGAGCCTGATCAAGCCGAAGCCAACCGGAGGGCCGCCTTTTGATTCTTTTCTTCTTTTTAGATTTCTTTAAAGCGGCTACCAAAGAAAGGCACTCGTTTCTTGATCTTAACGATCTTCTCGCGTGCTGGGCCGGGAAGCTTCCGTCGACTTCCCGCAAGTACCATCTGATTCCGTAACCCTACTTCTCCCCGTTCCTGATACGCCTTCACCCACCGACGAACTGCATCTTTACTGGCTCCTACCTCCTTGGGAAACAAAGAAACCGGGAGTCCCTCTTCCAATCGCAACTTCACACTGCGAAGCTTGAAGTCAACTCCACGCCGCTTTCGATACCTACTTTCTTTTCTCTTGCCCTTGTTAACCCCCCCTATACTCTCCATGGGCTCGTTCCTGTCTTCCCTTAGAAATATCACCCATTCCCCCCTTCCTCTTTATCCCATGATCTGGTAGTCAGCCCAATGTTAACAGGTCACGATATTTCGGAGTACCAGGAGACCGCGACCAGATGCGGGGGCCAGTAGTTTTATTACCAAAGACTCTTTGACCGGGGGACAGGCTGAAAAAGGTGGTCAAATCCCTTGTTATATAATCTCTTTCCGGTGTAAGGTCCTCCGGACAATACGATATTTAGAGAAGAATCTAGTTATTGTTTTATTCTCCAGAGTTTAAAATGTGGCGGAGTCGTCTTTTATTGACGGTGAGTGACGATGTCGCAGAGCTTCAATTTCTGCTATCTATAATCTGTTTCTTATACTTCAAAAAAGCCAGGATGTGATTTTTATATATTCACCTGGGAACCATGATTTCTACCAGTAATCCTCAGGGCAAGATGTTATCGTTGAGCGATGACTTGTAGGTGAAAGCCTCAACATGGCTTTTTTGATCGGCGGGATTTGGAAAAAAGAAGACTTCTTCCTGTAATCTCGTTTTTCCATTTTTACTCTCCCATGCAACATTTCAACCGCAAATCAGCAATAAGAGTGAAGTTTCCAAGGAGATTTTTCCCAAATAAATTGCCATGCGTGGATGCTGTCGCAA
>Ga0326728_10012754_pt1 | contig 18534 bp, 20 predicted proteins | sample MB3enrmetagenome_FD_207602 | JGI IMG/M metagenome (GOLD analysis project Ga0326728, IMG submission 207602) | Lab enriched peat soil microbial communities from McLean, Ithaca, NY, United States - MB31MN | ecosystem: Environmental > Terrestrial > Soil > Wetlands > Peat | place: USA: New York... | reverse complement strand
AAATCGTCACCCAGTACGACATGTCGGGGCTGGAGAAGCTCTCGCTTCTCAAGATGGACTTCCTGGGCCTGACCACGCTGACGCTGCTGCACGACGCGGTGGAACTGATCGAGAAGCACCGCGGGGTGAAGCTGGCGCTGGACGACCTGCCGCTGGACGACGCGAAGACCTACGAGATCTTCACCAAGGCGCTGACGAGCGGGATCTTCCAGTTCGAATCGGCGGGGATGCGGGACATTCTGCGGCGCTACCAGCCGGGGCGCATTGAGGACCTGATCGCGCTGAACGCGCTGTACCGGCCGGGGCCGATCCAGGGCGGGATGGTCGACGATTTCATCGAGCGCAAGCACGGGCGGCGGCAGATCAGTTACGAGGTTCCGGAGCTGAAGGAGATCCTGGAGGAAACCTACGGGGTTATCGTCTACCAGGAACAGGTGATGCAGATCGCCAACCGGCTGGCCGGGTATTCGCTGGGAGAAGCGGACCTGCTGCGGCGGGCGATGGGCAAGAAGGACCAGGCGGAGATGGCCAAGCAGAGCGAGCGCTTCATGCACGGGGCGCTGGAGCGGGGCCATCCGCGGCGGAAGATCGAAAAGCTGTTCGCGCTGATCGACGAATTCGCCGGCTACGGGTTCAACAAATCGCACTCGGCGGCGTATGCGTACCTGGCGTATCTGACGGCGTACTTGAAGGCCAATTACCCGATCGATTTCATGGCCGCGCTGCTGACCTCGGAGACGGGCAACACGGCCAAGATCGTGAAGTACATCGGGGAATGCCGGGAGATGGGAATCCGGGTGCTGCCGCCGGACGTGAATTCGAGCCAGTGGAGCTTCACGCCGGACGGAGAGGCGATCCGCTTCGGGTTGGGAGCGATCAAGAGCCTGGGGCAGTCGGGAGTGGATTCGATCCTGGCGGCGCGGCGGGAAGGGGGTCGGTTCCGGTCGCTGTACGACTTTTGCGAGCGCATCGACCTGGGCGCGGTGAACCGGCGGATGATCGAGAGCCTGATCAAGGCGGGAGCGCTGGATTCCCTGGCGCCGGTGCGGGCGCAACTGTTCGCGGCGGTCGATGGGGCGATGGAGTCGGGCCAGAAAGTCTGGCGCGACCGGCAGACCGGGCAGGGGGGATTGTTCGCGGAGCTGGAGGCGCCGCCCGAGGAACGGCCGCTGCCTCAGACGCCGGAATGGAGCCCGCAGGAGAGACTGACGGGCGAAAAGGAAGTGCTGGGCTTCTACGTGACCGGGCATCCGCTGGAAGAGTACACGGCCAAGATCAAGGAGCTGGCGACGCACTTCACGGACACGATGGAGGGCCTGGAGCGCGGGGTCGAAGTGCAGCTTTGCGGGATTCTCAGCGGGATACAGCGGCGGCGCAACAAAGAGGGCAAGGTCTGGGCGGCGATGCAATTGGAGGATCTGCACGGCACCATCGACGCGGTGCTGTTCACCACCAATTACGAGCGGCTGATGGACCAGTTGGCGGAGGACCGTGCGTTGTTCGTCAAGGCGACCGCGCTACCGGACGAAAGCGGGCCGCCCAAAGTCTCGATTCAGGACCTGACGCCACTGGCGGTGGCGGGAGTGCAGTACCCCAACCTGATCTCGATCCGGGTGCCGCTGGGCAGGCCGGGCGATGCGGCGGGGGCGCTGGGGGAGATCTTCGCGAAGAAGCCGGGGGAGACCTCGGTGCGTCTGCGGCTGGAGCGGGCGCGGGATTTCTCGCTGATTCTGGACGTGGCGCAAAGAGTGAAGCCGGACCGCGAGTTCCGCCAGGAGGTGGAGCGGATCTGCGGGCCGGAGTCGATCGAGAAGCTGGCGGGGTAGAATCCAGGTATATGAAGAACGGCGCAGCCCTTCTCATTGCACTGTCGGCCGGGATGGCGAGTGCATCGCAGACGGATCAGGCGATGCAGATCTCGCTCCCGGGAAAAGCTTGGGCGGTTCGGTCGGATGCGCCTGGGTTCAGCGTCGAGTTCAGCGGCACGAAGCCAGACGGCCGGAAGTATTTGCTGGCGAAGCATCCATCCGGCTTCGCGTTCTCCATTACGCTGGAGCGGGTGAAAGAACCAGCGACTGCGGCAGGTTGCCGTGCATCGCTCTCCGCGACCGGGGGAGCCGCACCCCGCCAGTTCAATGCCGTGGACGTCAAACAATCGCGGGCCGGTGAAATGGAGACGCTGGAGTACTTCGTGCCCGAGATGGGGGGCCAGCCGGTGCAGCAGAAAAGCCTGTTTGCCTGTGTCGCCAAGGAGGATGTCTTCGTCGATATTCACGTCTCCAAAGTCGGGTGGAAGGCGGAAGACACGCCGTCGCTCGAGAGCTTGGTCCGAAGCGTGGGCTTCATCGCGGCTGCGAGGGCAGATCCGGCGGACGCTGGCCCAACCAGCTTCGATTACATGGCCCAGGGAAGCGCGCTATATGCGCGGGGCGAGTTCGAGAAGGCCATCGTACCGTACCAGAAAGCGCTCGATCTCGAGAAGGGGGCGCGCAAGTTGGACGTCCCGCTCTGGCGCGCGCTTCTGGATGACCTCGGCATGGCGTACGGGATGACGGGGAAGGTTGATGCGGCGGAGGAGGTGTTCCAGTATGGCATCTCGCAAGACCCGACGCACCCGATGTTCTACTACAACATGGCCTGTGTCTACGCGGACCGGCGGGACCTCGACGCCGTCATGAAGTACCTCAAGACAGCGTTTCAATACAAGGGGAACATCATCCCGGGCGAGACGATGCCCGATCCGCGAACGGACGACTCCTTCCGGCCTTTCCTCAAAGACGAGGGTTTTCGGAAGTTCCTGGACTCGCTTCAATAGTGGCGCAGGCGCTGGGGGGGTCTTCGCGAAAAAGGCCGGGGGACGTCGGTGCGGCTTCCCGCCAGGAAGTGGAACGAATCTGCGGGCCGGAGTCGATCGAGAAGCTGGCGGGGTGAGTCGAGACTAAGCCGTTTTCACCTCAGGCTTGTGGCCTCGATTTTCGCCACCTTCGCCAGATGTAGCGGGCTGGGAAGAAAAGCACCGCGCCCCACAGGGCTAGCAAAGGGGCGAAGGAGAGCAGTAAGAACCCGGCGCCAAGCAGGCTGTCCGCGACGTTCTGCCAACCGTCGACAAAGGCGTTGCGCAGCCCCGTGAAGGTGGAGGGCGCGGAGACGTTGAGATGCGCCTTGTACTCCTCATTGATCAGCACGTGGAGCGTGGCATAGGCGATCCGATCGCCGAGATCCTTCCGTTCGGCTTCCATCCGCTCGATGTCGCCGCGAACGCGATCGATTGCGTCTTCCACTTCAAGAACATCGGAGATCTTTCCCGTGCTGGTACGCAAGATGGCGGCCAGCCGCTGTTCCGTGATGCGGGAATTCGCGAGGCGGGCATCCAGATCCACGACCTGCTCGGTGACTTCCTCGCCCTTCTGCTGCTCGGATTCCACGCGGCCGAGATTGCGGACCTCCGCCAGAGTCGCGTCGAGTTGTGCGGCGGGGACGCGCAGAGTGGCCTCGATGGTCCTGCCGGAATCCGCCGGTGAACTGACGGTCAGCTCGCCGATATGGCCGCCGCGGCGCCTCAGAATGTCTTCGAGCGCGGCGCGCGCTTTGGTGAAATCGGTAACGGTCAGGGTGATTTTCGCCGTGCGGGCCACCGACGGTTCTGGTCTGCGTACCCAGCCCAAACCATAATCCGATCCTCGCGGAAACTGGGCAGGCGGCTGCGCAGTAACAGGCATCGGCGCGGTCATTCTGGTGGCCCCAGGTGGCGCAAGCGCAACTCTCGGTACGGCCGTCTGGGGAGCCGTCGGTAGCGGAGGCGAAGCGGGCGGCGAAGCTGACGGCCGTTCCTCAGCGTACGAAGGAGGAAGTGGGACCTCCTTATGCAACCCCAGCGGCACAACGTCCAGGACTAGCAGAACACACGCTGCTGCGCCAGCGGCGGCCAGTCCGGCGATCCAAGGGGCGCGCCGTTTCCAAAACGGGCGGTTGGGTTCCGGCGGCGTTGCGGCCCTCACGGCGCGTTCGATGTCCGGGCCGGGCTCGTCGATGCGCCATTCCGACAACCTTCGAGAAACACTCTGGAACTCGGCGGCGAGGACCTGGCACTCGGCGCAATCCGACAAGTGCCGGGCCGCTTCGGGTGCGCGCGGCGGCGCCAACTCGCCGTCCAGGTATGCCATCAGCTCTTCGGGTTCGACTGGATGCATCTCACGCCTCATTACTTGCCGGCTCCAGATGGGTTTTCAAGGCCATGCGGGCGCGGAACAGCCGCGTCCGCGTTGTATTCAGCGGAATCTCAAGCAACGCGGAGATTTCCGCATAGCTGAGTTGCTCGTACTCCCGCAACATGAGGACCTCACGTTCGATCGGCTCAAGCCGTTCGAGCGCCTGGCGCACCCACAGCGTTTCGTCGGGGCGCGGTTCGCACGCCCACTCAACCGGACTTTCCGCGGGCACCGGTTTGCGGCGCTCGGCGGCGAGCAACTTGACCGCAATTCCATACAAATAGGTCCTGACCGAGGCGCGTGGTTCGTAGCGCTCGCGGGCACGGAGCACCGCCAGGAAAGTCTCCTGGGTGAGGTCCTCAGCCCGCTCGCGATCCGCCAGGCGCCGCCTGAAATACCCATAGAGGGGCTGCCTGTAGCGCTCGAACAACTCGTCGAACGCCTCGCGCGATCCGCGTTGGAACGCCAGCATCAGGGCTTCGTCGCTCATCGTCCTTCAACCATGTTATGTCGCGGCAGGCCAAAAAGTTCCCGGCGGCGGCCGGAAAACTTGGCGGGCGCGGCGGGGCAGCCTCGTAATCGGTCGATGCGAATTAGGGCGACGCGGAAGCGCTTCACGCGCCATGGAGCCGTTCGGATGGCACAGCAGCATCTGCGGGAGCAGCAGCCGGAGGTCGGGAATCCTCCCCCCGGCCGCTCGGCTAGTGCATAATTAGAGGTTACATGGCTTCCGACGACAAACAGCCACAGGCGACCCCGGGACAGGGGGCGTCCGACGAAGCGGAGCAGGACAATCCGCGCTGGGCGCGGGTGAAGCTGGCGCGGCATCCGAAGCGGCCGCACTCGCTGGACTACATCCAACGGCTGTTCAGGGATTTCCGGGAGATCCACGGCGACCGGCGGTTCGGCGACGATCCGGCGGTGGTGTGCGGCATGGCGTTCTTCGAAGACCAGCCGATCATGGTGATCGGCCAGCAGAAAGGGCGAGACACCAAGCAAAAGCTGTACCGGAACTTCGGGATGGTCAAGCCTGAGGGATACCGGAAGGCCATGCGGATCATGCAGCTTGCGGCCAAGTTCCAGCGACCGATCCTGACGCTGCTGGACACGCCGGGCGCATATCCGGGAATCGACGCCGAAGAGCGGGGGCAAGCCGAGGCGATCGCCACGAATCTGCGTGAAATGGCCCGGTTGGGGAGCCCCGTGATCGCGATCTGCATCGGGGAGGGCGGCAGCGGCGGGGCGCTGGCGTTGGGGGTCGGCAACCGGGTATTCATGCTGGAGAATGCGGTGTACAGCGTGATCAGCCCGGAGAGCTGCGCGGCCATCATCTACCGGGATTCCTCGAAGGCGGCGCAGGCGGCCTCGGCGCTGCGGCTGACCGCGCAGGACTTGCTGGAACTGGGGCTGATCGATGGGATCATCCCGGAGCCGGAGGGCGGCGCTCACCTGGACCCGGACCTGGCGGCCGAGGCGGTGCGCCAAGTCTTGCGACAGGCTCTGAAGGAACTGGTGGGCCTGTCGCCCGCCGAGTTGATCGAGCAGCGGTACGCCAAGTTCCGCGAGATGGGCAGTTTCTTCACCGAGACGTAACAAACGGGGGCCCACCCCGGGGGTTTCGGCGAAACCTGCATGTTACCATCGGATTTTGTGAACAATCTGGCCTCGGTTGGCGTCTGATTCAGAAGGAGCATCCTGTGAAGCGGAAATGGAAGATCTGGCTGATTGTGATTGCGGTGCTGGTCTTGACCGTGGGCGCGATGGTGGCCAAGGGATATAGCCAGCGGGGAATCGTGGTGGTTCAGACCGGGCGGGTGAGCCGGCAGGACCTGGTCTCGGTGGTGACGGCTTCGGGCGAGATCAAGCCCAAGAACTACGTCAACATCGGCTCCAACGCGTTGCTGCCTTCGATGATCATGGAAATCCCCGTCAAAGAAGGAGATCGCGTCAGGAAGGGCCAGCTTCTGGCACGCCTGGAATCGGTGCAGCCGGAGGCGGACGTGGCGGCCCAAAAGGCGGCGGTGAGTTCGGCCGAGGCGGACGCGACGGCGATGGAATCGTCGCTAGTGGCGGCGGACGAGAGCCTGCTGAACTCCAAGGCCACCATCGAGCGCACGCAAGCCGATCTGGAGCAGTCGAAGCTGAGCTACGAGCGGACGGAGGAACTATACAAGGACAAACTGGTCGCCAAGCAGGACCTGGACACGCGGCGGACGGATTACGACTCGAAGGCCGCGGCGGTCCGGGAGGCGCAGGCGCACTACGCGCAGACCAAAGCCCAGCGGGACCAAACAGCCGCGCAGCTCGCTTCCACGCAACGCCATGTGGCGGCGGCCAAGGCCACCCTGGCCCACTACTCGGATGTGTTGCAGAAGACGTACTCGACGGCGCCGCTGGACGGCATGGTGACCAACCTGCCTGTGCGGGTGGGCGAGACGGTTGTGCCGGGCATACAGAACTCGGCCGGCTCGCTCATCATGACCATCGCGGACATGTCGCTGATCACAGCCGAAGTGAAGGTGGATGAGACGGACATCGTGAACGTGGCGTTGGGGCAGGTGGCCGACGTCACCATCGACGCCATCCCAAACAAGATCTTCAAGGGGCACGTGACGGAGATCGGCAACACGGCGATCCTGCGTTCGACGGGATTGGCGGCTTCGCAGAGCACCATCTCGAGCCAGGAGGCCAAGGATTTTAAAGTGGTGATCGCGCTCGACAACCCATCGCCGGAGCTGCGGCCGGGGCTGTCCTGCACGTCGAAGATCACAACGGCGACGCGCAAGAACGCGCTGACCATACCGATCCAGGCGCTGACGGTGCGGCAGAAGGGCGATCTGGAGCCGGCGTCGAAGGACGGGAAGGCGGTGCAGGCCGCGGCCAAGGTGGATGCGGCGGCCGAGAAGGCCAAGAAGGAAGAGATCCAGGGAGTCTTCGCGATCCAGGGCGAGCAGGCCATGTATCGCAAAGTGGACACCGGCATCACGGGCGCCACCGACATCGAGGTGCTGAGCGGGCTCCGGGAGGGCGAGGAGATCGTCACGGGGAGCTACAAGGTGATCCGGACGATACGGAACGAGACCAAGGTGAAGATCGACAACGCGGTCAAGGCGCCGGTGAAGACGGACTAGGAGCTCGAAACGACCATGGGGGGAGCACTGCAAGAACAAGTCGAGCGGGGCGAGGAACTGAAGCGCAACGGGATTGTGATTCGCACCTACGACCTGTGGAAGACCTACGTCATGGGCGATCAGGAGATCCACGCGGTGTCGGGCGTGGATATCGAGATCAAGCGGGGCGAATATGTGGCCATCATGGGCCCCTCGGGCTCGGGCAAGTCCACGCTGATGAATCTGATCGGCTGTCTGGACACTCCCACGCGCGGGCTGTACTTCATCAACGGGCGGCTGGTGAGCGACATGAACGACGACGAGCTGGCGCGCATCCGCAACAAGGAGATCGGGTTCGTCTTCCAGACCTTCAACCTGCTGCCGCGGGCCACGGCGCTGCACAACGTGGAACTGCCGCTGATCTACGCGGGGATGGGCTCGGCGGCGCGTCTGGAACAGGCTAAGCGGGCGCTCGTCCAGGTGGATCTGGAAGCGCGCATGTACCACAAGCCGAACGAGCTTTCGGGCGGGCAGCGGCAGCGTGTTGCGGTGGCCAGGGCGCTGGTGAACAACCCGTCGATCCTGCTGGCCGACGAGCCCACCGGCAATCTGGACACGGCGACCGGCAACGAGATCATGGCGCTGTTCGCGAGGCTGCACCAACTGGGCAACACCATCGTGCTGGTGACGCACGAGCACGATATCGCCATGCATGCGCACCGGGTCATCCATCTGCGCGACGGCAAAGTGGAACGGGACGAGCGGACCCGGTAGCGGTCCGGCCCCTCATCGTGCGGCGCCTTTGCGTTTTCTGCGGATCCAGCTTCGGGGCCCGGCCCGTGTACCGCGAGGCCGCGCTCGAAGTAGGCCGGGGACTGGCCCGGCGGGGCATCGGCCTGGTTTACGGAGGCGCGAGCGTGGGCCTGATGGGCGCCCTGGCCGATGCGGCGCTGGAGGCCGGCGGCGAAGCGATCGGGGTGATCCCACGGGCATTGGTGGAGAAGGAAATCGCCCACCGCGGACTGAGCGAGCTGTGCGTGGTGGAGTCGATGCACGAACGCAAGGCGCGGATGGCCGAACTCGCCGATGCGTTCCTGGCGCTGCCGGGCGGCTTTGGCACGCTGGAAGAGGTCTTCGAAACGCTGGCCTGGCGGCAGCTTCGCATCCACCGCAAGCCGTGCGGGCTGCTGAACACCGTCGGGTATTACGACGGCCTGCTGGGGATGCTGGATCACGCGGCGGCCGAGGGCTTTCTGCGCCCGGAGAACCGCGCGCTGCTCATCGCGGATAGCGACGCGGAGAGGCTGATCCAGCGGCTGTTGGGGTGCTAAGATCGCACGGGGAGAATCGCCATGAAGCAGGTGTTTCCGATCATTCCGGCCTCGAGCGGGGTATTCGCCGTCCTGATCCCGGTCGTGGTTCTGATGCTGGCCCTGGTTGTGCTGTTCGCCTATTTCGCGTACTCGTCGCGGCACGTCCGTTTCGAGGCCGGCGAGGAGGGGCTGAAGATCGTCGGCGACCTCTATGGCCGAACGATTCCGGCGAGCGAGCTGATCGCCGACCAGGCGCGCGCGCTGGACTTGACGCTGGACCGGGATCACGCGCTGGCCTGGAGAACCAATGGGGTGGGTCTGCCCGGTTACAAGTCCGGGTGGTTCCGGCTGAGAAACGGGGAGAAGGCGCTGGTGTTTGTCACCGATGCCAGGCGGGTGGCCTACGTTCCCACGCGAGCGGGATACTCGGTGCTCATGAGCGTGGCCGAGCCGGACCGGTTCGTGGAGGCCATCAGAGCAAGCCGGTAGCGCTTCCACGGCGGCGGGTCTCGATTGTGGTAAAAGAGGGATATGCTTTCTGGAACGAAATGCCGGTGGAGCGCGCTCGCTCTGCCTGTCGTCGGATTATTGGCGCAAGTTTGCACCGCAGGCGACTTACCGCGGCTACCCGAGAAGTTATCGTACACATTTAAGCCTGTTACTATTATGGCGGGCGGATATATTCCGAATATCATTGCCCACCCGGCCGAGCCCGGCCTGTTTTACGCCAAAACCGACATGGGCGGCGTCTACCGCTGGGACGCCCCGCAGCGGAGATGGACTCAGCTTTTGGATTTCACCGACGCGGACCATTACACGAACTGGCTGGGGCCGGAGAGTATCGCTCTGGACCCGACAGATCCGAACAAGCTTTACATGGCGACCGGAATGTACAACGGAAGCCAGGGCTACATCCTGTATTCGAACGACCGGGGCGCGAGTTTTAAGTTCTATGCGCTTCCGGCCCCCATAGCCACGACGCTCGGATCCAATACCAACGGCCGGGCGGAGGGCGAGCGGCTGGCGGTGAATCCTTTCAAGACCGGCGAGCTGTTCTTCGCGACACGGCGGAACGGGCTGTGGAAGAGCGAGGATGGGGGCCGGAGCTGGACGCAGGCGACAAGCTTTCCGGTCAAGTCTACATCGGACCCCGGACTTGGATTTGTGCTGTTCGACCGCTTCACTAGGGGGCGCGTGTATGTGGGCGACCTGGCCGACGGGGGCTTATACCAATCGACGGATGGGGGCGCGACGTGGGCACTTACACCCGGGCAGCCCAGCGGCAAGTTCGCGGTGGAAAGTAAGAGGAAACCCGACGCCACGCGCAAGCCGCAAAAAGCGGCGATCAATAGCAAAGGGATACTATATCTGACCATCGGCGACCAGGCGGGGCCGAACGTCTTGCTGAACGGCGAGGTCTGGAAGTACGACACGAACGCCAGCAGTTGGACTAACATCACGCCGCCGGGTGCGCTTACTGTGAGCACGGGGGGCCGCGGAGGATTCGTCGGAATCGATGTGGATGCGCAAAAGCCGGACACGGTGGCGGTGGCCACTTTCGACCGCTGGGAGCCCGTGGACACGATCTATCTGAGCCGGGATGCGGGGGCCACGTGGAAAGACTTGGGATGGCTGGCGAAGTACACGGTGAACAGTATCGCCAAGTCGCCCTGGTTGAACTGGGGCGGCCCGGCGCCTAAATTCGGATGGTGGATGTCGGCGCTGACCATCGACCCGGCTAACTCGGATCACCTGATGTTCGCGACCGGCGCGACGCTCTATGCGACGTCCAACCTCTCGGCGGCCGACGGGGCGACGGTCCAGGGCGGCGGCCCGTACTGGGACGTAGAAGCGCAGGGCATCGAGGAGTGCGCCATCCTGGGGCTGATCAGTCCAATCGAGGGCGCTCACCTGTTGAGCGCAACGGGCGACGTGGGCGGCTTCAAGCACGACGATTTTGCGGTCTCGCCGGCGATGATGATGACGAATCCGATTTCGGGCACCGGCACGGGTTTGGATTGGGCGGGGCAGAACCCGAAGCTCATGGTGCGCACCGGGAACGCGCGTCCCTTTGGCGCAACGTCGGCGGATGGCGGAAGCTCATGGACGCCGTTCGGGAGCGCGGTGCGGTCGTCGCTGAGAGCGGCGATTTCGGCCGAGGGCGGGGTGATCTACCTTTCCAACGCGCAATACTCGCTGGACCACGGGGCTACATTCGTGGCGACGCCCACGTCCGGGACCGGGAGCCTGCCGCCCGAGGGGGTGAGCGCGATCTATGCGGACAAGGTTCGTCCAAAAGTGTTTTACGCGTTTCAGGCGGGCACGGGCAACTTTTACTCGACGTACAAACCGGACGGCGCCCAGGATGGGCACACCTGGACACCGATGAACCAAGGCTCGCCGCTGCCGGCATCGAGCGCAGGGACCATCCTGCCCGTTTACAGCACGGCCGGCGACATCTGGCTGACGCAGGCGAACGCGTTGTACCATTCGACCGACTTCGGCGCCGCATGGGCGCGGGTGAATGCGGGGGGCACAGCCGGGCTGTTGACCGCCATCACGACGATTGCCGCCGGGGCGCCAGCGTCCCGCGACGCGTACCCCACGCTCTTCGTTTACGGGACATACAACGGCGTGCAGGGCATCTTCCGGTCCACCGATAAGGGCGTTACTTGGTTGCGAGTCAGCGACGACACACACAATTACGGAGGCCCGGAGAATCCGCAGACTTTCGTGGCCGATCCGCGCGTCTTCGGACGAATCTACATGGGCACCAACGGGCGCGGGATCGTCTACGGCGATGTTGCCCGGTGAATGAGCGCGCCGGCCGGGCCGCCGGATCAGGTCTTCGCGCGGCGGGCCAGGTAGAAGGTGCGGTAGCCGGGGCGGACGGAGGGGTCGGTGTTCATGAAAAGGGCGGCGTCCCAAGCTTGGACCTGGTCGAAGCCGGCCTCGCGCAATGTGCGGCGGATTTCGCCGCGTGTCCAGGCGACTTCCTCGACGCGCTCCTGGCGACGGCGCCAGAGGCGTCCCTCGCGAATGAACCACTCGACCTCGGACCAGCCTTTGTCGCGCTGGCGATCGTAGCCGCCGTGCATGACCAGCGCTACGCCGGGTTTCTCGATCCACCAGACGCCCGGCCAGACCTTCTCAAAGGCGAGGCGGTTGTTCACATCGAAGCAGAAATGGCCGCCGGGCCGCAAGGCGCGGGCGACCGCACGGGCCACCCGCGCCAAGTCGGCCTTGCGTGGCACGTGATTCAGCGCGTCGAATTCGCATAGCACCAGGTCGACGGGCTCGGGCAAACGGAAGCTTCGCATGTCGGCGTGGAGAACCCGCAGCGGCAAACGGGCGCGGCGAGCTTTCTCGCGGGCCAGCCGGCACATGGCCCCAGAGAGATCGACGCCGAACATCCGGACGCCCTGGGCCGCGAGAAGCAAAGCCGTCGTGCCGGTGCCACAGGCCAGGTCGCAAGCGGATTCCAGATGCGGCAGAATCCCGCCGAGAAGGCGCTGGCGGGCCGCCTCGAACCAGGGCCGATGAATGGCGAAGAGCTGGTCGTAAAACTCCGCCAACCAGCGATAAGGACGAACGGACGCCGCTCGACGCATGCCTTTCCTGCATTGTAGTGCAAGCCAGGCCGGGGCATGGCCTGGGAGGCGCGGATTGCACATCATTGACCTGTGATGAACTCGCGCATCGCAATGCTGGCGGTGGTTGTAGGTTGCCTGGGAGCGGTTGTCCCCGCGGCCGGGCAGTCCGACGACCGTTCGGGCACGATCCGGGGAACCGTCCTCAACGTGGACATCAGCCGGCTGCTGCCTCTATGGAAGGAAGGGCGCGCCGTGGGCGCTCCTTTCCACGCCAGGTGCACGGATGTGGAGTACGAGGTGCGGCAGCCCAGCCCCGACTCGTTGTCCGGGAATGGATTCGGAGTGAGCCTGAGGCCCCTGAATTGAGGCGGCCCAACGGTCCCGCCGCCGATTGCGTATCATTGACCTGTGAAGACCTTGCGCATCGTAATCGTGGCGGCCGTTCTGGTGGGGCTGGGAGCGGCGGCTTATCGTCTCTCGCCCACTTTCCGGCTCGGGGTTCTGGTGGCGGCCGGGCACAGCCCGGTATGCCCGTTCGCCCACGCCATCCAGTCGACGGCCAACATCCAGGAGACCGTGCGGATCAAAGACCGCATTCTGGCTGCCAGCCGCCTGCTCAAAGAAGAGCCGGGCCTGGAACTGTGGGATACGCCCAAAGGGCAGTTCTGGATTCCGCGGGGCAATCGCTACGTGCTGCCGTTCAACCTCGCGGAAATGGAGCGGCACATTTACGGAGCCGGGGCGCATTTCATTCAGGCTGGAGACATTGTTCTGGACTGCGGCGCGAGCGACGGGGATTTCACGCGCGAGGCCCTGAAGGCCGGCGCCGGGAAGGTGGTGGCGATCGAGATTACGCCGACCAGCGCCGAGTGCATCCGGCGCAATCTGGCCGCCGAGGTGGCCACCGGGCGGGTGGTGGTGTATCCCAAGGGCGTGTGGGACCGGGACGACAGCCTGGTACTGAACGTGGACGACACCAACTTCGCCGCGAACAGCGTGGTGATGCATCCGGATGGGTCGCACGCTTCGGTGCGGGTGCCGCTGACAACCATCGACCGGATCGTGGCGGAGTTGAACCTGCCGCGGGTGGATTTCATCAAAATGGACATTGAAGGCGCGGAGATTCCGGCGCTGCGGGGCGCCGAGGGGACGCTTAAGCGATACAAGCCCCGTCTGGCGATTGCAACCGAGCACAAGCCGGACGACCAGTACACCATCCCGGCGGCGGTGAGGGGGGCGCGCGCGGATTACCAGATGGAGTGCGGCCCGTGCCTGGAAGCGAACGGGCGCGTGCGGCCGGACGTCCTGTACTTCTACTGAGCCGGGAGCGGTTGGGCCGGGCAAAGCGGGCGCCTGGATGGGATGCCCTTTGCCTTTTGGCGCGAACTTTGCTAAGTTAACGGTTCGATTGAGTTGTGTCGGAGTTGCGCTGTTTCCGCCCAGAGCGGACCAATCGGATGCGGCGGCCGACGGAACCACATGGGCGAGAATACGAGCAGCGAGAGCCGGAAAGTGGAGCGGTGGCTCGAATCCGTGTTGGACAGCGTCGACGAAGCGGAGCGCCTGGCGGAGGAGATGGCCCAGGAGCTGGGGTTCCCAGAGGACGATCTGCACAAGATTGGGATGGCGGTCCGCGAATCGATGGTGAACGCGGTGGTGCACGGGAATCGGTACAACGGACGCAAGAAGGTGCACCTGACGGTGACCGGCGGCCCGGACCGGCTGGTGGTTACCATAGCAGACGAGGGTGAAGGGTTCGATTTGAGCGCGTTGCCGGACCCGCTGGCCGAGCAGAACCTGCTCCACCAGTCGGGCCGGGGGATCTTCCTGATCCGCGCCTTCATGGACGAGTTCGAGGTTCGCCGCCTGGTACCGGGCGGGACTGAGGTCAAGCTGGTGAAGTATTTGGAGAAGAAGCAATAAAGCGGCCAAGGGCCGCAGGAGGATGGAATCTGTGAGTGCGAAACTAAGCTCCCGCCAGGTGGGGGATGTCACCGTGATCGATGTTTCCGGCCGGATCACTTTGGGCGAGGGTTCGAGCAACCTTCGCGAGGGGATTCGCGGCCTAATGGCCCAGGGGAATAAGAAGCTTCTGCTGAACCTGGGGGATGTCTCCTACATCGACAGTTCGGGGATCGGAGAGTTGGTGTCGGGGTTCACTTCGGTGGCCAACCAGGGCGGCCAGTTGAAGCTGCTGAACCTGACCAAGCGGGTCAAGGACCTGCTTCAGATCACCAAGCTGTACACCGTGTTCGAGGTTTACGACGAGGAAGCGGCTGCGGTTCGCAGCTTCGCTTGAAGGCAGGCGAGAGCGCCTGCCTCGCGGCGGTTGTGGTAGAATCAAATCGCCGCCGAGGTTTCCGTGGATAGAAGCATCCGTAGAATAGTAAAGGAAAAAGACGAGTTTGCCCAGGGGATGGGGCTCACTGTCGAGTTTTTGACGGAGCACCGCAAACAGGCCATCCGGTGTGGCATTGCCGGCGCGGCGATCCTGCTGCTGGTGCTGGGGGCAATCGCGTATCGAAGCCGGCAGCACGCCGCGCGCCAGGCGGCGCTGACAGCGGCGAGCGAGATCGCTCAGGCCCCTATCGGGCCTCCGACGGGCGAGGCTCTGCAGTTCTTTCCGACGGAGGCGGCAAGGGATGTCGCGGCCGCCAAAGCGCTGACGGAGGTGGTGACGAAATACCGGGGCAGCGACGAAGCGACGATCGCCGAGTTCTACTTGGGCACGCAGGCGGCCGGCGAGGGCAAGACACCGGAGGCGGAAAAGTGGCTGAAGAGCGCGGCGGAGTCCGGGAACGCCAATTATGCGTCGCTGGCCAAGCTGTCCCTGGCCGACGTTTACAGGTGGGAAGGGAAAACGGCGGAAGCGGAGAAGCTGCTGCGCGCGCTGATGGCCAAGCCGACGGATTTCGTTTCCAAGGATCACGCCACCGTCGCGCTGGCGGAGTTATTTGGATCGAGCAAGCCGGATGAGGCGCGCAAACTGCTGGATTCGCTGAACACCGCCGGCCGGCCCGGGATCGGCCGGGCAGTGATGAACGTAATGAACGAGCTGCCCCGCTCCCATTAGCGCGGATGGACCGATGAGAGCGCTGGGCGCGCGATTCCCGGTGGGAGAGAGCCTGGGCCGCCGGTATCCGGAACCTCCGCATCCCTATCGCAACGAGTTCCAGCGGGACCGCGACCGGATCGTCCACGCGCGCGCGTTCCGCCGGCTGGAAGACAAGACGCAGGTCTTCACGGCCGGGCTGTCGGATCATTTTCGCAACCGGCTGACGCACACGATCGAGGTGGCGCAGATTGCGCGGACGGCGGCCTCCGCCCTGGGGCTGAACGAGGACCTGACGGAAGCGCTGGCGCTGGCCCACGACATCGGGCATCCTCCGTTTGCGCACTCGGGAGAGGAAGATCTGGACCGGCAGATGAGGCGGTTCGGCGACCGGTTCGACCACAACCTCCACGCTCTGCGCATTGTCGAGAGCTTCGAGCAGCGCTACGCGCGGTTTCCGGGGCTCAATCTCACCTTCGAGGTGCGGGAAGGCATGGTCAAGCATTCGCGCGATTTTGAGGCGGGCGAACAGCCGGAACTGGACGAGTACCTGCCCGGGTTGCGTCCGCCGCTCGAAGCGCAACTGATCGACCTGGCGGACGAGGTGGCCTACAACACGGCGGACCTGGACGACGCCTACTCCGCGCGGTTCTTCGACCTGGAGGCGGTGGCGCGGGAGATTCCGGAATACGCCGAGATCCAGTCGGAGATCGAGACGCAGTTTCCCGGGGCAACGGAGCGGATACGGTTCAACGAGGGGCTGCGCAGGCTGATCGACCTGCTGGTGTCGGGGCTGATCGAGGGGACCGGGGAGGCGATGGATGAGGCGGGCGTGCAGGACGTGGCTGAGGTGCGCCGGCACCCGGGCCGGTTAGCGCGATTCTCCCCGGCCGCGGCGGCGACCAGCTCGGCCCTCAAGCAGTTCCTGCGCTCGCGCGTGTACTTTTCCGAGGCTCTGGCGGAGGAGCGCCGGCGTGCGGGCAGCGCGGTCGCGGAACTGTTCCAGTTCTTTCTGGACCAGCCCGGGCGCCTGCCGGAGGCCTATCGGGAGGAGTCGGAAGGCCAACCGCCGCACCGGGTGGTCTGCGATTACATCGCGGGGATGACGGACGGATTCTTCCGCCGCACGTACGACCAGACGGTGGGGCATTAGTCCGCGGGCGGGTCCGGGTGGGTGACGAAGCTGGAGAGCTCGGCCGAGCGGACGCCATAAACCCTGAGGATGGCCCGGCAGATTTCCTCGGCGAGCCGCTCGGGGGATCCGTCGGGCTGGTGGTCGATACGAACCTTGAGGAACAGGTCGGCACGGAGCATATGCGATGATTACCCATTATGGCCTGTAAGATCTGCCAGACGCGGCGCGCTCGCCGGCAGTGCCCCGGCATCGGTGGCGAGATCTGCCCGGTGTGCTGCGGCAGGGAGCGGGAGAATACGGTGGATTGCCCGCTGGAGTGCGAGTACTTGCAGGCGGCGCGGGGGCGGGAGAAGATGCCGGAGCTGGATCCCAAGAGCGTTCCCAATCGCGATATCGAGGTAAGCGAAGATTTCATCCGGGAACAGGGAGCTTTGCTGCAGGCGACGATTCGGGGGCTGGCCACCACGGCGTGGGGAATGCCCGGCGCGGTGGACCTGGATGTCCGAGAGGCGCTGGATTCGCTGGCGCGGACGTATCGCACGCGCGAAAGCGGGCTGTATTACGAGAGCAAACCCGCCAATTTGGTGGCGGCGAGAATCTTCGAGCTCATGCAGAAGGGGCTGGAGGAGTTTCGCAAGACCGCCGTGGAGCGTCTGGGCATCGCCCCGGTGCGAGATGCGGGCATCCTGGGCGTGCTGGTGTTCCTGCAGAGGACGGGGATGCAGTTCGAGAATGGGCGGCGGCGAAGGCGCGCCTTCATGGAGTTTCTGCGCCGGCACGCCGGGATGGGGCAGGAGGCCGGCGTCCAAGCCGGCGGGTCGCCTCTGGTGCTGCCGTAGGCGGCGCGTCTCTGGCCGCGAGACACCGTGAAGCTGGATGAGCATCGCCAGCCGGGCGACGTAGAGTGGATCGGTGGGGAACCGGTGCCGGTTGTTCTCGAGACTGGACAGGAAGTTGGTGACGCCTATGATCCAGGCGATGTTAAACCAGAGGAATGCCGCCAGGCCGGTCTGTGCCGGGTTCGCCGTGCGTCTACGGTAGTCTCGAATGAGGCATACCGGCGTGCCGCCCAGGATCGGCGGGAACAGGACCATCTGGAAGGCGCCGGTGTACAGGGGCAGTGAGAGGGAGTGTCCCTCGGCGAGCAGCGCCCGCAGGCCCTGGCGGGAGGTCTCCCGGAACTGGCCGAACGGAACGCAGGTAGGCCACCGGGCGGCGCCGCAGCACCTGGAAGGCAGCACGGCGGTACAAGGGATCGACGCGCAGGTAGGTCAGGTTGTTGGAATTGCCCGCACCAGTGGAATTCACCGGTTCGTCCAGAACGGGAAGGCCGGTGCGCGGCGCCGCGCCTACGTAAGGCGAATAGTCCGCCACCGCAGACGGCCCACCGAGGAGCGCCATGCTGGATACCTGGCCCGAATTCACCAGCGGTTCTTTCTCCTGCGCGTTGAGCCGGTGCGTGGCACAAATGCCATGGCCAAGCCGAAAAACGAACTGCTCGAGAACATGCCGAACTCCAGCCAGTTCTTAACGTACAGAGCGAGCACCGGGATCGGCGGCGCCAGGCATCCAATCAAGACGGCCCGGCGGGCCCTGGGGAAACAGGCTGCTAGGGCGATGCTGATCGGAGTTAAGTATCCGAGATGTAATAGGGAACGCAGCAGGCAGAGGTCGGCCAGCACCGGGAAGAACCAGAAAGCCCGCCTGGCGCTGGGCCGCTCCAACAGGCTATACAGCAGCCTTGCCGCGACCACCAAAAGCAGCATCAGGGCGTACTCGCACATCGGGCAATCCTCTTAGAACACACAGCCCGGCGCGGTAACGAACACGATGGTCGGCAAGGCGGCCAGCTTGGGAGCCACCGAGAGACTGATCATGATTCCGTACCGCAACGCGGAGGCGAGGGCTCCGCCGAGCGCGTAGACATCGTGCTGGGCCACCCCGTAATGTGCGGGAAACAATTTGACCAGGAAGCCCACGAAGAGGTTGAGCAGCGGCGGCTGCATGTGGCAGTAGTAGACCGATTCCAGCAGCCGCGTCTTCAGAGGAGTCGCACATGACCGTTCCGGTCACAACGAGGGATGAAAATGGGCGCGGGCGGGAGTAGCGTGGGGAGAGACTGC
>Ga0326728_10012753_pt1 | contig 18536 bp, 16 predicted proteins | sample MB3enrmetagenome_FD_207602 | JGI IMG/M metagenome (GOLD analysis project Ga0326728, IMG submission 207602) | Lab enriched peat soil microbial communities from McLean, Ithaca, NY, United States - MB31MN | ecosystem: Environmental > Terrestrial > Soil > Wetlands > Peat | place: USA: New York... | reverse complement strand
ATCAAAGTGATCAAGAGAATGGCCTACGGCTTCCGGGACCACGACTACTTCTTTCTCAAGATCAGAGCAGCTTTCCCCGGAATTCCCCGATGAACCTTATAAAAGGGGGATTTAGGGGGATTTGCCCTTGATTTTTAAAAGCAAATCCCCCCTGCCCCCCTTTTTTAAACAATTCCGGTTGAACCACGCTTCAGCGTCAGTTCCATTATGACCGGTTGAGCTTGCGGTCCGGGGTGTGGTAGTCTGTTGACGTGCCAAATCCCGAAAGTAAAAAGGATGCGCCAATGTCATCATTTCGTCGAGACAACCTCCACCTGCGTGCCCGGATACTGCAGGCCGTCCGAGAGTTTTTCGTTTCCCGCGGGTTCCTTGAGGTCGAGACGCCGCACCGGATTCCGGCCAATGCACCTGAAGAACATATCGAGCCGGGCCGGGCCGGCTCAGGTTATCTCCAGACCTCACCGGAACTCTGCATGAAACGGCTGTTGTGCCGGGGGTATGGGAAGATCTTCCAGATCTGCCGTTGCTGGCGGGACAATGAGCGCGGCAGGCGGCATCTGCCGGAATTCACCATGTTGGAATGGTACCGGTGTGACAGCGATTACTCAGATATCATGAAGGACTGCCAGGAGTTGCTGGAACATGTGGTGCGAACGGTTTGCTCGGGAACGGTGCTGTCATACCAGGGTGGGGAAATCGGTTTCGGCGACGGCATACGGCGGATATCGGTCCGCGAGGCGTTTGAGCGCTTCGGGGGGACAACCATGGAAGCGGCCCTGCGCGACGGCACCTTTGACGAGATCATGGTCACTGCCATAGAGCCTTCCCTGCCGCGGGATATGCCGGTCATCCTGATGGATTACCCGGCCCGGATGGCCGCGCTGGCCCGTCTCAAGCCAAGCGACCCGACGGTAGGCGAGCGGTTCGAGCTGTATGCCGGCGGCTTGGAACTTGCCAACGGTTTCAGCGAACTCAACGACCCCCATGAACAGCGGGCGCGCTTCCAGGAGGCCAATGCCGGACGCGCCCGTGCCGGACTCCCCCCCCTCCCCCTCCCGGAACCGTTTCTGGCCGATCTGGGACACATGCCGCCCGCGGCCGGTATCGCCCTGGGCATTGACCGTCTGGTCATGCTCTGTGCCGACGCGGAAAGGATCGACGATGTCATCGCCTTTACGCCGGAGGAACTGTAATCCTAAAACGGCACTTCTGCCACGGAGACGCAGAAACACAGAGAAAATCACAGAGTAGGGGCGCATTGCATGCGCCCTGATTGGGCGAACAGCATCTCGCCCCTACGATTCAGATATTTGACCACCAAATAATAACCCTTTGAAATGTCTATCTCATTGTTTCTGTTAATGCTTTTTCCAGGGTAATATCCCGGTAGGCGACCCGCTCGCCACGGTAGGTGGTCACAAACACCTGATCCCCGTCACGTTCAAACGTATCGGGCAAGATCGGCACCTTTCCCTTGCCCCCAGCCAGGTCGATCACGAAGTGGGGAACCGCCAGGCCCGAGATATGGCCGCGCAGCGACTTGATGATCTCAAGGCCGCTGGCCAGCGGGGTGCGGAAATGGGCCGTTCCTTTGACCAGGTCCATCTGGTGAAGATAATATGGCCGCACCCTGATACCCAGGAGCCCCGACATCAGTTCGCGCATGGTGCCGGTGTCGTCGTTCACCCCCCGCAGGAGCACGGTCTGATTGCCCATCGGGATGCCGGCATCGGCCAACAGGCCGCAGGCCCCGGCCGACGCTACAGTGATCTCGGCGGGGTGGTTGAAGTGCGTGTTGACGTAGAGAGGATGAAAACGTTTCAGCATGGCACAGAGTTCCGGGGTCACGCGCTCCGGCAGGGTGACCGGAATGCGGGTGCCGATGCGGATCACGGTGACATGCTCGATGGCGCGCAGACGCGTGAGAATGTGGTGCAGGGATGCATCGTCGAGCATGAGCGGGTCGCCGCCGGAAAGGGTCACATCGCGAACAGCCGGGGTCGCCCTCAGGTAGGCCAGGGCCTGGTCCAGCCTCTCGCGGCCGGGAGCCTGATCGCCACACCCCACATGGCGTTTTCTCATGCAGAAGCGGCAGTACACCGGGCAACGGTTTGACACGAGCAGCACGACCCGGTCGGGGTAGCGATGGATCAGCCCGGGGACCGGACTGAGCGAAACCTCGGCAAGGGGGTCGGAAAGCTGGCCGTCATCCTCAAGCTCCCTGAGATCCGGAATGCACTGTCGCCAGATCGCATCGCCCGGCTTCCGGATAAGGGCCGCATAGGATGAGGAGACCAGAAACGGATAACGGTCCGACACCGACCGGATTGCCGGGATTAACGTTGGATTTATGTTTAATTTATCGATGGTTATGCTTGAATAGGTAATGTATTTCATGAATTTATACTTTCCGGATGAGGTCGCATCGATTCGCTGGGGCCGGCAATCCGTCTGCATGACCGAATTCACTTGAAAATAACCATATTATGTGAAATATACAACAGATTAAAACCATCTGTTGTGCTGTGACGGCGGTATCCATGTACACCAAATATTTCGGCTTCAAAGAAAAACCGTTTACCCTGACGCCCAATCCCCGTTTCATCTTCCTCAGCAAGCACCACAAGGAAGCCTTTGCCCATCTCCTGTACGGTATCAACAGCCATTACGGTTTTATTGAACTGATCGGCGAAGTGGGCACCGGCAAGACCACGGTGTTGCGCACCCTGCTGGGGCAGCTTCAGGACAAGAATTACCGCACGGCCCTGATCTTCAACCCCAGCCTGACCGGCGTGGAGTTGTTGCGCAGCATCAACAGCGAATTCGGCATTGACGCAAGCAGCCCCTATGCCAATGAACTCCTGGCGGTTCTGAACCGCTTCCTGTTGGAGGAGAATACCAACAGCAGGACCGTTGTCCTGGTTATCGACGAAGCCCAGAACCTTGACCCGGCCACCCTGGAACAAATCCGGCTTATCTCTAACCTGGAGACCGAGGACGACAAACTGATCCAGATCATCCTTGCCGGGCAACCGGAGTTGGAGCAGTTGCTCTCCAAGCCGGAGTTGCGCCAGATCAATCAGCGGATCGCCGTTCGCTACCGGCTCAGCCCGATCAGCATGGATGAGACCCGTGCCTATATCCGCCACCGCATGGAGGTGGCCGGCGAGAGCGGGGGCGTTTCCTTCAGCCGCTATGCCATTAAGTACATCTACCTCTATACCCGCGGTGTCCCCCGCATGATCAACATACTCTGCGACCGGTCACTCCTGATCGCCTACGGGGATGAGCGCCGCCACATCAGCGCCGGCATCGTCAGCCGGGCCATCAGGGAGATCCTCAATCTGCCGCGGAACCGTTTTGTTCCAAGGCCTACCGCCACCACGATTGCCGCCGTCGCCATGGTGGTGCTCCTCGTGTTTGTGGCCGCACGGTGGCACCCCGGCCGTCTCACGCAGTTGATGGGCCGTTTTTCCGCCCTTCCCAGCGGTGTGGCAACGGAACGGCCGCTGGAGGAGCCTGCCGGGAAAACTCCAGCCAAACAAGATATCTCTCTTTCCGCCGCATCGGACGGCCGGCAGCTCTCCGGCGCGGAACAGGAACTCCTTTCCTACGACCAGATCAGCACCCACCTGCATGCCCTGAACGCCCTTCTGGGCCGCTGGGGGGTTCAGACCTACGCTGCGGCCGGCGTCCGCCTGACAACCCCGGATACGTTTTCGCGCCTGGCCGCCAAGCGGGGATTGCGGCTGACCCCCTTTCGAGGAACCCTCGACGAGGCCATCCGTTTTAATCTTCCCTTCCTGGCGGTTACCAGGGTGTCGGGCAGCCTGGGCGCCTACTGCCTTGCCGTGACAGCGGTTCAAGGCAGCTCCGTGACCGTTTCCCCCGCCCTGTTCGGCAGGAGCGTCCTCGACAAAAAGGAACTGTCTTCGCTGGCAAACGGAACCTTCTACCTGGTCTGGAAGAACATCGGCCGCATTCCGGTTACCATCACTCCCGGAGAACGACGGAATGAAATCGGCACCTTGCAACGGCTTCTCAAACAAGCCGGGCCGTATCATGGACCCATTGACGGTATCTACGGCGATGCGACTGCCGCGGCAGTTCGGGAGTTCCAGCGTTCCCGCGCCATTGCCGCGGATGACATGGTGGGCGAACTTACCCTGGCGGCACTCGAATCATACGACAGGAGCGCCCGAATCCCGTCTCTCATTGTGGTGAACAGATGAGTTCCATTCTCAAGGCGCTGAAAAAACTGGAAGAGGAAAAAGCGGCCCGGACGCCGGACGCCCTCAAGATCGACACCGAGATCCTGCGCGGCGGCAACCCGTCCCGTTTCCCCTATCAAAATGTCACCCTGTTGGCTGTTCTGTTCTTCGTGTGCGGTTCCGCATTGACGTACCTGTATGTGAAGCAGGGGGCTCATCCGGACGGCAATCTGCCGCCCCGGACGGCGCAGTATCCGCCGGCCGCCGCGGACGAACCTCGGAAGACCGTGCCGGTGGAGGGGGGGACCTCCCCGGACATGCAGGTCGAACCGGCGCGCTCCAAGGTGAAAAATACGCCGGAATCCGCATCGCGTGCAAAGCCCCTCAAGCACGTCCGCGCCGCGGCGCCTGCCGTGACAGGGAAGCCAGCGCCGGTCGTTGCGGCCACGCCGGCAGCACCACCGGCAGCACCGGCCAAACATATCCCCACCCTCAAGGTGGAAGGCATTGCCTACCATTTCGGCAGCGCCGACAGCCTTGCCGTGGTCAACGGAAACACGGTCTATGCAGGGGCAATCGTTGAGGGGGTGAAGGTAGAAGAGATCGGGAAGGATCGGATTCGGTTCAATTATGAGGGGGAGAAGTTTGAGGTCCCCCTGGGCAAGTCCAATTGAGAGGACCGTTTTGTCAGTGTACCTGCGCTCCGGGGTAAATGCTTTGTCCAGGATAATGCGCCGTCAGCGCACGATAACCCTGAAAAACTTTACCAGGTAGTCCACTCCCGACCAGATGGTCAGCAGGGTTGCGATCCAGAAGTAGAACATCCCCACATTATGCATGTTGACATGCACCAACGGATTGTCGATCCCGAACAGCCAGTTGTAATCGTAATGCAGCACCAGCCCAATAATGGCGACAATCTGGAAGATCGTCTTGAACTTGCCCAGATCGCTGGCCGGAATGACTATCCCCTCGCTCGACGCAATTCCCCGCAGTCCGGTAATAATGATCTCGCGTCCCAGGACCACCAGCACCATCCAGGCGGGAACCCTCCCAAAAGGGAGGACCATGATCAAGGCCGCCATCACGATCAACTTGTCGGCGATCGGATCGAGAAACTTGCCGAAAACCGTGACAATCCCCATGCGCCGGGCCAGGTAGCCGTCGAGCCAGTCGGTGACGGACGCCAAGGCAAACACCGCGGCAGCCTGGAAGCCTGCCGTCCGTGACGGCGACAGCAGCAGGAACGCCATGAGCGGAATGGCCGCAATCCGCAGCATGGTCAGCATATTGGGTAGATTGAGTACGGGATGTGACTTGCTGGTTGTCATGGATTCAGTCGGCCTGGTAGGATTGCATGTAGGATAACACGCGGTTGACATAGGTGCGGGTCTCGGCGTACGGAGGAATGCCTCCGAATTTGGCTACCTTGCTGAGCCCGGCGTTGTAAGCCGCCACGGCCAGGGAAACATCGCCGCGGAACGTATCCAGCAGGAAACGAAGGTATCTCACCCCCCCTTCCACATTGTCCCTTGGATTGAAGCTGTTGCTGACCTTAAGCGATCTGGCGGTGCCCGGCATGAGTTGCATCAGTCCGCTGGCCCCCTTTGAGGAAACGGCATTGGGATCGTACCCGGACTCGGCGTGGATGACCGCCTTGATGAGTGACTGGCTGACCCCGTATTTATCAGCATAGGTCTTGATGATATGGTCGAATTCGGCCGGGTTGACCGAGGCGGCGAATTTCAGTTTCTTGCGCAGTTGCCTGTCCCTTTGGAGATCGCGCATAAAAATCTTGAAACGCTTGTCCGTCGGGGCGTCGGTAAAGTGGACGATCCCTTCCTCATCCTCATAGCGGTAGATATCGGCATGGGCGGACACGGCCGCAATCCATGCGATCCACAGCCCTGCCACCACGGTGCAGAAGGCTACCCGCTTGCCGCTTATGAAGTTATCCGGTCCCATAGTGTTCCATAATCCCAAATAAGAATGAATAGTTCAAGAACAAATACGATTAATTGTGAGTCACGTCACGTTTCCGTGACGCCTGCCGTAGCGCTCCAGCCGTTCGTTCATCTCGCCGGCCAGTCCCCGATGGATCATATCCCAGGAAAAGCGCCACTCCCAGTTTCCGGATGCCGTACCGGGAAGATTCATACGGGCCTTGCCGGGCAGGCCGAGGATATCCTGGAACGGTATGACGACCGTAGCGGCCACGGACATAAGGGCTGTCCGGATGATGTCCGCAACAATATCGCTCCCGCTCGAACCGACATAGTTCCGCACCAGGCTGCGCAGGTGTTCATCCTGGCCGGCATACCATCCCAGGGTGGTGTCGTTGTCGTGCGTACCGGTGTAGACCACGCAGTTCCTGACATGATTGTGGGGCAGGTAAGGATTGTTTGGACCGGAACCAAAGGCGAATTGCAGGATCTTCATGCCGGGAAAGCCGAAACGGTCGCGCAGGGCCTCGACCTCGGGGGTGATGACGCCCAGGTCTTCGGCAATGATGGGCAAATTCCCCAGCGCGGAACGGACGGCCTCGAAGAGGCGTTCCCCCGGCGCGGCCACCCATGTGCCGTTCTCCGCCGTCCTCTCTTGGGCTGGCACCTGCCAGGCCGCCTCAAAACCGCGGAAATGATCGATGCGGACACAGTCGAACAACGTAAACGCGTGGCGGAAGCGTTCGATCCACCAGTTGAATCCCTGCCTTTCCAGGGTTTCCCAGTCGTAAAGCGGGTTGCCCCACAACTGGCCGGTCCTGCTGAAGTAGTCCGGCGGTACGCCGGCCACGGCGGTCGGCCTCCCCTGGTCGTCCAGCAGAAAGATATCCAGGTTGCGCCAGACATCGGCCGAATCATAGGCAACGAAGATGGGGATATCGCCGATGAACGACACGCCCCGGCCGGCTGCATATGACCGCAAAGATTGCCACTGACGGAAAAATTGCCACTGCAGGTATTTTTGGACCCCGATTTCGGGCCCCAGTTTACGCGAGGCCTTTTCGTAGGCATCTGTCGTCAGCAGCGCCGCTTCCCTGGGCCATTTCTGCCAACTCTTTCCCTTATAATGCTGTTTGAGGGCCATGAAGAGCGCAAAATCGTGCAACCAGGGCGTCGTGTCGCAGAAATGCCAGAACTCCTCGGTCCGTGAGTTCCTTCCGGCAGCAAGGAAGGCCTCGGCAGCCTGGTGGAGCAGGCCGGGCTTCACATCGGTAACGCCGCCATAGTCCACCTGCCCTTCAGGAAAACGGCCGCCATACACCTCAAGCGGCAGGTCGCCTTCCATGGCAAGTTGATGGAGGTCTATCAGGAGCGGGTTGCCGGCAAAAGCCGACAAGGAGGAATAGGGTGAATTGCCGCAGGCAGGCGGGGTCAGGGGAAGCAGTTGCCAGTAGCTCATCCCCATGGCCGACAGGATATCCACGAACCTTCGCGCATTGTCTCCCAGCGTGCCGATGCCGTCGTGCCCCGGAAGAGACGTCGGATGAAGCAGGACCCCGCAACTTCGTGCATTCAGCATGATTGCCTCCTGAAGCGTGTTGGTGCAATTATGCATATACAAGCTGTCTTTGCAAATAAAATCAATATTTTGACAATTTGCAGGGCAAATTGGACCGCGAAGGCGCCCGAAGGGTGAGGCCAACGGCCAAAGTCACAATTATCACAAATAGTATTCAAATATTGAACTCTTTCCGGTATAGTCATCGAATCCTGAACTTTAAATCGCTTTTTTCCCACGGCCCCATGAACATGCAACCCTCGGACATACCGACCGGCGCTATCGATACCAGGCTTCTGGGGTCTCTGATCACCGAACTCAATATTTCCCGCCGCTATTCAAAGTCCTATCCCGCCGGACATCCGGTCATCGATGTCTCCCTGCGCAAGGTTGTCGCCCTTTATGCAAGACTTCTGGAGACCCATGACGAAATCGTCATTGCCGCCACAAAAACCGCCTTGCTGGTGGAAAACACTACTCTCGACAAATCGAATCTCGTCTTTCGCGACTTTGCCGGCGTTCTTTTCGAGCACGGCATCGGTGCCCTGGAATTGCGGCGAGGCCTGACAGTTGAAGAACTCGGGAGCTTCAACCTGATACTTGGGCTCAAGCGCGAGGAGGTCAGCGACCAGGGAGGGATAGAAAGGTTATGGGAACAATCACACATCCGTGCCCTCGGCATCCGCGCCATCCGCTACGATCTCTTCAGCGCCACCGAGGATGACGCGGCGGCCGGTTTCCCAAAGACGGAACAACCCGGCGAAGGGCTCTGGGAACGTTTTGCCCGGGGACTTTTGGGAGGCTCACTGGGGAGCGGGACGGATGATGCCGCCGGCATTGATCCCAAACAGCTGGCCCAAGCCTTAAACCGCCGTTATCGCGGATCGGGTGCCGGTGAGGAGGACAAGCAGATAGACGTCTTCGCCAATCTGCTCGGGCAGGAGAAGAGCGGCCGGGGAGACGGCTCCGGCAGCCGGATTGCAACTTTTGTGGAGCACCTTGACCCCGAACTCCGCCGCAGATTATTATCCAAGACCTTCGATACCGTTGAACCGGGCACAAGTCCGGCGCTCGAAGAGGTCCTCGGTCTCATGCCCGATCACGTGATCACAGGGATTCTGGATGACATTGGCAGCGACAGGGTCCATGTCTCGCCTGCCATCTTGGCGCTTCTGCAGCGCTTGTCCATTCAATCGGCCGGTGGAACGCACGATTCGATCTCCTTTGCCCATCTGGCCGACGCAGGTTCCCAGGAAAAGCTGCGCATGATCTTCAGCGAACATGCCGCTGAGGAACAGGGCGCCGAAGATGGGCGGCCGATAGCGCAGCCTCGCCCCCCTTCCGGAAGGGAACTCCCGTCGCCCCGGCAAGAGCTTAATCTCCTGCGGGAAACCATGCAGCCCGGTTGGCTGGAAAGCCGCGTCGGCGAAATTATCCTGCATCTCGCAGCAGCAGGGGGCGACCCGGCGGAAAGGGAAAGCCTGGCCCAGAACCTGGGGGATATGTGCAGTTATCTGCTCCAGACCGGTGACTATCACCAACTGCTCGGGATCATGGAACAAACCTCATCACCTACCCTCCCTGCCTCCTTCAGGGAACTCCTCAGGGATCGATTCAGCAACCGCGATTTCCTGGAGGAGATCTTGAACGGCCTCACCACCTGGGGCAAGAGCCGTTTCGACGATATCCGGCTGCTGATCGAAAAGATCGGGCCCCCGTTCATCGAGCCGCTCCTGGACATTCTGGCAACGGAAGAAAACATGTCCTTGCGGCGCTTCATGATTGATCGGCTCCTGGAATTCGGTCCTGCCGCCAAAGAACCGGTCCTGGCGCGCCTTGAGGGTCAGCCCTGGTATTATCTGCGCAACCTGCTCATCATACTGCGTTCGCTGGAAGATCCCGAGATCATCCCCCACATCCGGCCCCTGGTCATGCACAAGAATGCCAAGGTCCGTCAGGACGCCTTGCGCACCCTGCTCTCCTACAACGATCCGATTGCCGAGCGCCAGATTCTGCGGGACCTGGATAGCGGCGACAAGGAAACCAGGCTGGCTGCCATCAATCTGGCCGAGAAAAGCCATTCCCCCGATGTCTTCAGGAAGCTTGTGGCGATTGTCGCCAAAAGCGGCCTTTCACCGCTTGATCTCGAACTGAAATGCGCTGCAGTCCAATCCCTTAAAGAGATCGGGGATGCAGAGGCGCTTCCCGAATTGCTCAAGGTGCTGGATTCCGCAAACCTGATTCGCGCCAAGGCGCTTGGCCGGCTCAAGCTTGAAATCGTCCGCTCCCTTGAAGGTTACCCCCCAAAAATCGCCCTGTCGATCCTGGAAAAGATCGCCTGGGGAGGCGACGAGTTGGCGCGGCAGGCCGCAGCATGCCTGCGGGTTGTCAGGATGAAATCCAATGGACAGTGAAAACCTCATGGTACAGGAATCCGTCCGCTCGTTGCTTTCGGCAACGGCAAATGCCGCACTCTATTCCATGGGGCACCCTCAGGTGGCGCGCCTGGCCGAGTCGGCCTATAAAGGCATCAGCGCAGCCCTCGGCGTCTCCCGGCAGATATCATTGACGGTTATCGAGGACGAGTTGATTATCAACGGAGAACCCCCCTCCTTCAGTCTCTTTCTGAACCGTTTCGCCGAGGTACTCAAATCCAGGGGCATCGGCTACTTGAAGTTTATCGAGGGGCTGAGCCGTGAGGAGATCATTGCGCTCATCGCTGGCCTGGCCGGCCAGGAGAGCGGAAAAGCAACCTTGAGTTCCAGCGAACACATCCGCTTCGGTCACGTGGAACTCATGGAGGGGAGCGGCGGTGATGATTCCAACGTATCCGGCGGGGGTGGCGCCCAGCGCCGGATCCCCTTACGGGAAATGCCGGCTGAAGAACTGGCCCGTTTTACGGAGATCTACGAGGCACTGATAAAAAGGCGGAAGATGAAGGTTGCCGGTATCGCCGATATCGTTGCCGGGTTTATCGACGCCTTCGGCCGGGAGGGCGAATCCCGGCTGGTTGCTGCATCCATGCGCAGCGATGAGAAGTATGCCTTTACCCATTCCGCCAATGTCTGCATCCTCAACCTGGCCCAGGCAATGTCGCTGGGCATTGAGGGGCAGATGCTGCATGACATCGGCATTGCCGCCATGCTTCACGATATCGGCAAACTCCTTATTCCCGTGGAGATCCTCATAAAAAAGGATGGACTGACACCCCAGGAGTCCGGGATCATGAAAGAACACCCGATGCTGGGCGCCCGGCATCTCCTGGAGGTTGCCGGCGTGCCCCGGCTGGCGGTGGTGACCGCCTATGAGCACCACATGAGGTACGATCTGTCCGGCTATCCCGAGGCGCCTGAAGGGTGGCGCCTCAACCTGTGCAGCCAGATAACCATGATCTCGGATTTTTTCGATGCCATGCGGACCCAACGCCCGAATCGCAACCCAAAGGACCTGAAGACCATCGCCGGCATGATGCTGAATATGTCCGGAAGCGATTTCAATCCCCTGCTGGTCCGGAATTTTCTGAACATACTCAAACGCATGGTCAACGCGCACCATTCCTGATAATTCCAATTCCACGTCAAAAAAAAGTTTCCCTCCCCCCAGCGGGGGGAGGCTAGGAGGGGGGCTTTGTTTGAATTGGCAGCCTTTTCCCCCTCCCTATCCCTCACCCGCTGGGGGAGGGAAACTAAATAGCGGGAGATCAGTACTACTCAGGTTTTGATTTGAAACCGGAATCCCCCTCCCCTTCTTGACATTCCCCATTACCGTGCTTACCTAACATAAGGAGAGCAGCAAAATTCCATTGCATTCCAAGGAAAGAATCACATGGACTTCAACCGTCTGACGCAAAAATCACAGGAAGCCTTTGCAGAGGCCCAGAACAAGGCCGTTACCAGCGGCCATATCGAGGTGGATGGCGAGCACCTGCTCTGGGCGTTGCTGGAACAACAGGATGGCTTGGTGCCGCGTCTGCTGACCCGGATGGATGTGCGGCCCGAAATAATCAAACGAGAGGTTGAAGCGGAACTGGACCGGCGTCCCCATGTCTCCGGCCCCGGAGCCGAGCCGGGCAAGATCTACGTCTCCCAGCGGCTGTCGCGTCTCCTGGTGGCCGGCGAGAACGAGGCCAAGCGGCTCAAGGACGAGTATGTCTCGGTGGAACACCTCTTCATGGCGCTTTTGGGCGAAGGGGACAAGTTCCCTTCCGGCAGGATACTCAAGCAGGCCGGCATCGACCGGGAAAAATTCCTCAAAACCCTGACCGACGTGCGAGGCAACCAGCGGGTGACCTCCGCCAACCCGGAAGCCAGTTATGAGGCCCTGGAGAAGTACGGACGAGACCTGGTCAAAATGGCCAGGACCGACAAGCTCGATCCGGTCATCGGCCGCGATGAGGATATCCGTCGGGTGATCCGCATCCTGTCGCGCAAGACCAAGAACAACCCGGTGCTGATCGGCGAGCCGGGCGTAGGCAAGACCGCCATCGTGGAGGGTCTGGCCCAGCGTATCGTGCGGGGTGATGTGCCCGAGGGGCTTAAGGACAAGACGGTCTTTGCCCTGGACATGGGTTCGCTGGTCGCCGGTGCCAAATACCGCGGCGAGTTTGAGGAGCGTCTCAAGGCGGTCCTGAACGAGGTCAAGGAGGCCGAGGGACGCATTATACTCTTTATCGACGAACTGCACACCATCGTGGGGGCCGGCAAAGCGGAAGGCGCCATGGATGCCGGCAACATGCTGAAGCCGATGCTGGCCAGGGGCGAGTTGCACTGCATCGGCGCCACCACGCTCGATGAATACCGTCAGCATATCGAGAAAGATGCCGCTTTGGAACGCCGCTTCCAGCCGGTCCTGGTTGAGCAGCCCTCGGTGGAGGACACGGTTTCCATCCTGCGGGGGCTCAGGGAGCGGTTCGAGGTGCATCACGGCGTCAAGATCCAGGACAATGCCCTGGTGGCGGCCGCCACCCTCTCCAACCGTTACATCACCGAGCGATTTCTGCCGGACAAGGCCATCGACCTGGTGGACGAGGCCTGCGCCATGCTGCGTACCGAGATCGACTCGCTCCCCTCCGAACTGGACACCCTGTCCCGGCGGGTCATGCAACTGGAGATCGAGGAGCAGGCCCTGAAGAAGGAAAAGGACCCGGCCAGCAGGGAACGGCTGGAGACGCTCCGCAAGGAGTTGGCCTCGGACCGGGAAAAGACCTCCACCATGCGAGCCCGCTACGACACGGAAAAGGTGGCCATTCAGCGCATCCAGGGGCTGCGGGAGCAGATCGAGAAGACCCGCCGCGATATTGAACAGGCCGAGCGTTCCTACAACCTGGAACAGGCATCCAAGCTCAAGTATTCCGAACTGCCGGGACTGGAAACCGCCCTGAAGAACGAAGAAGCTGCCCTGGGCGTAAAGCAGGGGGGGCAAAAGTTACTGAGGGAGGAGGTCACCGAGGACGAGATCGCCGAGATAGTTGCGCACTGGACCGGTATCCCGGTCACGAGGCTGGTGGAGGGGGAGCGTGACAAACTGCTGCGCCTGGAGGATATCCTGCACCAGCGGGTGGTGGGACAGGACGAGGCGGTCCGGCTGGTGACGGATGCGGTGCTGCGCGCCCGCTCCGGCATCAAGGATCCGCGGCGCCCCATTGGTTCGTTCATCTTCCTGGGGCCCACGGGGGTCGGCAAGACCGAACTTGCCCGCACCCTGGCCGCGGCCCTGTTCGACTCGGAAGACAACATGGTTCGGATCGACATGTCGGAATACATGGAGAAGTTTGCCGTATCGCGCCTGATCGGCGCGCCTCCGGGGTACGTGGGGTACGAGGAGGGGGGGCAGTTGAGCGAGGCCGTACGGCGCAAGCCCTACAGCGTCATACTGTTCGACGAGATCGAGAAGGCCCATCAGGATGTGTTCAACATCCTGCTGCAGATCCTTGACGACGGCCGGGTCACCGACAGCCACGGCCGCGCGGTCAGCTTCAAGAACACGGTCATCATCATGACCTCCAACATCGGCGCCCCGCACCTGCTGGAGGGAATCACCCCTGACGGGGAGATCAGGGAAGACGCCCGCCAAGCCGTCATGAACGAACTGCGCGCCTGTTTCCGCCCCGAGTTCCTGAACCGGGTGGATGATATCGTGCTCTTCAAGCCGCTACACCTGGACGAGGTGGTGCGCATCACCGATCTGCTGCTGGAACAGTTGAAGGAACGGCTGAAGGATCGCCACATAACCCTTGAAATTTCCGATGAGGCCAAACGCTTCATCGCCCAGGCCGGTTACGATCCGGTCTACGGGGCCCGGCCGCTCAAACGTTATTTGCAGCGGGAACTGGAGACCCGCGTGGCGCGGGCCATCATTGCCGGCAATGTGGCGGAGGGGAGCGAGTTGCGCGTGGAGCTTAAGGATGGCGCGTTGGTTGTCAGCGGGGAGAATTGAGGATTCAAACCCTGATGTAGGGGCGCTGCTTGCCGCGCCCTGATTGGGCGGAGCGAGCGCCAACACTACATGCAATAAATTCAATTTGACAAAGGGAAGGCAAGCAATACCGGTTCCCGCGCTAACCGACGCGCAGTTTTTCCGCACGTCCGGATGAGTGCATTGTTGGGCGTGGAGCGGTTTCAACAAGCCGGCCACTTACATATTTGTGAAGGACACTAGCGATCAGGGTTTGATAGGGCAAGCCTTCCTCGGCAGCACGAGTTTGGATATCTTCCAGATCTCGTGATGAAAGACGGATATTGATTCGTTTGTCCTTAATGAGTGTTGCGGCGGCATTTGAGGCATATCGAGCTATCTCGTCGTTGAGATCAGGTACGGATTGCCATTCTCCCCGTTCAAAAGAAGCAACGATATCCTCTTCATATTTTTCTTCTTTATTTTTCATTGTTGCTTTCCCCTGTAAGATACCTTCTGGTTGCGATTCGGCTTGGTATGATGGTCTTTAAAAATACCTCTTCACTTGTTTCTACGAAAGGAACCAAATACGCGTACCCACGAATGCGAACGACGAACATGCGTTGATTCGGGTATTGTTCTTTGTTCGGGTGTTCAACGACATCGAGAAGAGCACCATGCGAGATTGCAGCAAGGACCTCCTCGAAAGAGACCCCGCGTTCCGATTTGAGTCGAATATTCTTCTCAGAATTCCAGTTGATAGGTTTCACATCGTTATCATAGCCCAAAGTGTGCCTTTTGTCATCATATATCCTTTTCGTCCATTATTGGTTGAATATCAACCGAGACCGGCTTTTGTCCGCCCCACCCATTTTCCCCAATCATCTCCTCTCCGCTTGACAAACTTTCACCACAGGAGAATAATTCAACTTTTTGCGTATACAAAACCAGAAGGGACTGTGCCTCATGCTCATCGAAAGTGACTTCCTCGTCATCGGCAGCGGTATTGCCGGACTCTCCTTTGCACTTCAGGCCGCCGACCATGGCAACGTCGCCATCGTAACCAAGCGTGACATCTCCGAGTCAGCCACCAAGTATGCCCAGGGAGGCATTGCCTCGGTCTTCTCCACGGAGGACTCCTTTGACGCCCATGTGGACGACACCCTGGTGGCCGGCGCCGGCATCTGCCACGAGGATGTGGTCCGCATGGTCGTGGAGGAAGGCCCCCAAACCATCCGCAACCTGATCGAATGGGGGGTCAAGTTCACCACCACCAGCGGCAGCGACGACTACGACCTGACCCGTGAGGGGGGGCACAGCGCCCGCCGCATCCTGCACGCGGAGGACATCACCGGCCGCGAGATCGAACGGGCCCTGGTGGAGGCGGTCCGCCAGCACCCCAACGTCCAGGTGTACGAACACCATATCGCCATCGACCTGATCACCCAATCCAAGATCGAGCGCCGCCCCCTGGTGCAAAACCGCTGCCTGGGGGCCTATGCCCTGGACATCAACGAAGGCTTGGTCAAGACCTTTTCATCCAAGATCACCCTTCTGGCCAGCGGCGGGGCCGGCAAGGTCTATCTCTACACCTGCAATCCGGATGTGGCGTCGGGCGACGGCGTTGCCATGGCCTACCGGGCCGGCGCCACCATCGCCAACATGGAGTTCATGCAATTCCACCCCACGACCCTCTTCCACCCCCTGGCCAAGTCGTTTCTGATCTCCGAGGCGGTGCGCGGCGAAGGGGCCATCCTGCGGCGCCGGGACGGCACGGCCTTTATGGAGAAATACCACAAGCTCAAGGACCTTGCGCCACGGGACATCGTGGCGCGGGCCATCGATAATGAAATGAAGACCAGCGGCGATGACTGCGTCTTCCTGGACATCACCCACGAACCGGCGGACTTCGTGCGCAGCCGCTTCCCCAACATCTACCAGACCTGCATGGAATTCGGGCTGGATATGACCAGGGAATGGCTGCCGGTCGTGCCCGCTGCCCACTACCTGTGCGGCGGCGTAGCGGTCAACACCGACGCGGAGACCGACCTCTCCGGGTTGTACGCCATTGGCGAGGCCGCCTTCACCGGGCTGCACGGCGCCAACCGCCTGGCCAGCAATTCACTGCTGGAAGCTGCGGTCTATGCCAGCAGGGCCTATCATCATGCCATTCAGGCGGTCAAGAGCCTGTCCAACGGCCACCCGGAATTGCCGGCATGGGATTCGGGCACTGCCACGAACAGCGATGAAATGGTGGTGGTTTCCCAGAACTGGGACGAGATTCGGCGCAGCATGTGGAACTATGTGGGGATTGTCCGTTCCGACAAGCGCCTGGAGCGGGCCATGCGGCGCATCAAGTTGATCCAGGACGAGATCGAGGAGTATTACTGGAATTTCATCGTCACATCGGATCTGATCGAGCTGCGCAATATCGCGACCGTTGCCGAGTTGATCGTGGTCTGCGCACAGATGCGCAAGGAGTCCCGCGGCCTGCACTACAACATCGACTACCCGGAGCGGGACGACAGTAACGGCAAAAGGGATTCATTCATCAGGAAGCAGTTTTGATCGGCATACGCGGCGGTAAGCTGATTAACGTTCATCTCACGCTAAGATCAAGTCCCCCTTTAACAAAGGGGGATTTAGGGGGATTTGCCTTTGGTCCGTAAAATCAAATCCCCCCTGCCCCCCTTTTTTAAAGGGGGGAACCATGTAAATATTACCGATTCCATTTTTTACTAGGAGAATCCATTGGACATCAATGAAATCCGCACAAGAATAGACCTGCTTGACGATGTGCTGCTGCGCATCTTCAACGAGCGCGCCCGCCTCGCCCTGGAGATCGGACACCTCAAAAAGGGGCTGAACCTGCCGGTCTTTGATCCGTCCCGGGAAAAACGCATCTTTGCCCGCATGAAGGATGACAACCCCGGCCCGCTTGACGATGGGGCCATTGTGAGGCTGTTCGAAAGGGTTGTGGACGAATCGCGCCGCCTGGAGCGCATCATGTCGCATCAGGATGAAGATGCATGACCGCCGCAGTTCTACGGAAGCATACCGATTTATTTCAAGCACTGAGTGAAAGGAGTTAGTTCAACATGCTGATTATCATGAAGAAACATGCGCCTGAAGAGGCCCTTGACCAGATAAAGGAATATCTTATCACCCACGACTTTGACATTCACCAATCAACCGGCGCCAACCGCACGATCATCGGTGTCATCGGCGATACGGACACGTTGGACGATCACGAGATCGAGGCCATGTCAGGGGTGAGCCAGGTGGTGAGGATCAAGAAAGACGATTGAAAATCTGCTGCGGGGCTGTTCTGCGGCGTTGCCGCTCGTGCGGAAGTTCAACGTACCGAGGGGTACGCCGTAACGACCTCCTCGCGACGATATTACAAATAGCTGTTGGGTCAGGCTAAAAGTGCCGTAAGTAGCGGATGTGATGGAAGATGGAAAGGGTTGACCACGGTAACGCCGCGCCAGGTAAAACCATGCTGCATGTCTTCAGATAGCAATACCCGGCAATGGTGCTCGGCGGTAACGGAAAGAATGAGTGCGTCCCATATCTGTAAATTATGATCTACGGTGAGATCAAATGCAGACTGGAATGTTGACCACGTAGAATCCCCTACCTCATAACTATCAGCCCATTGCAGAATGCGGGAACGTGCCGTATCCGGACTGCAGTTTGCTTTTCCTGTTAATACCCGAAACAGTTCCCCCAACACCTGGACAGGAATCAGGACATTCTCTATTGGTAATTGTGAGATGATATCGGTGGCCGCTCCGCAACGTGCCCGATCGCTGACACCTTCAGCATAAGCGAGAATGTTGGTATCAATGGCGACCCTCATGAAGTTGAGCGCTCATACAGTTCGTTACGGGTCCATTTTCGTTCGCCAATTTGTTCCTGACTGCGCAACCTCTGAAGTAACAAGTCTCGTGCGGCAATGTGCGCGTTGTCGGGTTTTCTCACCGGTGCAACAATCGCCACGGGTTTCCCTCGTGAGATAACAAGAAACTCTTCACCCTTTAACACTTGTTTCAGGACATTGGAAAAATTACGATTGGCATCAACTGCTCGAACAGTTATCATATGTCCTCCGCTTGTAGTGTTGATACCTACATTATTGCAAAAATACGAAATTGTCAAAAAACAATTTGTGGTATCTCTCCACAACATCCTCCGAAAACCTCACGCGCAGGGCGGCGAACAGCACACCGGCTGCGAAACCATTTGACGCAGCTTCAACATATCGCTGCTCATAAAATGGATCGAAGATATACTTTTCGAGCTCGGCATGGCGAAAGTCAACAGACTTAACTACGTCCCCTTTGGGGTGCCCGTGACGATCAAAATAGTCTGAAATAACAACATGAAACAAGATAACAAGCAACAAATACCTATTGAAATAGCCTCATA
>Ga0326728_10012752_pt1 | contig 18536 bp, 15 predicted proteins | sample MB3enrmetagenome_FD_207602 | JGI IMG/M metagenome (GOLD analysis project Ga0326728, IMG submission 207602) | Lab enriched peat soil microbial communities from McLean, Ithaca, NY, United States - MB31MN | ecosystem: Environmental > Terrestrial > Soil > Wetlands > Peat | place: USA: New York... | reverse complement strand
TCGAACTGCATCCCCTCCACCGTATCCAGCTCGGTGACCATGGTCTTGGACTCTTCCACGGTGATGACGCCGTCGTTGCCGACCTTGTCGATGGCTTTGGCGATGATGTCGCCGATGGTGGTGTCGCCATTGGCCGAGATGGTGGCCACCTGGGCGACCTTCTGCCGGTCGTCCTTCACGGACAGGGAGTGCTTCTTCACTTCCTCGATCACCAGGTCGACGGCCTTCTCGATGCCGCGCTTCAGCGCCATCGGGTTGGCGCCCGCCGCCACGCTCTTCACGCCTTCGCGGAAGATGGACTGCGCCAGGATGGTGGCCGTGGTGGTGCCGTCGCCGGCCACGTCGGAGGTCTTGGACGCCACTTCGCGCACCATCTGCGCGCCCATGTTCTCGAGCGGGTCCTTCAGCTCGACTTCCTTGGCTACCGTCACGCCGTCCTTGGTAATGGTGGGGCCGCCGAACTTCTTTTCGAGGACGACGTTGCGTCCCTTGGGGCCCAGGGTGACCTTCACCGCTTCCGCGAGCTGGTTCACGCCGCGCAGGATCGCCTGGCGCGCATTCTCGCTATATACAATTTGCTTGGCTGCCATGTATGTTCCTTCCTCCCTTTACGCGGTCACTTCCTTGGCCGCGCTTTCCAGTATCCCGAGGACGTCGTCCTCCCGCATGATGATGTACTCTTCGCCGTCGATCTTGATCTCGTTGCCGGAGTACTTTCCGAACAGGATCCGGTCGCCGGCCTTGACGTCCAGCGCCACCACCTTGCCGCTGTCCAGGCGCTTGCCCTGGCCTACGGCGATCACCAGCCCCTCCTGGGGCTTCTCTTTGGCAGTGTCCGGAATGATGATTCCACCCTGGATCTGTTCCTTCTCCTCGATGCGCTTCACGACGATGCGATCGTAGAGCGGTCGAATGTTCATACGCATTCCTCCAAATTGATTCGCTTCTGGTAGTCTGAAACTTGGAAACTTGGCCCGGCGAGCGATGCCCGGCCAGCTATCCATTATTAGCACTCGGGCACGATGAGTGTCAACCGGCTGCCGTAAACTACTGAAGAAAAAGGATCTTATTTACCTTGCTGAGCGGCAGAACACTCTAGAAAACACCGCCGGCGCTACTCCCGGCCCCACCTGCTATTCTGGGATCAGCATGTTGCGGAGCACGCGCCTGTTGCTGCTCCTGGCCATTGTCCTGATCCTCGGCGCGGTCGGAGCCTCGTATTACCGCCAGAGGGCCGCCCTTTCCCGGCAGGCCCCGCCGCCGCCCAAAGCGCTCCCGCTCGGCACCGACTCCACGGCCTCCAGCTGGGTCTACAACAAGTACGATGGTCAGCGCCTGGTCGCCGAGCTTCGCGCCAGAAACTTCCGGCAATTGAACGAACCGGACCGGCTGGATCTGGAGGATGTGGAGATGCGGCTGATCAAACCGGACGGCAAGCGCTATGATCGCGTCCGCAGCGCCAGGGCGCAACTCGACAAGGACCACGACAACCTTTACTCCGACGGCCAGGTCGATATGACCTTGGGGGTTCCGCTGGATGGCCCGGAGCGCGGGCGCCTGCTCACCATCCACGGTTCGGGAGTCAGCTTCAATGTCAAGACCGGCCGGGCCACCACCGAGCGGCAGGCCAACTTCACCTTCGACCTGGGCGACGGCCAGTCCGTCGGCGCTGTCTACGATCCCGACCTCCGCGAGCTGATCATGAACAGCCAGGTGGAGCTCCATTGGCGCGGCAGCGGCCCCCCGGTCAAGCCCATGAAACTCGAGTCCGGCGAGTTGATCTACCGCGAGCGGGAGGCGGTGGTGCTGCTCAACAACTGGGCCCGGCTGACCCGCGAGAATACCGAGCTGAACGCAGCCGGCGGCGGCATCGTCAACCTCCAGGAGGGAATGATCCGCCGGGTGCTCGCCAAGCAGGCCACCGGCGGCGGACACTACCCCACCCGCGAAGTGCAGTACTCGGCCGACGAAGTGCTGATGGAGTTCAATCCCGACGGCGATCTGGAGAAAGTCACCGCCGGCCCGCACGCGCACCTGATCTCGACTTCCGACACCGCGCGCACCACCGTGGACTGCGACACTGCGACCCTGGAGTTCGCCATCGTGGATGGCGAGAGCACGCTCTCGAAAGCGCTTACCAATGGCCACAGCTCGCTGGAGTCCGTGCCCGTGCCGCGCCCGGGAGTTACTACGCCCGAGAGCCGCCGGCTGCACAGCGATGTCATCCTGCTCACCATGCGCTCCGGCGGGAGGGAGATCGCGGGCTTCGAGACGCACGCGCCCGGCCATCTCGAGTTCCTGCCGAACAGTCCCGGCCAGCGCCATCGCACGCTGGACGCCGAGCGCATGTCGGCGGTCTACGGAGCTGACAACCAGATCCAGACCTTCAGCGCCCACCGGGCCTCCACGCACACCGATCCCGAGCCCCGCCCGGCCGGCGATCAGAACCCTCCCGACCCGCCCGTGCTGACCTTGAGCGACGACCTCTCCGCCACCTTCGACCCTAAAACCAGCCAGCTCGCGCGCCTCGAGCAGTGGGGGAATTTCCGATACCAGGAGGGCGACCGCCACGCGCGCGCCCATCGCGCGGTGCTCGAACAAGCCCAGAACGTGATGACCCTGGACCAGGCCGCGCGGGTCTGGGATTCCACCGGCTCGACCACCGCCGGCCACATCCTGCTCGATCAGAAGTCGGGCGACGTCCAGGCCGAGGGCGACGTGGTCTCCACCCGGATGCCGGACCAGAACGGGAAATCCTCGTCCATGCTCTCCAACGACGAGCCGATGAATGCCACGGCCGCCCATATGCGGATGACCGAGCACAACCAGAAGATCCATTACGACGGCCAAGCCGTAGCCTGGCAGGGCGCCAACCGCATTTGGGCCGATAACCTCGATATCGACCGCACCCAGCGCGAGCTCGCCGCCCACGGACACGTCCGCACGCAGTTCGTCGACCAGCAGAAGAAGGATGCTCCCGCCAAGGATAAGAACGCTTCCACCTTCGCCACCGTCGAATCGGCCGCCCTGCTCTACACCGAGGCCGACCGCCTGGCCCACTACACCGGGGGCTCCCACCTCGTCCGCGCCACCATGGACGTGAAAGCCTCCGAGATCCGCGCCTTCCTCAACGACTCCAGCGCCGACTCTTCGCTGGACCACGCTTTCGCCGACGGCCACGTCGTGATTCTGCGCACCGAGCCTACGCGCACGCTCACCGGAACCAGCGAGCATGCCGAATACTATTCGACCGATCAGAAGATGATCCTGTCGGGCGGCCAGCCCACGGTCGTCGACAGCGTTCGCGGCACCACCAAGGGCAAGCTGTTGACCTACTGGGCCAATGACGATAAGCTGCTGGTGAACGGAGCGAAGAAGGAACCGGTCAGCACTCTGCTCCAGAAGCGCGAGTCCCACGGCCACCAATGAGAGAACTCAAAACCAACGAACTCTGCAAGGCCTATCACCGCCGCAGCGTAGTCGACGACCTTTCGATCTCGGTCCGGCAGGGCGAGGTGGTTGGATTGCTCGGCCCCAACGGCGCCGGCAAGACCACCTCGTTTTACATGATTGTGGGCCTGATCAGCCCCGATTCCGGCCGCATTCTGCTCGACGACAAGGAGATCACCAGCCTCCCCATGTACCAGCGCGCGCGCCTGGGCATCAGCTACCTGCCCCAGGAGCCGTCGGTCTTCCGCAAGCTCAGCGTGGAAGAGAACCTGATGGCCATCCTGGAGACGCTGCCTCTCTCTAGCGGCGAGCGCCATGCCCGCATGGTCCTGCTCATCGAACAACTGGGCCTCGAGAAGGTGCGCCACAACAAGGGTTACGCGCTCTCGGGCGGCGAGCGCCGCCGCGTCGAGATCGCCCGCTCGCTGGTCATTCAGCCCAGCTTCCTGCTGCTCGACGAGCCGTTCTCCGGCATCGACCCCATCCAGGTGCTGGAGATCCAGCACATCGTCTTCGAGCTGAAGCGCAACGGCATCGGCATCCTGGTCACCGACCACAACGTGCGCGAAACCCTGGCCGTCACCGACCGCGCCTACATCATCAACAACGGGAAGATCTTCCGCGCCGGCTCGCCCGACGACCTCCGCAACGATCCCGAAGTCAAGCGCGTCTACCTCGGCGAAAGCTTCACCACCGGCGGCGCGTAGACTCCGGCCAGCGCCGGGTTTGGTAGAATCATCCACCAGTGGATCAGCAAACCCGCGGGCGACTCGGGCTTTACGCTTGGCTTCTGGCGGCGCTGGCTGCTCTGACGCTGCTGGTGGCGGCCGGCCCGCCGCGCGTGCAGACTGTGCTCCTCTACTTGATCCTCGTCGCCACCGGGCTGGTGCTGTCGGTGCTGCTGACGCGAGCCTGGCTTCGTAGCTCGCCCGAGGCGGTCTGGAAGAGCCTTGGCGTTTCGGTCGAGAAGGTGCATGAAGCGCAGGCTGACCCCCACTCGCGGAGCATCCTTGTGCTCCTGCTGCTGCCGGCAGTGATGGCGGTGGTCCTGATTTCAATGGCCACCTGGGCCGCCGTCCCCCGGCTGCCAATGCGGTTCTGGCCCAGCGCGCCACACTGGATCGCCGCGCCGATCGCTTTGGCGTTGCTCATCATGCTTGGCGCGGTCGCATGGCTGCCGATCTCGCATCTGCTCAGGGACCTTTCCTTCAAGCAAAGGGTCTATGCGATTGCGACGCTAACGCTGCTCGCTCCTGGCGTCGTCTTGCTCGTTGTCGTTCTCCTCTCCGTCTTTGCCCTTTTGTTCGCGGCGGCTGGTGTGGGTCGGGACCTACTGGCTCCCTTTCTCATTTGGGGACCCATGGCACGAGGCGACTACGAGCGAGCGCTGAGGCGGTTGCGGAGGCTGAGCCGCCGGAAGGCGGAGACGTCCACCTTGCTCGGCTTGCGGGGCGGGGTACTGTTGATGGCAGGGCGGCCTACCGAAGCGGAGGGCTGCTACCGCGAGTGCGCGCTAAGAGATCACGGCAAGTCTCGCCCTGTTCAAGCGCTGGAACTGAGTAACCTCGGCACGGCCTTGATCGACCAGGGGCGCTACGAGGAAGCCCGGCTGTGTATTGGAAAGGCGATCCTTCTGGATGTCGGCACCGCCTCCCCGTACCAGAACATGGCCCAGCTTTACCTTGTTCAGGGAATCGAGCCGGAAAAGGCCCTTCGCTTTACCGACATGGCCATTGAGGCCCCCGCGCCCGCGCCCCCGAAACCTCTTCGACCGCTTTCCGCCGGCGAGTCATCGGCCTACTTCAAACGTAGCCTCCCGCTCGTCCAGGCTCAGGATACTCGGCGGTACTCCGGCGGCGAGCTGTTTGCCGATAAGGCCTGGGCGCTGGCCCTGCTCGGGCGCCACTCCGAGGCCGAGGAGGCCGCCCAGCGCGCGCTGCAAGAGTCCGACCCGAGGTTCTTGCCGGTTCATGCCGGCATCGAATGGCGGTTGGGCATGGCCCTCCTCTCCATGGGGCGGCCGTCGCAGGCCACGGACCGCTTCCGCCATGCCCGCGAGATCGATCCTAGCGGCAAGTACGGCAGCCTGGCCGCGCGAGCGCTCGCCGGGCACGGCCTCCCGGCGACAGACCCGCCCTCCGATCCCCCTCCCCACCCCGTCTGATATCATTAGGCCAGATGAGCTCGCTGTCTCCGAGACTGCAGTTACGGGTCGCGCAGAAGCAGATCCTGACCCCTGGGCTGGTCCAGATGGTTACGGTTCTGCAACTGAACCGGCTTGAACTGCGGGAGATGATCACCCAGGAGATCGCCGAGAACCCCGTCCTGGAGGAATCCACCGACGAGGCCGGCGAGGAGCTCAGTCCCCAGGAGGTCCAGCAGCTTCTCGAAGCCGAGCGCGTGGCCGAGCCGGCCGATCAATCGCTTCTGGAGGCCCCCAACGGGGACGTGGAAGTCGCCCCCGGCGTGCTCGCCGATGTGGAGGCCGAACCGCCTGCCGAATCGGGCGCACCCGCGGCCGAGGCTGCCGGGACCGCCGAGCCGGGCGAATCGGTCGAATCCGCTCCGGCCACCGATCCGTTCGAGGAGATCGATTTCGGCTCCTTCTGGGACGATTATCTCGATCCCGGCTACCGCAGCCCCTCTTCCGAGCAGTCCGATAAGCCCTCCTTCGAGACCTTCCTCTCGGCGCCGGTCACTCTAGGCGACTACCTGCGCTCGCAGTTGAGCATGATCCCGCTCTCCGACGACGTCCGCGACGCCGCCGACTCCATCATCGGCAACCTGGATGAGAGCGGCTACCTCCCCGTTTCGCTCGAGGAAATCGCCGCCAGCGGGGAGCACAGCATGGACAACGTGGTGGCGGCCCTGAGCGAGGTTCAGAAGCTCGATCCGGCCGGCATCTGCGCCCGCGACGTCCGCGAATGCCTGCTGCTTCAGCTCGAGAGCCGGAACGGACGGGGCGGCGTGGCCTGGCAGATCGTCTCCGAGCACCTCAAAATGGTCGAGCTTCGCCAGATCCGCGAGCTGGCCAAGGCGCTGGGCCGCCCGATCGAGCACATACAGACCGCCGTCGAGGTGATCCGCCATCTCAATCCGCGGCCCGGCCTGCGCTTTTCCGGCCCCGGCGCCCGCCAGGTGGAACCGGATGTCCACATCTTCAAGGAAGGCGACGAGTACCTCATCCAGCTCAACGACGAGGACCTGCCGCAACTGCGCCTGAACGCGCAATACCGGCGCATGCTGGACCGCCATCAAGAGCCCGACAAGGAGGTGCGCAACTACGTCAAGGAGCGCTATGCATCGGCGCTGCAACTGATGAAGAACATCGAGCAGCGCAAGCACACCATCCTGCGCGTCTGCCAGTCCATCGTGCGGCGCCAGACGGAGTTCCTGGACCACGGCATCGACTGGCTCAAGCCGATGATGATCAAGGAAATTGCCGAAGAGATTGGTGTGCACCCCTCCACGGTCAGCCGCGCCGTGGCCAACAAGTACGCCCACACGCCGCAGGGAGTTTTTGAGCTGCGCTATTTCTTCTCGGAGGCCGTGCAGGGACCTTCGGGCAGCGCCACTCCCTTGCTGATCGTCAAGCGCATGGTCAAGAAAATGATCGGGGAGGAGGACCCGGCCCACCCGCTTACCGACGAGCAGATCACCGCACGCCTGCAGGACGGGGGCATCCAGGTCACCCGCCGCACGGTCGCGAAGTACCGCGAGGATATGAAGATTCCGTCCACGCACCAGAGGCGCATCCGCGCCTGACAACCCGTAGATTGGAGGACGCAGTGAAGATCACTTACACAGGCATGCCGGGAGCGTTAAATCCAGTCGAAACCGGAAAGATCGAGATCAAGTTCGGCAAGATCGCCAAGCTGCTCGACGCGCCCAAAGGCGAGCGCGAGGCGCACGTCATCCTCACCCAGGAGCGGCATTTGAGCCACGCCGAGATCACCGTCCGTTTCCTGAACCACCATTTTGTGGGCATTGGCGCCGCCGCCGACCCTTATACAGCCATCGGCGGGGCTCTCGAGAAGCTCGAGAAGCAGATCCTGCGCAACCTCGAGCGCACCCGGGACAGCCACCGCGGCCCCAAGGCGGAGAAGGGGGCGGCCGAGACGCCGGCCGCGTCCCTGGCCGCATCCCAAGCGGCCGCCGAACTCGAGCCCGGGGGTCCGCCCCAGGTTTTCCGCGTCAACCACCACGAGCGGCGCAAGCCCATGACGCTCGACGAGGCCCTGCTCGAAATTGAAGGCCGTAACTACATCGTCTACCGCGACGCCGAAACCAGCCGGGTTTCCGTGCTCGTGCGACGGCGGGACGGCAATTTCGACCTGATCGAGGCGTGAAGAAGAAACAAGCGCGCTCCCCCCGTCCGGCGGCTCCGGAACTCGTGATTATCACGGGTATGAGCGGGTCCGGCAAGGGCACCGTATTGAAGTGCCTGGAGGACCTCGGCTATTACTCCGTCGATAATCTGCCCATCGAGCTGATTCCCAAATTCGCCGAGCTGACCAGGGGCGCGCCCCAGATCACCCATGCCGCCCTGGTCGTCGATATCCGCGAGGGGGAGGGCCTCCAGCGCTTCCCCAAGCTCTACCAGCAGATCCGCCGCCGCGTGCCCACCACGCTGCTGTTCCTGGAGGCCGACGACCAGGCGCTCATGCGCCGCTTCAGCGAGACCCGCCGCCCCCATCCGCTTGGAACCGAGCGCTCGGTCGCCCGCTCGATCCAGGCCGAGCGCCAGTTGCTGGCCCCCATTCGCGAACTGGCCGATCATGTCGTGAACACCTCCAAGTTCACGGTACACGAACTGCGCGACGCGATCGCCGAGAAGTTCCATGGCGACCGGGAGCACTCCAAGATCATGATCTACGTCACCAGCTTCGGCTACCGCAACGGCGTGCCCGCCGACAGCGACCTGGTCTTCGACGTCCGCTTCCTGCCCAACCCGAACTACATCCCGCAGTTCAAGAAGCTCAGCGGCCGCCATCCCTCGGTGGCCCGTTACATCCGCTCCTTTCCCCAGACCACCGAGTTCGTCCAGCGCATCTCCGACCTGCTGGTGTACCTCCTCCCCCACTACATTCGGGAAGGCAAGAGCTATCTCACCATCGCCTTCGGATGTACCGGCGGCCAGCACCGCTCGGTCATGATCGCCGACGAGATCCGCCGCCGCCTGGCCCGCGCCGGCTTCAAAGTCAAAACGACGCACCGGGACATCGTCAAATCCGCGTAGCACCCCGCCGAGGGCTACTTGGATGGCCACTGATAGTCCTTCGACCACTCCAGGAACGCCTCGATCTTCGCGGGGTTCGCCTCGGCCCACTCGGCGGCGCCCTCAATGTTCCCCTTCTTCCAAGTGCGGGCGATGAGCGCTTCGGTGTGCCCGGCCTTGGTGAGAGCCACGAAATACGGTGCGTAGTAGCTGGGCGCGAATCCTTTGCCAGGCTTCATGAGTTCGAGCCCCTCGCCAATACTGTTGTAGATCGAAACCAGCTTCTGCATTTCCGATTTCGGCTCTTCTTTGGCCTTCTCCGGACCGGGAGACAGGTTGGCTACGACCGCCATGGACATCATCAGCTCCACGGTGGTGAAATCCCCTTCGTCCATGCGGTTCTTGGGCGTCTCCGAAATAGTAATGGTGACGTCTCTTGGCCCCTTGCCCTTGCCGACGCCTTTCGTCAGCAAGTCCCGCAAGGTCGGAATCGCATCTGTGGCGCGCGAGGATTGTGGCTCCAGAATCAGGAACCGGGAATAGGCGAGAATGGCCGGAACGCGGTAGCCCAGGTCGCGGTAGATCGCTGCGAGCACAAGATGGCTGCCGGGATGGTTGGGATTCCAGCGGAGCGCCTCCTGCGCGGCCGCTTTGGCCTCGGCTTGTCTGCTAGCGCGCCGCAGGGAGACCGCCAGGTTGTAGTGCAACTGGCCCATCCGGGGATCCTGCTTGATCGCGGCCTGGTAGGTCAGGATGGCCTCGTCCCCCTTTCCAAGCTCGTCGAGAGCGTTGCCGATCATCATGTAGAATCCGGGAAGCAGCCTGGACTTGCATTGGGCGCCCAGGCGGGCAGTGTCCAGAGAAGCTTGATAATCCCCGTTCGCGAAGTACGAATAGGCCAGTTCATGCAGGGCGTTCACCTCCCAAGGATTCTCCGCGAGCACCTGCTTGTATTTCGCGATTGCGCCTTCGTACTTGCGCTGGTCATGGAGTGCGACGCCTTCCCGGACCAGAGCCACCTGCTCCGGGGTTGGATCAGCCGGGACGCGGTCTGGCTTGGGGAGGCTTTCGGCGGCCAAGGCGGAATGGCCGGTGATCAGCGCGGCGAGGATAGCCAGTGGGAACCGGGTCATAGGGGTATCGTATCGGAAATCACGATGAGCCGGTTTGACCCTGCCGCCACCCCTGCGCTATCCTGACTGAAGGAACAACCGACTGGATTCTGAACTAGATGGCTAACACTTTCTCTGCTCTGAAGCGGGTTCGTCAGGAAGCGCGGCGGACCGTCATCAATCGCGCGCGGAAGACCCGCCTGCGCCACCAGATCCGCGCCTTTCGCCGGCTCGTGGAAGGCAAGGACGCCACCGCCGCCCAGGCTTTGCTGCCCAAGACCTTCTCGCTCATCGACCGCGCCGCCAAGTGGGGCATCGTCAAGAAGAACACCGCGGCCCGCTACAAGAGCCGGCTGACTGCCAGCTTGAAGCGCTTGGCCGTCGCCTGACGACTCACGCCCGTCCGCGGGACGCGGCCAAATCCTCAACGAAGCGTGATGCGGCGCAGGTCGCCGATGGTCTCGATGTGAATCTCGAGGCGATCCGGGGGCCACAGGCCGGGGAAGCGCTCGCCCCACTCAACCAGGAGCACCGCTTCGCGGTCCAGAAGTTCGTCCAGACCGAGGGTACGGAGGCCGCGCGGCTCCTCGATGCGGTAGAGATCGATGTGATAGACCCGGCCGCCGTATTCGTGGATCAGAGTAAACGTAGGGCTTGTCACATCCTCCGGCGAGGTTGCGCCGAGGCCTTTCACGATGCCTTTGGCTAGAGTGGTTTTGCCCGCCCCCAGCTCCCCGACCAGCAGGACCACCGCGCGCGCCGGGAGCTCGCGGGCGATCTCCTCGCCCAGTGCGATGGTTTGCTCCTCGGAGGCGGTTTCAAAGACACGCATGCATGGCCGCCGGGAGAAAGCGCAGCAGATCCGTGGCGATGAGGCACTGTTCGCCGAGCTCCGCGGCGCCGAGCTGGCCCGCCAAGCCATGCAGGTAGACGGCGACCGCGACGGCCAGATCGCCCTGGCGCGGGAATTGGGCCAGCAAGCCCGCGATCATGCCGGTCAGGATGTCGCCCGAGCCGCCAGTGGCCAGGGCGGGCGTGCCGGTGGGATTGATCCACACGCGCCCGTCGGGAAAGGCGATGAGCGTGCGGCAGCCTTTGAGGACCAGCGTCACCTGGCGCTCCACGGCGAAGGAGCGGGCCACGCCCACACGGTCAGCCTCCACTTGGGCGGCGCTCTGGCCTATCAGCCGCCCCATCTCGCCGGGGTGCGGCGTCAGGATGCGCACGCGGCCCGCGCCGGAAAACTGGGTTCCCGCTAGGGCATTCAGACCATCGGCATCGACCACCATGGGATGCGGAAGTTCGGCCACCACGCGGCGCACCGTCTCCACGGTCTCCGGGGACCTGCCCAGTCCCGGGCCGACGGCGATAACATCCTTGGTTTCGGCGATCTTCGCGAGCCGGGTGTAGTCGAAGCCGGAGAGCGAAATCGAACGGGTCTCGGTCTCGGGGAGCGGCTCCGTCATGAGTTCGGCGCAGTGCGCGGCGATCGTTGGAATCGCCGCCTCCGACGACGCCACCGTGACCAGGCCCGCTCCCGCGCGCAGCGCCGCCATCCCCGCCATGGCCGCCGCGCCGGTCTTCCCGCGCGATCCGGCGATTACCAGGACGTGCCCGAAATCGCCCTTGTTCGCCCCAGGCCGGCGCGGGCCCAGCAGGGCGCGGAAGAGATCCGGCTCGACGAGCGACAGGAAAATGGAATCGTCCTGCTCGTAGAGCGCGGGCGGGCTGCCGATGGGGGCGACGCGCAGCATGCCAACCCGCTCGCAATTCGGCGCTAGCACCTGCCCCACCTTGGGCGCGGTGAAGGTGACGGTGTAATCCGCGCGCACGGTCTCGCCTTCGGAGCGGGCCGCATCGCTGGCCAGGCCGGAAGGGATATCCACCGCTACCACTTTGGCCCGCGGGAAGCCGGAATTCACTTCGTGGATCCATTCCAGCATCGGCCCGGCAACCGGCCCCTGCAGCCCCGTTCCGAGCAAGGCATCCAGCACGATGCTGGCGCCGCGCATTTCGGGAGCGATCTCGCCTGCGATGGGACAGCCGCAGGCGGACAACATGCGGAAGTTCTCGAGCGCCTCGCCTTTGAGTTGGTCCGGCTGGGCGGCCAGCACCACCCAGAGCGCCTGAGGCCGGATGCGGGTGTGGAGTTGGCGCGCCACCACCATGCCGTCGCCGCCGTTGTTGCCCTTGCCGCACAGGATCGCGATGCGCTCGCCCGCCAGCGGCGCAAAGGTCTCCGCCAGGAACTCGACAACGCGCTGGCCGGCGTTTTCCATGAGCACGATGCCGGGGATGCCGAGCTGGATGGTGCGGCGTTCCACCTCGCGCATCTGGGCCGCGGTCAGGACTTTCATTCGCGCACCTCCGCCAGAATCGACTCCAAATCGCGCAGGTGCTCGTGCTCGCCCATGGCGATCAGGAAATCGCCGGACCCCAGCAAGGCGTCGGCGGGCGGGTTGAACAGCATTTGGCCGTCCGCCTTGCGAATGGCGAGCACAATGACCCCCAGATCGCGCCGGAGCTGCACCTGCTTGAGCGATTTGCCTACCAGCTCGCTGCCCGGGGCCACGCGCACCTGCTCGAGACCCACGTCCAGCCCGACGTGCTGCGAAGCGACGTCCAGGAACTGCACCACATGCGGCCGCAGCAGCGAGAGCGCCAGATGATAGCCCGCGTGCCGGTAAGGCGCGAACACGTTGTCCGCCCCGGCCCGCCGCAGCTTCTGCTCCGACTGTTCGTCATTCGAGCGCGATGCCACTTTCAGGTTCGCGTTCAGGCCCTTGGCCGAGAGGATCAGGAAGAGGTTGTCCGCGTCGGTGGCCAGCGCCGCCACCAGGCCCTTGGCGCGGGCGACCCCGAGTTCGATCAGGATCTGGTCCTGGGTAGGATCCCCCAGCGTGGCCAGCAGGCCCGCGCGGATGGCCTGCTCGACCCTCTCGGGATTGCGGTCCACCACCACCAGCGGTACGCCGGCCCGCTGCAATTCGCCGGCGGCGCTCCGTCCCACGCGGCCAAAGCCGCAAACGATGTAGTGCTTCTCTAACTTGTCGATCATGCGTTTAACCCGCCGTCTGCCGAAAAACTCGCCCAACTCGAGCTCGATGACCGTCTGCGCCAGCGCGCCGATGGCGAAAAACAGAGTCGTGACGCCGATGACGATCAGAATGGAATTGAAGATCCGTCCCGCCTGGTGCAGAACGTGGATTTCGCTGTAGCCCACGGTGGTGATGGTGATCAGCGTCATGTAGAACGCGTCGAAAGGCGGATAGTGCTCGATGAGAATGAAGCCCGCCGTGCCAAAGGCCAGCACCAGCACGATGGCCAGACCGAGGAACAGGCAACGTCGCTTTAGCCGGCTCATGGCAGCGTCAGATCCTCCTTACCAGCAACAGCGTCATATCGTCCTGTAATTCCGGACTGCCGGTCCACTCTCGCACCGAATCCATCACCGCCGCGACGACCTCCGCGGTGTCCCGCCCGGCGTTCTTGACCACCACCTCGGCCAGCCGGTCCTCGCCGAACATCTCGCCAAACTCGTTCTCGGGCTCGGTGATGCCGTCCGTGAAGCAGGCCAGCAAATCGCCGGGCTCGAGATGCAGAGAGCTTTCCTCGTACTCGGAAAACGGGAAGGCGCCGACCACCGTTCCCGTGACCTCCAGCCGCGAGGGAACCCCGCGATGCACCAGGATGGGCGGTAAGTGGCCGGCGTTGGTGTAGGTCATCAAGCCGGTATCGTCGTCGTAGAGCGCGAAGAAGAAGGTGGCGAACTTCTCCGCCGGCGTGTACGCGAAAAGCTGCTGGTTCAGCCGGGACACCAGCGTCGCCGTTGAAAGAGCGCCGCCGTCGCCCGCCAGTTCCCGCCCGGCGCGCAACTGGGTGCGCATAGTGGATTGCACGGTGGCCATCAGCAGGGCCGCCGAGATCCCTTTGCCAGCCACGTCGCCGATCGCCAGCGCGATCTTGGAATCCTCGAGATTCAGGTAGTCGTAGTAATCCCCGGAAACCAGGCGCGCCGGCGTGCAAGCCGCGGTGAGCCTCAGGGTCTTCGAGACCGGCGTGCTCTTGGGGAAGAGCTGGTTCTGCACCTCGCGCGCGATTTCGATCTCGGACTGCAGCCGCTCCTTCTCCTTGGCCACCTCCACCAGGCGCTCCAGGTTCTCGGTCATACTGTTGAAGGAATCGCCCAGCTCGGCGAGCTGATCGTTGCCCTGCACATGGACGCGATGCGAAAACACGCCCTCGCGCACGTGCCGGGTGCCTTGATAGACGTTGTGCAGCGCGTAGGTAATGCTGCGCGTGAGCCGGATGCCGATCACCACCGATACCAGCTCCACCAGCATGAACGTCACCGCCACGGCCGAAAGGGACCACCCAAAAAACGAGGCCGCGGTAAAACCCGTTCTGAATTCGCCCTGCTGGCTGAATATGGTTCGCAGAAAGGCGGAATAGCGGGTCACCACGATGAGCCTCGGGTCCTGCATGCGTCCTGGGGACTCCCAGACGGCAACCTGGATAGGAACCAGGTGCGAGACCTGGAAGTCGTACCAGTCCACTTGCGCGGGGATCGAGTCGGGGCCCGAAGAGGCGAGATCGCGCTTGGCCTCGAAATCGTGCACCGTGATCTCGCCCAGGTGCGGCGCCAGGCTCGACAACATCGGCGGGGTGACCGGAGCCAGCATCGTCACCTCGGCCGTATCGTGAATCGCATGCGCCCACACACAGAGCGTCTGACCCTTGAGCACCAGGCCCTCGGTGTCCCCCCAGGCGCCGGGAGGAGAGCTCAGCGAGCCGTTCTCGGGGTAGCGCCAGGTCTCGTCTCGATCGCGGATGAGCAGCTCCAGTCCTGGGTTGAGGCTCGCGAAGTACGGCGCCAGCCAGCGCGCCCGCTCGGTGCGTATCCCGAGCGGCGTCCAGGCCAGCCCGCGCGCCACGCCCAACATCCCCTCCGTGCGCCGCTCCAGCTCGGTCGTGACCAGGTAGGCCGCCACCTGGCCGGTGAACTTCTCGCCTCCGTAATACAGCAGCAATCCGATCAGTGCGATTGGAACCACCGCAATGAACAGGTACGCCACCACCAGCCGGTAGCGCAGCCACCAGATGAGCCTGGTGATCCCCACGACGATCCAGCGGAAGGCCACCAGAGCGCCGGCCAGGAATGCGGCAAACGCCAGCAGAATCTCCGTGCTGCCGCCCGGCAAGGTGTACCTGGCGATCAGCGCCGCGAGCAGCAACAGGAGGAAGACCCGCTCCAGGCGGCCCAGCTTCCGCAGCGCGCTTTTGAGACCAACAGCCATAATGGCGCCGGCGTAGCGCGCACACGCCAAGTGCGCACGCCGTCACGCGGTATTTTACCAGTTAGCGGCGCTAACTGCGCGGCTGGCCGTTCCCTCACGGCCGCGGATCGGGGTTCGCGGGCGGAGACGGCGCCGGGCGTTGCTGCAGCTCCTTGCCGCTGGAGGAGCCCTCCGATTCGAAGTCGAAGAAGTGGCCGGCCACATGGGCCCGCAGGGCGCCGGGACCCAGCGGTTTGCCGCCCGTCGCGAAGAACACCGCGCCGTCGGTGGATTCTCCCGGCTCCAGCTTGATCGTGATAAACGCAATGGCGGAGGCCGTGGCGGCGGCCTTCAGCTTGGCGGAGCCGATCTCGGCCAGCGCATTCTCCCGCCGCGCCTCGTACCCGTTCGTCGAGCGGAACCGCGTCACTCCGCTCAAGCTCATCTCATAGGTCGCGATCAGTTTGATCACATCGTCGCGGCCGGCGTGCTCGAGCAAGTGATCCACCACCTCGCGGGCGGGCGCGGCGTAAACCACCGAGCCGTCCTCGCGGCGGAAGCTCAGGTCCTCCGGACGGACCGTGAAGGCGTTCTCCGATCCGTTCATCACGCCGACCTGCAAAATGGCGTAGTCGTGCAGGCGAGCGGACAGCGGGGCGTACATCACCGTGGCGCCCTCCCGGCTCAGGGTCTTGTATTTCAAGCCATTCTGCTCGAACGAAATGACCTGCGCGCCCAGCCCGCACACTGCCAGCACGCCGAGCGCCGCCAGAATCCGTTCCGCAAGACCCATACTGCCATTATGCATTATCGGCTGGACCGGTCCGGAATCGCCGCATCGCTTTTCGGGACCGCCGATGGCTTCTGGCAAACCGCGCCCGTTGGGGTGTGAGAAGTTCGCGCCACGGCCACCGCCTGGAGGCCGGCGAAATCGTCTGCTGGGGCGACGGCGCCGCCACCCGCGAGTTCCTAAAAGCCCCACGGCCAGCCGCGCCGCTGCCTCGACGTGAGCCGAGCGGAGCGGGCGTTCAGTTTCCGCGCCACCACCACGCTGGAGGACGGCCTCCGCCGCGCCGTCGAATGGTACTGGGCCCACATCTCTCGTCGCAGCCCCGGCGAGGTTCGCCGATCGGCGGCGCCGTGAGTGTTTTGCGCTGGGGCTGGCTTACGCGCATTCTCCCGCCGGAACACCAGGTCGGTGCAGGCGTCTTTCGCCAACTGCGGAACTTCGCTTTCCAGCCTTCCACCGGGGGTCAATCGCGCCTGCGCGTGCTCGAACCCGGCGTGGCGCCCTGAAGACTCCCGCGCTGCGACTCAAGGTAAGTCTGCCGCAACGCTGGGAGCCTCTTGCTCTTCCCGAGTGCGTTGAGAGGCCTCCAGACCTGCTTCCGCCCCAGCCGCCGGCCGGGCCACCAAAACGAACTGGTAACCGAGCAACCCCGGCATCAGCCGGGTGAAAAAGGCGAGCGCCCGGTCGACGTAGCGCATTACACGATTCTCGGGCCGCACACCCAACGCAAGCTCGACCGGCATCACGGTTGTCTTCTGCTCAACGATCTGGTAGCCCGCCTCCTCCAGTAGCCGGCGCGCGCTCCGGCGGGTGAAGAAACGAAGATGCGTCCGGTCCAGAATCCCGCGCTCGGCGTACTCGAAACGCCCCAGCAACAACGAAAGGCGGACGGCGATGTTGGCGACATTCGGAATGGAAACCAGCAGCTTTCCGCCCGGCTTGAGCACTCTCCGGCAGTCCCGCAGCAGGCGCCCTGGATCGGGGAGGTGCTCCAGGATGTCCATCAGCAACACCCGGCTGAACCGCCGCTCCCCAAGGCTCTCGGCGGCTTGCCCGAGGCCCGCGCTCAGGTCGGCCTTAATGTAGTGTTCCAAGACCGCCCCAGCCTTCGGGGCCGGCAGGACATCGATCCCCACCACTCGGTTCCGCTCCTTCACCAGTTCGGCGGCGAAAAAGCCCTCTCCGCAGCCGCAATCGAGGACCTCCTGGCCGGCGCCCACAAGCTGGCGGAAGTAGCCGTGGCTCGAATGCCGGCCTCCCTTCAGGGGGTACCGCAGAAAATATTCGCTGAATTCTGGGTATTTTGTAGCCGCCTGTACCGTCCTTCGGTATCGGTACACGGCTCTCGCGACGTTCCAGGCGTATTTGAACCCGTTTACGTAGCAGATCTCGCCCCCGTAGTACGTGGGAATCGGCACTTCTGAAATGCGAAAACTCTGGTGATTCAGCTTGATGATGATTTGGGTATCGAAGTGGAACTCGTCGGTCATCCGCTCCAACTCGATCTCGCGGAGCGCGCGAAGGCTGTAGGCCCGATAGCCGCTGTGAAACTCGCTCAACCCTAGGCCCAGCGCCCGGTTCTCCAGAACGGTCAGCACCCGGTTTCCTACGTATTTGTAAATCGGCATCCCTCCTTCGAGCGGTCCGCCATAGCCCGGCAGCATCCGCGACCCGAAGACGGCGTCCGCCTTCCCGGTCACGATGGGATGATAAATGTGCGCCAAGATTTCCGGAGCGTATTGCCCGTCGCCGTGGAGCAGCACCGCCACGTCGAATCCTCGCTCCATGAAGTAGCGGTACCCGGCCTTCTGGTTGCCGCCATAGCCGAGGTTCCGGGCGTTCTTGAGAATCCGCAGCTTGGGGTTCTCCGACAGCACTTGGTAGCCGACCGCCAGTTCGTAGGTCGAATCCTGGCTGGCATCGTCGAAGACAACCACTTCTTCCACGTTGCTCCAGACCGCGGCCGGTATTCGCCGGAAAACCTGCACGAGCGTCGTGACCGCGTTATAGGCCACGATCAGGATACCGATCCGCTTGCCGTAGTTGTCGGCCGGTACACCAGCATCCAGGTGCGGGTAGCGGGATGCCTGTGGGGCGCCGTAGCTGTAAGACTGGGCCATCGGTTGAGCCATAGTCGTTCCCGAGCTAGTACTGTCAATTCTAGTTCCGGACTTCCCGATTGTCCACAGGTGCTGCCGGGATGCCGGCGATAGGAATCCTCATCGTGTCGAGCTGCCCGGACCTCTCGACGAGCCGGTACCCTCTCCTGGTGTGAAACACGTGGAGCCGGACGTTCTCGATACCCCCCGCCGTTGGTTTCCCCATGCACGCCATCGTCCCCTCGGGAGGCCAGCCCTCGGCCTCGGGCGCCGAGCCGGCTGTGGGAGAGTCGCTCCAATCCCTATGCAACGCGAAACCGCTACCCCGCGATCCGGCGCTCTTCGGGACCCCTATCTGTGGCTCATTCTCGGCGCCTTCGTCGTCTCCCGTGTCCTGTAGGGCCTGGCGGGAGTGCGCTTCCGGACCGGGCTGCTGGCCTCGAATCTCCAGTTCATCGATCTCGCTCCTTCGAAAATGTCCCTCAGGCAGCTTGGGGCGCGGCTTCGACCGTGACCGTCAGCCCGAGTCTTTGTAACCGCTTTACGAAATACCGCTGGAGCTGGTCCTTGTTGATCTGCTCCAGATAGTCC
>Ga0326728_10012750_pt1 | contig 18537 bp, 18 predicted proteins | sample MB3enrmetagenome_FD_207602 | JGI IMG/M metagenome (GOLD analysis project Ga0326728, IMG submission 207602) | Lab enriched peat soil microbial communities from McLean, Ithaca, NY, United States - MB31MN | ecosystem: Environmental > Terrestrial > Soil > Wetlands > Peat | place: USA: New York... | reverse complement strand
GGCCATTGTTCAGCCCAAACTTTGCGGTCATATTTCAGACCGACGCAAAGGTAGACCACGGAAGAACCTTTAATGGCATTAACCGCTTGTTCAAGCACAGTCACGTCGGCCTTGACTGGCGCCGTTCCATGAATGTCGTATCCGCTTCTTGACACTAACTTGACCGCTCGTTTCTCAACAACGAGGAGCTTCGCAAGTTCATTTGCAATTACTCCGCCCCCACCAAGGATTGTGTAATAATTCATTTGGCCTCCCACAAAAACATTTTCAAATTGTGTTGATCCACAATGCTTTTTCAAAGCACGAACAAAAGCCCGATTGCCGCGACAATCCCCATTCCCCCTCCGAAATAGAATGCGGCGGATGGACCGATATGCTGCCACAACTCGCCTGCAACAAATGATGCGGGGAAAAGTCCGATGCCGAGGATTGTTGCATGGAGTCCAATGGCAGTGGCTCGAACCTCCGCCGGTGCCAGATCCGTGATCAACGCCCTCTCGATTCCGTCTGTGAAACCGCTGTAAAGTCCATAAAGACCGAAAAGTCCCCAGAGGATCCATGCTTCTTCAGGCGCGGAGACGAATGCGAAACCTAAATAGACGAGCCCGTAAAATGCGTAACCGGCAACGAGGATATGTTTTCTGCCGATCCGGTCGGAAAGTTTTCCCGCCGGATATGAAACGATTCCATAGACAATATTGTAGACGAGATATAAAAGAATCGCCGTTGCCGGAGTGAAGTCAAGATTTTGCGCGCGGAGAAGGAGGAATGTGTTGGATGAGTTTCCGAGCGTGAATATGAACGCCACGACGAGAAAGAGCTGAAGTTTGCGTGGAAGAATCTTCCATCGAAGCGACGGCGGCTTCGACTGACTAAATTGGCGTCTGGTTTTCTCTCGGACGAAGAATAGAAGCAAGACTCCGAACAACGCTGGTACGAGTGACCAAAGAAACACTTCTCTATATTTCCCCGCCTGCTGCGTCAGGAAGAAATATGCGAGTGCAACTCCGATCACGGCTCCAGTCGTGTCGAGCGCGCGATGGAGACCGAATGCCATGCCGTGCTTATTCTCCTGAGTACTTTCGGCGATGAGAGCGTCGCGCGGTGCAGTGCGGATTCCCTTTCCGAGCCGGTCGACGACTCGACCGGCGAAAACAAAGCCCCAGCTATTTGCGATGAACAACAAAAACTTTCCCAAAGCAGAAGATGAATATCCGGTGATGGCCAGGACTTTTCTGTTCCGGAATTTGTCGGAGATATAACCGGACACGACCTTGAGCAAGCTGGCAACGCTTTCAGCGACGCCCTCGATAATTCCGAGCAAAGCAGGGCTGGCGCCGAGAGTCGTAGTGAGAAAAAAGGGAATGAGCGGATAGACCATCTCGCTCGAGATGTCCGTGAAAAAAGAAGTAAGACCGAGAACGATAACGTTAAACATAAAAGTCAATTGTTGAAATCAAACAGCTATTTCATTCGCACGAACTCTTCTGGATTAGGAAACGCGTTCTCGTCGTTTGCAAAATTCCGTGCAATCTCCTGAAGCTCTTCTGTCGATCCGGTCAGGATTATGTCCCCGTTCGACAGCGCGTATTGCGCTTTTAGACGTTTGGTCTTTATCGTCTTCTTGAGCCAATCGCCTTCGAGAGAGGCAAGCCGAAGAGTGTCGCCTTCAAGCCATGTTTCAAAAATCATGTGAGTCGGCACCAGGTGAAAGTCGGTGACTTCACGAGCTGGATAGGTGTCGAGAAACCAACTTCTCCCCAGTTGACCGAGCTGCCCCACGAATGCCATTGTGTCGCTGTCCGCTTCCGCGCGTCCTGTCGAGTCGATGGTTTTTTGTTCGACCACGAAAATCCTGTAGTTTTTCTCATCAAGCCTTTTGAAAGTATATGTGTCCTCGCCGTCTGTCCATTTGCCTTCGAGAGCCGGATTGTACGTAATGTCTTTTTCCGTGAATAGTGGTTGGAGAGATCGTGCGGGACATCCTATGAAGAATGCCGAAATCGCAATTGCAAAAATGATTTGTACTCTCCTCATGCTCTTCCTCATTTCTTTTGTCAACTAAGTTTTCTGTAAACCGTGCCGATAGCCGTCATCTACCACAAGCTCATCGACACTCGGAAACGAGCGCTCGATCAAAAATGATTCTGAGAGCTTGAAAGTCTATCGGCTTATCAGGCCAAAGCTGGAGCAGCAATTTGGCCGTCTTGTCAGAATCCGTGGCACAACAGGGAAGTATTTCCATCACAAAGGTTGGACGGTCTTATTTTTCCAAATCAACTTCCACTACCGGCACATCCCAGTGCGCTTTCAAAATCTCGAACCGGCGCTGCTCTTCTTTTTTGTACATGTCCTGATTCGGGTAAAGCTGGCGGGCAAGGTCCGCTTCGCTGAAACCTTCGTCGGTCACCTGAATATCCTTCCAGGCGATCGTCACCCTAAAATCCCATCGGCCGTCTTCGGTGGCATGGAAACGCGGCTTGGTCAGTGTGAGCTTCAGTATGTGTCCCATCTCCATTCGTTTCTTCAAGACGGGATGGTGGTTTTTCTTGTATAACTGGATGAACTCGTCTGCATGTCCCCATCGAGCTTTATAATAGTATTCGACGACGTATGGTTTGTCTGTTGTTGTCATGATATTGTCCTTATGTGAGAAGCAGATAAATTTTCGTTTTGCATTTAAAGTTGAATGTCATTTCAATTATTTTACTCATAAATATTGTTAAAGCAAAGTTCATCTTTGAAAGAATTGACAATCAATTGCTATTATGTCACTAATTTGTTGTGCCGCACAAGGAGGATCTGATGATTTACAAGAGAAAAGAGAAGGAGTCTCGTCCTGCTTCCGTCGCTGGAGCTTCTTCAAGTGACCTATCACAGCTTGAGTTGCCTAAGCCTACAGTCGGTCGTGGTACGTCGCTAGTAAAAGCGCTGCAGCAGAGAAGAACTACGCGCGAGATAAGCGACAGAAAGCTTTCCATGCAAATTCTTTCAAACCTTCTATGGGCAGCGTGTGGAGTGAATCGCAAAACGGGTCCATTTGAAATTCCCGGAAGGACTGCAGCGTCGGCGAGCAACTCGCAGGAGATCGACGTTTATGTCGCCATGGAGGAAGGCGTTTATCTATACGACCCGTTCCATCATAAGCTCGATGCGGTTCTTGCGGGTGATCTGCGTACGCTGGCAATCGGCCCCGGCCAGGCAAATCTCATGGCAAAAGCTCCGGTTCAGCTCATTTACGTCGCAGATATCCATAGACTTTCCCATACTTCGGGTTATCAAGAACCAGGACTGTTAGATCCTGAAGTTCAGAAGTCATATTATTTTGTCGACACGGGACTGATTGCCGCCAACGTATATTTGTTCGCGGCCTCCCAGGGTCTGGCGGCATGGTTTCACAATTGCGACAAGCCGGCGCTTGCTGAGAAGTTGAATCTGCGTGCGGAGCAGCGAGCACTTTTCGGCCAGACGGTGGGATATCCATTGATCAAAAAAAGAAAAAAATAGAACACTAATGACGCGGAAAGAACTGATTTTCTCAGATTTTGATCCTTATCAATTCTTGATCTGTGGGAATCTGTTACATCGGTGTATATCAGTGTGCCATCTTTCCCGTTGCATTTTTTGAGATAAAAAATCATGGAGTTCATTTCAGATGGATATTTCGGGTAATACAGTATTAATTACAGGCGGCGCGACGGGAATAGGTTACGCGTTCGCCGAATCTTTTCTTGAAGCGAAAAGCGAAGTCATCATTTGCGGCCGCCGGGAAGAGCGACTTCTCGAAGCGCAGAAGAAACATCCAGAGTTCCATATCAAAGTATGCGACGTAGCCGACGAAGCCGATCGAAAGGCGCTTGTCGAATGGGTCACTAATAAGTTTCCGAAGCTGAACATCCTGGTAAACAATGCCGGCATCCAAAGAGATGTCGATTTCACGAAGGGCATCGATGAATTCCTGTCGGGGGAAAATGAAATTAGAATTAATTTAGAAGCTCCGATAATTTTGTCGGGGATGCTTATTCCGCATTTGACCGGGAAGAAAGAAGCTGCCATTATCAACGTTTCGTCCGGGCTTGGTTTCATACCTGCCGCGCGAATGCCAGTTTACAGCGCGACCAAAGCCGCGCTGCACGCCTTCTCCATGGCTCTCAGGCATCAGCTCTCAAAAGTCGGGATCAAAGTTTTCGAAGTGGTTCCGCCGGGAGTTGACACCGAGCTAAATCCCGAAGGAAGAGCAAAGCGAGGAAACTACAGAGCAGGCATAACACCCGAGGAATTTGCGGCTGCCGTGATGAAAGGTTTGAAAGCCGATGTTTTCGAGATAGGCTATGCCATGACGGAAGGAGCTATCAAAGCCTCGAGAGCAGAACTTGACGAAAGCTTCCGGAGAATGAATAGCAGGTGGTAAACGCACACGCCATGCTCCTGTGAGTCCAAGCAGTTCAGCTTCAACAAGATCCACGAATAATGCATTGCTCGTCAAAAACCACTAGGTTACGTTCAGGTAAGTTCACATCGATAGGGAGACGAGCCGAAGGATAACAGATGGCTTGAAAGCCTTGTCCATGAACAGCAATTGAAATCTCTTGTGTCTCTTTGTAAGCAGATTTGTCTTTATTAAGAATCACCTCTTCTAATAATTGTTCTTTCGAGTTCCATCCTCCCAGTCGAGCCACTGTTTCTAAAAAAGATAGTGATCGGTCAGTCAAATCTAAGATTATTGTACCTTTTTGGAGGCGCACGCATAGGGGATACCAATATATTTTTCTTTCTGCTGGACTTCCGATTGAGAAATATTGGTTTATTTTGATCCAAGTAAGTCCCGTGGCATATCGAAGATCAGAAACCACTTCACAGCAGTTGGTTGTGTAATCATTCGAAAAGTAAGCAACTTTATTTCCACTCAGGCTAAATCGTGCAGTGCTATGCTTGAAGAAGGAACGGTCACCAGGTATTTCAGGTTTGCCGTTCGGGTAGGGAATCTGTGGAACACAACCGTTGTTATCTTCATTTCTTTTATAACACTTATTGTTCCACCAAACCCGTTTACATAATCGAGAACTGATCGGGACTGAAAGCTTCTTGAAATTTACCCATTCAGACACAGAAATTTTGCTCACTCCATATTTGACAGCTTTCCCTTTCCTTGATATTATTTCCATTTTATATACAATCCATTACTATTTCACTTTTTTTGGTTTTTCATTCTCAATTTTCAGTTCGCCATTTTCCGGAGCGATAGTGAGCTACTCATCCGACACTTTTGAGTGAGGAGCAACTGATCAAGCAGCAAAAGTTTCACTGCGAAGCGGAAGCCTTACCGACATTAAAAACTAATCCGTACGGATCTCTGATATAGCATCGAGGCACGGACGGATTTTCCTCGACCACCACACATCCGGCCGCGACAAGTTTTTGCTTTGCGGCCTGAACGTCCTGGACAAGAAATTCAAAAGCCGGTCCGTGCTCATCTCCCTTTTCTACATACAAGCAGAACGCTCCCGTTTCGAATCCGACGATTGTTTTGCTTTCGTGAGTGATCGGCAGCCCGAGAACTAAGCTATAAAACCGAACTGCCTCCGACCAATGTTTTGTTCGAATGATAATATCCCGGGAAGATTCAAAAATATTAGCCATGTCCTCCTTAACTTTACCGCCTAATTTTTGGTACCTGTTTCATTTTCAAAATTTCCCGCTTCCCCTTGAAACAACTAACTCGTCTGCGTTGACTGCAAACGATATTAAAAGGTGGGTGGAACAAAGTCAAGCATTCGACATCTTTAGTTGGGAAGAGTTCTTGAACTGGAATTTGGAAAAAAGATTAGCGGCTTAAGTTTTATGCGACTCATCCGATAATAAAATTGGAGATAACAAGGACATCCTCCTTGATCTCCCTACTTACTTAATTACGGCAGGCAACGCACCTGCCGTTTGTTATATCCGAATCGCCACTTTTAAACTGAGCCACCTAAGCCCAAATTGAGCCGGTGCCACATTTTTGGTAGTGTCCTAAATTCGACTTCCTACAAGATTCCCCCACATTTTTTGACCGCCAAGTCCGCTAAGTTGCGCAAAGGTAATTTATAATAAAGAAAACTTGGCGTGTCTTTGCGTTCTTGGCGGTTCATATGTTTCCCTTCTAAGACGGAAATCAAATTAGGACACAACCACATCTTTCTGTCCGAATTGTTCACAGTATGCTGCTTATCCCGACGCTGAAGTAAAGGTCGCTCGGCTTGCTGAGCCGGTAAGTGAGGTCCATGCGGATCAGCCCGAGAATTTTTCCAAGTCCGATGCCGGCTTCGTAATACCAGCCGTTCGTGGTCGAGACCCCATTGAGCCACGATTGAGCCGCGGATGCATCGATTAGAAGTTCCATACCTTTGTCGTAGAGAAACGGAATGCCGAGGAGCAGGAATGGTACGTTGCGGAAATTCTGTTCCACCGAAATCATGGCAAACCTGTCGCCAACGAATTCCCCCGGTCGGGCAGTCTTCAGGACGCCGAAAGGCGCCAGTCCGCCGATCTGCGAGTCGAGAACAAACTCTCGCTGGACCGGAAGCGTGCCCGTCGAATAGCCGCCGGCAAACATAACCTGTGTCTGCGGCGGGAAAAGGTAGCTGCTCAAGAAAGTATCGAAATGGTACGACGCTGTCAGGTTATATCGGCCGAAATCGAAGCCACTTGCGAGCAGCGACGGCGATGAATACTCGGCGCTCAACTCAACCGCATTCACCGGCAAAATGCCTAACGGTACTCGCTCATCTCCGTAACGAGCATCTAACTCCACGCTCCGCATTTCTCCAGACATGATCGGCGGATTCAATCTGTAGGTGTTACCGAATGAGAGTATGCTAAAATTAGTGTGGTTCGCGACGCTCGTCTCGTTCTCGGATAAATAAGTTGCCGTTGCATCGAGATGCCGGAGCGGCGTGATTGAATAATGTGCGCTCCATCCGTTCGTCATGTAATAATTATAATAGTCATTGCAGCCGAAGAGCGATGTCAGCGTGGTTGTGAGAGGTGAGAAGAAGTTATCTTCCGGATAATGATCGATGTCGCGATAGACTTCCGCACCTATTTCATGTTTGGCATTTTCTCCGAAGGGGTACGCTCCTCCGGCTCGCCACTTGAATGTCTTGTCCGAGATTCCATATCCAGCCGCAAGGCTGAGCCGCCAGCTGTCGGAAGTCTGTGAAATCTCCGAACCTTCATTTGAAATTGACAAGCGGGTTTGTTCTTTCCCCGGCGTGTATGTGTACTTTCCGCCAAGAAATAATCCTTCGACTCGGTCGAATCGTATGTCGGCATAGTTGAAAAACGAAAAGAGTCCTCCTTCGCCGAAAAGTTTGGCAGCGACACCCGTCGGCTTGAATTGTTTCGCCAGAGTCTGTGTGCTGTCGAGCGTCTTATATGCTTTTTGTTCGGCAACAGTCAGCGGCAGGACTTCATGTGTGCCCCAGAATGTCGAATCGAACTTTGTCGAGCTTGAGTCAATGACGAGAGCAGGTTTCTTAAAGATCGAATCTGCAACCTGCGAGTTCAGTTTATAGTCATAAATATCCGAAGTCTCATTGACTACCATTCTCGGAAGTGATATTCCTGCGAGTTGGATCTTCATTCCTAAGTCGGTTATAATATCGGTGGGCATCCAGAATTTATCGTCGTACAAAGAATAATGCTGCGTGAAATTCAATTTCAGGTTTGTCAGAAAAGGAATACTGAATGCCTCATTGGGATGGAAATCGACTCCCATTACCGCAAACGAAGAATCGGCAATTGAGATCTTGCCGGAAAAAAGTGGGACAACACGGGAACCTGGAATGACTTCGATCTCATACACCACGACATCACTCTTCCTAAATGTTCTGAGCAATTTGTATTTATAATAATCGAGAGCGTTCTCGGCAATCGGCCCGACAAATTTGTAACCCGCAAAATCAATTATATCGTCAGTGAAATTTACTATTTCTCCGACTGAAGGTATAAGTCCTGCCTCGGGCAGGTTCTTAGTCTCGCGCTTTTGAGTGACCACTTCATGGAGCGAATCTCCTTCTTGCCAGTAACCATCCGTGTAGGATTCGGTGATCCCCGCAAGGGAGGTGTCGCGATAGATTGTCAACCTTGTGAACGCTTTGAACTCGTATGATCTAAGAAGCTTTGTCCACTCATGTTTTCTTTCGATTGCCTTTCGGATAATCGCATAAGCCGGGTCTTCAGCGATGGAGACTATTTCTGGAAGAAGAACATCTGCTGGTTCGAGCCCGATATCTTCATGAATGTTTTCGGTAAGTTTAATGCTGGCAGAGTCCGTTTGATAACCGATGTGACTGTAGACAGAAGTATAATCTCCTGCCGGAAGAGAAATAAGGTAGGATCCGTCGAGATTGGTGATAGTTCCCTTTCCCGAACCCGAAACCCTCACGTTTGCCGACGGAAGCGATTCGCCAGTTTTGAAATCTGTGACTCGACCCGAAAGTGTATAGACATTCTGAGATTTTACAGATCCGTTGTAGATTAACATAAGAGTGAACAGAGCACCACAGAGAATTGTGCGCAATGGTATTTATCCTTTAAGTCATTTTAAGGTTTTTGAATGTTCTGTTATGGTTAAAAATGTAATGGCCCTGATGTAACTGCCGATTATTATTTTTCAGTCTTCATAGTATACGGGCTCACGAAATCAAATGCTACATGATTAAAACTTCCCGTGATTCGGATCACCACCATGTGCGCTTTTCGGCAAACCGTTCTGAATTATATTAAAGAATAATAAAAACGTCAATGTCCGGTTGATGTATCGTTGTCCATGAAACATATAGCCGTCGAAACTTGTTCGAATATTTTAGGTTGATTCCAGAAAAAACTCATATTGTCTAAACCACAAAGAAAAAGGACGTAAAATGAAAAAATTATTTGAAACTGAAAACTCTTGGACAGGATTGATTTTGAGGTTAGGACTTGGAATAGTAATGTTCCCGCATGGGATGCAGAAGGTGTTCGGATGGTTCGGAGGCTACGGCTTTTCCGGTACCTTTAATTTTATGACAGGTATGGAGCACATCCCCGCCGTTTTTGCCATCCTTGCAATCGCGGCTGAAAGCCTTGGAAGCGTCGCTTTGATTGTCGGCGTGCTAAGCAGAGTGGCTGCTTTCGGTATCGGCATTGAAATGATCGTCGCAGCCCTTATGGTGCACATGAAAAATGGATTCTTTATGAACTGGTCAGGACGGCAAGCCGGTGAGGGATTTGAATTTCATGTTTTGATGGTGGCGATTGCGACTGCGTTGATATTCATCGGCGGTGGAAAATTGTCGGTCGACAGGGCGATTGCGTCGCAAAAGAAGTAACATACTGATTACACGGATTAAGCAGATTTTCGCAGATCAGAAAATGGAACGAAAATCTGTGTGCTATCTTTTTTGAATTTGTCAGGGAAATTTATATTTTTTAACTCAACAGTAAACCAATTTAGTGTTTTCCTGAAAAATGAAGAAACCTTTCCGAGAACGACTTAAAGACGGTGTCATCGTTTGTGATGGCGCGATGGGGACGCTTCTCGAATTATACGGATACGATGAAACACCCCCGGAGATCCATAACATAAAGAATCCCGATATCGTGGAGCGCGCGCACCGGGAATACATCCAGGCTGGCGCGGAAATCATTGAGACTAATACATTTTCCGCGAACCGGATGCGCCTTGAGTCGTACCATCTTGCCGACAGGTTGACTGAGATAAATAGCTCCGCCGTCGAAATTGCAAGACGCGCGGCCGGAGAAAGTGTCTATGTCGCCGGCGCGGTCGGACCGACTGGAAGACTCCTTGAGCCCCTCGGTAAAACGAAGATTGCAGATATAAAGAAGGTCTTCAAAGAACAAATAGAAATTCTCGTGAGAGGTGGAGTCGATCTCCTGATTCTCGAGACATTCTTGGATTTGAACGAGCTTGATGCCGCAATCGAAGCCGCGAAGGAAATCTCAACAGACATCCCGATCATTGCTCAGAAGACATTTTCGGAGGATGGCGCAATCCTGGCCAGTGATTTCCCGATTGAAGTCGTGCGGCATATCAAATCCAAAGGCGTCGATGTTGTCGGCTCCAACTGTACCGTGGGTCCGCAGAGAATGTACGGAATCATCAAATCCATGTACTCTGAGGATCTCATTCTTTCGGCTCAGCCTGCCGCCGGAATCCCGACTCTTGTCGACGGCAGATCGATTTACCATGCAACGCCGGAATATCTCGCGACATATGCCAAACAGCTTGTCGAAGCCGGCGTCACCGTTGTTGGAGCTTGCTGCGGCTCAACGCCCGCTCATATAAGAGCAATCGCAGAAGCCGTACGCGGCAGGAGGATTGAGCGGAAGCCCGTCGAGATAAAAAGAAAAGCGACCGCTGAGAAAGCATCCGCGGCGGAAAAGCTGTCGACGTTTTCAGAGTTCTCGAAGAAGGTCGGGAGAAAATTTATTACCACGCTTGAGCTCGATATTCCTCGCGGTCTCGATATTTCGAGCGTGATTGAAGGGGCACGATTCTGTAAAGAAAATGGGTTCGATGCAGTACATATCACGGATGGAGCCAGGGCCCGGATAAGGATGAGCTCGATTGCTATCTCGAGAATTATTCAACAGGAAGTTGGAATCGAAGCCATCACGCACCTCGCTGCGCGAGATAGAAATATGATTGGACTGCAGGCCGAGCTCCTGGGCGCACATGCGCTCGGTTTAAGAAATATTTTGGCGATTACTGGAGATCCGGCAAAGATCGGCGATCTTCCACAGGCAAAATCGGTTTTTGATGTCGACTCAGTAGGTCTTATTAAAATAATAGAGAACATGAATTGCGGCCGGGACTCGGTCGGAAACCCAATAGGCGAGGCAACTTCATTTCTTATAGCGTGTGCCGCCAATCCGTCTGCCGATAATTTCGATTACGAGATCGAAAAGCTTGGCCGCAAGGTGGAATCTGGAGCCGATGTAATCATCACTCAACCGGTCTACGAGGTCGGTATTTTCGAGAGATTTATCAAGGCGGTGGAACTATTACATATTCCAGTCGTTATAGGAGTCCTTCCTCTTAGAAGCCATAAGCACGCAGAGTTTCTTCACCATGAAATACCCGGAATAAACATCCCACAAAAGGTGAGGGAGAGAATGTTTCGAGCTGGGGAGAATGCTGCCCAGGTTGGGGTCGATATTTCAGCAGAGTTTCTTCGTGAAATCAAGTCAGCGGTTGCCGGCGCTTACCTGTTGCCGCCATTCAAGAACTACGATGTGGCGGTGAAGGTTCTCGAAGCGGCTGGAATTTAAGAATTCCCTTTGTCCTTCAATGCTGAAGGCGACCTCAGGACAGCTTGGCGTGCTTAAGCTCGCTTCGGCAGGAAGCGAAGCGGAACATCTTAAACCTTTTTGGGGTGATTCCGTCTTTAAAGGAACCTTGCAAGAGTCAAGAATGTTGGGTTTTCAAGGTAAAGGTCAATAGGGAAGATATGACCGAAATGGAGAGGATTTTCTTGATTACCAACCAAACGTGTGTTAGATTATTCAGCAATCAATGCCCTTAGAGTCAGGCATTCAGGCATCTTAGTTCAGAAATCTTGGCCTATAAGGTCATTCGTTCTCTTGGCTTCTGTGGTTGAGTATTTGTTGGGCGATTAGCTCAGTTGGTTCAGAGCGTTCGCTTCACACGCGAGAGGTCAGAGGTTCGAATCCTCTATCGCCCACGTAAGTTGCTGAAAAGGATTTCGAAAAAATCTTTAAACTTGGTATCATGAAAAATAGAAATACGTCTAAATCGGAGGGAAAGGCGAGACTTTGATAACGTATGTCAAAATTAGGTCTCACTAAAGCACAAGCGAGGAAAAGATGGAAAAAATAACGGGACTTCCCTCGGAGAAAAAGAAGGTACAAAAGAAGCAGATCGAAAACCCCCTTAGCGATATCCTTCCTGACGAGCTTTATGAAAAGCTGATCGAAAACAGCCTTTTAGACTATAAGGCCGTCAGAGATTACCAGATCAAGCGTCGCTTCAAAGATCTGCGAAACTACATGAGTGTCGGTGACGCTATTGAAAAGATTCAGGACGAGTATCCGTACCTGCGGTTCGACACCATCCGCAAAATCGTTTACAACGCTAAGTCGGAAAAAGAAAGCTCGTAAACTGCGAGCGAGCGGTCCGAAGTCCCCTTCTGCTGAGGGCGTTCCTTCGGAAGAATAGCCGAAATTCTCCGCAAAAAAATTAGATCCCTTCTATCTTCGTGGCAAATCTGGGAATTTTCTCGGTGTCATTTCAGTTCTAAGTGAAGGTGACCGCCACTGATTAAGCACATATCTTGTGGTTGAGAGTCACCTTCTATTGCAACCGATTTTGAGGAAAGGAGCACTTCCATGAAGCGTTACGTTTCAAACAAAGACGAGTCCGCGAGAATGTTCGAAAGCAACATTCTTGAATTCTTCTCCCACGTTCATCCTTTGATTCCAGCAATAATATATTTTCCGGTCATCGGCTATATGCTTTATAAGACCGTGGAAACAGGCGTCGGCTTCACGTATGCTTTTCCATTGCTTATGCTTGGGTTAATAGTATGGAGTTTCGCAGAATACACGCTTCACAGGTTCATTTTCCATTTCGTGCCGAAGAGCGGATGGGGAAAACAAATTCACTTTTTGTTCCATGGTGTTCATCACGATTATCCGAACGATTCTACCCGGCTCGTGATGCCGCCAATCGTCAGTATCCCATTGGCTCTTATTTTCTATTTCCTTTTCAAAAATGTTCTAGGTAGTTACTACTTGCCGCCGTTCTTCGCGGGATTCATACTCGGTTATCTCGCTTATGACCTGACCCATTATGCCGTCCACCATTTCAGCCTTCACGGAAAAATCTCCCTATATCTGAAGCAGCAGCACATGCGTCACCATTATATGGATCCCGATGGTAATTATGGAGTCAGCTCGCCGCTTTGGGATTTTGTCTTTGGCACATATATGAGGAAACGCCAGCAGGAAACTGTTGCTAACTGAAAGGGAATTGTGAAGGGTGGATAGTTGGCACAATCAGCTCTTCACTTTTCATTATTCACTCATATATAGCCGGCGTTCTTCATGCTCAAATATCCTGTCGGCCCGACTATTAGATGATCGTGGACGGAAATGTCCAAGAAATTTCCCGAGGCTATGAGGTCTTTCGTGATTTGTATGTCCTCCTTGCTCGGATCGAGTTTTCCGCTCGGATGATTGTGTACCACGATGATGCTTGCAGCATCTTCGAGGATCGCGAACTTGAAAACAGCCCTCGCATCGACTAAACTTGCGCTCAGCGTTCCCTCCGTCATCGTCTTCACACGCTTGACTCTGCCGGACGTACTCAGTGTGATTACTCTGAACACCTCGCGTTTCTCACCCGCAAAATCTCTCATGATGAATCTGTAAACAGCTTCCGGATTATTCAACAGTGGCGTATCACGGCTCGGACTGCTTTGCAATCTCCTGCCGAGCTCAAACGCCGCAGCGAGAGTAACGGCCTTCACGCTTCCAATTCCTGCAATGTCCGACAATTCGAGCGCATCGCGCGATGAAAGCGTCTCAAGAGAATTATCGAACATCATTAGAACTTCCCTTGCGACATCGATTGCCGTCTTTGAACGAGATTTTGTACGGGTCCCGGTCCTCAGAAGTATTGCCAGGAGCTCGATGTCGGTAAGTTTTGTCGCGCCTTGTGAGAGAAGCTTTTCGCGTGGCTTCTCGCTGTCGGGCCATTCACGCAACGTGTGTCTACCCTGACCGCCGGGTCTTTCCAATCGGGATTGATTCTTATTGATCATCTCAGCCTCCCTTCTGGGCAGTAAGCGGAAAACGATTAATTTGTTGCTGCTTGCCGCCTACTCTTTACTATCTCCAGTTTCGTTGACTTCACCAAGGTCAATAATGTTTCCCTTTTTGAATTGAAGAATATGTATGTGATGATTTGAGTTATCGGCAGAAAATGAAATCGTAGAGTGTAAGCCTTGGAACGTTTCTGATTTCAGAGAGTTTACAATATCCGATCTGCTGCTGCCATATTTCATGGCGTCGAGCAGCATATTCGTCAAATCGTATCCGTAGGAAATTGTCCTGTCGAATTCCATATCGGAAATTTGTGAAAGCGAATCGCTCGCGGCTTTGTATGCCGGTGAGTTAGTGTCGAAATAGGTATCGCTGCAGAAAATAACTCCATCGACATACAAATCATTGTTTGAAAGCTGGTTCAGGTCGTACCAATCATCGGTTCCAATGAGCTGCGTCTTCACGTTGAAATAAGCTAGCTGTGCCCCGATAACGCCGATATCTTTCGACGAAGTTAGCGGAATGAAAATCGCACCTAGAGAACGAAGCGCGTCGAAATCTCCGAGAACTGTCCGGTTGGAAATGGGAACGCCGAGTGAATCGGCTATTCTTTGCGGGTCCTCGCCGAGCAAGTCATAGGCATCGACACTGCCGCTTGATTTTTGTAGAGAGTCGACGAACGAAGATGCGATGCCGTAATCAATGAGTTTCATCTGCTGTTGCTTGTCAAGTTTCGAGAAATCGATGTAAGGCTCCTTGAGCGCCGCCGCCGCATCGTTCTTTATTTTTCCCAATTCCTGTGAAAGATCCGTGGTACCGGTTTCAAAATAGACGACCGAGATCGGTGTGATGCCGAGCTCCTTCAAACGAGAAACGAAGAAGCTCGCGATATTTTTGCCGTAAGTATCCGAAGGCGACAGAACAGAAACCTTTTGAAAGTGCAGAACATTGACGGCATAATCTGCCATTGCCCGCGCCCGCGTTTTGAAATTTGGATTTGACTGAAACATATAAGAATTTCCCGTGACGAGTCCCACCTGGGTCGCCGTTGGAGTTATCGTGGGCATCTTCGTTAAGTTTGCGATGTCGGATACGGTTGGAACCTCGTTGCTGAAGACCGGGCCGATGACCGCCTTGACCGCATCGTCCTTGGCGAGTGCGCGCATATCTGAAAACGGCGACACCTGGTTGTTGCCGTAGTTTTCAAGGACCATCCCGACTTTTGTTCGGGCGGTTGCGTTGTAATCATCGAGCGCAAGCTGGATGCCGAGAAGAATTCTGTCGCCGACACCGCTGCCGTATTGCAGCGGCAGCAGCGCCCCGATTTTTGTCGGAGCTTGCAGGAGCACCTTGTCTTCAGATATTCTATCGATCCACTTCGATATTTCGCCGCTTCCCGCTTCTGATTGTGGAAAGCTTCTGGTGAATTGTCTTAAGAGGCTGTCTGCGGCTCCGACTCTGTCTGAAGAATATGCCCTTCGAGCAAATGCAATTGCGATCGTCACCGCTGACAATCTTGTTCGACACTGCGTGAACAAATTCTTGATGTCATCGAAACTTAAATTGAAATCTATCAGAGATCGAAGGCTTGCAACGGCGCGGTCTTTTATCATCTGATCGGAAGCAGAATCAATCGCTTCCACAAATTGTGCACCAGCATACCCATATTTTCCCAATTCGTAATAACCCGCCCCAAGAACATACATCATCTCATAATTATGCTGGTCGGAAGGGAAGCGAGAAAGAAAAGTGTCGATTGCCGAAACTGATTCTTGAAAACGGCGAAGACTAAAGAGACATTTTGAGCCGTAATAGTAGGACTCTGCCGATCTTTGATTCAACGAATCGCTCATCACCTGGCGGAAGAACTGATATGCAGTTGAATAGTCACCCTGTCTGTAGCTTTGTAAACCGAGATTATAATTTGTCTCGTCACTTTGGCTAAATGGAATCTGCGCTTGGACGCTGCCCGCAAAAGCCAGGATCAAGAAAGCTGTGGCGACTCTCAATGTCGGCGTCGTTTTCTTGTCATTCTCGTCCCGTTTGTCCCTTCGGGAAAGGGATCCCGACTCCTCTTAAGGGATCCATTCGGAGAAAAATTCCGATTCGGGAGAACATGTTCCAGTGTATCCGTATCATCTTCGATTACAGCATTCGCTTTCGCGAGTTCGTCGAATATCGAGCGTGCCTTCTCCACTTCGCCGATCGTGTTGCAGAGGTTTGCCACTGTTTGCAGCGCCTCAGCACTCTTGGGGTTAAGGCTAAGGGCTCTCTGCAGGTAGAATTCTGACTCGTCCACCTTGCCGAGTTCGAGCAAAATTTTCCCGCACATGAGCCAGCCAGGAAAGAAATCCGGATCCGTGTCGATGAGAAGGGTAAACTCTTCCAGCGCATCGCGAAGATCTCCGAGGAGATAGAAAGCGGTAGCGAGATCGAGCCGACACTCGACCGATGATTCGTTTAGAGCAAGCTCTCTTTGCAGATATTTTATCGCATTTGGAAAATCTTTCTGCCGCAGGAAAATTCTTCCGAGAATTCCGTTTGCATCGGGATATTTCGCGTCCACCCGCAAAACTCCTTTCACTTCGGCAATGGCTCCCGCGAATTCGCCCTGCTCCAGGAAAATCGTCGCGAGTGCAAGATGGACGCTCGGATTATGCCAGGAGTTCAGCATTCTCAGGAGCGGCAGCGCCTTTTCCAATTCTCCAAGATTGTAATACAGGCTTCCGAGCGCGTAAACTAATTTATAATCGTCTTTGATTTTGGAAAGTGCTTCTGACAGAAGTTTTTCCGCGGCTTCATATTGGTGCATGCTGATGTAAATTTCCGCCAGTCTCAAATGAGCGTCGCCGCATTCGGGGTTACTCGAAATGATCTTCCTTAGAATCTGGATGGCATGCAGTGGCTTCTCGTCGCCGAGAAATCCGACGGCTTCGTCCAAAAGTCCTTCTATCGAATGTCCCATTTCTTATGCTCGTTCATGGAATCGCTAAATTTCTTCTTCCATTTTCCTCGGCGTTGCCGGCAACTTGCTATTTGTCGAAACAGCCTGCTCCACTTTTGGCCATATTTCCCAACAATCTTTGGCGATATGCTTCATCTCAATCATCAAAAGAAGATCAGATCTTCCCTGTCGGGAATACGTTTTGTATTTAGCTTCGCAGGCTTTCCGCACTCTTTTCGATCCATCTACTAACAAATTGACCAGATACTGCAAAGTACCTTTCTTAATTATAACAAAGTCATCTTTTCTTTCAAAAGCAAACAAATCGGCTCTGCCTCCGAATAGCCATCCGGAATCATTTTTGCGAACTCCATGAGATTCAACCCAGACCCATTCTTCCTGAACATCCACATCCCATCTGCCGGCTCTTTTTAATCCTTTAATGTCCACTCTAAATTTTTCTTCGGTTTCATTTCTTATGATCATATAATCCCAGTGTTCGTCAATGTCTTGATCTTTGGTCGCTGGGGTGACTTCCCAGTCTCTTTCGATAGCGACTTCCACGAATCTTCCCTGAGCGGTATTCCCAATTTCAAGCGAGTCTCTTTTGTCGAATCGATTCCTTTCGTTCGGCGTCATGGAATTGGAAGCGTTCCGGTCTCTTTCGTGATCCTTTGCTTTGCCAGCTCACAATACTTTTTGTCGAGTTCTACGCCGATCCCGATTCGATCCGTGTTCTGTGCCATGATCAAAGTCGTTCCGCTGCCGGCAAATGGGTCGAATACGACATCCCGTTGAAACGAAAAAAGTTTTATACACCGGTATGGAAGTTCTTTCGGGAACGGTGCGGGATGACCGATTTTCTTTTTGCTTTCACCGTTGAAAGTCCACAGCCCGTTCGTCCAATCCATGAATTCTTTTTGCGAAATGTCCGACTTCTTCGTCCCGCCAGTCTTTTTCCATTCCTCTTTGTAAAGAACCACGATCAGCTCCACGGGCGCAATTACAAATGGTGCGCTTGCCGAAAGCCATGATCCCCACGCAGTGCGCCGGGAAATATTTCCTTCGTTCCAGACGATGGTTGAGTGATATTTCCATCCGACTTTTTGAGCAATGGTCGTCAGGTCGGCGCCGACGCTCTTTTGCCCGCCCTTATTTTTGTCGAGTGGAATGTTAAGGCAAAATCTTGCATGAGGTTTTGACCATTTAAAGCAATTCGCCATCCACTTTTCAGAAAACTCCAGGTAATCCTCATAAGACAGATCGTCTTTGTGAGAGTTGTATTGAATGTCTACGTTGTATGGCGGCGAGGTTACAATGAGGTCGGTGAACTCTCCGTCGAAGAGCCTCCCATCGAGTGCGTCTCCTCGGTAAAGAACAGCCTGTTTATGACGGAAATATTCTTTGGCTTCTCGTGGACAGAGGCTAGAAAAAAAATCTGTTATGTCTTCCGGAGCTCGATTCTCTCTGACTTGCTTTTTCTTTGCGGTTAGTGTTGGCACGGCGTTTTTGTCCGAAGCTGGAGAGTTGCTTCTCGGCCCTATCTTTTCAATGGGCTGAGATTGAGTCGCAAGGAATTCGTTATCACTTGCGAATGATAACAGGCCTGAAGCAAACTTTCATTCCCATTCGATAGTCGCGGGAGGTTTGCTGCTGATGTCGTAAACCACGCGGTTAACTCCACGAACCTCATTGATGATTCTTCCCGACACCTTAGCAAGAAGGTCATACGGAACTTGCGCCCAATCTGCGGTCATGCCATC
>Ga0326728_10012749_pt1 | contig 18538 bp, 18 predicted proteins | sample MB3enrmetagenome_FD_207602 | JGI IMG/M metagenome (GOLD analysis project Ga0326728, IMG submission 207602) | Lab enriched peat soil microbial communities from McLean, Ithaca, NY, United States - MB31MN | ecosystem: Environmental > Terrestrial > Soil > Wetlands > Peat | place: USA: New York... | reverse complement strand
CGCCTTTCTTGTTCTGGCTCTCGGACCATTCGCGTATAAACCACGGGCGGAAGGCGGTAGCTGCTGCTACCGCACTCCAAAGCGCTGCGCGCATTTTCTCGCCACTAGCCACCAGCCACTAACCACTAACCACTGCCCTTGTCACCAACTGCCATACGGCGTGCCGTCGAGCGAAACGTCCTGGGAGCCGCTGTGGACGTCGGCGATTCCCAGCGGGGCGGAACCATCGGCGGAGAGTGATTCGGTTTCGCTTTCCACTTCCCAGGTTTCGTTTGAGCCGGTAAAAGGATCGATGGGGACGGCCCCCATGTATTCCTTATCGACCAATTCTTCCAGAGACTCCGGGCCGCGCTCGTTGTCGTGGGTAAAGCGGTCGATCTGGGAGCGCAGCGTGAAGAGGTCGTCGCGCAGCGTGGCTTCGCGCGCGTGCACCACGATGGAGTGATAAATGGGCATGGCGAATGTCGCCAGGATGAGGATAAGGTTGATCATCGCCATCATCTCTAGAAGGGAGAAACCTTGATAGATCGGGTAGCGCGGAGTTATTCCGGTCCGACCGGAATTACTCCGCGGCTTTTCTTCATCGGATGTTAATAGATGTGTGGATGTTATCATCTTAGGAACCGCAGAGGAAGGCAAGCTGCGCCTACCTCTGCGCTACCCCGCTGCGACCGTAACCGCCTGCTCTTCGTGGTCAATTGGGCCGATTTGCACTCCCATTTCGTACGAGCCTCTGCCGTGATACACATTGACGAATAACTTCTTCTTGGTGAGAAACCGTACCGTTTCGTACCGGATGAAGGTGGCTTCCGCCCTCGCACGGTGAAAACCGAATTTGCGTAGAAACTTGAAGTTGGCCGAGACTGCTTCCTTGAACCCCAGCTTCGAACGGTCAGTGCCCGGCTCGAAACGAATCACGTTAGTCCCCCGGATTTGGAGCGCGCTGTTGCTGTATCGCCAACTCCCTCCTAGCCTCGGCCAAGCGCTCCTTTTCTTCTGGATTGAGTTCATTTTCAAAGCTCGCGTAGATGGCTGCCACGCGCTCGAAATCTTTCGCTTTCCAGGCGAGGGTGGCCTGGTAGCGCTTCGGAGCATTGCGATGATGTTGTTCCTCCCAAACGGCGTACGCCTCTCTACTCATCTTTTTGAGCGACTTGAACGCCTCGGGGTCGCCCTGGAGGAACGGCTCTGCGTACCCATGCACGAGCTGCGCGATCTTGGGGACAAGCGTTTGTACGGCCTCTCGAGTTGCTGCGAGCCACAAGGTGTCCCCCACATGCCAGTTCTTTACCTCCGGAGCCTTTGCCCAACTCAGGATGCCCAGCAGATTGACCTGTTCTCGGTCGTTGTCACGCGGCCCGATCTCCACACCCAAGTCATAGCCGCCCCTCGCGTGATAGACGTTTACGTAGAACCTCCGCCTGAAGGAGTACCACGGCCTTTCGTATCGGACAAACGTTACGTCAGCCCGTGCCAGGCGGTATCCGTACTGGCGAAGGAATTTGAAGTTTTCAAGTACCGCTTCCTTGAACCCAAGCTTCCAACGGTCTGGACCTGCTTCAAATACGTGCATCGTCAACTCCCATTATTTCCCCGGCGGGAACCAATAACCACCCCTGAGTTTCCAACCAGCATTCTCTAGGACCTGTCTCTCTTGCTCGTAGAAGCCGGTTATTTTGTCCGTCTCACCCGGATATTTCAGCGCAGTCGCATCCTTTATTGGCCGTCCTTCCGACATCTCTTGCCCGAGCCTCCTCGCGTTCTGCGCCCAGTTCGCTTCCGGGCTGCCCTGGTTCGGGAGTGCAAGCTCACGCTCGCCAGCTCCCAAATCCTGAAGGTCGGCCATCTTCCCTATCACCGGCTGACCTTCCAAGCCGAAGCTCATGGGAAGGGAGAACGAATCAATGAAGCGGGGTAGCGCAGAGGTGGACGCCGTTCAGTCCTCCTCTGCGGCTCGTAATCCGGCGTGTCATCACAGATTTGTCAATTTCTAACATAGGACATGCCCGAAAGCGTCATGTAATTTCGAGAAGAGCTGCGGAGGAAGCTGAAAGACGCTACCTCCGCGCTACCCCGCTCAAGGTACACGGTCACATGTGGCAGGATGGCGATGTAGCTCCCCTGTATCTCATCGGGAAAGAGGACAGGAGAGCACCCGACCATGGCCGCCACCGCGAAGAACGAAATTATTGCCCGCATGACATTGGCTCGTTGAACTGGAATGTTTGATGGATCGTTCCATACCGACCTCTACTTTTTTGCGGGAGCGATCCTCTCGAAATTCCACCCAAGGTCATCGTTGATAAGCAATATGGTTTTTCCGAATCGCTTCTCACCTGTTAGACACCAGTTCGTTTTTTCGCTTCCAGTAGTCCTTTGATCTTCTGCTTCCCTAGGGAAAAGCGCGTTGTCGAGGTCCGCGCAGGCGGAACCGGCCACTTGCCAGCTCCAAGTACCCGAAGCCGCCTCGTGCTTTCCGTCAGCGTAATCTAAACGCTCCGAATACGTATGATCCGGCCGCAACTCCAGGTAGATCGTCACCTTTGGTAGAACGGCTTTGTAGCTCCCCGTAATCTCATCCGGCGAGAGGAGACGAGAACACCCCACCAGCAGCAGCACCGCCAACAGCAAGATCGTTCCCCGCATGATATTGCCTCGTTGAACTGAAATTTTTGATGGATCGTTCCAAACCGACCAAACTGGCTCTGCTCGTGGCTCGGAGCGGGGTAGCGCAGAGGTGGACGCCGTTCAGTCCTCCTCTGCGGCTCGTAATCCAGCGTGTCATCACAGATTTGTCAATTTCTAGCATAGGACATGCCCGAAAGCGTCATGTAATTTCGAGAAGAGCCGCGGAGGAAGCTGAAAGACGCTACCTCCGCGCTACCCCGCTCCGCGGCTTTTCTTCATCGGATGTTAATAGATGTGTGGATGTTATCATCTTAGGAACCGCAGAGGAAGGCAAGCTGCGCCTGCCTCTGCGCTACCCCGCTAGCATAGGACATGCCCGAAAGCGTTATGTAATTTCGAGAAGAGCCGCGGAGGAAGCTGAAAGACGCTACCTCCGCGCTACCCCGCTGCGCCTACCTCTGCGCTACCCCGCTCACCGGCCGAATGGCGCAGACCTCAAAGTAGCGAGGTCTGCGCCACCCCCATCACCTAACCGGTTCATCGCGCGTAATGCATTTGATACTGCCTCCTCCGTCTGAAACCCACCCGTATTCCTCATCTGGGGGACCGTACAGAATCCACTGGGTCCATTCATTGGTGGCTTTCGCTGACCACGTGAACGTGCGGAAGCTAGCCCCGGAACTGAATTCAATGACCAGATCGTGGGATGGAGAGACGACCTCTGCCCGCTCCACCGAGCCAAGCACCAGGTCTTGAAAAACGCCGTCAATGAACCCTTGCTCATCCTCTGATCCCACTAGAACTTCATTTTGGGTTTCGAGCCTCCAGGGACATTCCTCAATCAAGAAATGCCACTCGCCGTGCTGTCTTAGCACCCTTGGTCTCGCGACCGGCTCGCCGATTTCCAGAAAAAAAATCGACCCGATATCCCTTCTGAGTCCCCAGGCTCGCTTGCCAACGAGACGTTCCAACGCGCTCTGAATTGAAGGTCGCTGATTTATCATGGCATGTTTATCACCCCGTTAAGAATGTCCTTCGCCAAATTGACCATGTCGTGGTAGCTCATACCGGTCTTGTCGACGTCGTGAAAAAGGCGCTCCTGCGAGCGGCTGAACTTCTTCCCTGTCTCCCGCTCGGCCTGATTCCTTGCGTCACGCGCCTGTTTGTTCTCCCGTACGTTGCCACCGCCGCCCCCCCCGCCTCCGGTCCCCTGAGCGCACGCAATGAACCCAGCTCCCGCGCCCACTGCGGCACCATTTAGAGCTCCTTCGGCCGCGCCCGCAGCCGCCCCACTCATTGCACCTGCTGCCCCACCTCCGATTGTTCCGACAACCGGGACTAATGATCCTGCGGTCCCCCCCGCTGCCCCACCACCAAGAGCACCTAGCGCACCCCCCGCGACTCCCCCAACAGATGCACCGATGCCGGTTGCGGCTGCCATGCAGCCGGGATCGCGCGGTTGGTTGAACCAATTACTAAAGGCCTGCAATCCCTGATTTATCGTAGAAACAACCGTATTTGTGGTTTGCAGTCGCGAAAGTATGCCGTCGAATATGCCGTCGAATAGGTCAAGATCTGACGAGGACGGCGGGCAGTCTACGAAGGAGGTGCCCTCCGGATCATTGTTGGAGACGGGGCTGCATCCGCTAGGAACAACCGAGAGCAGCCCATCCGGGTCGACGTTCGCCAGTGGATTATTCAAGACGTAGGCGTAGCGGTTCCAGGACTGAGGATTGCTGGGGTCGACGGCGGCGAGGCCAGCGGGGTCGGGGGAAATCCAGCGGCCCTGCGGGATGCTATACTCCCGGTAGAGCGCGTCCCCCAAATCGCTGTACGTTTCGCTGGGCAACCAGGCGAAAGGCTGTTGCCCTGGGTGCGTCGGTTCGCCATAGGGCGCGTACGCCGCGTCGGTGAAGACGCTCCCGGAAACGTTGTAGACGAAAACCACACTGCCCCGCCAGTCCCGATGCCAATAGCGGACCAGGGTAGGGCCGGAGGAACCGGGGAGATACACGGCCGCCCCGCTTCCCGGCAGAGGTATCCGGGTCTTGAGCAGCGTTTGCCCGTTCATGAGCGCCAGCTCGTTGCCCGCCAGTCCATACACGTATTGAGTATAACTCCCATTGTTGTTCTCCTCCACCAGACGATCCAGAGCGTCGAACGTCAGCGTGGTAGTATCAATGCTCACCCGATTCCCGTCAGCATCCCACGTATAGTTGTGGAAGCCGTCGGCCGTGAGGTTGCCGTTGGAGTCGTAAGTGGGCGTAGCGGCGGGCAGGGTGGAGTATTGATTGGTGGCCGAGTTGTACGTGGGCAGGAAACTAGTTCCACCATTGTTGCCGGTCTTATCAAGATTGCCGAAGGGATCGAAGCTGAATGAGGAAAAGGTGTCAGGTACCTTTTTTCGCGCCTATGCGGCGGAGCGCCCGACAGGTCCGAATAGCATTCACGCCCCTCTGGCCGCAGACATGAAGGGCAAGGTCTGCGCCACCCCCGGCGACCTTCTCTCCTCGGAGACGGAAAAGCGTTTTGGGGAAAAGCGTGTGGTCATGTGGTGAGTGCAGGCGCAACAGCGGCATTGTTCGCCCGGACAAGTCCGGTGTATACTTGAACCCTCAAAACGGGCTAACCAAGGGGAAAACTTGTGAACGTGCGATCCGGGGAAACCCGAAAAGCCACGGCCAGCTATTTCTGGCGAATCCTGCGATTGACCTTGGAGGGCGCTGCCGCCCTGCTGGTGTTTTCAACGGGATTCTCTCAGGTTGGCGGAGGCGCGAATCTGCAAAGCATTGCCGTGCGCTTTCCGGACCCCGGCCGGGTGATGGCAGATTACAGCGACGATCCCAGCCGTTACACAGCGCTCACTGCCTTGCTGAACGCCCTCCCCCACGGTCAGGCCACCTATGCGAAAAGCTTCGCGTACTCCCAGGCGATCAATCAACTGGTTTACAAATACACCATGCGCGGGTCTGACCCTCAGGCCAGAAAAGCTTTTGACGACCGAACCAGCCAATTGATGAGGGATCAGAATTTCCGGCGCAGCGTTTTAGAGAAGTATAACGTGGCCAACCTGCCGGTGGAGCGCCAGCCCACCACCGGAAAGCGGACAACCCCCGCGTTTCCGCCCGGGCGAGCTGCCCCGGTCATGGACACAGACCAATTGCTGACCGCGGCCGCTCCGTTTTGGATTGCCACCCTGGTGGTCATGGCCTTCCTTCCCCGGCTCGTCATGACGCTGACGGGAAGGCTTGCCAGCTCAGGCCCGCCGGAAGTGGATGCATCCAACAATCCCCTGCAACTGCCGGAATCGCTGCGCAATTTCAAGGTGCTCGGCGCGTGCTACGCATTGGAAATGCAGTCCGGGCAGGTGATCGAAGAAAAAACCTGGTCGGAAACTCACAACAGTGTCGTGAATTCAGCGCCCGTAATCCAGTTTGTGGGGAATCAGGCGTATCAGACGGGAGGGGGGATGAGCTTTGTCTCCACCACGGTCACCAAAGACCGCGTCTGGCTGCGCACACTGAATGGCGGCGAGACGGTTTGGAACTTTACCGGGGGCGGCTTCGTTACCCGCCAGGGGCAGATCGTTTCGTCCATCGCGCGGCCTCGAGCGGATGGAAATTCGGATTTCCTAATTGCCTTCAATCACACCACGGGTCAGTTCCAATCTTATAACTCCGCCCTTTCCTCCAAACGGATAGGGATACTCTTTCCATGGCTCGTCACTACGTTGCTGGGGACGGCGGGTTTTCTGCTGGGGGTGGCCGTGATGTTCCAACTCAGGTTGGGCCACGCGGGAAGTTTCCCGGTGGCAGCGCCCTTCGTCCTGATGGCGGCCGCCTATACCGATTGGGGCACATGCCTGATTTGCGCCGCCCTCGCCGCCCGCATCTTTTCGAGCTCCGCCCGGAACAGGGTGCAACGGCAAAGGGTTAAACGATACGAGAAACAGTTCAAGCCCGCCCTCATGAGGCATTTGCAGCAAGCCACGCCAACATTGGCTCAATACTCTGCCCGGGCGTAACGGTATTCACAGCCTACCCGACGCGACGGACCAAGAACCACGAACAAACACAGAAATTGAGTCATTGATCCATCGGATCATTGAATCATCTGGCCATTTGAAAAAAGGTGTCATGTCCCTGGATTTCCGGATTTCATGCATTGTTTGTATTACGGGAGTGAGAACATTTGCGCCATTTGGTTGCGGCCAAAGGCCGCGGTGCGCTACCCGCTACTGCGTGTCTCGGAAGGGAGAGTTGGATTCGTAAAGCGCTATTCTGGTTTTCAAGCCTTGTACCAGAGGCCGCGCGTTCTGTTGGGTAGCGAGATACAAGGCTCGGTGTGCAGTTTGCAGGGCCTCGGGAAAACGGCCTACCTCGGCGTAAGCTGCGGCCAGCACATCAAGCAGGCTAGGGTCCGAGCTGGCAGATAATTTTACCGCCCGCTCTGCAAGTTCCACGGCCTCAGGACCATTTCGGACCGATGCCTCCGGGCAGGCAGCCAGCACCCAGGCCGTCTGGCTCAGTAGCGGCAGAGAGTTCGGGTCTGCACGGAGCCCTTCGCGCCAACTCGCCAAGGCCGCTTGGACGTTTCCCTGCATGTAAAGGGCGCCACCCAGGTTGTAGTAAGTCTGGGGCTGCCTGGGATCGATCTGTAATGCCTTCTGGAAATGCGGGATCGCTTCGTCGACCTTTCCCCTCTGCAAAAGGTTCATCCCCAGGTTGTTTTGGGCGTCGGGGAAGCGAGGATTAATATCCACTGCCTTTTGGAAATGCGGGGTCGCTTCATCGACCTTTCCCTTCCGCGAGAGGGCAATCCCCAGGTTGTTGTGGGCGTCGGCGAAATCGGGGATGACCTCCAGCGCCTTCTGGAAATGTGGGATCGCTTCGTCGACCTTTCCCTCCTGCAGCAGGGCGGCGCCTAGGTTGTTGTGCGCACTCGCGTAATCGGGATCGAGTTCCGCGGCCTTCTGGAAATGCCGGATCGCTTCGCCGAGCTGCCTCTTCTGCACGAGAGCACTCCCCAGGTTATTGTAAGCCTCGGCGAATCTGGGGTCGGCCACCACGGCCTTCTGGAAATGCAGGATCGCCTCGTCAAGGTGTCCGTCGCGCGCTAGGTCGAACCCGAGGTTATAGTGGGCCTTGGCGTCATCGGGATCGAGTTCCAAGGCCTTCTTCCACTCCGCCATGGCCGCGGAATGCTGCTGCTTCTTTTCCAGATCCATCGCCTGGTCGAACACCCGGTAGAACTCGGTGACCGGGGCATCCAACTTCAGAAAGCCCTCCGGCTGGACATTCACGAACTCGGGGATGTTAACGGCGCGATTGGCGGCCGTGGCTTTCTCGATCAGGATCGCAGGGCTGTCATTGCCCTCCTCGTCCAGGTGCGTCAGAAACATCTGCGTGTAGGGCGAGCGGCCCTTGGAGGAAAAGACCAGCCAGCGGCCATTGGGGGAGAAGCTGTGCCAGGAGTTCATCAATGGTAGGTTACAGTTCATTCGTCTGGCGCGACCGCCCTGGAAGGGGACAATGAAGAGCTTGCCGTCAGGACGCATCAACTGGCCGTTGCGGCACTGCACGAAAACGATCCAGCAGCCGTCGGGTGAGACCTTGGCGAAATTGTTGCTCATGCCGTTCTGGGAAGCGCCGGCGATGGGCTCTGGCACTCCGCCTCGGCCGTTGTTAAAGGGGATCCGGTAGAGGTCGTACTGGACCTGTATCTCGTTGGGATCGTTTGCGAATTGAGCCAGCTTCGAGCCCCTGGGATAGGGATCCTTCGCTTCTGCACGCGCAAAAACGATGTACTTACCGTCGGGACTCCAAACACCGCTTGCTTGCACATAATGGGGGTCAGCGGCGCCCGGCAAGAGGTTTAACTGGCGCGCTTCCCGGTCGTACCAGACTAGTAGTCCCTTTGTCGGGTAAAACACCTGCAAGAAGCGGTAGTCAGTGAAATTGGCGACGTAGACTCTATCCTGCACACGGACTCGGGGGCCACCTTGTTTCGGGCCGGGATCATTGATCATGGTCACAACGTAGCGCCCGTCGGGCGAAACCTGGGACATGAAGCCCACCCGAAGGTTGTCGCTGTCTTCCAAAGGCCGAAAGGAACTCCACTTGATCACGTTTTCCTTCCGTATGGACGTCTCCGGTTGGACCGGCGTCAGTGCATAGAGCCCCTTCTCATTTGCCGGACCGTCGACATCAATGCCCAGCGTCTTGCCATCACGAGAGAAGGAATGGCAGTTTGCGCAGGTGTGGAGCCCCGTCAGCAGTGTCCGGCTCTCCGTGTCCCCGACACTGCGCAGACGCCATTTGATCAATGGAATCATGGCTTCCGGCAAAGGCTTGATCACCCCGTTCTCGCCGCGAGCGGGAATCAGCGGCACATCGCGGTAGAAGATCGGCGCGCCCACGGGGTCTTTCGAGGTCTCGATCTTGCACTGACCCTGGGAGACCGCCCGGGTCGCATTCTTGTCCCGAAACCCCGTGATGGTTACTGTGGCCGGACGCTCCACGGAGTGCTTCTTGATCGTCGCCCAGGTGGCGGCATCCGGTCTCCAACTCCGCGACGCAGCTTCCTGAGGCGTTAATTCAGGCAGCTTGTTTGTAACAGCGACGCAACGCTCATCGACCTCACCGACCTCCAACCGCTCGCCCCGTGATTTCACCTGTATTGCGGACGAGCCGTCGGAAAAAAAGACCTTGATCAGCCAAAGCGTGGTGCCCTCTCGAGCGTCACGCCAGATGAATTGTGGTGGTGTAATCTCCGGTGGGAAGATCGATCCCTCCGCCGGATAATCGACTGTGATGGCGGCCAACTGCGTGCTGCCAGGCGTGGGGGACGGAAAGGGCTCCGCTTGGGGCGCCAATGCAGCTCGCTGCATCGAGGGAAGTCCGGTTGCGTGCGGGGCGTGCTGCGCAGCGAGTCGATCGATAACCACGCGGGCCGTTGCAACTTGTTTCGGGCAGGCTATGCCCCCCCCTCTGCCGTTGGGTCCGGCCAGAACCCGGGTTCGCCCCAAAGGCAAACCAAGTAGCAACGTCACGAGCAACGCCACGCGCACAAGGCCAATGATAAAGGTGCGGAATACTACTCGACTCACAACACTCCCCGCCTTGCTCGCTACTTCGGTCCTACTTATTTTGCTGTAAGTTGAATTCAAGATAGGCCAAATTGTTTCCGTTGTTATAATGCACGGTCAGCAATTGCAGCCCCGTCTTCCCAAAGGTGATTTTTCCCACTTCGCCCTTGTTCCAAACGTGCTCCCTGCCCGTAGGGACAGGCAGTTTACAACACTCAGTGGGCTGGTTATCGATATCGACTTGGAAATTCGCTTTAGCGTCCCCGGCTCTACTGCTGGCATACAGCGCAATCACCTTGTAGGTGCCGGCCTTTTTCACGCGGACCGTATAATTAGTCCACTCACCTACCTGCTCCCATCCCACGTAAAGCTGATTTGCTGGCGGATCAAACATGTTGGGGTGGCTGAGGTCGGCAAAATCCTTGACGTAAGAAATAGAAACCGCTTCATTTTCCCGGAAGTAGCAGATATATTCCGGCACTCCGGGCCGGCAATGGTTCATCTGAACAGTCGTACCGTCCGGCTGCTTGTGCATGAATGACTTGTGATTGAGCTTGGCGCCTTCATTGACGGTAGGGTCGTGTTGTAGATTGCCTGCCACGGTATGATAACCGACGCCCTCACCGCCCAGATCGTAAAGGGCCAGTTGGACTGTTCCTGGAATCACTTGCGGGCCTGATTTATGGGATTGGTCCCGAAACGGCTTGCCTTTATAGCCTGGCGGTATCGTCGCCAGAGCATAGCCCACACAGATCAGAGCGGCAACCGCCGTTATCGGACCCGCCAGGGCGCGTACTTCACCTTTGGTCATTTCTTTCTCCCTTCTTTCTTATGCAGAAATTATGCCCAGCACCCTCCGGCCTGCCAGGCATCCGCTCACCGCGGTGGAGGAGACAACTGACCGCGCCAAAAGCTAGAAGTAGAATTTCCCACTAAATTGCATGGTTCGCGCCAAACGGGCGCTGGTTATAGTCCCAAAAGCGCTGCTGCTCAGGCTGGTGTTTGGGAAACTAAAGTTCGGATGGTTGAACGAGTTATACATCTCGAAGCGGAATTGCACTCGCTTGGACTCAGTGAATTTCCAGGATTTCATGATGCCCATGTCCCAATCGAAATAGCCTGGCCCACGGAGGTCGGAGAAAAATCTAGGGGCGTCTCCATAGGTGAATGCGTTAGGTTCCGCGAATGCCGCGGAATTAATCCAGTCGTGGATCGACTGGTTGGGTGGCACCAAGCTCACTCCCGGCACCACATTGGGGCGCTGGCTGCCGCCGTCCGAGCTATTATTGTTCGATGATGCAGTGATGGTAAGGGGGAACCCTGACTTCGCAAAAACAATTCCGCTCCACTGCCAGCCCCCCAGACCAGCGTTGACGGGCCGACTCCAGCTCGAGCCAAACTGCTTCCCCTTGCCAAAGGGCAATTCATAATCGTAATTGACGACAAGGCTGTTGGGCGAGTCAGCCACATCCACGGAGCGCTCATTACGGAGGTTGTACATATTCTCAAAGTTAGAGCCATTGCCCCCCTCCATAAAATACGAGTTGTCTCCTTCCATATTACTCATGAACTTCGAGAAGGTGTAGGAGACGTTGAACCTCGTGCCGGACTGCCAACGGTGTGTAAAGTTGGCCTGCAAGGCGTTGTAGCTCGACGCACCGGCATCAGGCTGTGCCGCTGACACGCCGCAGAATTCGGGAAATGGTCGCAACAGTTGGCTCTCGACAATCGTCGCACTGCTCTGGCCGCAGGCACTCGACGTGATTTTACCAAAGTAGGGGTTGGTTACCATGGTGTTGAGCGTATTCCCCAACGCCAGATCACTGGGCGTAAGCTCATCATAGGCCAAAGATGCCGGAGCCAAGTGTATGCCAATATTCCCGACATAATTGACGTCGAGCATAGTGTTGGTGGTGAATGCGTATTGAACGCCCGCCATCCACTGCTCCAGGTAAGGAGTTGGCCGGTTGCGGTCTATTCCGCCAGCCGACTGGCCAACGTTCGTCAGTGCACCCAAAGAATTGCCCGAGGGCATCAGTTCGCCGGTGGGAAAGGCGCTGGGCAAGCCCAACGACGCATTCCCACTTAGAGTCGAAGAGGGATTTAGACCATTGTTGAGACTCGTGACCCACGTCGTGGTTTGCGAAAATCCCGTGTTCTGCCCGTGGCCGTAATAGTTCGGCGTATAAAAGATGCCGTAGCCGGCGCGCCACACCATCTTGTCACGCGCTTGATAGGCAAGTCCGATCCGGGGTGCGAAGTTCGTGTAAGGAGTGTTGTACAAGCTTCGGTTGCTGGGCGAATTGAAAACCAGCTCACCCGGAACACTGAAGCCAAGCGCAGTGCTGATGGGGTTCACCGCCGTATAGTCAAAATAATTCTGCGCATTGTGCCTTTCCGTGGGCGCGGTTTGGACATCGTAGCTCAGCCCCGGGTTGAGCGTGAGCTTGCGCGTCACCCTCCAGCTATCGTGCAAATACCCGTCGTAGAACTGCTTATCGGTGGCCGGTAAGGCCGTAAAACTGGTCGAGTCCGTTCCACTCCCCACCCCGAGCATGAAAGCGGCGAACGCGTCCCCGGTTCCGGTCGTTTCCTTCTGGGGATTAGGTCCTCCCGTGGAGCTGTTGCTGTATCCGAGACTCGTCGTGCCCCAATGCGCACCATCAGCCCGAAGCCACACGTGCATAAAACCAAAACCCAATTGGTGCTTTCCCCTTGCATTGGTGAAATCCACCGACTGCGTCCACAGTGTTTGCGGCGTGATGTAGCCTCCGTTACCCAGACTGGCGTAAGGTGACACACTAATCCCGGGAAAATCCGGGGCAATCGCATTGATGAAAGCCGGCAGCCCCAGAGCCGTCTTATCAGACCCATAGCCCTGTGTAACCCCCCCTTCAACGTGGCGATTCACGCCGAGATTCACGTTCATGGCAAACGTCGGGCTGAAAATGTGATTGTAGCCGGCGCCAATGCTGTACCGATTGTTGGGATTGACCAGCCCTGGACCACCCGCATCCGCCGTTCCGAAGTACTCTGGGGTGCTGGTTTTCTGCTCGTATTTTTGTGACCAGCGCACGAAGGCCCGGTCATTATCGGAAAAATTGTGATCGACACGTACCGAGTACTCATTGGCATATTCGGAGGCGGTGGCGGTGGCGGTGAAATTGTTCACCAGGCCGGAAAGATTGGGGAGGGGCCAATAAATACCCGTTGCAATCTTTGAGCCAATCGCGTCGATAAGATTCGGGGGAATAACGTTAATGGCGCCGCTGTAAGAAATGGGATCTCGGATGTAGCCGCTCGCCGTAGGGGTCAAGCCCGTGACCGGATCAACCACCCCCGCCGTAATGGCCCGCGTACCGAACGGATTGTAAAGTTCCCCGCTGTAAATCGGTCGTCCCTCTACGTCCGTCCCAATCGACGTCGTTCCCAGCAGGGCGGAGAAGTTTCCGGTTCTGTCCGCGGCGGTAGGCAGCGTGTCGGTGACGGTATTCGGTGTCGACTGTCTCAGGCCTTCAAAGTAGACGAAGAAAAAGGTTTTGTTTTTCTGGATGGGGCCGCCCAACGTGCCGCCAAACTGATTGCGGCCAAACGTCGGTCGTGCACCATAGTTGAAAAAGTTTCTCGCATCCGTAAGGCCGTTGCGGTAAAACTCAAAAGCGTCTCCGTGGAATTGGTTGGTGCCCCCTTTGGTCACAATGTTAATGACATTGCCGCTGCTCCACGCATACTGGGCGGTGAACGCATTGGTCTGGATTTTCATTTCCTCCACGTCGTCCACGGACGGCACATAGATGGCGCCCCCCCAATCCTCCCGGTTGTCATAGGTTCCGTCCAGCAGGTATTCCGCAGTGCCAAACAAGGTACCGCCGAAATTGATCATCGAAACATCCTGGTCCGCAGTTCCGCCGATACCGGTGCCCTGCATCCCTTCGGGGATGTTGGTGACCGAGGAGTTCAGCAGGGTCAGCATGAAGACGCTTCGAAAGCTCAAGGGAAGATCCTCTACGCCCGTCGCGGAAATATCCGACGCAATATTGGCGTTGGCAGTATTCAGAAGAGACGCTTGTGAAGTGACTTCGACTGTTTGGGTCACTGCTCCGATAAGCAAGCTAACATTCTGTTGGGCATTCTGCCCGGGCTCCAAAGTGATTCCCTCTTGTACGTAATGCTTGAACCCCGGAGCCTCCGCTCCCAGCGTGTAGACACCCGGAGCCAGGAACGTAAAAGTGTAGAGACCGGCGGCGCCGGTCGTATACGTTCGGGAAATCCCCAGTTCGGAGCTGGTAAGGGTTACCTTTGCGGCGGGGACAGCCAGCCCTTGCTGATCACTGACAGTCCCTCCCAGTGTGGCCGCGATTTGCTGGCTCTGACCATAGAGCGGTTTGCCGCTCAGGAGCAGAAGAACCAGAGCGCCTAATGAAAAATATAGCTTCCAAGTCTTTTTTGCATTTGCCAAAGCACACCTCCTTAGAAACTTGCGAGGGTAAGCCGCGAAATTCGAGCCCCATAACCCGACATAGGAAAAAGGCCAAAATCTTCAGTTACCTGCTCTGAAAACCACAGAATACTTCCTAATCGTGCACAAGCTGAAGCTGTGACCTCTCTGGGATCAAGTAATTTTACAGTTAAAACTGCTTTTCCGAGGACACGATAATGTCCCGCCTGAGGATTGGTTCAGCTCCTTTATTATCTGTAGGATCCTTACGCTTGCCGACCGCAGTCGGCGGTCCAATCTCAGAGACAATAAGCCAAAGGGCGATGTGATTTTGCGGTAACATCACGCCAATGCGATCAAGTTGCCCCTCAACGGCCGAAGTATCCTGGGGTAGTTTGACGGATAAAACGCAAGTTAAAGGGGATAGCTCGGCTGGGGCGCCAGGATTCTGTCGCCAGGATTGGCGAGAAGCCGGAACACGAACGAGTAGGCTTCACTAGTGCTGGCGGTGAGGAAGATTTGATCGGGGTCAAGGTGAACTCCGCGCTCGGAATAGTACTGCACCACCGCTTCCCGCGCCGTGCGCAGGCCGCGTGGGTCGGGCTGGTAAGTGAGTGCGCGGGGATCGTGGAGAGGGGCGAGAATCTCTTCCCCATCGAGAGCGAAGCCGCAATGCGTAGGATTGGATTCCGTCAGGTCCAGGACCGGCAAGCCGCGCGCCCGGCGCTCGCGCAGGAGTTCCGAAAGACGATTGGGGGTTAGCGGCCAGTTGGTGCGGGAGGAGAACATGCTATTAGGAGTCAGGAGGCAGGAGACAGAAGTCACAAATCAGGAGGCAGCCCTGCCACCGGCGGGGGCCGGATTGAATAGCCTGTGACTCGCAATTTCGTCGGCCCTTTAGAATCAGAAGGTTGCCACTTAGTCACAGGCCAGAAGTTTCATGCTCCAAGAGGACTGCGGCAGATGCACAGCGAAGACCCGCAGAGCCTTTATCCTGATTCCTGTCTCCTAACTCCCGACTTCTGCTTTTATGACTTTCAACAACCCTTCCAGCGACTCGCGTGTGCTTTCCACTTTGTTGCCGTCCGGGCGGCGGTAATGGGTCTCAAGTGACATGGTGTCGTGGTAGCCGTCTTTGATCAGGGCCTGAAACTGGCCGTGGAAATCCACGACGCCACCGCCCACGGGCCTCCAGTGGGTCCTGCCGGTCTTGGGATCGTGCGCCGCATCCTTGATGTGCATGTGGCTGAAAAGGCCGCGCACGTGGTTGTACCCGTCAGGGTAGGGAACCTCATTCAATTCCACGGCGTTGCCCGGGTCCCAGTTGCCGCGCAGCCAGGGTGAGTTGATATCGCGGAGCATCCGCCCTAATTCCTTCCCCGTGCCGACGTTGCAGGAGGGCTCGTTCTCGAGCACCAGCAGGATCTTGTTCTGTTCCGCCAGGGCCGCGGCTTTCTTCAACCGCTCGAGGACAAACGGGTACGCTTTGTCGGGGTCCTCCACGCGCCAGTAGCTGAAGATGCGCACCTTTTCGGTGCCCAAGAATCGCGCCATCTCGAAGGACTTCTTCAGCAAATCCTCAGCGTCCTGCTCAGTGAAGTGGGCGTTGTAAGCGTCGTGTTTTTCCGAAGACACCGCGGGCATTTCGGGCAGATTCCATTTGTAAATCGGTGAGGCGATGTCCGAAACGTGGAAATGATGCTTGTCGATGACCTTCTTGGCGCTCTCGATCTCCGACTGCGACAAACTCATGATGTTCTTGCCGCCGATGGTGCGCAATTCGACGTAGGAGAGCGAGTAGCTGGCTATAAAATCCAAAGCTTCTTCGAGATCTGGAGAGATTTCATCGTTGATGATCCCGAGCTTGAACGGGATGGGCTCATTCTCAGGCGCCGCCGCACCGAGCGCAACTCCTGCGCCCAAGGCGCCCATTGCCCAACAGAACTTTCGGCGTGTCCACTGGCCCGTCATGTCATGCCCCCTTCGATAAAGAATGCTTCTGTGCAAGGATACAGGATGGCGTGCTTATTGTGAAGCGCCGCGATTACTGGCTTCAGAAACAGCATCCGAGGGCGAACCCTTGAGAGTTTCTACGGACTTCCCCGCCTCGCCCAGGGCGTTGCCCACCAGGCTGATCGCGGAACTGCCTTCACCTTCCACAGAAAGGAATGTCGAAGTGTGCGGTGGCGCCCAGCAACCGTGAATGAATGCGCGGCGGACATTGCGGAAGACAAGGAGCGGTTCGCCGCCCGCCGGCGCGTCCCCTGCCAGTCCCGTGACACGCAGGTTTTTCACATCCTCACACAGGAGGAGGGGCCGCATATCGGGCTTCCGGGTTTCGACGCGAACATTGTCGAACCTCAGCCCGTTGACGTGCCGGCAATAGAACCCGTAGGCCGGCAGCCGACCGAACATGTGAGCCTCGGGATACTTGGCTGGAACTTCGGGTACTTCCAGGTTGACCCAATCCTGTACTCCGCCCTCCACCGTATCAATGCGGATGTTGCTCAGAGTGACGTCCTCCACATCGTGGCCCGGCAGCCCGGCGACAGAAGAAGTCAAAATAGCTCCTGTCGCATACACATTCTCAATCATGACGCCACGCAGCGCGCCCTGCTTGGGACCGGAGGGCGGGTTGCCGCTACGGTTGGCAAGGCGGATGAAGATCGGCGTCCGGGTGTTTTGCATCCGGATGTTGGAAATCACCACACCGTATACCGAGCCCCCGTCCACCATTTCCACGGCAATTCCCGAGATGATGCGGCTGCGGAGAGGAGCATCGTCGTTATTGTAGATGACGGAGTTGGTAAAGGTAATATTCTCAAAAGCTCCGTGCGTTGCGGTGCCGAGCTTCAGACCGTTGCAGCACCCCGTCAGCACGCAATTGGTAATCGTAATGTTCCGAGTCGGCGCTACATCGCCCCCATAAGGACTTTCGCTCTTGATGCAGAGGGCGTCGTCGCCCGTGTCGATGTCACAGTCGGAAATGAAGACGTTGCTGCAACCGGTTACATCGATGCCGTCGGTATTCGGGCCGTAAATCGGGTTCCGGATTCGGATCCTGCGAATGAAAACAGACTCGCACTCGATCGGCCGCAGGGTCCACCCTGCCGAGTTTGCAATCGTCACATCTTCGATGTGAAGGTTTTTGCAGCGAACGAATTCGAGCATGGGCGACGGCCGCGGATTGCCCGGGAGCGGCCGGTAGGAATTGGAAATGGCCACCCGCCAGAAGTCTTCGAGATTTTGCGGCCGATCGGACGGCGTCCAGAACGATGGTCCCTGGCCATCAATGCGCCCTAGGCCGCACAGGGTCACATTCTCTGCCTCACGAGCGAAGAGCAGGTGGTGCACGTTCGCGTCGCTGTGAGGGTCTGGGCCGGGTTGTGGCGGGTAATCGGCCAAGTCTTTGCTCCCCAGAAGCGTGGCCCCGGCTTCCAGGTAAATAGTGACGTTGCTCTTGAGCATGATGGTACCGGTAAAATAAATTCCCGGGCCAAGCTGGACGATACCGCCACCTGCTTTGAAGGCCGCGTCAATCGCGCTCTGAATCGCGGCGGTGTCCTTAGTCTTGCCGTCACCGCGAGCGCCATGTTTACGAGCATCGAAAACCGGGGCAGTGCTGCGCGGGACACTTGCTGGCGCGGCAGGAAGAGAAAAGCCCGCCGCCCCCAGTGCCAACAATTCTCTGCGATGCATGGTATCCTCCCAATGGCTGAAGAAGCTGCTCCCGGAAAGAGGGGAGCAGAAGTAGTCCCCCCTCTGGAATGATTCTTAACCGGAATTTCCTTTTTAGCATCTCCAAGCCCCTATTTTAGGCCCCGAAAGCCCGCCGTCACCGAATATTTCGGAGTGGAAGGGCCAGCGCGCCATCTGGCAGCCAGGTGTGCTCCTTCGGGATGGAGTCAGCCCAGCAGCCTGACCCGTTTTTCCGCGATTCCTCCGACACCTCGCCATCTGCCCCTGCTTATTTCCCCAGGTTTTCTCCTCCGGTTGCGGATTCTACCCGGCGGGCAAGGGCAGCAACTCGATCCGCCGCGCCATCGCCCCGAACAGCCGCCGTGTCAGATGACTCTCCGCCAGGAGCAACCAGTAATAGCGGGCATGTTTGACCAGCCTGCCGCCCGTCTTTACTAGCCGCTGCTGGAGACTCGTCAACGACCAGTTCCCGATTCTCTGTGGCAGCACCAGCCGCCGCCAAAGGTTTCCCAGGTTATAGGCAATGATGGTCAGCCAGAGCCGCACCTCGTTGGACCGGAACCGGTGACAACTGAGCCGCGTCATCTTCACCGCCTGCTTTCCTTCTTTGATCCACTGCTCGGCAGTGCCCCTCTTGTTGTAAAAACGCACCACTGCAAGTAAGTACTAGAAGCCATTTCAAAACC